>Ga0126384_10000201_pt1 | contig 30449 bp, 22 predicted proteins | sample PanSoiMetPlot_36_FD_92543 | JGI IMG/M metagenome (GOLD analysis project Ga0126384, IMG submission 92543) | Tropical forest soil microbial communities from Panama - MetaG Plot_36 | ecosystem: Environmental > Terrestrial > Soil > Tropical forest > Bulk soil | place: Panama | collected 2016-02-17 | reverse complement strand
CGGACCCATTGGTCCGCGCAGTCGAGCACCTCGCCGTAGATATCGTGCTGACGCTGGTCGGCCGCACCATTGCCCCATCGCACCGGTGCCGAGTCCCGGTACCCGGCAAGCTCAGTGTCCTCCCGTTCCTCGGGCACCGGACCACCGGCAAGCGTGTACATGATCCGAGGCCAGCGACTCTGCTCGACCGCATCCAGGACCCAGCCGAGGAAGGCGTCGGCTTCGTTGGCGAAGCCGATGCGGCGCAGCGCGAACACCGCGAACGCTGCGTCGCGGATCCAGGCATAGCGGTAGTCCCAGTTGCGTACGCCGCCCACCGGAGCCGGCAAGGACGACGTGGGAGCCGCCACCAACGAGCCGTTGGTCCAGTGATCGCACAGCTTCAGGGTGATCGCGGCACGCCGGACCATAGGCGCCTGCGGGCCATCATAACGGAAGTTCGTCATCCACCGGCGCCACGCTTCGACCGTTTCACGCAGCATGGCGTCGGCGTCGAACCGGTGATGGCGGTGAAAGCGTCCCCAGGAAAGCACGAGATCCAGCCGGTCACCCTCTGCGAGCTCGTGGACGCTGTGCAGACCGGTCAACGGTCGGTTGGCGCGAAGGTGCAGGCGAAGGTCCGGTCGCGAGGAGGCGCGCGCCTCCAGGCCGCTGAACGCCGGGCGGGCTTGCGCTCCTCCGCGCGGCTCAACCCTCACATCGATCCGCGCGTTGCCCGCCAGCATCGCCACGGACCGCACCAGCTCCCCGCGCCCGGCCGGAGCATCGTCCGTGAGGTCGGCCCGCGAACGCAGAACCAGCGCGTCCGTGATCCGCACCAGGCCAGAGGCGGTCCGCATCTCGGTCGTCACTACGCCGCTATCGGTCTCGTATCGCTGGCGGGCCTCGAGCAGTCCCTTGGGCGTCACGCTGAACTGTCCGCCCCCGGCATGATCCAGCAGGCCGCAGAACAGCGGATCCTCATCGAATCCGGGGACGCACAGCCACGGAATGCTGCCGTCCCGGCCGACCAGCGCGGCGGTCGCCCCGTCCCCGATCAACCCGAGATCCTCCAGTGGAAGGTAACCGGAGCGCCGCCGGACCGGACGGAATTTCGGATCGAGCTCGAGCATGTCGTCACTCCGCGCGCTCAGCGGACATAGGCGGCACGTGGGATCACGCCGCCAGATCCAGCACCACGCGACCTTCGATGCGGCCCGCATGCAGGCCTGCGAACACGTCGTTGATGTTCTCCAGCTTGTCGGTGGAGACGGTCGCCTCCACCTTGCCTTGCGCGGCGAAGTCCAGCGATTCCTGCAGGTCCAGACGGGTGCCTACGATCGAGCCGCGCACCGTGATGCCGTTGAGCACCATGCCGAAGATGTCCAGCGGAAAATGTCCCGGCGGCAGGCCGGTGAGCGAAACCGTGCCGCCGCGGCGGACCATGCCGATCGCCTGCTCGAAGGCCTTGGGCGAGACCGCCGTCACCAGCGCACCATGGGCGCCGCCGATCTCCTTCTTGAGGTAGGCGACCGGATCACGGGTGCTGGCATTGACGGTCACGCTCGCGCCCAGGCGCCTGGCCAGGTCGAGCTTGGCGTCGTCGATGTCCACCGCGGCCACGTTCAAGCCCATGGCCTTGGCGTACTGCACGGCCATGTGGCCGAGGCCGCCGATTCCGGAGATGACCACCCAGTTGCCGGGTCTGGTATCGGCCACCTTGAGGCCCTTGTACACGGTCACGCCGGCGCACAGCACCGGTGCGGCCTCGACGAAGCCGACATTGCTTGGGAGATGGCCGACGTAGTCGGCTTCGGCCAGAGCGTACTGCGCGAAACTGCCGTTGACGGAGTAGCCGGTGTTTTTCTGCTGCTCGCACAGCGTCTCCCAGCCGCCGAGGCAGTACTCGCAGTGCCCGCACGCCGAGTAGAGCCAGGGAATGCCGACACGATCGCCCTCCTTGACGTGGCCCACACCGGCGCCGACGCCGACCACATGGCCCACGCCTTCGTGGCCAGGGATGAACGGCAGACCGGGCTTCACCGGCCAGTCGCCCTCGGCGGCATGCAAATCGGTGTGGCAGACCCCGCAGGCCTCGATCTTGACCAGCACCTCGCGGGCGCCGGGGCGCGGCACGTCGACTTCCTCGATCGCCAGCGGCTTGCCGAAACCGTGCACCACCGCGGCTTTCATTTTCCGCACCATCGATGCCTCCTGTGGATCGGACCCGGCATTGCGAGCGGAAATTGCCGCCCCACTCTGCAACGGTGATCGAGCCGCCTGGCCATCGGTGCCGGGCAGGAGGGTTCTTCTCTGTTCTGTGGCTCGGCAGTCGGCAAGTTGGCCCTTGGGCCATCCGCAACGTCCGAAAACCCGACACACCGGCGCCACCTGGTGTTGAAGAACCCTCGCGGGCTACGGCTTGGAGAGGTACTGCTTCAGCCGCGTGATCGCTGCCGGGGACCAGTCGCGAACGTCCGTCACCTCGCTCCACGAGTCGATGTAGTGCGCCGCGGCGTAGACATGGCCGAAGCCGATCGGCGCATCGGTCGCTCTGAGCATGTCCAGCATCAGTTGAAGAAGCGTTACAACCGGGAACCAGCGCAGTTCCGGCGACACGTCGGGGCCGCGCGGCGGAAGCATCCAGTCCGGCGCCAACCAAGACAGCGCAACCGCCGCGATGGACGCCGAGCAAAAGGCCGCCGGTCGAAAATGAATGCCAAAGTCTTTTCGTTATCGCCAGGGGCCGATTGGTAAACATCGTGCTGCGCGCAACAGTCGAATGCGGTTGAACGGCGTCCAACGGCAGCGAACATCAGGCCGATGTCGATCCAGGCGCATGTGGAGCCTTGGATCGCATCCAAGCGAGATGACGGGCGAAGGCACTCCTTCCTTGGACCGCCGCCAACGCGCGGCCAGCGAAGACTGTCGGTTGCGCTGTGTGCGAGACACTTCGCGCCGCGCGCCCGAATCCTTGCAGCCGCCAACCGCACGCCATGGTATGATGACTGCCTCCTCAACCCCAGGAGCATCGCCATGTCGGTAGCTCTGAAGATCGTCGACCAGACGTTGGGCGTGCATCCGCACGTCACGCGCGAGCTGCGGCTCGCGAGCGAGCGCATCACGCTGCGCGAGCTGATCGAGCGGCGGATCGAGGAGGAGGTGGCGGCGATCAACGCCGGCCGCAGCGATGTCCGGCCGCTGGTGATGCCGACCCGCCAGGAGGCGCGGCTCAACGGCGTGAGAGCGGTGGAAGCGGCGCAACCGGTCGACCCGCGCAAGCAGCTCGAGGCGGCGATCACGGCGTTCGCGCGCACCCGCATCGTCGTGATCGTCGACGGTCGGCAGGCGACCGACCTCGATCAGCAGATCGCCGTCACGCCGCAGACCGAAGTCCGCTTCATCAAGCTCGTGCCGCTCGTCGGCGGCTGAACGCCGGCGATGGGCATCTTCCAGAACCTGAAGGACGCGCTGCTCGGGTCGCCGGCGCCCGGGGCTGGGTGGGCGCAACAGCTCGTGGCGGCGTTCGAGACCGAGGTGCTGAGCACGCCGCTGGAGTGGCGGGGCGGTGGCGGTAGGCTCGAACAGCTCGACGCCGGCCGGCGCATCGTCGCGTGCGTGCGCGCCGACTGGGTCGAGCTGGTGGCGGTGGTGTTTCACCGCCTGAAGCAGCTCCAGGAGCAGGAGCGCGGGCGCGTGATGCGCTCCGATCGTCCGGCCGACATGCAGTTGTGGCGCCGTGGCTGGGCGCTGAAGGACCTGCTGACCTTCCTGCTGCGGCCGCGGCTGCCGTTCACGGACGAGGGGCTTGCGGCGGTCATCGATTTCTATGCGGCCAACATCGACTATCTGCGCCACCTGCCGTTCCGGGCGCTGCTGCGCCAGGCGAAATACATCGAGGGCGGCCCGAGCAAGCGGTTGGCGGCCTCGATGGAAGCCCTGTGGCGCGCAATGGGGCACAACGCGGACGCCAACCATGCCGCCACGTTCGCGCAGCGCGTCCTCGCCGAGGCGGAGGCGGACGGGCCGGTGCTGCTCGACAGCACATGGTCCGCGCAGGTGCGCGCGATGATCGACGGCCTGCCCGAGGCCGCGCAGCCGGCCGCACGGCGCGCGCTCGCGCTTGCCTGCGGGGCCCGCAGCTCATCCAAGCCGAGCCGCGCGCTCATCAATGCGGCGCGCTCGCTCATCGCGTCGGAGCCGGCGCTGGCGCCGCGGATGCTCGAGTGGGTCGAGGCCTATGCGCCTTATCCGAACGATCGCGACCCCAACGAGGATGCGATCCGCGCCCTCATCTGGATGCTCGCCACCGGCGAGGGGGCGGCGGTCGCGGCGGGCATCGGCCGATACTGCGAGCGCTGCTTCAAGAAGATCCCCAACCTCGGTGCGCCGTCAGCCAAGCTCGGCAACGCCGCGATCCAGGCGCTGGCACTGCTCGGCGGACCGCATGCGGTCGCGGAGCTCACCCGCCTCAAGAAACGGATCCGCTATCACCAGGCGGTGGAGCGGATCGAGACCGCGCTCACCGAGGCGGCGGCGCAGCTCGGCATGAGCGGCGCCGAGCTCGAGGAGCTGGCGATCCCGAGCTACGAGCTGTCGGCGAGCGGCGAGCGCCGCCTGCCGGTCGGCGACGGCGCCGCGATCATCCGCCTCGCCGGCACGCGCGACGTCGCGCTCGCCTGGGCGCGCGCCGATGGGCGCGAGACCGCATCGGTGCCGAAGGCGCTGAAGGAGGCTGCGCCGGACGCGGTCGCGGCGGCGCGCAAGCTCCGCAAGGAGATCGAGGACACGCTCGCCGGGCAGGCCGGCCGGCTCGAGGCGCTCTATCTCACCGACCGCGCCATTCCGTTCGACCGCTGGCGCGAGCGCTACCTCGCGCATCCGCTGCTCGCCGGCCTGACGCGGCGGCTGCTGTGGCGGTTCGAGGTGGCGGGCCGGCGCATCACCGGGCTGCCGCGCCATGGTGCGATCGAGGACGTCGAGGGCCGCCCGATCGAGCAGACGCAATGTACGGCGGCGTTGCTGTGGCATCCGCTGCATTCGAGCGCCGATCACGTGCTGGCCTGGCGCCAGCGCCTGGCGGCGCTCGGCATCACCCAGCCGTTCAAGCAGGCGCACCGGGAAATCTACGTGGTCACCGATGCGGAACGGCAGACCGCCACCTATTCGAACCGCTTCGCGGCGCACATCCTGCGCCAGCACCAGTTCAAGGCGCTGTGCGACCAGCGCGGCTGGCGCTACCACCTGATGGGCCCCTGGGATTCGCACAACACGCCGACGCGCCTCCTGTCCGATCGCAGGCTGGCGGTCGAATTCTGGGTCGAGGGCGTCGAGGGCGAGGATCGGTTCGGCGTCTACCCGTTCGTGTCGACCGACCAGGTGCGTTTCTTGGACGTCCAGTCCGGCGAGATGCCGGTGATGCACGTTCCGCCGCTGCTGTTCTCGGAGCTGATGCGCGACGTCGACCTGTTCGTCGGCGTGGCGAGCGTCGGCAACGATCCGCAGTGGGGCGACCGCGGGCCCGAGCAGTTCGGCGGCTATTGGACGCGCTACGCCTTCGGCGACCTGAGCCAGTCGGCAAGCACGCGTGCCGAGGTGCTCGTCACCCTGCTGCCGTCGCTCGCGATCGCGGAGCGCTGCGAGCTGCAGGACCGCTTCCTCGCCGTGCGCGGTAACCTGCGCAGCTACAAGATCCATCTCGGCAGCGGCAACATCCTGATGGCGCCCAATGACCAATACCTGTGCATCGTGCCCAGCCGCGGGCTGGCTGACCGCAACCCCGGGCAGGAGAGGCTGGTGCTGCCGTTCGAAGGCGACCTGATGCTGTCGGTGATCCTGTCGAAGGCGTTCCTGCTCGCGGCCGACGACAAGATCACCGATCGGTCGATCCTGCAGCAGATCAACCGCCGGTAGGAATTCGAGGGTACCGATCGGATATGTCGAAACGCCTTCAATTCGGTCTTGGAGCACGTCCCGTTCCTACGGAATCGGAACGTGCTCCAGATTCGTCGTTTGGTGCATATTCTTATCGGCGAACCGGTGCCCACCCCGGATCAGGTCCGGGGCAGGCTTTCGCCGGAATATGCGCTAGTAGGTCAACGTTGTTCCCGCAATCCGGAATGTGACGAAAAACCACGCGATCATGATGCTGCTCGCGGCAATCAGTGAGTGATGGATGCGCGACCATCGGCTGCCGACGCCCTTTCGCCAGAACAGCGCGGCGGCCCAAACCGTCAGAATCGCCCCGAAAACGCCGAGCCATGCGAGGGCGTAGAGCGCAAGCAGCAGGGGATCCAGCGCGTCGTTGAGTATCCTGGGATCGATGCTGGACATGATGAAAAAAACCGTGGTCGCAACGATGACGAGCGCATCGACGAGCAAGACCATCCTCACGGCGAGATATTTGCGTCGATCTCCGCTGTCCTGGCTCCATCTCTTTTTGCGCCAGAGACGCCACAGTGCAGCGACCGGCCAAGCCGGCAGAGTCAGGAGAACGACCACCGTGCTTACGACAAACGCCGGCGCGATCCACCGCACATCGAGAAACCAGGGAACGCGCTGCATACGACCGGCCGGCACGGCCCAATAAGACTCGGAGCCGACGTCGTCTATGAAGGCAATGCGTGCGCCTTCAGGCGACTCGTAGAGATTGCGTTCAACGCGCTTCAACATCCTGCCACCACCAAACGGCCAGATTGCAGGAAACGATCTTACATTGCCGGCGCCGTCGACCTTGATGACACGCTCCGACATCAAATCGCCAAATCTCGTGAAAGCCGACTCCGCGCGCCGGCTCGCATGGTAGACGCCGGCCACGCCCGCATCGCTGGGCAAGGTGGTGGCGCGCGCATCGGCCGCTTGCGGCGCTTGCAGGAAACGTTCTGCGATCACAGTCACGGGATCGGGCAGAAAACGTTGTGCGGTGATAGTCGCGGGATCGGGTATCCCATCCGTTGCCTTGATTTCAGCGATTCCATCGTGCGATACGAAAATTCCAACTCTGTGCTCGGGAAAAATCGTCAAATTGCTGAAAAAGGCCATCATTGCGCCGCCGTGCCCGATAGCGTCCTGGCCCGCGACTTTGGTTCCGAAGAACACGAGGCCGAGATATCCGGCCGGCGTCGCGCTGCTTGGCGCCATCATCTCGTCGAGCCGCGCCTTGGGAAGGACGCGAGCGCCGTCAAGCGCGCCGCCGTTCATCAGCGCGCGGATGAAGCGGCCCATGTCGGTACCGGTTGCCGAAAGGCCGCCCGACGGCGCGGAGACTATTTCAAAGAACGCCAGCGGCGGCGTGTCCGATGTCCCGCGATAACCTTTCGCCATCAGCGGCGCGAGATCATCCGGCAATGGCTGCTGGAAGGTCGAATGGTTCATGCCGAGCGGATCGAGGATGTGCCGCTGAACGTATGAGACGAAGGGTTCGCCCGAAACGCGTTGCACGATATATCCGGCAAGCGCGACGCCATAATTGGAATAGGCCTCGACATCGCCTTTGGGAAAGAGACGTCGAGGCAGGTTTCTTGCAAGCCAGGGGCCGAGGGGCTCGTATCCGCGACTCAACAGTTCTTTCGAATGCTCCTCAAAACCAGCGCGGTGCGTCAAAAGACGGCGAAGCGTGACCGGCACGCCGCCATCCGGCACCGGAACGGCGAAGTCGATATAACCGTTCACGTCGCGATCAAGATCAAGCTTGCCCGCGTCGACAAGCTGCATGACTGCTATGCCGGTAAAAAGCTTCGAAATCGATCCCGGCCGCACCAGGGTGGCATCGGCAGTGAATGGCTTCCTGGCTTGGATGTCCGCGAAGCCGTAGCCCTTGGCGAAGATCAGGCCATCGCGTTTCACCACGACCACCACCGCGCCCGGCCCTTTGCGCTGGTCGGTCCATTCCGCCATCAGCGGATCAATCACGCTGGCGAGATTGGCAGCCGTCAGCTCAAGCGGTGCCTGCGGCGCCGGGGTATCCGCGGCGGCGCGGAACGCGACCAGGCCAAAGGCTACTGCGAAGGCAACGCGTAAAAAGCATTCGGCACCAACGGAGTTCACCGAAAATCCTGTTCTGAGTTTGAATTCGTCAAAATCGTAACAGCCGTAAAAGTAGACATCAATGCTATGTCATCTGGGTGAGAGGGACGATCGCCGGTTTTCCGGTATGGGTTATGAGCGTCCGCCCGCTCCCGCGCTGGTGGACGGTCTACGTCCTGCATTTGCCCCAACAGCAGACGTCCGCGAGCGAATGCTTCCACCACTGCCAAGTGCCGGAAGCAGACATTGTGATGCGCTCGGCAAGGAATATTGCGCTAGATGTGTATCCATATTTTTCGAAGTTTGAGGCCAAGCGCCTCCGAAAGCGCTCGGTCTTGCTCTGCCGTGGTTTGCCTGATGTTCGGGTTCATCGCTTCAAGCACAAAACGGGAGAATCCGGCCGGCCAAACGTAGTTCAAGTCGTTCAGGGTTGTTGAGTGACGACAGCATGGCGTAGTGACGCTCAAGTTTTTGAATTCGGACGCCCATGCCTTATCCATCGCATCCATCCACCAGCCCTCAACGTCCGTCCCGCATTTGGGGCAAATCACACCTGACCAGTTTCCACCGCCACAATGGAACACTGTTCTTTCGGCAAACTTTGCGAGAACCTCACCGTATGCCTCGGGCACAAAAGTCTTCAGGAGTTCGACTGCCCTGTCCGCCGCTGCTCTCGACGGCAGCGCCTCGGGATCGGTGGGTATGAAAACCAACCAGTTGTCAGACATCGCGTCGCTGAGGGTCAACAGCGTCTGGTGCCAAGCCGCGAACCTGGGCGCGGATGTCCGCAAGAACCCGTAACCGGAGATGCGCGGCCGAATCGGCTGACGTCGGCCAAGCGCGATCCGGGACCGATCAACAGCCATTGAATGAGCAATTTCTTCCTCAGCGCTCCCGAGCGGCACAGACAGCGGACATCGGCGGGCATATCGAGCGGCTTGCCGACCAGATCAGGGACTCAGTCCGCACGCCGTGGCGGATACGGAAGAACTAAGCTGCTGCGCGCCCCGAATTCTCTTTGATCTTGATCGGATTCCAAGGCTTTGACGGCTTGGCGCATCGGCTGTGGCGAGATATGGACCAGTCCTCCGAAGCCTTTCTCCAACTCCAGGATCATTCCAATTGCTCCGGCGACGACTATTGCGCATAGCGTGAGAAAGAGCACGGATGTTACGTTTCTTGGTGCGAACAGGCCAAAGCTGGCGAAAAGTGACGTCAGCCAAAAGGCGAGGAGAGCAACAAACGCTTTTGGAGTCCCTTGACCGACCTGCTGGGACATTAGCCAGCGTGCATCGCCGATCTTGCCGGCAAGCGTCATAGCTTGTCCCAGCCACCATTGGTCACGAGAGTTCTGAGGTTTCAACTCAAGCATCTGGTCCTCGAGCTGCTGGAGCAGTTCGTATGTCGAAGGATTGCTAAGGCGGACATCTCTCGAATCCTCGGGAAACAGATCGATAGCCTTCTGGTTCGCATATTGCCGCAGGGTTTCCCGAACTGGATCTGCGTCCGGCCCGTATCGGTGCAGGATGCGGTCGAGCCGGAGAATTTGCGCTGAGAGCGTCGTTACTTCGCCCCCGAGCGCGATGAATGAGCTATTGGCGTTCGAGATCAAGAGCCCGAGCACCAGCGCCGAAATGGTGGCCACCATTGCCATGGAGACGGAGACGACGCTTCTCGTTTCGTCTGTCAGATTGTGTGCCGGGAGGCGTTGCCTCATTGCCCAGCCGACGACCGCGCCTGCCAACACCGTTGCGAAGATAAAAATACCAACGGTCATCGGATTTAGGGTCATGTTACCTCCCCCGTTCCTGATTCACGTCCATCAAACGCGATAGCGAGCTTCCATGGCTGAGATCATTCTGATGATTTGCGCCATCTTGATGTTGGTGATCATCGAGTGCGACGGCGCAACGAAGGTTGGCGGTAGCACATTGTGTAGCGGACCTCAGGGAGCTGTGCCCCGGGGGTTCCACCGGTAACGACCACCTCCGGGCCCGCATGAGGGAGCGCATCCACGATGTCTCGCACGATGTCTCGTTTCCATGCCTGTGACGCTTGCAAAGTTCGCTGAGGTTCGCCGGTTTCGCGCAGAGTGCGGGGCCCACCTTTACCAACAGCGTGCGAGCGTGGAGGGGACAGTTTTTGCCAGAAGCGGAAGTCGGGATCGCGTTCAGAGCGCCACGCGAATGCCGTCGCGCGCTGGAGTTCGAACCATGGTGCGGCCTCAGAACCGGGCCGGACCCTTCCGACCGCTACGACTTTCGTTTCGCAAATGGCTTGGCAACGTCGCGCGTGGTCTCGATGAAAAGCCGCGCGACCGGGCTGAGCGTGCGATTCTTTAGCGTCACGCGCGGGATCTCAACGTGTGTGAATCCCCGGATACGCCGCCGCAACTCGAAAACGGATCACCCGTCCAATTTGGGCCGACGATCAGATAGAAACCCGGTTCTGTGCCATATTGCCTGCCAATCTTAAAGAACTCGTCGGTGCGGCCGTCCCATAAACGCATAAACCCAAAAGCGCTCGGCGAAATCGAAAAGGTTCTGCCCGCATGAGAGCAATAGTTCATGCGCAGAGATACGAGCCGCGGCCCGGGATCAGGACCATCTTCGAGGTGCGCAACTGCGCAGTCGGCCGCCTCTCTCCGGGGACCCAGTCGCATCCGACCGCCCCGACCGTCACTTCGATCGTCGTCGATGTCGCTCTTGGGCGGCCTGTGCGAACCTCAGCGCGTCGGTCCGCCGGAGCCTACGGTGCTGCGGCTGATTGGCCTGCTCCGTGCGGCGCGCATGTTAGGATGCCGCGCAGCAGTCGAACGATGCCTATCGTATGCTCGCCAGCTCTGCCGGAAATCGGTCTCAGCAGCAGTTGACTGACGAGACTGGGCCTGGGCTTGCACCGGCGCGAGCACGGTGGTCGAGACCGCAATGGCGGCGAAGAAGACACTTGCTGACATCAGTGATCGCATGGAGGTTCTCCCGATTCAGTGTGGAGCGCTGACCGCGGCGTTCGTGCGGTGCATCCGCCAGATGCGGCTCCCGGCTGACGAATTCCGCGGCCACGCGGGACCATCGCTGCGCCGAAGTTCGCACAGCTGTCGCACGCGTTCGCACTTGCGAAGTTGGTATATACAAGCGCGGTCGCTGGATATTGCCCTTAGGGGCAGCGGTGTTCCGTTCGAGGTACCTCACGCACAACTCAAATGCCCGGTTTGGGCCAACAGCGTCTGGTGCCAGGGCGCGCATGACTGGCCACCCTTGTCCGCTGCTAACCGCGATATCCCTGCTCCAGGGTCTTCCGCTGGCGGCTGAAGGCTTCTGTGATCGCGGCCGAAACGGTCCTGACCCGGGCCGATCGGCGCAGGTGTTGATGAAGGATCAGCCATGCGGTGCGGCGGGCGGGTGCTTCATTGGGCCAAACGCGGACCAATTCAGGCGAAGAATCGCCGAGGAAACACGCGAGCTCCGCAATACCCGCCCCATCGGCTGCAGCTTTAAGCTGGATGAGTGGATTGTCGCAGCGGAGTGCAATGCGCGCGCCGTCGAGGGATTCGCCCATGAAAAACGGGCTCATGGCGGCCGGCGCGCCTGTGAAGCTGATCAGGTCAAAGCCGCCCAATCCCTGACCGCGCTTCGGCGTCCCTGACTTTGCCAGATATCGCTTCGACGCATAGAGCGAGAAGCCAACGTTTCCGAGCCTGCGACAGACGAGATCCGAAGCCGACGGCCGCGCGAGCCTGACCGCGAGATCGGCGTCGCTGCGCGCGATATCGAGCGAGCGGACGCCCACGATCAGGTCAACCTGCAATTCGGGGTGAGTGCGCCGCAGCGCGGCGATCACGGGGGCAACGAGTTGATAGGCGATGGCCTCGGTCGTCGTCACCCGGACCAATCCGGTCGTGAGCATGTCGCGCCCTGCGGCGATACGCTCGAGGTCGAGCGCAGCGGTTTCCATCGCCGTGCATTGGCGCAGGATGGCCTCTCCGGCCGACGTGGTGGCAAAACCATCCGGGGTTCGGTTCAGCAATGTCACGCCCAAACGCTGCTCAAGCAGCGTGATACGCCGCCCGACCGTCACGTGGCCGACACGCAAGGCGCGAGCGGCCGCCGACAGGCTGCCCGCGCGCGCCACGGCAAGGAAGAAGCGCACGTCGTCCCAATGCCAATTTCCTACGGCCCTGTCCATTAATGAACAGCATATGTGAACAGATGAGCGCTGCAAGGCGGCTTCTCGCGCATTTATGTCTTCGCTCGTCACAGGAGCAAACGATGGAGTCGTTTCATGACGCTCGAAATCCCTGGATACCTTCTCTCGTTCGAATCGATCGTCCGGCCCGTCCAGGCGATCATTGCGCTTGGCCTCATCTGGCTGGGTGCCGCACGCATGCCGGCCTCCGCGACGTCGCGTTATGCAACTGCGGGCGCGCTATCGGCGGTGCTCATCGTCTGGCTGGCTGTCGCCCAGTATATCGGCGAGGCCGCAACCACCGGGACCACGCTGCCGATCGTACTGTCCGGCTTGCTGATGCCGCCCGCTGTCACCGCCGTTGGCCTGTGGCGGTCGGAAAGCATGGCAAGACTGGTCTCCGCGATCCCACTGCATTGGCTCGTGGCGGCTCAGGTCTATCGCCTCGCGGGCAGCATTTTTCTCGTGCTGTGGGCTGACGGACGCATGCCCTGGCAATTCGCGCTGCCGGCGGGGATCGGGGACGTTGCGACGGCCAGCGTTGCGGTCGTCATGGCTGCGCTGTTGGCGCGAAACGCAATTGGCGCTGACAGGGCAACCTACGCCTGGTGCCTTTTCGGAATCGCCGACATCGTCGTCGCAACCATCATGGGGACGATGACCTCTCCGGGACGCGCGCATCTTCTTGCACTCGAGGCGCCGAACGTTCTCATGACAGCGTATCCGCTGGTCATGCACCCCTTGTTCGGCATTCCGCTCGCCCTGACGCTCCATGGCCTCGTCCTATGGCGGCTGCGGCGAGGCGCCGCCGCGACCGGCCGGCTGGCGGCAGCGTGATCGCGCGAACGACGCCCCCGGCCAGAGCGCTGGGGGCGCGGATCGCGCCCGAGGCGCAGCCTGGCTGTGTGCGAGCCGAGATCCACGAGCGAACAGCGCCGTCAGTCCTAGAGCCCGCTCCGTTCCTTCGGAATCGGAACGTGCTCTAGGTTCGTTTGTTTGGCGCATATTCTTATCGGCGAACCGGTGCCCACCCCGGATCAAGTCCGGGGCAGGCTTTCGCCGGAATATGCGCTAGTCGCCCTCGCGGGCCGCCTTGCCCAGCGCCTCCATCAGCATGCCGGCGAGGAACGGCTTGCGCAGCAGCGCGACGCCGCCGGCGCGCACGGCCCGCTTCCAGATCGCCGCGTCGTCGCGTCCCGTCATGAAGATGATCGGGATGTCGTACCCGTCCGCCGCGAGCCGGTGCGCGAGCGCGAAGCCGTCGGTGGCGCCGAGATCGATGTCGACGAGCAGGCAGGTCGCCGTGCTGGTCGCCACCGCGGCAAGGAACGCCTCGGCCGACGCATAGGTCTCCGTCTTGAAACCCAGTGCGGCCAGCAGATTCCCGACCGCCCTGAGGACGAAGGGAACGTCGTCGATGACGGCAATCACTTTCGGCTTTGCCATGACGCGCTCCCGCACGCAGACGCACGGCCGACCCGGCGCACAGGCGGTGCGGACCGTGTCGCTCAGATGAGCCGGGCCGGCCATGCGGCGCCCCGGGGGCGGGAGCTTGATAGCGGCGACGCGCCGCAGGCGTCTTGCTATTGTGTGCCAAACGATTGTCGGCAGGTGCCAGCGGGAGCGAGGGAACGTTGGCGGCGCACGCGCAGAGTAGACTCGATGCCAGACGTCTCGGCGCGCTTCCGACCGCGACGGGCGCGGTCTCGCGACTCGCCTATGCGCACGCACGGTCGAGCGGAATCGGGCTCGCGCCGCTGCTGACCGCGGCGGGGCTGACCGCGCGGCAGGTCGAGGACCGCGACGCCCGGCTCGGCGTCCACCAGCAGATCAAGTTTCTCAACCTGGTCGCGCACGCCGTCGCCGACCCGTTGTTCGGCTTTCACCTCGCCCAAGTGCCCGACCTGCGCGAGCTCGGGCTCGTCTATTACGCCGCGGCATCCTCGGACAAGCTGGGCGATGCGCTGCGGCGAATGGCGCGCTACTGCGCGGTGGTCAATGAAGGCTTCGCCCTGAACTATGTCGACCACCAGGGCATCGAGGTCGCGTTCGACTATACGGGCGTCTCGCGCCATCTCGACCGGCATCAGATGGAAATCGGCGTCACCGTGCTGATGCGGCTGTGCCGGCAGCTGACCGGCCGTCGCCTGGCGGCACGCCGGGTGACGCTCGCGCATCGGCGCAACGGCGACTGCGCCGAGATGGCCGCGTTCTTCGGCTGCGATATCGAGTTCGGCGCGGCGGCCGATCGGGTGGTGCTGGCGGCCGAGGCCGGCGACATCCCGGTGATAAGCGCCGATCCCTACCTCAATCGGCTGCTGATCGCCAATCTCGAGGAGGCGCTGGCGCGCCGGCCGACGCGCCAGGGCACGTTCCGCGCTGCGGTCGAGAACGCGATCGTCCCGCTGCTGCCGCACGGAAAAGTCAAGGCGGGCGAGATCGCCGCGCTGCTCGGGCTGAGCCAGCGCACGTTCGCGCGCCGGCTCGCGGCGGACGGGCTCACCTTTTCGGAGGTGCTGGAGCGGCTGCGCGGCGATCTCGCCCAGCAGTATCTCGCCGACCCCGGGCTGAACGTGTCGCGGATCGCCTGGCTGCTCGGCTACCAGGAGGTGAGCGCATTCACCCACGCGTTCAAGCGCTGGACCGGGAAGAGGCCGCGCGACATGCGGGCGGCGAACGGGGAGTAGCGAGAGCGCTATATTGTGCGCGATACTCGCGCGCGGCAGATTGGAAAAACGAGTGATTTGGACGGCAGCGGTCTTTCGCTGCGCCGCTACCCAACCCATGCGGTGCCAACGCACCGGTGAGATCGCGGTCATGTCGCGTGGAATGCCCGAGCGCCTCAACCTTGCCATCGCGCGGCGCTGCGATGTCGCGTGCAGCGGCTGCTACACCTTTTTCGGCCGCGCTGAGCCCGACCTTGCGCGATTCACCGCCTCGGTCGCCGCATTCGCGCGCTGCGGGCTGCGGGCTGTGACCATATCGGGCGGGGATCCGCTGACGATCGCGGGGCTCGGCGACTTCATCGCCAGGCTGCGGTCGATCGGCGTTCAATCGATCAAGCTCGATACGGTCGGGGTCGGCCTCGCGGCGTCGCCATCCGGGCCTCGCGTCGACCTGCGCGACCTCGCCGATCGCATCGACTATGTCGGCATCCCGCTCGACGGATGGTCGGACGAGAGCGTGCTCGCGTTTCGACGCGGGCGGCCGCGGCTTTATTCCGAGACCGTGGCGCTGCTCGACGCGCTCGACGCGCTGGGCGGCCCGCCGCGGGTCATCGTCAATACGGTCGCGCATCGTGCGAACCTGCCGCATCTCGACCGCATTCGCGCGGTGGTGTCGGCGCATCCTGGCGTTTGCCAATGGAACGTCTTCCAGTACACGCCAACCGATCAGGCCGTGGACGGCGCCAATGGGCATTACTGCGTCGGCGACGAGGCGTTCGCTTGGGCGCGGGCGCGGTTGGTCGACCGCGCGGCGCGCCCGCCGGCGTTCGTGATCGATTTTCGCAGCAGCCGCTCGCGTCTCGGCCAGTACCTGCTGGTCAACAGCGACGGCGAGGCATGGCTGCCCGATGAACGCGGCCGCACGTTGCGGCTGGGTTGCGTGTTTGGCCGCGAAGGCGCGGTCCTGACGCGCTGGCGCGAAGCCGTCGCGTCGTGCCTCGCGCGGGGGCAGGCGGTCGCGTCGCAACAGCCCGTCATCAGCGTCGCTGGACGATAGATGCTGTTCATCAGCTACGCGCGCGAGGACCGGCGGCTTGCCGCAAAGCTCGCCGACGAGCTCGACGCAGAAGGCGTCGACTGCCTGATCGATCCGGAGCTGGCCGAGGGCGACCCGTTCTGGCGCGAGCGGATCGCGCGGCATTTCCCGGACTGCAGCCTGATGGTGGGCATCGCCTCGACGCATGCAAGGAATTCGCCGTGGGTGGAGCAGGAGCAGCGCGCCTTCCCGGGGCGCAGGCTCTGGGTCGCGGCGGACGACGCCGTCGATCGTCTGCCGCCGCAAGCCGATGGGCCGAACCGGCTGATCGGCTGCAGCCGCGCGGTCCGCGCCATCCTCGCCGCGCTGTCGCCGGAGGAGGGCCCCTGGCGAGCCCGGCGCAGCCGGCGCAAGCCGGCGGAGGACCGGATCGGGTGCGACGAGCGCGATCGCCGCATCCGCGACGCGCAGCGCCGCCTCGATGCGCTGCTGCGATCACGCGATTTCCCGTCCCGGCTCGCATTGGAGGTTGCCGGCGACGTCGCCTGCGGCAGAAACGCGGCGGTCGAACTGCGCTTCGGCGCCGCCGATCGGGAAACGTCCGGCAGCCGCGTCTTCGTCGGCACCACGCCGGTGACCAACACGCAGTATCGGGCATTCATCGACGCCACCGGCTTCGCGGAGCCGCCCACCTGGCAGCGCCCGGCGTTTCGCGCCGACGACGCGCCGGTCACCGGCGTCAACTGGTTCGAGGCATGCGCGTTCGCGGTCTGGGCCGGCGGCAGCCTGCCGACCGAAGCCGACTGGCTCGCGGCCGCGCGCGGCGGCAACCGCGGCGCAGACGGAAAGGTGCGTTGTTTCGCGACCGCGACGGGCGAGATCGACCCCGCCACCGCGTGCTACGCTCGGGCGTTCGGAGCCTCGCCCCCGGCGGTCACGGCGACCTATCGACCGAGTCCGGAAGGCTATTTCGGGCTCTGCGGCAATACCTGGGACTGGTGCGCATCCCCTTGGGGAACACATCGGGTGATCCGCGGCGGCGGCTGCATGGATGCGGAGGCCTTCTGCATGATCGCGGCGCGCTATCGGAACGCACCGATCGATCGCGACTGCTCGGTCGGCTTTCGCATCAAGATCGCCTTGTCCGACACCATTTAATGCACACCGGGGAGACATCCGATGGCCGACGACGCAGATATCTTGAATTCAATCGCCAAGCTGCCCTCCAACGAGCGCGCCGCGGCGCTCTCGCACTGGGTCTATGTGCAGACCAGCCATCAGGACAAGAGTGGCCGCTGCGGGTGGCCGCGTCGTGGAGCGACCTCACGGCCGACGCGAAGCAGTTCAATGTCTTCGCCATCGACACCTGGGCGGAGCACCCGGACATTCTCGACGCCTGGGTCGCCGCGGTCAAAGCCCATCGGCAGGATCGCGCAGCGAAGCGCTGAGCGCTAAACCATCTTGCGTGAGTGATGATCGCCGGGGGGCCCGATGCCTGACAAGCCGTTGCGCTGTTTCGTCATCATGCCGTTCGGCGAAAAAACCGACGCCGACGGCAAGGCGATCGATTTCGACGCGATCTACGACAGCGTGATCGTGCCCGCGGTCACCGGCGAGCCGATGCGCACGGCCGGCGGGCCGGCGATCGAATGCACCCGCTCCGACAAGATCGCCGAGGCCGGCTGGGTGCACCGGAAGATGGTCTCGCACATCTATGATGCGGACGTCGCGGTCGTCGACATGTCGACGCTCAATCCGAACGTCTTCTACGAGCTCGGCGTGCGCCACGCGCTCCGCCGCAGCGTGACGGTCCTGCTCTGCCGCCAGGGCACGAAGACGCCGTTCAACATCCGGGATTTCAACGCCATCCGCTACGATCCGGATGATGCGGAGAACCTGCGGTCGGTGCAGACCGATATCGCGCGTTTCGTTGCCAACGGCCTCAAGCGCGGGGTGCGCGACAGCCTGGTGTTCGAAATCCTCGAGGAGCGCGGCTGGGAGGGGCCGCCGCCGATGCCGCTCGCGCGCGAACCGCGCCGCATGTTCGCGCTGCGCAAGGTTCGGGGCGCGCGCATCGGCATCCTCACGGGCGGGCTGCAGCAGATCAGGGACATCGACATCTGGGTCAATTCCGAGAACACCAACATGCAGATGGCCCGCTTCTTCGAGAAGTCGGGCTCGGCGGTCATCCGTTATTACGGCGCGAAGAAGACTGAGACCGGCGACGTCAAGGAGGACACCGTCGCCAAGGAGCTGGCCAAGCGGATGAAGCGGAAATTGTCGGTCGACCCGGGAACCGTGGTCGTGACGCCGCCCGGGCAACTCAAGGAGCGAGGCGTCAAGTGGATCTTCCACGCGGCCGCGGTGCAGGGACAGATCGGCCGGGGCTACCGGCCGATCGCGCACGTCAGCGACTGCATCCGCAATGCCCTCGAAACCGCCAACACGCCGAAATTCCGACGATCGAAATGCCGCTCGATCCTGTTTCCCTTGTTCGGCACCGGCACGGCGGGCGCCAAGGTGAACGACACCGTCAAGGAGCTGATCGACACGACGATCAACTACCTCGAGAACGATCCCGCCGGCGCGATCAAGGACATCTATTTTCTCGCCCTGACCGATCGGCAGCGCGACGCCTGCCTGAGCGCCCTCAAGAATGCCGAAGTCGATGAACGGTAAGGCACCAGACCGGGCGATCACATATCGTTGAGCACGGCTGGCTGACCACGGTGCTCTCTCCTCTGCGGGGAGACGGGAACATGCATATATGTGATCGCCGCTGTCCTGAGGGGGGAGTGCGGGCCCACTGCGGCGAACCTCCATGCGCGATCGGCGTTGAGCCTACGACAGCGAAGGAGGGAACCCATGTCCGAGCCCACCCCCGAGTTCATGCCACCCGCCGGCCCGACCAGGGCGACCGCACGCCTGCCGGGACTGGAGATCGAGATCGTCCACCGGCTTTCGCCGAACCACGACGCCGAGCAGGTCTCGATCAACGTGCAGGCCTTGCCGTCATTCGAGGCGGTCCGCCGATGGCTCGACGCTGCGAATCCGTTCGTATTCTGGATGCAGGCGACGCAGATGTTCTGGTTGCCGTGGCTGGCGACGGCAAATGCCGCCATACTGCCGCGCGGGGATGCCCGCGAGGACCAGCGTTCCTGAGTTGCCGGTCCGACGCTGGTCCTCCGCACGACTCTTGTCCTCGCAAAGGAACGGCGCGCGGTCCGGTGGGCGATCTTACATCGCCACGGCCTCCAGGTAGCGCGCCATATTGGCGAGCGAACCCTGGTGGCCGGCCCGCGTGTTTTCGATCATGCCGGGGCCGACGAATGAGGTCACCTGGATGGTCACCTTCAGGCGCGTGCGTCGGCCGTCCGGCCAGAAGTCGAGCGTGGTGATGTTCGTCGCGAGCAGGCGGTCGGCGGTGCCGATCGTCTCCGTCCAGACCACGCGGCGTTCATTCACGATGTCGAGGTAGCGGGCTTCGACACGATATTTGGGGTCATTCCTGGCGCCGCAGCGCGCGACATCCCGGCCGCCCACGCTGAAGTCCGTTTCCTCGTAGATGAAGACGGCGGTTTCCGACGGCGCGCCCCACCTGGCGCGCTCCTGGGCGTCCGCAAATGCCGCATAGGCGCGCGACACCGGCACGTCGACCACATGCTCGACGACGATTGTGCCATGATCGGTCGAGACGTCGGTCATCGTCCGGTCCATCCTTTCGATTTGCATCTCCGATGACCGCCGCTCGCGTCGGAACTATGGCCACGCGGCATCGGATTTCCGGTCTCATCAATTTCGCGGAACCGAAGGCGTCGAATGCCCGCGAGCAGGCAATTAGTCTTACGTACGAATGACAATGCGACGACATGCCCGACATTATTATTATTCCATTCTCGTCCACACGAAGATGTGCAGCGGCATGTCACTTGTTCTGTTCTGGCCCGCAAGGAGAGTTGACCGCAGACGTCACGCCCAGGGTCCGCGCCCGCGGCGCAGGATCCTACCGCCGAAAAACCATTCTGATCCTCCGTTCGATTGATGGGCTGCGCGGCGAGCGCGCACCGCGCGCCGTCGTCGTAGTCGCGATGTCGTCGAAACGTCACACCGTCGTCAGGCAAGCCCGATAGTGCGCGCCTTGTTGCGATCATCCGCGCTTCTGCGGCAGCCAACGGGGGACGACACATGCCTGGTCCGAACAGGACATTTCTCGACCTGATATCCACGATCTCGCTTGCATCGCTCTTGGCGATCGGCCTTGCGGCGCCCGCGCTCGCCGATCAGGACGACGACCACGACGGTCCGGGCCGGAACGGCCGCAAGTCGCCGAAGGTCGTACTGATCTCGCTCGACGGCGCCAAGCCCGATTTCATCCAGACGTTCATCGACGAGGGCGTGTTGCCCCGCGACGGCGGCCTCGCGCGGCTTTCCCGCGGCGTCGTCGCGCGCCAGAACGTGACGACCTCGCCGTCGCTTACCGCGGTCGCGCACATTGCGATCGCGACCGGCTCGACGGCGGTCGACAACGACATCCCGTCCAACACGTTCCAGGCGGTCGCGGCGCCGATCAACTCCAGCATCAGCGGGTTTGCGGCGCCGATCGGCGGCTACCAGATCAATCCGCTCGGCCCGTCGCCCGCGCCGACCGCGTCGCCGCTGTGGGTGGCGCTGCGCAAGCAGGGCCGCAAGGTGGTCACCGCGACCTGGCCGGGCGCCGACGGCGCCGACATCGCGATCAACAACGTGTTGGTGCAGGGCGCGACGCCGATCCGCGTCACCGACTACACGGTGCCGTTCGGCGCGTTCGGCGGCATCGGCGCGGTCGGATTCTCGCTCACCCAGGCCAACTTCGCGCCCGACACAACGGTCGGCACCGCGCTCAATGCGGCAGGCCATTTTTCGTTCAGCCCGGTGCTGGCGACGCCGACGCCGATCGAGACGTTCTCCTGCTCCTCGGCGACGACCGCCACCTGCACGACCAGCCAGACGCTCGACCTCAAGTTCGCGATCCGGGTCGCGGCGCTCGACACCACCAATGACGGCAAGGTCAACTACGACACGCTGGTGTTCTTCGACGCGACGCGCGGCATCACGCCGGGACCGTTCCAGGCGCCGTCGACCGGGCCCGCCTACGTCAAGCTCGGCAGCGAGAATGCGCCGTTCTTCTTCGAGGCGACCGGCAACAAGGTGGGTGCGGCGTATTTCGTCTCGGCTCTCGCGCCGGATCTGTCCACCGTGCGCTTCGCGCGCTACAGCGCGAACTTCATCCCGCGCAACACGCCGGTGATCGGCGACGTCGACGACATCAACAACAATATCGGCTTCTGGCGGCCGCAGGCCGACTTCCGCATCCCGGAGCGGCTCAGCCCGGGCTTCACCAACTTCCCGGACGTCGAGATCGAGTCGATGTACGAGGACATGGTGAAGACCTTCGTGCGCTACCAGACGCGGATCGCCGAGCGCGCGATCCTCAACAACCCCGACGCCGACCTCGTGATGGTCTACATCGAGCAGCCGGACGGTTCCGAGCATCAGTTCCTGCTCACCGACCCGCGGCAGGCGACCGATCCGGGCAACCCGGGCACGATCGGCGTCAATCAGGACCCCGCCAAGGTCGCGCGCTACCGGTCCTATATCGAGTTCGCCTACCAGACGGCCGACAACGCCGTGAAGCAGATCGCCGACATGGCGGGCCGGGACAGCAACATCTTCGTCGTCTCCGACCATGGCTTCGCGCCGTTCCACACGTCCGTGAGCATGACCAACATCCTGCGCAGCGCGGGCGTCGATACCACCAAAATCGCGATCCGCACGTCCGGTCCGGCGGTCAACATCTACGTCAACCTGCAGGCGCGGGAGTCCGGCGGCACGGTCGATCCGGCCACTTACAATGCGCTGGTGACGCAGATCACGGCCGCCATCAAGAACGCCACCGACCCCAATCCGCTGTTCAACGGCTCGCTCGTGGGCGCCCACATCTTCAACGTGGTCGAGAGCCGGCCGCTGCAGTGCGAGGCCGGCACCGGACTGTGCACCAGCCGGACGATCGGCCAGGATTTTGGCGATGTGTTCGCGCTCATGGCCGAGGGTTACAACTTCGACGGTATCCAGAGCCCCGGCGTCGCCCGCCAGGGAGATCCGCCGTTCAACGCCGCCACGACCGCGCTGTCGGCGCCCAACTTCTACGGCGCCCACGGCCACGATCCCGAGGGTCCCGCGATGAGCGCGACCTTCATCGCGTCGGGCCCGCGGATCCGCGAACACACGACGATCCGGCGCATCCGCAACATCGATGTCGCCCCGACCATCATGCATCTGCTCGGCGTGGAGCCGCGCGGGGTCGACGGCCGGGTGCTGTTCGATATCCTGCACTGACCGTGCGGGTGTGAACAACGGGGATACTGGGGACTGCCCATCTGCTGCTTTGACTCGCCGCCGATGTGCGATATCCTCACTCTCACGGGTTGGACGCAACCTGGGGGAGCGCCTGCAGACGCTCCGCAGACCATGGGGTGAGAACCCATTTCGTGGTCAAGGGGCCGCCAGGGCATCTCTGGCGGCCTTTTCCTTTTTCGCCACCGGCGACGCGGATCATTTGAGGCGGATCACGGCAGGTCACACCGCGGTCACACCTGGATCACACCTGGATCACACCTGGAGCGTCACGATCTCGGGCGCGAGATTTCCGTCGGCGACGCGCACCCGCGCGACCGACACCGGCAGGCTGAAGCGCCGCGGCCCGGCGCTGCCCGGATTGAGCCAGAGCACGCCGTCGCGCATCTCGATCGACGGCTTGTGCGAATGGCCGTAGACCACGGCTGCGACCCCGGCGGCGGGCGGATCGACGTCGAGGTCGGCGATGTTGTGCAGCACATGGAACCTGAGCGCGCCGACATCGACCAGCGCGGTCATCGGCAGCGCGTCCGCCCAGCTCCCATAGTCGATATTGCCGCGCACGACGAACAAGGGCGCGAGCGCGCGCAGCGGCGCGAGCAGGTCGGGAATGCCGACGTCGCCGGCGTGAATGATCAGATCGCTGCCGCGCAGCGCGTCGAGCGCCTGCGGCCGCAACAGGCCGTGCGTGTCCGAGATGACGCCGACCGTCAGTGTCCCGGGCACTGGTGATAGCCGAACTTGTGGATCATGTCTCTTCCCGAGATCGGAAAAAACGGGTCCACCCGGTCCATGGCGTGGTGCTCGTTGAGATAGGCTTTGAGCGGCGCATTGTAGGCGGCCATCAGGCGGCTCGTCGCCAGCTCGGTCTTGATGCGGTGTTGGTCATGGCCGGCGTGAAACCGCAGGACCGCGCTCGGCTCGATGCACACATTGCGGATGCCGAGAAACAGCGTGCAGGCGGACTGGCAATTTCCCTGGATGCGAAACAGCTCGCCCGACGCGTTGTACTGCTCGACGATCGGATGGAAGTCCTTGTACCAGCCGCCGCCGCCGTGGCCGCGCGACGTGCCCTCCGCCATGGCCGAGGTGGAGACGAGCAGGAGAATGAAAGCAAAACGCAGTTTCATGGAATGCTCCCCGGTTGAAAGGCGGGAGCATGGACCGGTCTCCGCGCGGCGACAAGCGGCCTCGCTCTCTTCTATCCCTTGAGAGGGGCGGGCGGCGACAGGGCCGCCTCGAACGCGCTTGCGATCGCGGGCCGGCTCTTGCCGGCCGTGGCGGCGTCGCCGATCACCACGACCTTCTGCCCAGGCCGGGCAAGCCTGCGCAGCCGCTCGCCCGTGCCGTGGCGCGCGGAGTGATAGAACCACTCCCGTACGGCAGGATGGGAGGCGAGGGCGCGCAAGCCCGGCCAGTGCGCAAGGCCGCGATCGAGCAGGGCAGTGGCAAGGCGGCCGAGCCCGAGGCGATAGCTGGCACCGCTCGCAATGACTACACGATCGAAGGGCGCGAGCGCGTCGGCCGATCGCAGGACATCCACGCCGAACCGGAAGGTGACGCCCCGCTGCCTGCACAACGCGACCATGTCGTCGATGTAGCGGGCGAACGAAGCCGGATTGGCGCGCACCTCCTGGAAGAGCGGCGCCTTGCCGGCGAGGTGGAACGCGCCGCCCGCGCGCACGGCGCGCTCGAACACCGTGACCTGGTTGCGCGCGGCGACGAGCGACGCGAAGGTGAGGCCGGCGGGGCCGGCCCCGACCACGGCGATGCGCTCGCCCTGCGGCCCGCAGGCGTCGCGAAACTGCGCCTCGCGGCCGGCCGCGCCGTTGACGACGCAGCGCAGCGGCGTGCCGCCGCGCATCTCGTTAACGCAGGTGTTGCAGGCGAGGCAGCGCCGGATCGGCTCGTTGCGCGCGAGCTTGTCGACCCAGTCGGGATCGGCGATCAGCGTGCGGCCGAGCGAGACGAAATCGGCCATGCCGCTTGCGACCACGTCGGTCGCGACGGCGGGATCGCCGAGCCGGCCGACCGCGATGACCGGAACGTCGACCTTCGCCTTCACGCCGGCCGCGTAGGTCAGGAAGGTCGCGTCGGGATATTCCATCGGCGGAATCATCCGCGCCGCCGAGGGCAGCGAGCGATAGTGGCCGGCCGCGATGTGCAGCGCGTCGGCGCCCGCCTGCGCGGCCCACACCGCGACCTGCCTGCCCTCGCGCTCCGGCATCCCGTCGGGAAAATAATCGTCGACCGATATGCGGAAGATGACCGGAATTGCGACCGCGGCCTTGACGGCGCGCAGCACGTCGAGACCGAAGCGGGCGCGGTTCTCGAGCGGGCCGCCGTAGTCGTCGCGACGCCGGTTCTCGAACGGGGTGAGGAACTGGGAGATCAGGTAGCCGTGCGCCGCATGGATCTCGACGCAATCGAAGCCGGCCTTTTCGGCGCGCGCGGCCGCGGCCGCGAAGGCGGCGGTCGTGTCGCGGATGTCGTCGCGCGTCATCTCCTGCGGGACGATGGTCTCGTTCGTCACGTCGAACACCGGATGCGGGATCGCGGAGGGCGCAAGCGGCGTCTCGCCACAGATGTCGCGCCGGGTGTGGCCGCCGCCATGGCCGAGCTGAATCGACGCCTTGGCGCCGCCGCCGTGGATCTCGTTCACGAGGCGGGTGAGGCCGGGCAGGAAACGGTCGTCGAAGATGCCGAGCTCGCGCCGGCGATGGCGCCCCGCGCGGGCGGGCGAGGCCATCTCGACGGTGATCAGCCCGACGCCGCCGCGCACCCGCGCCATGTAGTACGCGATGCTGTCGTCGGTGACGTGGCCGTCCTCGTCCGCGAGCCGCGTCGTCATCGGCGGCATCACGATGCGGTTGCGGATCTCGACCGACCCGATGCGCCCCGGGGTGAGGAGGGGGTTCATGAGTTTCCTCCTGCGCGGCTCGTAGGGTGGGTCAGGCGCGCAGCGCCGTAACCCACCACCAGATATGCCATTTGCGATTCAGCTGGTGGGTTACGCGGCTTCGCCGCTAACCCACCCTACGAAGTTTCGCAGATGGCCGATGCATCACATCCCCCGCACCTCGCCGCCGTCCATGTCGATGGTCGCGCCGTGCAGCCAGCGGCCGCGCGGCGAGACGATGAAGGCGACAAGGCCGCCGATCTCCTCGGGCGTGCCGAAGCGGGTCACGCCGATGTCCTGGCGATGCCACTCGCGCACCGCGGCCTCGTCCTTCCCGGTGCGCTCCATGTCGGCTTTGATGCGGCGCCACAGGCGCTCGGTCTCCACATAGCTCGGATGGATGGTGTTGACCTGCACGCCGTCGCTCTTGCCGCGGTCGGCGAGCGCCTTGCTGAATGCGGCGGCCGCCGCATTGACCGAGCTGCCGATCGTGAAGCTCGCGGTCGGCACGCGGCCGCTGGTGCCGCCAATGGTGACGATCGAGCCCTTGCTCTCGGCGAGGATCGGCCAGGCGGCGCGGGCGAGCCGCACATGGGCGAAGAATTTGAGCGCATAGCCGTCCGCCCAGTCGGCGTCGGTGAGCGCAAGGAAATCGCCGCGCTTGGTGGTGCCCGCATTGTTGACCAGGATGTCGATGCGGCCGAACGCGCGCTTCGCGGCCGCCGCGAGCGCAGCCGGCGCGCCCTCGTCGCGCAGGTCGACGGTCTCGTACTTTGCCTTGCGGCCGAGCTTCTCGACCGCGGCGACGACATCGTTCAGCGCCGCCTCGTCGCGGCCGGTCAGCATCATGTCGCAGCCTTCCGCCGCAAGCGTGATCGCGACGCCGCGGCCGATGCCGCGGCTCGACCCGGTCACCAGTGCCACCTTGCCGGTCAGTCCGAGATCCATTGCGTTTTCCCGCCCTCAGTCGACGTGCACCGAATAGCCCCTCGTACGCGCTCAATCCAGCCGGATATTCGCTCCGCGGATGACCCGCGACAACCGCTCGGTTTCCTCGCCGATGAAGGCGCGAAACTCGTCCGGCGAATTGCTGACGACCTCGGCGCCCTGTTCGGCCAGCCGCGCGTGCGCGCCCGGCTCGCGCAGCACCGCAACGGTCGCGCGGTTGAGCGTTGCGACGATCGGAGCCGGCGTGCGCGCGGGCGCGAGCAGGCCGAACCAGGTGCCGGTGCGATAGTCGAGGCCGGCCTCGGCAAACGTCGGCACGTCCGGCAGCAGCGCGGAGCGATGGTCGGACGCGATCGCGAGCGCCTTGAGCTTGCCGCCGCGCACCATGCCGAGCACCGGCGGCACGCTGGAGAACAGCGCCTGCACCTGGCCCGTCATGGCGCCCAGCGCCGCCGGCCCGCCGCCGCCATAGGGCACGTGCACCAGCTTCGTGCCGGTCATCGCCATGAACAGCTCGGTCGCGAGATGCGGGCCGCTGCCGGCGCCGTAGGAGCCGTAGTTGAGCTCGCCCGGCCGCGCCTTGGCGTAGGCGACGAACTCGGCGAGCGAGGTGACCGGAAGCGACGTCGGCACCGCCAGCACGGTCGGCGAGTTGGCAAGCAGGGTGATCGGCGCGAGCTCTGCCAGGGGATCGAAGTTGAGCCTGGCGTAGAGCGACGGATTGGCCGCAAGGCCGACGCTGGCGATCAGCAGCGTGTGGCCGTCCGGCTTCGCGCGCGACCGACTGGGTGCCGATATTGGTGTTGGCGCCGGGACGGTTAACGACCACGCAAGGCTGACCGAGCCGCTTGGCGAGCCCGTCGCCGACGAGCCGCGCCAGCAGGTCGGAGCCGCCGCCGGCCGCGAACGGCACGATCAGCTCGATCGGGCGTGCCGGAAAGTCTTGGTGGTCCTGGGCGGCGGCCGACGGCAGCGCCACCGCCGCGACGACGGCGAGGATCGCCCAAGCCGCGGATCGCGCCGCTGCCGGGCGCTCGGTTGCCTGTTTGGCATGCATGCGGTTCCGCCACCCGTGCTTCAGCGCAAGTGAGGCCATTACAGTAAAGCGTTTCGTGCTGCGCAGCATCCGCCGCGCCGCCCGGGCGCACCCCGCGACCGCGCCGGCGATCCACATTAAGTCCGCATAAAATTGGCGCCTTAAGCCCGCGTAAAATCTGCACTGTTGGCCCGCCGCGCGGTGGCGTTCCGGCGTGCCGCTTGTTATGTCGCCCCAGGGGCGCAAGCCGTTCGGCTGCAGCAGCTTTCGCAAAACTACTGCGCCGCGGCGAGGACCCGTGCGACGCGCGCGATGTGCGGCCTGAATTTTATTTCATGTTGCGGAAAGGTGCCGGAAAGCAGGCGCTACTACGTTCAGTCGCGATGAGGATCGTCTGATGCGCCTTCGCTCCGTCTTGCTCACCGTCGCGGTGCTCGCCGTCGGCGGCGCCGGCGTCTGGTATGCGCTGCAGGGGCCCGAACCCGTGCGCGCCGATCGTGCGCCGGCGCGTCCCGCCGTTCAGGTGAGCGTCGCGCCGGTGACGCGCCGCGACATGCCGATCTATCTCAGCGGCCTCGGCACCGCGCAGGCGGAATACACCGTCGGCATCCATTCGCAGGTCGACGGCAAATTGCTCGAGGTCAAGTTCACCGAGGGCCAGCACGTCAAGAAGGGCGACGTGCTGGTCAAGATCGACCCGCGCCTCTATCAGGCCGCACTCGACCAGGCCAACGCCAAGAAGGCGCAGGACGAGGCGGGACTGGTCGCCGCTCAGAAGGACCTCCAGCGCTTCAAGACGCTTGCGCTCAAGAGCTTCGAGACGCAGCAGAACGTCGATCAGCAGCAGGCCAAGGTCGACCAGGCCAAGGCGTCGATTGCCGCCGATGACGCCGCGATCGAGACCGCACAGACCCAGCTCGACTACACCACCATCACGGCGCCGACCGACGGCCGCATCGGCGTCCGCCTGGTCGATCCCGGCAACCTGGTGCGCGCGTCCGATCAGGGCTCGATCGCGACGCTGACCCGCACGCAGCCGCTCGCGGTCATATTCACCCTGCCGGCCCGGACGCTCGACGACGTGCGCGACGCGCTGGCGCGCGGCCCGGTCGAGGTCACGGCGTTCGATCAGGACAATCGTCGCGCGCTCGGCACCGGACGGTTGCTGCTGATCGACAACCAGATCGACCAGACGACCGCGACGATCCGGCTCAAGGCGATGTTCGCCAATGCCGACGAGAAGCTGTGGCCGGGCGAGTTCGTCAATGCGCGGCTGCTGGTCGAGACGCGCGCCGGCGCGCTGGTGGTGCCGTCGACCGCGGTCCAGCGCGGGCCCGACGGCCTGTTCACCTGGGTGGTCGGCGACGACAACGTGGCGCAGCCCCGCAAGATCGAAGTCGGCCCGGCGACCGGCGACCTGACGATCGTCACGTCCGGCGTCAGCGCGGGCGAGCGCGTGGTGACCGACGGACAATACAAGCTGCAGAAGGACAGCCCGGTGACGATCACCAACGCGGTGCCGGCGACGGGCAGCACGTCATGAACCTCTCCGAGCCGTTCATCCGCCGCCCGGTGGCGACCTCGCTGCTGATGGCAGCGCTCGCCTTCGTCGGCATCGTCGCCTTTCCGTTCCTGCCGGTCGCGCCGCTGCCGCAGATCGATTTCCCGACCATCCAGGTGCAGGCGACCTTCGCGGGCGCGAGCGCCGAGACCATGGCGACGTCGGTGGCGGCGCCGCTCGAGCGCCAGTTCGGCCAGGTCGCCGGCGTGACGCAGATGACGTCGCAGTCGACGGTCGGCGCCACCACCATCGTGATCCAGTTCGACCTCAACCGGAACATCGATTCCGCGGCGCAGGACGTGCAGGCGGCGATCACCGCCGCCGGCAAGACGCTGCCGCAGTCGCTGACCACGCCGCCGACCTATCGCAAGATCAACCCGGCCGACGCGCCGATCCTGATCCTCGCGGTGCATTCCGACACGCTGCCGCTCACCACGGTCGACGACTACGCCGACAACTTCCTTGCGCAGCAGATGTCGCAGGTGACCGGCGTCGCCCAGGTGGTGATCGGCGGCGAGTCGAAGCCGGCGATCCGCGTGCAGGTCGATCCCGGCAAGCTCGCCTCCGCCGGCCTCACGCTCGAGGAGGTGCGCAACGTCCTGGTCAATTCGACGACCAATGCCGCCAAGGGCACCATCAACCTGCCGGCCAAGAGCTTCGTCGTCTCGGCCAACGACCAGCTCCTCAAGCCCGAGCTCTACGACGACGTCGTGCTGGCCTACCGCAACGGCGCGCCAATCCGGGTGCGCGACGTCGGCCACGCGGTGCTCGACGCCACCGACAAGACCATCGCGGCCTACCAGAACCACGACCGCGGCATCCTGCTGATCATCTTCAAGCAGCCGGGCGCCAACGTCATCGACACCGTCGACCAGATCAAGGCGCAGCTCCCGCGGCTCACCGCCAACATCCCGCCGTCGATCAAGGTCGAGTCGATCCTCGACCGCACCACCACAATCCGCGCCTCGGTCGCCGACGTCGAGTTCACGCTCGCGCTCACCATCGGGCTGGTCGTGACGGTGATCCTGCTCTTCCTGCGCAGCTTCTGGGCGACGCTCATTCCCAGCGTCACGGTGCCGCTGGCGCTGCTCGGCTCGTGCGCCGCGATGTACCTGCTCAACTTCAGCCTCGACAACCTGTCGCTGATGGCGCTCACCATCGCGGTCGGCTTCGTGGTCGACGACGCGATCGTGGTGGTGGAGAACATCCACCGCCACATCGAAGAGGGCGAGACGCCGTTCCGGGCGGCGCTCAAGGGCTCGCGCGAGATCGGCTTCACGGTGTTGTCGATCAGCTTCTCGCTGATCGCAGTGTTCATCCCGCTCCTGCTGATGGGCGGCATCATCGGCCGTCTTTTCCGCGAGTTCGCCCTGACGGTGACCGCATCGATCGCAGTCTCGGCGCTGGTGTCGCTGACGCTCGCGCCGATGATGTGCGCGCGTTTCATGCGACACGAAAGCGACCGGCACGGGCTCATTTATCAGGCGATCGAGGCGATGTTCGACGCGCTCGTGTCGGGCTACCGGCGCACGCTCGACATCGTGCTGCGCCACCAGGCGGTGACGCTCTGCGTGTTCTTCGCAACGCTGGCGCTGACGATCACGATGGCGATCCAGATCCCCAAGGGCTTCTTCCCGATCCAGGACACCGGCCTGATCCAGGGTATCTCCGAGGCGGCGCAGTCGATCTCCTATCCCGCGATGACCGAGCGCCAGACCGCG
>Ga0126384_10000200_pt1 | contig 30524 bp, 32 predicted proteins | sample PanSoiMetPlot_36_FD_92543 | JGI IMG/M metagenome (GOLD analysis project Ga0126384, IMG submission 92543) | Tropical forest soil microbial communities from Panama - MetaG Plot_36 | ecosystem: Environmental > Terrestrial > Soil > Tropical forest > Bulk soil | place: Panama | collected 2016-02-17 | reverse complement strand
GTCAGCTTGAGCTCGATGCGACGGTTGCGACGATAGGCCTCCTCGGTCTGTCCCGTGTCGAGCGGCTGGAACTCGCCGAAGCCGGCGGCGACCAGATGCTGAGGCGAAATGCCCTTGCCGATGAGATACTGCACCACCGAGATGGCGCGCGCCGACGACAGCGCCCAGTTCGAGGCGAACTGCGCGGTGGCGATCGGGCGCACGTCGGTATGGCCGTCGACGCGCAAGACCCAGGCGATGTCGGCCGGGATCTGCTTCTCGAGGTCGGCGAGCGCACCCGCCAGTTTGTCGATCTCGACGCGGCCTTCCGGCCGCAGGACCGCTAGGCCGGCGTCGAAGAACACTTCCGACTGAAACACGAAGCGGTCGCCCACCACGCGGATATCCGGACGGTCGCCGAGGATGGTGCGCAGTCGTCCGAAGAAGTCCGAACGGTAGCGCGAGAGCTCCTGCACGCGCTGCGCCAGTGCAACGTTCAGGCGCTGGCCGAGATCGGCGATCTTCTCCTGCGAATCCTGGTCCTTCTTCTGGCTCGCGTCGAGCGCCGACTGCAGGGCAGTGAGCTGGCGGCGCAGCGCCTCGATCTGCTGGCTGAGAACCTCGACCTGGGCGGCCGCGCGCGCGCTCAGCCGCTTCTCCGAGTCGAGCGCGGTCGACAGCTCGGTCACCTTGCCCTGTGCCTCGGCGGCGCTGGCGCCGGGCGCCTCGGCGGCGCTCTTGAGCCGGTCACGCTCGCTTTCGGCGCCGGCAAGGCTCGCGCGCATGCGCGCGATCTCGTCCTCGAGCGAGACCTTGCCGGATTTCTCGAGCGCGAGCTCGTCGTTGAGCGTGGCGACGAGGGCGTTGAGCCGCGTCAGGGCGGTATCCTTGCCGGCGACCTCCTGGGAAAGGAAGAACTGCACGACCACGAACACCGTCAGCAGGAAGATGATGCCGAGGACGAGCGTCGACAGCGCGTCGACGAATCCCGGCCAATAGTTCATGCCGCTGTCGCGGCGCGTGCGACTCAACGCCATCTGTCAGTCTTCCGCTGTCACATCTTCTGCGTTTCGCGGACGAGAACTTCCAGCAGCTTGCGGATGTCGCGATTCTGCTCCGCCTGGGCGTCGACCCAGTCGCGGATCATCTGCTGCTCGTTGCGCATGTGGTGGATCAGGCCCTGCAGCGACTCGGCGAGATTGGCGATCGCGTTGACGGACTGTTTGCCGCGCCCGCCCTCGGCGAGCGTCGTACGCAGGTCCTCGATCGCGCGGTGCAGGTTGCCGCCGCCGGCCGGCACGCCCGCGCCGGTCTCGACGCCGATTTCGCGCACCGTGGTGGCCAGCCAGTCCTCGAGGTCGGTGTAGAAACGGTTCTGCGCCTGGCCGGTCTGCAGGTCGAGGAAGCCGAGAATGAGCGACCCGGCGAGGCCGAACAGGGAGGACGAGAACGAGATTCCCATGCCGCCGAGCGGTGCCCCGAGTCCCTCCTTGAGGGCGTCGAACATCTGCCCGGCGTCGCCGCCCACCTTGAGGCCCTCGATCACGGTGCGAACCGAGCCGACCGTCTCGATCAGTCCCCAGAAGGTTCCGAGCAGGCCGAGGAACACCAGGAGGCCCGTCATGTAGCGCGAGATGTCGCGCGCCTCGTCGAGACGGTTGGCGATCGAATCCATGATGCCGCGCATGGTCTGCGGCGACATCGCCATGCGACCGACGCGGTCGCCGAGGATGGTGGCCATCGGCGCCAGCAGGGTGGGCGAGCGCTCGATCGCGAGCCCGGGGTCGGCGAGACGGAAGTTGTTGACCCAGGCAACCTCCGGAAAGAGCCGGATCACCTGGCGGAAGGCGAAGCCGATGCCGATGAACAGCACGCCGATGATCAGGAGGTTGAGTCCCGGATTGGCCAGGAACGCAGCCCAGATCTGTCGGTAAAGAATGACGATCAGCAGTGCTCCCAGCATCAGGAACACCACCATCCGGACGAGGAAAATCCTCGGCGAACTCACCTTGAAGGGGTCAATGTCGTGATCTGGCTGCGCCATGGTCGTTCCGCGGTCCACAGGGGGCGGCTTGCGCCTCGAAATAGGATCGGACTTCCGCTTTTCGTCTCGACGCAACGTCAAGGTCCGCTGCGACGCATGCAGCCCGCTATGCAAGCCGGCTCCTGGCCGGTTTCCGCTCCGGGCTTGTGGCGGAGACTGATGTAACGCTCACGGAAATATGGCACAGCCGCGGCGAAAGGAAAGGCACACCGCCTTGTGTGGGCCCAGTGCCCGCGTTCAGGTACCAGCACCCCGCCTAACCAGCGTCAGCAGCTCGCGCTGAATGACCTCGTTGCCGGCGAGAATCTCCGCCTTGCCGAACATGTCGTCGCGGCCGTCGAGGTCGGTCGCGAAGCCGCCCGCCTCCCGCACCAGCAGGAGCCCGGCTGCCATGTCCCAGGGCGACAAGTTGCGTTCCCAGTACGCGTCGAGCCGGCCGGCCGCAACCCAGGCGAGATCGAGCGCGGCGGCGCCGAAACGTCGTAGCCCCGCGACCTTCTCCTGCACGGCGGCAAACTCCCGGCGAAACTGCGCGAGGTCGCCCCGGCCGAGATGCGGCAGGCCGCAGGCCACGACCGCCTCGGCAAGCCGGCGGCGCGCCGCCACACGCAAGCGCTGGTCGTTGAGAAAGGCGCCCTTGCCGCGCTCGCCGACGAAAAGCTCCTCGTTCGCCGGGTTGTAGACGAGGCCGGCAACGATGGTGCCTTCGCGCTCAAGCGCGATCGAAATGGCGAATTGCGGGATGCCGTGCAGGAAGTTGGTGGTGCCGTCGAGCGGATCGACAATCCAGCAATGGGTCTTGTCGGATCCCTCCTGACGGCCGCCCTCCTCGCCCAGGAATCCGTAGCCCGGCCGGGCCTTGGCGAGTTCGGCGCGAAGGATTTCCTCGGCGCGGTGATCGGCGGCGGAGACGAAATTGGCCGGTCCCTTGAGCGAGACCTGGAGATGCTCGATCTCGCCGAAATCACGCTTGAGACCGCGCCCGGCCTTGCGGGCGGCGGCGATCATGACGTTGAGGAGGGCGGAGCGAAGCATGCGGCGATTGCGGTGACTTTGCGGTTGGTCATGCCCGGCCTTGCGTCGCGCATCCACGGTTCGATCCGCCGCGGCAGCCAGAGACGTGGATGGCCGGACGAATCCGGCCGTTACCGAGGGAAGCCGGTCGGGTCCTTACACTGGACCGCCGCAGGACGCCACCCCGCCGCGTCACGATCGCGTCTGGGCGATGTAGTCGAGCCAGGGCTTGGCGGCCTTCTCGGCCGCGGCGCGCGTTCCCGCACTCTGCTTTTGCATGAAATCGTCGAGGAAGCTGTCGCCGGCGCCGCCCGCCTTGGCGATGAGATGCCATTTGACCGCCTGCACCGGGTCCGGCGCCATCACGCTGGCGCCGACCGCGAGGATGCGCGCAAGCCGGTTCTGCGCGATCGGGTTGCCCTGCATCGCAGCCTTGCGGAAGAGTGCCGCGGCACGGGCCTCGTCCTTGGTGACGCCGCTGCCGTTGAACAGCGCGATCGCGTATTCGACTTCGGCCGCGATGACGCCGGCCTGTGCGGCCAGACCCATCAGGCGCGCGGCCTCACGGGCGTCCTGTGGCACGCCGCGCCCGTCCTTGTAGAGGGTCGCCAACGCATATTGCGCCTCCGAGTTGCCGACCTGTGCCGCCATCTGGAAGAGCTCGGCCGCGTGCTTCACGTCCTGCGGAACCTGCTGTCCGTCGAGATAGAGGAGGCCGAGATCATAACCGGCGGCCGGGTGCCCCAGCTTGGCGGCGGCGGTGAGCAGGCGCGTCGCCTCGGCGGGGTCGCGCGGGCCGCCACGGCCGCCGATCTTGAACATTGCGAGCGCGAACATGGCCTCGCGGTCGCCGCGCTCGGCCGCGAGTCCGTACCATTTGGCAGCCTCGGCGTCGTTGTTGGGCACGCCGAGGCCGTTGGCGTAGAGCTCGCCGAGCAGGGTCATCGACTTCGGATCGTTTTTCGCGTTGACGCGCTTGGTCGCTTCGAGAAAGGCGGTCAGATAGTAGCCGCGCTGGAAAGCGCCGAAGGCGAGATCCGGCTCGGGCCCGCCTGGCTTGGATGCCACGGGCGGGGCTGGTGCCGGCGCCGGCCGCATCGAGGGCTTCACCGGTCGCGGGGCCGTGTTGGGATTCGTCGGCGCCTGCGCGTGAGCGGGTCTGACTGCCGCGAGCGCGACCAGGATCAGAAGCGGGATCGCGAGCTGCCCGGTCCTCATGCGAGAGTCTCCGCCATGAGACGCGCTGCCGCATCGGCGACGGCCGCCGCCGGTCCACGCGGATCGGAAAACACGAAGGGGCCGAGTGCGACGAATTCGGCTGCGCCGAGCAGTCCGACTTCCGCGAGGCTTGCCGCATAGGCGACGCAAGGAATTTCGAACACTTCCACCCACCATGCAACCCGCTCTTGGATCGCCTCGAAGGACGGCCTTTTTCCGGCCCGATCCGGCTCGCCGAACATCACGTAATCGGCCCCCGATTCGGCGGCCACCATGGCGTCATGCCGGCTCGCGAGGCCGCCCGCACCGACGATCCGCGCTGGCTTGAACGCGGCGAGTGCGTCCTTGACGGCCTCGATGCCGGTCAGGTGGGCGCCGTCGGCGCCCGCACGCGCGACGAGATCGGCGCGGCCATCGAGCAGCAGCGCGATGTCGTGCTGCTGCACCGGCGATGCGATCTCCTTGACGCGATTGAGCAAGGTGCGCTCATCCGCCGCAGGCAAGGCGAGGAGGACGGCCGCGACGTCGCCGGCGGTGAGTGCGGGCGCGAGCGCCCTTACGTCCACGTCGGCGGGCGCGACCAGATACAGCCGCGGCGGCGGCCGCTTCACGGTCAGGTCCGGGTTTTGCGGGACGGATCGGGATGGCATGGCATCGGATGCGTCTCCAATCCGGCGGAAAGGGGGCGATCGGGTCGCGCCTGTCAACCGGGTCCCGCACGCTGGCCAGTGCCCGGATCGTCACGCATGGCGCTCAATTGGTGGGCCGGTCTGCCGCGCGAACAGGCAGCCGGTGAGGTCGCCTGGAGCGGCGGGGCGATTCGCCGGAGCGGGACGTACCCGGATTCATCGTTTGGCGCATGTCGTTGTGGGCGAACCGGTATCCACTTCGCCGCGACGTGCGGGCGGATCGCGCATGATTTCGGTGGCACGACGCTTGCACCCCCGAGGCGCGAGTTGGCGGCTAGGGTTCCGGCTTCCGTTGGAGCGACTGGTCCGAGAGCTGCCGCCCGGGCAGCGTACAGCCCGGGTGCACGGCGGGACAAAAGCCCGGGAGACCTCAGAGGCCGCGGTTGGGCAGCACTCGAGGTTACGCCAGTCGCGGTCGTCGAAACGACGAGGACTGGACATGAACGCCTCACCAAGCCTCCAGAACGGGTTCTGTGCGACCGCTGTCCTCGCGGTCGGGGGCTAGCTCACAAGTATTACGGCGTCGCGCTTCGTAATACGCAGCATAGGAGATTGCGATGACTTGCAAGACGGCCATTGGTGCGATCCTCGGCTTATCGATTTTTGCCGCGGCTGCTGCGCAGCCGGCCTCGGCTGCCGGCTTGACGATCGGATACAGCGACTGGCCGGGTTGGGTGGCCTGGCAGGTGGCGATCGACAAGGGCTGGCTCAAGGAAGCCGGCCTCGACGTGACCTTCGAATGGTTCGACTACTCGGCCTCGATGGACGCCCTGACCGCCGGCAAGATCGACGCCGACTTGATGACGAATGGCGACACGCTCGTCACCGGCGCCGGTGGCGGCAAGGCCATCATGATCATGCTGACCGACTACTCGAGCGGCAACGACATGATCGTCGCCAAGCCGGGGATCAAGAGTCTCAAGGAGCTGAAGGGCAAGAAGATCGGGATCGAAGTCGGACTGGTCGAGCATCTCTTGCTGCTCGACGGCCTGAAAAAAGCTGGCATGGCCGAGAAGGACGTTACGCTGGTCAATGCGAAGACCAACGAGACGCCGCAAGTGCTCGCCTCCGGACAGGTCGACGGCATCGGCGCATGGCAGCCGGTGTCCGGCCAGGCGATGAAGGGAGTGCCGGGCTCACGTCCGGTCTACACCTCGGCGGAGGCGCCAGGGTTGATCTACGACGTGCTCGCAGTGCGCCCCGCAAGTCTCTCATCGCATAAGGCGGAATGGATGAAGGTGATCCAGATCTGGGATCGCGTCGTGCACTACATCAACGATCCCAAGACGCAGCCCGACGCACTCAAGATCATGTCGGCACGCGTCGGCCTGACGCCCGAGACCTACAAGCCGCTGCTCAAGGGCACGCATCTGATCGACATCGCCGAGGCAAAGAAGACCTTCAAGAAGGCCGAGGGTCTCAAGTCGCTGTACGGTTCTTCGAGTATCGCCGACGAGTTCAACGTCGCCAACGCGGTCTACAAGGAGCACCAGGACATCAACAGCTACATCGATCCGTCGTACACGGAGGGCCAGAAATAGCTGCGTACCGCACGGCCGGGGAGTAGATCGACGATGAAGCGGAAGGGGTGGTTCCAAGTTCTCCGCCCACTCTCGCCGCGCGCGAGGCTGACGCTCGGCACGCTCTCTTTCGTCCTGCCGATCGTCATCTGGTGCATCGTCAGCTACGTCCCCGCCGTATGGCATCCGCAGGTGCGGATCACCGATGCCGGCTCGACCGACTATCTGCAGGTCGACATGCGCATGGACAAGGCGGCCTTCGCCGATGCGGTGAAGGAAGCCGAGGACGCGCAAAAGGACCCTCCGAAGGGCGTGCCGTCCAATCCCATCTACCTGCCGGCGCCGCACGAGGTGGCGGAGGCGCTCTACACCGCCTTCATCACGCCGCCCCCGACGCCGGATAGTCCCTGGTTACACCAGAGCCTGTGGCACAGCATCCAGGTCATCCTCTGGGGATTCGTGATTTCCTCGATCATCGGCGTGCCGCTCGGTATCATCTGCGGCACCTATGCGGCATTCGCCCGGCTGAGCGAGCCGTTCATCGAATTCTTCCGGTATCTGCCGGCGCCGGCCTTCGGCGCCCTGGCGGTCGCCATTCTTGGCATCTATGACGGGCCAAAGATCACCATCATCGTCATCGGCACGTTGTTCCAGCAGGTGCTGATCATCGCCAACACCACGCGCAAGCTCGACGTCGCGCTGGTGGAGGCTGCCCTCACGCTCGGCACCAAGAAACTGAAGCTCCTCACGCGCGTGGTCATTCCGGGCATCCTGCCGGATCTTTACCGCGACCAGCGCATTCTGCTGGGCTGGGCGTGGACCTATCTGATCGTCGCCGAACTGATTGGCACCTCAACCGGGATCACCTGGTTCATCACGCAGCAGGCGCGCTACCAGCATTTCGCCAATGTCTATGCGGCCATCACCATGATCGGGATCATCGGATTAGGCACCGACATCGCGCTCGCGCTGATCGGCAAGCGCCTTTTTCCGTGGGACCGCACTTTGGTCAAAGAAGCATGAGCCCGTGAACAAGATCGTCGCGCCCAATACGCTGCCATCGTACCGCGAGCAGTCTTCGGCGGTGCGCGCGCGCTTCACGCGCCTCAAACAGCGCGAGGTGATCCTCAAGGTCGATCAGCTTACCAAGATATTCAACGACAGTAACCGCTCCACGTTGGCGCTCAACAAAATCAGTTTCGAGACCCACCGTCGCGAATTCCTCTGTGTGGTCGGCCCCTCCGGGTGCGGAAAATCTACGCTGGTGCGCATTATCGCCGGCCTCGAAGATCACACCTCGGGCGACGTTCTGCTTGACGGCAAGCCAGTGACCGAGCCGGGAAGCGACCGCGGCATGGTGTTCCAAGGCTACACGCTGTTCCCCTGGCTCACCGTAAAGAAGAACGTGATGTTCGGTCTCGAGGTCAACGGCAAATACGACGCTGAGCAGCAGGCGCTACAATGGCTGGAGCTGGTCGGGCTGGTGAAGTTCGCTGATAGCTATCCGCACCAGCTGTCGGGCGGCATGAAGCAGCGCGTGGCGATCGTGCGAGCGCTCGCCAATCAGCCGCGCATCCTGCTGATGGATGAGCCGTTCGGCGCGCTCGACGCGCAGACGCGCTGTCGCATGCAGGCGCATCTGCTGGAGATCTGGCGCAAGATCGACATCACCATCGTGTTTATCACGCACGATCTCGAAGAGGCGATTTTCCTTGCCGACCGCATTCTGGTGCTGTCGGCGCATCCCGGCGAGGTGCAGGAGCTGATCGAGGTGCCGGTGCCGCATCCGCGCAGCAGCGCGCAATTCATCTCGCCGGAGTTCCTTACCACCAAGGCGAGGCTCGAGGAACTGATTCACAAAGGCCCGGCGGAAGACGAGGACGATGCCGGTACCTACCAGATGGTGACTCGCCTCACCGATGTAACGGACGACGTCGACTAGCCATGTCGTCGGTTGCGCGAGACGCCGCCGCTCGGTCAATCCGACTTCGAAACGATCGGTCACCAACGCACGAACGAGTGATCCATGCACGGCACAAGCTCTGACGAAAAGATCCGGCAGACCCAGGAAATGCTGCGCACCAAGGGCGTGAAATATTGCATCGGTGCCTATGTGGACATTCACGGCGTCCAGAAAGCCAAGGTCGTGCCGCTGGACCATCTTCCACACATGGCGCATGGCTCGGAGCTTTACACCGGCTACGCGCTCGATGGACTGGGGCAAGCGCCGAACGATGACGAGATCGCCTCGGTGCCTGATCTCGATCACGTGATCCAGCTGCCGTGGGAGCCGAAGCTCGCCTGGATGCCGGCCGACAATGCCTTCCGCGGCGAGCCCTATCCGCTCAACACGCGCGTCGCCTTGAAGACCCAGCTCGCCCAGGCGGCCGAGCTTGGCTTCGGCTTCAATCTCGGCATCGAGTCCGAGATCTTCGTGCTGCGGCAAAACGCCGACGGCACGCTTTCGGTCCCGAACCCCGACGACAAGCTGACCAAGCCTTGCTATGACCTGCGGCCCTTTCTCGATAACTTCCGCTGGCTCGACAAAGTCGCGAGCTGCATCAACGAGCTCGGCTGGGACCTCTATTCCTTCGACCACGAGGATGCCAACGGGCAATACGAGTTCGATTTCAAATACGCCGACGCGCTGACCACGTGCGATCGGTTGACCTTCTTTCGCTACATGACCAAGCACTACGCCAAGGAAGAGGGCCTCCTGGCGACCATGATGCCGAAGCCGTTTGCCGACAAGACCGGCTGCGGCGCACATTTCAACATGTCGCTCTACGATCTCGACGGCGGCCAAAACGTGTTCGCGCGCAATCCCGAGGACGATCCGCGCGGGCTCGGACTTAGCGAGACTGGCTATCATTTCATTGGCGGAATCTTGCGGCACGGGCGCGCACTGTGCGCGGCTTTTGCGCCGACCGTTAACAGCTACAAGCGTCTCGTACGGCAGGGCGCCATGAGCTACTTCTCCTGGGCGCCGGTGTTCAATTCCTATGGCTCGAACAACCGCACCAATTCCGTGCGTGTGCCGATGGGTGGCGGGCGCTGCGAGTCGCGCAACGCCGATGGCTCCGTCAATCCCTATCTCGCGGCGACGCTGGCGCTGGCCGCAGGTCTCGAGGGCGTGAATGAGAAAATCGATCCGGGCGAGCCGAACGAGGACAATCTCTACACCATTTCCGACGAGGACCGCCGCAAGCGCGGCATCGACTTCCTGCCGCAGACCTTGCAGGAGGCGGTTGCAGCCTTCGCCGTCGATCCACTGGTCGAGAAGGCGCTGGGCAAGGAGCTCCGCGATGAATTCATCAAGTACAAGACGATGGAGTGGGAATCCTACCACCTGACCATCAGTCAATGGGAAGTGGAACGCTACAGTCATTTGTTCTGATGCCGCGCCAACAAGAACGACAAGGAGGGCTCTGATGCGTAATCCCTTTACCCGCGCCTCGCGCAAGGCGGGCCTGCGGCCGTCGCCCGTGCGCGCGCGTCGCCACCATCCCGATTTCGACAAGCTTGCGACCCAAGGCTGGAAAGCGCTCGAGGCGGAGGGCCGCATCGCCGAGGCCGGCTGGCGAAGGGAGCAGCAGTGGGCGCTCGACATGGGGCTGCCGGGCGCCGATTGCCTTACCGACAAGACCATTCCGACCTTTGCGCGCGGCGAGCTGCCGCATTTCGCCGGCATCAACACCTTCCTCAAAGCGCCCTATGTCGAGAACGTGCGCGACGTCGGCAAATACGACGCGGCCGTGATCGGCGTTCCGTTCGACAGCGGCACAACGTATCGGCCCGGCACGCGCTTCGGCCCGCAGGGCATCCGGCGCATCTCGGCGCTCTACACGCCCTACAACTACGAGCTCGGGGTCGACCTGCGCGAGCAAATGACGCTGTGCGACGCCGGCGACGTATTCACGATTCCGGCCAACCTCGAAAAAAGCTTCGATCAGATCTCGCGCGGGGTTGGCCATGTCTTCTCCTCGGGTGCGCTGCCGCTGATGCTCGGTGGCGATCACTCGATCGGCTTTCCCTGCGTGCGCGGCATCGCGCAGTGCACTTCCAAGCGCATCGGCATCGTGCATTTCGACCGTCACATCGACATTCAGGAGAAGGATCTCGACGAGCGCATGCACACCACACCATGGTACTGGGCGACGAACCTCCCGAACGTGCCGGCCGTCAACCTCGTGCAGCTTGGCATCGGCGGCTGGCAGGTGCCGCGCTACGGCGTGCAGGAGGCCAGGAAGCGCGGCACCAACGTGCTCACCATCGCGGATATCGAGAAGCTCGGCCTCGACAAGACCGCCGAGATCGCGCTCGATCTTGCATGGAAGGACGCCGACGCCGTCTACATCTCGTTCGATGTCGACTCGGTCGATTGCGGCTTCGTGCCCGGCACCGGCTGGCCGGAGCCGGGCGGCTTCCTGCCGCGCGAGGCGCTGAAGCTGCTCGGCCTGGTGGCGGCGCAGGGTCTGTGCGGTCTCGAGGTCGTCGAGGTCTCGCCGCCCTATGACACCTCGGACATCACCGCATTGTTCGGCGTGCGCGTCGTCGTCGAGGCGCTCGGCTCGATGATCGCGCACGGCAAGCTCGGCGCCCACAAGGCGATCATCGACAAGCCGGTGGCGTATTGACCCACAGGATCGGGAGAACGCGCATGCATGTCGGACACGACCATCATCACCACGACCAGGATAACGGTGCGGGCGCGATCGGCGTCTCGGGGCGACCGGCCTTCGGTCCCGGCCATAATCACGCGCGCGGTCCGCAGCGCGTCGCACAATGGCAGCGGCCGCATCTCGACGCGCCCGCGCTTGATGCCGGCGAAGATGCGCACCCTGAACCCGATCTCGATCTGGTCGAGACCGCCTTCGTCGAGGCGTTTGCGAGCGCGTCCGATCCGACGAGCCTGCTGCGTCTCGCCCAGGTGCCGTTCGCGGCGATCGCTTCTGACGGCGCGAAGCTCGCGCTGCTGCGCGTCGAGGTCGACGCCGTCACCGACGTCGGCAGCGTCATGCCGCATCTCGGCGGCGAGACGTTCCGCTACGATCCGCTGCCGGCCGCGCTGGTGACGCGTCGGCGCCGCCTGCGTTTCATCTATGGCGACGGACGCACCGTGCGGGCGCTGAGCTACGCGCAGGTGAAGGCGCTGGCGCCCGCCTAGCGAAAGTGCCCGCCCCCGGACTTTGATCCAGCGGTGACAGACTTTTCGGACAAGGTCAGCGCAAACAAGCGCGCCTGCACAATCTGTGGACGGCGATGCGCCGTGCGCTTACGGAGAAGCGCGCATCGGCTCAGCGAGCAAACAGCGCCGTGCCTCACGGCATGCTGGATCACTCACATCGCATAATCGTGATCACTTGACTTGAGAGTCTTCCAAGCCCGCGATACCGCGCGATGCTCAATTATCCCCCGCGCCGCAATTTCGCACGATCGCCACCCAACGTTGGACGCATTGCCGCGGTACGCGGTAAATCGCTGCCCTCAAGAAAATATCGAAAATATCAAGTACTGCGAGCTAAATACCATTTCACTAGGGCGTAGAGTGGTGGAGTACCAATGTCATCGCGAATAGTATCGCGTCGCATGCGCGTGGCATCGGTCGAGCGATTGGAAAACACCGGTTACGCCCGCAGGCGTCCGCTCACCTGGGTTCTCAACATCGGCATTGCGGCGTGCGCGACTGCGCTGTTCGGTTGCTGCCCCGTCGCCGAACGCGGCTCCCTGATGCGATCCGCGTCCGCCGGCGAGTCCCGAGCGGTCCGGTCGATCCCGCCCTCCGTTCGTGCGCTGCTCGATCCGCAACCGGCGCCCAAATGCGCGGTCCCGCCAGGCGACGCCAATATCGACGAGCGGCAGAGGCTCGACTACGAGCGCCAGTGCTACCGGCAGGCCGAGATCATCGTGCGCGAGCGGCTCAACCGCCTGCAGGCCGCGGTCGCCAGGATGGAACGGGCGTACTGAATTCGCGGCCTCCGGCAAGCCCGCCGGTCGAGTTGTCCATCAGGCTTGCGCGGTGGAATTCGCGTCAACGGCAGACCGCCATGTGCGGCGGCGCAGCGGCACCGGCGATTCTGCTGGCATGATGTGCGTGGTGGACGCCGGCCGTTCTCGTCGCCAAAACCGCGTTCGAGTGAGCTGGCACGGCACAGCGGCGGCGTGCGACTTTTGTGCGCCTTCCATGCGCGCGGCCGGCCTGCGAGTTGCTCGCTGAAGCAGTGACGCGCGGCAGCGCCGCTCCCTGGGTTTTTTGCTGCGCTCAATTCAGGCAACAGACAACGCGGCTATCGCTTGCTCTTCCTCTTCGGCTTTTTTGCCGTGGTCTTCTCGCCTGCCTTGTTTCCTCTCTTGTTTCCTGCCTTGGCGGCGAGCTTGCGCTTTGCCGACCGTTTCTCCGGCGCCTTTTTCGAGGCCTTTCTGGCCGGCTTGCCGAAAATGGCGAGCCAATTGTCGCGGTAGGCCTGCGTCACCAGCTTCTGGCCTTCGCCGCGGCTGTAGTTGGCGGGCGCGGCATCGCTCGAGGCGCTGCTTTCGGCCTTGGACGAGGTTGCTGCAGCGTCGCTCTTTGGGCTCTCGGTCTTGGGGCTGGTCTTGCTCTCGGTCGTGGGGCTGGCCTTGTTGGGGCCGGTCTTGGGGCTGGTCTTGGAGCTGGTCTTGGAGCTGCTCTCGGGGTTGCTCTTGGGGCTGGAGTCGCCTTTGCTCGTCTTTTCGGCCATGACGTTTCCTGAATCTGGTGCCGTAATCCCGCCGCGGCGGACGGCGGTCCATGCACGATTTTGCCGATTTAAATCAAGATGGGCCGAGCGGACGCTCTGGAATTTGTTGCGTGGCGCATATTCTTGTCGGCGAACCGGTGTCCACCCCCCGGATCAAGTCCGGGGCAGGCTTTCGCCGGAATATGCGCGCTAGACGCCGTGTGATGAGCCAATGACAGCGAGACCTGACCCATGTCCCTTTCAGACATTGACGCCCGCATCGCGATCGCGCGCGAAAATCTTCGGCAACTGATCGAACAGGCCGCCGCCGTATCGGGCGGCCAGAACGAGGACCGCAATGCCGACCGCATCGCGCAACAGAGCGAAGAGCTCGATCGGCTGATCAAGCAACGCGACGCGCTGCTGAACAAGCCGTGAACCGACCGCGCAGGCCCGGCGGAGCATTAGCGGCGCGCCGGCATCCTGCGTGGCGCATGTTCTTGCCGGCGAACCGGTGATCCCGGATCACGTCCGGCTGTCGCCGGAATACGCACTATGCCGCTTTGCGGTCCTTTTCCAGCGCCGCGGTCCACTCGCCCTTGGCGGCGAGCCCGTTCATGCGGGCGCGGTGAGCGAAGGCGCGCTGGGCATTGGTGACATTCTCGGGCCTGCCCGACCAGGCCTTCTGCGGCGCCGCCTGCAGTGCGCGGCCGTACGAGAAGGTGACGGGCCACGGCAGGCCGCCGATGCGGTTGATAGCGTCGAGATGGGCGGTCGCCTCCTCCTCCGACTGGCCGCCGGACAGGAACGCGATGCCGGCAACGGTGGCCGGCACGCAGGCTTTGAGCACCTTGACGGTCTTTTCGGCGACTTCCTTCACCGAGGCGCGCTTTTGCGCCTTCTTGCCGGCGATCACCATGTTGGGCTTGAGCACGGTGCCTTCGAGCGCCACGTGCGCCTCGTAGAGCTCGTTGTAGACCGTGCGCAGCACCCATTCGGTGATGCCGTAGCAGGTATCGACGTCGTGATCGCCGTCCATCAGCACCTCGGGCTCGACGATCGGCACGATCTGCTCGGCTTGGCAGAGCGCCGCATAGCGCGCGAGCGCATGCGCATTGGCCTTGACGCAGGTCCAGGTCGGGATGCCGGCGCCGATGTCGATCACGGCGCGCCATTTTGCGAACTTGGCGCCAAGCCCGCGATATTCGGCGAGGCGTTCGCGCAGGCCGTCGAGCCCTTCGGTGATGACCTCGCCGGGGCAGGAGGGCAGGGGCTTGGTGCCCTTGTCCACCTTGATGCCGGGCAGCGACCCCGCCGCCTCGATCACCCGGACGAGCGGCGTGCCGTCCTTGGCGTTCTGGCGGATCGTCTCGTCATAGAGGATCACGCCCGAAATGTGGTTCCGCATCGCCTCCGTCGAGCGAAAGAGCAGCTCGCGATAGTCGCGGCGGTTGTCGGCGGTCGACTCGACACCGATCGCGTCGAACCGCTTCTTGATCGTCCCCGAGGATTCGTCGGCTGCCAGAATGCCGCGGCCCGAGGCCACCATGGCGGTCGCGACCTTGTTCAGTTCGGCGAGGTTCATGACACTCTCCTGTGGTTCCATCCGCATAACCGGCGGAACAAAATTCGGTTCATGGAGCCTATTTTACTCTCAAGACCTCGACGCCGGGGAGGGCTTTGCCCTCCATCCACTCCAAAAAAGCGCCGCCTGCAGTGGACACATAGGTCAGCCGGTCGGCCACGCCAGCCGCATTGAGCGCCGCAACCGTGTCGCCGCCGCCGGCGACCGAGACCAGCTTGCCGGCCGCGGTCAGTTCGGCCGCGGCTTCAGCAACCTCGATGGTGCCAGTATCGAACGGTTCCGTCTCGAACGCGCCGAAGGGGCCGTTCCACACCAGCGTCTTCGACCGCGCCAGCACCGAGACCACGTGCTCGACGCTGCGCGGACCGATGTCCAGAATCATGTCAGTGTCCTTTACATGATCGACATCAACGACGCGTGACGGCGCCTGGGCCTCGAGCTTCTGCGCCGCCACGGCGTCGACCGGCAGCACGATCTCGCGTCGGTCCGTCCTGGCGTCCGCCATGATCTTCTGCGCGGTCTTGACGAGGTCCTTCTCGTAGAGCGACTTGCCGACCGGCTTGCCCTGGGCGGCGAGGAACGTGTTCGCCATGGCGCCGCCGATGATAAGGACGTCGACTTTTTTGACGAGGTTGCCGAGCAGTTCCAGCTTGGTCGAGATCTTGGCGCCGCCGACGATCGCGGCGAGGGGCCGCTGCGGATGCTCCAGCGCCTTGCCGAGCGCCTCGAGCTCGGCCTGCATGGCGCGGCCCGCGAAGCCGGGCAGCACGTGACCGAGCCCTTCGGTCGAGGCATGCGCCCGGTGCGCGACCGAGAAGGCATCGCTGACCCAGATGTCGGCGAGGCGCGCGAGGCTGGCGGTGAAATCCCGGTCGTTCTTCTCCTCGCCGGCGTGGAAACGGGTGTTTTCCAGACACAGCACGTCGCCCGGCTTCATCGCCGCGACCGCCCGCTCGGCGGTCTCGCCCACGCACTCGTCGCAAAATTGCACCGGCCGCCCGATGACCTTGCCGGCGGCGGCGACGATGCGCGCGAGCGAGTCCTTGGGGTCGCGCCCCTTGGGCCGGCCGAAATGGGAGAGCAAAATGACCTTTCCGCCCTTGTCGGCGATCTCATTGATGGTGACGGCGGAGGCGGCGATGCGGGTCGCGTCGCTCACCGTGCCGTTGGTCATCGGCACGTTGAGGTCGACGCGCACGAGCACGCGCTTGCCCTTGACGTCCGCCTGATCGAGTGTCCGAAACGGGGTCATCGTGCCCCTCGGCTTCGTATGTCCCGGCGAGCCGTGTACCGGTTCGCCGCTACGGACATGCGCAAAAGTGTCCGCGTCAGATCAGCTTGCCCATCGCCACTGCGGTGTCGGCCATGCGGTTGGAGAAGCCCCACTCGTTGTCATACCACGACATCACGCGCACCAGGGTTCCGTCCATCACCTTGGTCTGATCCATGTGGAAGACCGATGAGCGCGGATCGTGGTTGAAGTCCATCGAGACGTTGGGCGCGTCGGTGTAGCCGAGGATGCCCTTGAGCTGCTGGTCGGCGGCGCGCTTCACGGCGCTGTTGATCTCGTCCTTCGAGGTCGCCTTCTTGGCGATGAACTTGAAATCGACCACCGAGACGTTCGGCGTCGGCACGCGGATCGCGACGCCGTCGAGCCTGCCATTGAGCTCGGGCAGCACCAGGCCCACGGCCTTTGCGGCCCCGGTCGAGGTCGGGATCATGTTGAGCGCGGCAGCGCGCGCCCGATAGAGATCCTTGTGCAACGTATCGAGCGTCGGCTGGTCGCCCGTGTAGGAATGGATCGTCGTCATGAATCCCTTGTCGATGCCGACCGCGTCGTTGAGCACTTTGGCGACCGGCGCGAGGCAGTTGGTGGTGCACGACGCGTTCGAGACGACCTTGTGGTCCTTGGTCAGCTTATCGTGGTTGACGCCATAGACCACCGTGAGGTCGACACCGTCGGCGGGCGCCGACACGAGCACACACCGGGCGCCGGCTGACAGGTGCGCGGAGGCCTTGTCCTTCGACGTGAAGATCCCGGTGCACTCGAGCGCCACATCGACGCCGAGGTCCTTCCACGGCAGCTGCGCGGGATCCCGCAGCGCCGTGACCTTGATGGCGCCGTTGCCGACGCTGATGGTGTCGCCCTTGACCGTGACTTCGCCCGGAAAGCGCCCATGCACGGTGTCGTAGCGCAACAGATGCGCATTGGTCTCGACCGGACCCAGGTCGTTGATGCCAACGACCTCGATGTCCGTGCGGCCGGCCTCCGCGATGGCCCGCAGCACGTTACGGCCGATGCGGCCAAACCCGTTGATCGCGACCCGAATGGACATATCAGACGCTCCTTCCCGTGCGGCACCCGGACGGCCGGCACGGCTCCAATCTCCTAATTAGCGCGAAGTTGCGCGATGACAACCCGGCTGGCGGTCGGCTGCCCATCGTTCAGCCGAGTTTGGTCAATGCGGCCTGGGCGGCCTCGGCAATCGCCTCGGCCGTAATGTGGAAGTGCCGGTACAGGTCCTTGGCGGGGGCGCTGGCACCGAACGAGGTCATGCCCACGAAAGCGCCCTCGAGCCCGATGATCGGGTCCCAGCCCTGGCGCACCGCAGCCTCGATGCCGATCCGGACCTTGGCGTCGCCGATGACGGCGCGGCGCGCGGCCGCCGGCGCCGCGAAGAACAGCTCGAAGCACGGCACCGACACCACGCGGGCAGCGATGCCGCGCGCGGCGAGGAGCGCGCGCGCATCGACCGCGAGCGACACCTCCGATCCCGAGGCGAACAGCGAGACCTGGGCGGGGCCGTCGGCGGCTACGAGCTCATAGGCGCCCGCCGCGCAGCGGTTCTCAGGCTCGTTGCCCTTGCGCAGCTGAGGCAGGTTTTGACGCGTGAGCGCGAGCACGCTCGGCGTGCCGGCAGAGGCGAGCGCGAGCTGCCAGCACTCGACCGTCTCGACCACATCGCACGGGCGAAACACGTTGAGATTGGGCATGGCGCGCAGCGCCGCCAGATGCTCGACCGGCTGATGCGTTGGGCCGTCCTCGCCAAGGCCGATCGAGTCGTGGGTCATCACGTGGATCACCCGCTGGCCCATCAGCGCGGCGAGCCGGATTGCCGGCCGGCAATAGTCGGAGAACACCAGGAAGGTTCCCGAATACGGGATGACCCCGCGATGCAGCGCCATGCCATTCATGGCGGCCGCCATGCCGTGCTCGCGGACGCCGTAATGCACGAAGCGGCCGGCCGGGTCGGCGGCCGAAAACACCGACATGCCTTTCGGCTTGGTGTTGTTCGACCCGGTGAGATCGGCGGAACCGCCGATCATCTCGGGGACTGCGGCCGCGAGCGCTTCGAGCGCAAGTTCGGAGGCTGCGCGGGTCGCGATGCTCTGCGGCGTGGCGGCGAGCGTCTGCTTCACGGCGGCGACCGCGGCGGCGAGCTTGTCGGCCGGAAGCTCGCCCGCGACCCGGCGCTCGAACTCGGCGCGCTTGGCGGGCTCGAGCGCGGCGAGCCGCTGACGCCACGCGCGCTTCGCCTCGGCGGCGCGCTGGCCGGCCGCGCGCCAGGCATCGCGGATGTCGTTTGGGATCTCGAAGGCTGGCGCGGTCCAGCCGAGCTTCTGGCGGGCGCCCGCGATTTCCTCGGCGCCGAGCGCCGAGCCGTGGCTTTTCTCGGTACCCGCCTTGGTCGGGGCGCCGAAGCCGATCGTGGTGCGGCACGCGATCATGCTGGGCCGGTCCGATGCCTTGGCGGCTTCGATCGCGCGCGCGATCGCCTGCGGATCGTGGCCGTCGATGCGCGTTGCGGCCCAGCCCGCGGCCTCAAAGCGTTTGACCTGGTCGACCGAATCGGCGAGCGAGAGCGGGCCGTCGATCGAGATGCCGTTGTCGTCGAACAGCACGATCAGCTTGGCGAGCTTGAGGTGCCCGGCAAGGGCGATCGCCTCGTGCGAGATGCCCTCCATGAGGTCTCCGTCGGAGGCGAGCACAAAGGTGTGGTGATCGACGACGGCGCTGCCGTATAGCGCCGCGAGATGGCGCTCCGCCATCGCCATGCCGACCGCGTTGGCGAGGCCCTGGCCGAGCGGACCCGTGGTGGTCTCGACGCCGGGCGCGTGGCCATATTCGGGATGACCCGCCGTGATCGAGCCGAGCTGGCGGAACCGTTTGATCTGATCGATGGTCATCTGCTCGTAGCCGAGCAGGTGGAGCAGGGCGTAGATCAGCATCGAGCCGTGGCCGGCTGAGAGCACGAAGCGATCGCGGTCGGGCCAGGCGGGGTCGGCGGGGTCGAACTTCAGGAACTGGGTGAACAGCACCGTCGCGACGTCGGCGGCGCCCATCGGCAGCCCCGGATGACCGCTTTTCGCCTGCTCGACCGCGTCCATGGCGAGGGCGCGAATCGCATTGGCCATGCGGTCATGCGCGGCGCGGTTCTGCGCAGTATTACCGGAATAGGGCATCGATGCCGCACCGGCGGCGGCCGCTGCGGCAGATTGAGGGCGGGATGCGGTCAATGGTGTGCTGGCCGGGTTGTGCGCCCCGGATCGCCGGCGGCGCCGGCCTGGGGCGGCGGACTGATAGCATGCGGGGCGCCCGAGTCAAAAGGCGCGGGGCGACGTGGCGGCGCCATCCACACCCGAAACCGGTGCATTCGCGCGCAATCCGCCGCTGGTATCGCGCAGGCGTTGAAAACCCTGTCCGCGACATTGACGGAGGCCCTGCGGCGCACGTAAAGTTCTTTTTGTAACATCTTGCCACGCCAGCGATTTTGTAATGCCCGGTACCCGGCAATCGCGGCGATCGACGGGGCGGCATGTGAGTCACGTGAGTGATGCAACGATGGTCGAGGTAGCGACCAAGCGCCTGCAGTCGGCGCTCGACGCACTTGAGGGCGCGGTGAGCGCCGGCTCGAGGGCGACCGGGGACACGCCGCACTTGCCTCGCAGGTTCATGCCTTCGATTCCGACCGCGCGCGGCTTGCCTGCGAACTCGACGCCACGGCGGCGCGCGCGCGTTCGCTCGAGGCCACCAACCGCGAGGTCGCCCAACGCCTCGACGAGGCGATCGCGACCATCCGCTCGGTCATCGAAACGCAGGATCGCATGGCCAATTAGAGGGACGTGATCAACCGCGAGCACAGGCGCGTGTCATGGGGCAGATAACCGTCGGCATCAACGGACGCCAGTACCGGATGGCGTGCGAGGACGGGCAGGAGGAACATTTGCGGCGGCTGGCGCAGGATCTCGACCTGCGCATCGAGCGGCTACGCAATGACTTCGGCCAGATCGGCGACATGCGGCTCACCGTCATGGCGGCCCTCACGATCGCGGACGAGCTGAGCGAGCAGGGCCAGCAGCTCCGCCGCACCGAGGACGAGCTGGCGGCCCTGCAGGATGCGCGCGTTGTTGCATCCGACCGCGCCAAGGCGACCGAGGCCGCGATCGCGGCCGCGTTCCATTCCGCCGCCGACCGCATCGAGCGGCTGGCGCGCGCGCTCGATGTCGGTCGCGGCCCAACGGTCGCCGCCGACGATTTGACGGACGTCGCCAGCGGCTAGCGGGATGGCGTCCTGGTTCTCGCGCATCCTGCCGGGGTCGCGGCGCAAGGCGCAAAAGCTTTCCCATAGCAACGCGCTGCTGCGGCTCAAGTCGCTCGGCTTTGCGCCCGTCACGATCTACGATATCGGCGCCTATCAGGGCGGCTGGACGCGGCTCGCCGCGGAAGTCTTTCCGGCAGCCCAGTTCGTGCTGTTCGAGGCGAACGCCGATCACGCCGGCGAGCTCGCGGCGAGCGGCCACCGGCACGTGATCGCGGCGCTGGGCGCCGAGGACGCCGGGGCGCGCGCCTTCCACGTGCCGCGCACCGGCGACGTCACCGGCGCCTCACTCTATGTGGAGAACACCGCACACTATGCGCAGCCGAACCTGCAGGTGCGCGAGCTCGCGACCGCGCGGCTCGACACGCTGGTGGCGCGCGAGCGCCTGCCGCCGCCCGAACTGATCAAGATCGACGTTCAGGGCGCCGAACTCGACGTGCTGTCGGGCGCGCGCGAAACGCTGCGGAGCGCGAGCGTGCTGATCGTCGAGGTCTCGCTCGTCGATTACAACCGGAGCGCTCCGCTGATCGCCGATGCGCTCGCAGCGATCGACCGGGACGGGTTCAAGTGCGCCGACCTCTGCCAGGTCCATCGCACCGGGCATCATTTCGTGCTCCAGCTCGACCTTCTGTTCGCACGGCCGCCGCTGTTCGCGAAATATGGCGCCGCCGCGGGAGTCGTCGGTTGAATCGCGCTGGTCTGCGAGGGATCGTATTCCAGGTGGCAAGTCGCGGCGAGCCGCATTAGATTGCGCCTGCGGGGCTGCGAGGTGCGTCAGGAGTCTTATCCCCGGGGCCTTATCGATCCTGAAGGGAGCTGTCCCTGGCCGGGCTCGTGGGTTCGGACATATGGCGCCCACCTACTTTCGTAGGGAACCCGGGATCGCAACTCCAACGGCCATCGCGGCTCCGCACTGATTTGCCGTCATTGCGACTGAGGGAAGCAATCTCGGAATCGCAGCGCGAGATTGCGCGGACGTGCTTTGCACGCCACGCAATGACGAATAGAGAGGATGCCGATGACAGGCGCGGGTATGACGCAGTGAATGACCGAGGCCGGGACCATCGAGGCGCTGAAAGCCCGGATCCGCCGCGACGCCGTCGCGCTCCGGGACGCCTTGCCGCCCGCTGAACGCGCGGACGCGGCGGCCGCAATCGCGGCGCGCCCGCTGCCGATGGCGGTTGCGCCGGGCGCGGTGGTCTCCGGCTTCTCGCCGCTCAAGAGCGAGATCAATCCGATTCCGCTGATGCGCGCTTTCGCGCAGGCAGGCGCGCGGCTCGCGCTGCCGGTCGTGGCCGGGAAGGGACGGCCGCTCACCATGCGGGCGTGGGCTTTCGGCGATCCGCTCGACGCCGGAGTCTGGGGCATCCGCGAGCCCAAGCCGACCGCGCCGGAGGTCTTCCCTGACATTCTCATCGTTCCCCTGCTTGCCTTCGATCGCGCCGGCCACCGCGTCGGTTACGGCGCCGGCTACTACGACATGACCATCGCGCGGCTGCGGAGCATGAAACCCGCCATTGCGCTCGGCATTGCCTATGCGGCCCAGGAAATCGACCGGGTCCCCGCCACACCCCGCGACGCCGCCCTCGATCTCGTGCTAACGGAGCGCGAGGCGATCGACTTGCGGAAAGCGTAGCTCGTGCGGATTCTCTTCATCGGCGACATCGTAGGACGCAGCGGGCGGGCGATCGTGACGGAGCGCCTGCCGCGTCTGGTGCGCGACTGGAAGCTCGACCTCGTCATCGTCAACGGCGAGAACGCGGCCGGCGGCTTCGGCATCACCGAGCCGATCTACCAGGACCTGGTCGACGCCGGCGCCGACGCGGTGACGCTCGGAAATCACGCCTGGGACCAGAAGGACGCGCTCGTCTTCATCGAGCGCGCGCCGCGCCTGATCCGGCCGATCAACTATCCGGCCGGCACCCCAGGGCGTGGCGCCGCCATGATCACGGCCAAGAACGGCGCACATGCGCTCGTCGTCAACGCCATGGGCCGCATCTTCATGGACCCGCTGGACGACCCGTTCGCGGCGGTCGACCGCGAGCTCGCGGCCTGCCCGCTCGGCTCCGGCGCCGATGCGATCGTGGTCGACATCCATGCCGAGACCACGAGCGAGAAGCAGGCCATGGGCCACTTCCTCGACGGCCGTGCGAGTCTCGTGATCGGCACCCACACGCATGCGCCGACGGCCGATCATCGCGTGCTGCCGGGCGGCACCGCCTTCATCTCCGACGTGGGCATGACGGGCGATTACGACTCAGTGATCGGCATGACCAAGGACGAGCCGATCGGCCGCTTCCTGCGCAAGATCGCGTCCGCCAAGTTCGAGGCCGCGCCGGGGCCTGCGACGCTGTCGGCACTGGCGGTCGAGACCGACGACAACACCGGGCTCGCGTTCCGGGTCGCCCCGGTTCGGCTCGGCGGGCCGCTCGAGCAGGCGCGGCCGACATTCTGGGAATAGATGCGGCAACGGCCGCCGTTCAGCGGCGAGCCCAAGTGATCCCGGCTGGATTTTGCCGCGCGGGCGTCCTATAAGCCCGCCATCACGGGATGAGAGCGGGCTGCCGGCGCGCATTCGCGCGGCGCCGATCGCGTGGACTGATCGCCGCAGAGACGACCATGGCCGGACATTCCCAATTCAAGAACATCATGCATCGCAAGGGCCGCCAGGACGCGGCCAGGTCGAAGCTCTTCGGCAAGCTTGCCCGTGAAATCACGGTCGCGGCCAAATTGGGCATGCCGGATCCAGCGATGAATCCCCGCCTGCGCGCCGCCATGATCGCGGCGCGCGCCGAGAACATGTCGAAGGACTCGATCGAGCGCGCGATCAAGAAGGCGCAGGGGGGCGACGCCGAGGCCTATGACGAGATCCGCTACGAGGGCTACGGGCCGGGCGGCGTCGCGGTCATCGTCGAGGTGCTGACGGACAACCGCAACCGTACGGCTTCCGACGTGCGCTCCACCTTCACGAAGCACGGCGGGAACCTTGCGGAGACCGGTGCGGTCTCCTTCATGTTCGACCATGTCGGCGTGATCGAGTACGACGCCAAGGTGGCGTCCGCCGACGCCGTGCTGGAAGCCGCGATCGACGCGGGTGCCGACGACGTCGTGTCGAGCGAGAGCGGTCACGAGATCTACGCGGGCCAGGCGGGCTTCCACGAGGTCGCCAAGGCCCTGGAGGCCAAGTTCGGCGAGCCGCGCAAGGCGGCGCTGACCTGGAAGCCGCAAAATACGGTGGCGATCGACGACGACAAGGGCGAGAAGCTTCTGCACCTCATCGAGACGCTCAACGAGCACGACGACGTCCAGAATGTCTATGCCAATTTCGAGGTCTCGGACGCACTGGTGCAGAAGATGAGCGCGTAGGCAGCCCTTCTTCGCGGCGTGGATCTGCCTGACGAAGCTTTCGACGCGGCTGCGACCTCACCGGCCTGGGCCGACACCGCCTGGTCGGCGGCGAGCACCTGGCGGGGCCGCGCACCGCGGCGTCCACAGACACCCCCCTCGGGCGGCCCCTTTGAGGCAAATTGCCAAGGGGTCTTTGGGCGAGGATTAATCCCTGTGACGGCCGCCGGGTAACTAGGCGTCGCGATGACGCGGGGTTATCAAGACGCGAGATGAGACAGGCGATTCGCATTCTCGGCATCGACCCGGGGCTCCGCCGGACGGGCTGGGGCGTGATCGACGTCGATGGCAACCGGCTCGTCTTCGTCGGCTGCGGCTCCGTCGGTTCCGACGACCGGGCCGAGCTGGCGCAACGGCTTGTTGCGCTCCATGTGGGCCTGATGCGCGTGGTTGACGATTTCCGGCCTGCCGAGGCCGCCGTCGAGGCTACTTTCGTGAACAAAGACGCCACCGCGACGCTCAAGCTCGGCCAGGCGCGCGGCATTGCGCTGCTGGTGCCGGCGAGCGCCGGGATGGCGGTCGCCGAATATGCACCCAACCTGGTGAAGAAGACGATCATCGGCGCGGGCCACGGCGAGAAGGCGCAGATCCGCGCGATGATCGGCGTGCTGCTGCCGAAGGCCGAGCCGCGCACGCACGACGCCGCCGACGCATTGGCGATCGCGATCTGCCACGCCCATCACCGGCAGAGCGCCGTGCTGAGGGCGGTCGCGACATGACCGGCTTGTCCATGCGCGTCATTCCGGGACGGCCCGCAGGGCCGGGCCCGGAATCCATAACCACCGCCCAGTGTCATGGATTCCGGGCTCGCCGCTTCGCAGCGCCCCGGAATGACGCGTTGGGAGGGTGATGGATGATCGGGAAGCTCAAGGGCGTGATCGACTCCTATGGCGAGGATTCCATCGTCGTCGATGTGCACGGCGTCGGTTACCTGGTGCACTGCTCGGCCCGTACCCTGCAGGCGCTCCCGCGCGAGGGCGAGGCGGTGACGCTTGCGATCGAGACCCACGTGCGCGAGGACCAGATCCGCCTGTTCGGATTCCTGTCCGACGTCGAGCGCGAGTGGTTCCGCCTGCTGCAGACCGTGCAGGGCGTCGGCACGAAAGTCGCGCTGTCGATCCTCTCGACTCTCAAGCCAGCGGACCTCGCGAGCGCGATCGCGCTGCGCGACAAGGCGATGATCGCGCGTGCGCCGGGGGTCGGGCCCAAGGTCGCCGAGCGCATCGTGACCGAGTTGAAGGACAAGGCGCCGGCGTTGAGCGGGGTCGATCCGACGGTGGTGCGGCTCACCGGCGCGCTCGACGAGCGGCGTGCGCCGCGGCCGGTGACCGATGCGGTCTCGGCGTTGGTCAATCTCGGCTACGGACAGCCGCAGGCGGCGGCCGCCGTCGCGGCTGCGACGCAGGCGACGGGCGACGGCGCCGACGCGGCGCGGCTGATCCGCGCCGCCCTCAAGGAGCTGGCGCGATGAGCGCGCGCATCGGTCCCAAGGACCGCGAACTGATCGCGGCGGCGCGCGATGCCATCAAGCAACGTTATCGCAACGAATGGCAGGAAGTCGGCGCCGCCCTGCGCACGCGGGACGGCCGCATCATCACGGGCGTCAACATCGACGCCTATCTCGGCCGCATGGCGGTATGCGCCGAGGCGGTGGCGATCGGCCGCGCGATCACGGAAGCCGGCGACCAGGGCATCGAGACGATCGTGGCGGTGCGCCACCCGAAGCCGGACGAGAACGACCAGACCATCGCGGTGGTCTCGCCCTGCGGCTCGTGCCGCGAGATCATTTACGACTATGATGCCAGGGCGCGCGTGATCGTGCCGGAAGGCGACAGGGAGACCGTCGCGTCGATCGCCGAGCTGCTGCCGAATAAATACATCCGGGGGTCGGGGCGATGGTGAATGCGCCGGGGCGAAAGCTGGTATCCGCCGAGCGTCGCGACGAGGACGCGGCTGAGGCTTCGCTGCGTCCGCAGAAGCTCGACGAGTTCATCGGCCAGGAGCAGGCGCGCGCGAACCTGTCGGTGTTCATCACGGCGGCGCGCGCGCGCAAGGAGGCGCTCGACCATGTGCTGTTCGTGGGCCCGCCGGGGCTCGGCAAGACCACGCTCGCCCAGATCGTCGCGCGCGAGCTCGGCGTCAACTTCCGTGCCACCTCGGGTCCGGTGATCGCCAAGGCGGGCGATCTCGCGGCGCTGCTCACCAACCTGGAAGAGCGCGATGTCCTCTTCATCGACGAGATCCACCGGCTCAATCCGGCGGTCGAGGAGATCCTCTATCCCGCCATGGAGGACTTCCAGCTCGACCTCATCATCGGCGAGGGGCCGGCGGCGCGCTCGGTCAAGATCGACCTTGCCAGATTCACGCTGGTCGGCGCGACCACGCGCGCCGGGCTTCTGACCAATCCGCTGCGCGACCGTTTCGGCATTCCGATCCGGCTCAATTTCTACGCCGAGGCCGAGCTGGAATTGATCGTCAATCGCGGCGCGCGCGTGCTCGGCATCGGCATGACGCAGGAGGGCGCCAACGAGATCGCCCGGCGCGCCCGCGGCACGCCACGCATCGCCGGACGGCTGCTGCGGCGGGTGCGCGATTTCGCCGACGTCGACAAGGTCGCTTCGATCGACCGCAGGGTGGCGGACCGCGCGCTCACTGCGCTCGAGGTCGACGGCGCGGGTCTCGACGCGATGGATCGACGCTATCTCAACGTGATCGCAGTGAACTATGGCGGCGGGCCGGTCGGCGTCGAGACCATTGCGGCGGCGCTGTCGGAGCCGCGCGACGCCATCGAGGAGATCATCGAGCCGTTCCTGATCCAACAGGGCCTGGTGCAGCGCACCCCGCGCGGGCGTCTCCTCACCGGCCATGCCTTCCGCCATCTCGGGCTTGCTGAGCCGGCGCGCGATCCGGCGCAGTTCGGGCTGTTCGGGCAGGACGAGGACGCGTGATCCGATGAAGACAATGGAAGGCGGATGTCACTGCGGCCGGGTGCGCTTCCGCGTCACGGCCGATCTCGACAGCGTGACGATCTGCAACTGCTCGATCTGCACCAAGAAGGGAATCTTGCACCTGATCGTTCCGCCGGAGCGCTTCGAACTCGTCAGCGGCAAGGACGATCTTGCGACCTACACGTTCAACACGGGCGTCGCGCAGCACACCTTCTGCAAGGTCTGCGGCATCCATCCGTTCTACGTGCCGCGTTCCGATCCGGACAAGATCGACGTCAATGCGCGCTGCATCGACGGCATCGATCTCGCGGCGCTCAAGCCGAAATTCTTCGACGGCCAGCATTGGGAAGCCGCGATGCAGCGGGACGTGCCGTGGCGCTGAGCGGGAACGTCATCAGCGTGGTGGCGGCGCTCATCCGCGACGCGGACGGCCGCGTGCTGCTTGTCCGCAAGCGCGGCACGTCGGTCTTCATGCAGCCAGGCGGCAAGCGCGACGCCGGCGAGAGCGACGTCGCGGCGCTGGCGCGCGAGATCGACGAGGAGCTCGGTTGCCGCGTCGCCGCCAACAGCGCGCGGGCGCTCGGTGTGTTCGACGCGGAGGCGGCGAACGAGCCGGGCTTCCGGGTTCGCGCCGCAGTCTACGCGGTCGACGTCGAGGGCACGGTGACGCCGCGGGCCGAGATCGACCAGGCGGTGTGGGTCGACCCGCGCGCGCTGCCCGACCTGCCGCTCGCACCACTCACGCGCGACCACGTGCTGCCGCTGACACGATCGCAATGACCACACCCCCGCATCTCGACGGCGAGATCCGCGACGGCGGTCACGTGATGACGGTGCGCGTCTACTACGAGGACACGGATTTTTCCGGCATCGTCTATCACGCCAACTATCTGCGGTTCATGGAGCGCGGGCGCACAAATTTCCTGCGCCTGCTCGGCGCCGACCAGCGCGGCCTGTTCGAGGAGGCCGCCAAGGAGGCGCCCGGCTTCTCGTTCGTGGTGCGCTCGATGACGCTCGATTTCCGCGCGCCCGCCCGCATGGATGACGTGCTCACGATCACCACCACGCCCGCCGAGGTGAAGGGCGCCTCGATCACGCTGCAACAGACGGTCGCGCGCGGCGACGACATTCTGGTCGGAGCGCAGGTGCGCGTCGCCTTCGTGTCGGGCGGGCGGGCGCGGCCGATCCCCAAAGCCTTGCGGATCGCGATGCGGGCGGATGCGGGCGGCGGAACGCCGCGCTGATCCGGCGGCCGTCTCGCTCGCCCCCCTGATATGTTACGATTGGACCGCCGGCGGCCGGAAACGGCCGGCCTTGCCGCCTCAGTAACGAAGCGTTAACCACAATCGGGCCTGCTGCGTCGGTGAGACCGGTGCAGCGCCCTAGTTTGGACAATTTCACGCGGAATTTCGGGCCCGGTGGGGGACGGTCGGCTCGGTTCCGCGCGCAAATTGGGTGTCGGCGGGACCAATTGTGATGCCGCCGGGGCCTCCCCAGTGCAGTCCAAGCAATTGCGCCACCCCCGGTCCGAATGCTTTGCGGGACAGCCGGAAGGACGCGCCTATGGATCCGATTTTCCGCCTGTTCGTCGAGCTGCATTTTGTCGTCAACTACACGGTGGTGATCGGGCTTTTGCTGGCTTCGGTGTGGGTGTGGGCGATCGTGATCGACAAGCTCATCCTGTTCAGCCGCACCCGCAGGGCGATGGACAAGTTCGAGCAGGCGTTCTGGTCCGGGCAGTCGCTCGAGGAGCTCTACCGGAACCTGTCCGCGCGGCCGAACACCTCCATGGCGGCGCTCTTTGTCGCAGCCATGCGGGAATGGAAACGCAGTTTCGAGGGCCATGCGCGCTCGTTCGCGGGCCTGCAGATGCGCATCGAGAAGGTCATGGACGTCACCATCGCGCGCGAGATCGAGCGGCTGGAGCGGCGGCTTCTGGTCCTCGCGACGGTCGGCTCGGCCGGCCCCTTCGTCGGCCTGTTCGGCACCGTGTGGGGCATCATGACGAGCTTCCAGTCGATCGCCCAGTCGCAGAACACCTCGCTGTCGGTGGTTGCGCCCGGCATCGCCGAGGCCCTGTTCGCCACCGCGATCGGCCTGATGGCGGCCATACCGGCGACCATTTTTTACAATAAGTTCTCGTCCGAGGTGAACAGACAGGCCCACCGCATGGAGGGCTTCGCGGACGAGTTCGCCGCCATCCTGTCGCGGCAGATCGACGAGCGCGGGTAGGCCGCGGACTTTGGTAGGGGGACGCCGAAATGGGGATGACCGGGACGGTGGGCAATTCGGTCGGTAAGCGCCGCCACCGCCGCCATGGCGTGATGAGCGAGATCAACGTGACGCCGATGGTCGACGTCATGCTGGTGTTGCTCATCATCTTCATGGTGTCGGCGCCGTTGCTCACCGTCGGCGTTCCGGTCGACCTGCCGCAGACCCAGGCCAAGAGCCTCAGCCAGGACAAGGAGCCGCTGACGCTCACGGTCAATGCCAAGGGCGAGGTCTTTCTGCAGAGCTCCGACGTGCCGCTGCCGATGGACGACATGATCGCGAAGCTCAAGGCGGTCACCGACGCGCGCGGCGGTCCGGAGGAGCGCATCTTCGTGCGCGGCGACCGCAAGACCGATTGGGGAAACCTGATGCGCGTCATGGGGCGGTTGTCCGCCGCCGGCTTCAAGCGCGTGGCGCTGGTCACGGAGGTCGAACGGGGCTCGTGATGGGCAGGCGAATGCGGATCGCCCTAGTCGTATCGGCGCTCGCCCACCTGGCGCTGCTGGTGTGGGGATTCTTGACGCTGACGTCCAGGCCGTTCCAGGCGGCGGAATCGATTCCGGTCGACGTGGTCTCGGCCACCGACCTGTCGACGATCATGAAGGGGACGGAGAAGGGCAAGCAGACGGAGGCGCCGAAGCCGGTGGTCGACAAGATCGGAGATGACAAGCCGGTCAAGGACCCGACCCTCAAGGTGTCGGACAAGCCGGAGATCACGCCCTCCGCCCAGACGCCGCCGCCCCCGCCGCCCGAGGCGAAGCCGCCGGAGCCGAAGCCCGAGAAGGCGGAGACCAAGCCCGAACCCAAGCCCGAGAAGGCGGAGCCCGAGAAGGCGGAGACCAAGCCCGAGAAGGTCGAGCCGCAGGTCGACGAGATCGCGGAGGCGCTCAAGCGCGAGGAGGCAAAAAAGAAAGAGGAGGCAAAGAAGCTCGCCGAGGCAGAGGAGGCAAAGAAGAAAGAGGAGGCGAGGAAGCTCGCCGAGGCAAAGAAAAAGGAAGAAGCCAGGAAGCGCGAGGAGGCGAAGCGGCGCGAGCACGAGCAGCAGGAGAAGTTCAACTCGATCGAAAGCCGCCTCGCCGCGCTGGTCGACAAGCGCGCCCCGCAGCGTCAAGCCGCGACCGGCGGCGAGCTCAATCCGACCGCCTCGCTCGGCGCCCCGACCGCGAACGCGCCCACCCTTTCGGTGAACGAACTCGCCGCGTTGCAGGCGCGCCTGCGCGACTGCTGGGAGGTGCCGGTCGGCGTGCAGCACGCGCGCGACCTGGTGGTGACCGTACGCATCCAGTTCCGCAAGGACGGGTCGCTCGCGGCCGATCCGATCGTCCTGAACCGCAGCGCGCTTCCCTTGTTTCAGATCGCCGCGGAGGCGGCGACGCGCGGGATCCGCAAATGCGCGCCGTACAGCTTCATGCCGCCCGCCAAGTACGAGGCGTGGAAGGACGTCGAGGTGAATTTTGATCCGCGCGAGATGTTCGGGGGCTGATCGTGTGTCGGCGGCGGCTCAATCGCGACTTGATATCGAGGATGGACATTGATGCAGCAGGATAACGTTT
>Ga0126384_10000197_pt1 | contig 30655 bp, 23 predicted proteins | sample PanSoiMetPlot_36_FD_92543 | JGI IMG/M metagenome (GOLD analysis project Ga0126384, IMG submission 92543) | Tropical forest soil microbial communities from Panama - MetaG Plot_36 | ecosystem: Environmental > Terrestrial > Soil > Tropical forest > Bulk soil | place: Panama | collected 2016-02-17 | reverse complement strand
TGGCGAAGCAATACCCGCGGCGATTATTGGGTACTTGATCTCAATAGCGAGCAGCTCCGTAAGCTTGGTGGCGACGCGAAGCCTTCTTCATTGATGTTTGCGAAATTCTCGCCCGATGCCACACGCGCCGGATACGTTCGAGAGAACAACGTCTACGTCGAGAATCTTTCAGACGGACGAATCACTCAGCTTACGAGCGATGGATCAAAGCATCTAGTCAACGGGACGTTCGATTGGGTCTACGAAGAGGAACTCTTTTGCCGGGACGGCTTCCGCTGGAGTCCCGACGGCAAGAACATCGCCTACTGGCAGCTGAATTCAGAAGGCGTGAAGGAAATGAAGCTGATCAACGACACCACTGAACTGTATCCGGTGATCACCTCGTTTCCATATCCGAAAGCGGGTGAGACCAACTCAGCGGCTCGAGTCGGAGTCGTAAGCGCTTCCGGAGGTCCGACGCGCTGGTTTGATCTGCACGGCGATCCCCGGAATAACTACCTTCCGAGAATGGAATGGGCGGCAAGCTCCGACGAAGTGATCATTCAACAGCTCAATCGAAATCAAAACACCAACACCGTCATGCTTGGCGACATTAAATCCGGAACGGTCCGTCCGATCCTGACGGAGAAGGACGACACCTGGGTCGATGTAGCCTGGGGCGAGATCGACTGGGATAAGAAGGGTCTTGCTCGAGGCGACGCTGAATGGATCGACGATGGCAAACGCTTTCTTTGGGCGAGCGAACGCGATGGTTGGCGGCACATTTTCTCGGTGTCGCGCGACGGCAAAGACGTAAGATGTGTTACAGAGGGAAAGTACGATGTGTTGGCGGTGGAGCAGGTAGATCAATCCGGCGGATGGATTTATTTCATCGCTTCACCGGAAAACGCAGCGCAACGCTATCTGTTCCGCGTGCGGCTGGACGGAGCAGGCAAAGCCGAGCGCGTCACGCCCGCGGATCGAGTCGGGACTCACGGCTACATAATCTCTCCGAATGCCAAATTTGCGATTCATTCTTTTTCAACGTTAAGCCAACCTCCAGTGGACGATATTGTCGGCCTGCCTCAACATAATTCGATTCGAACGCTGATCGACAATAAAGAACTTCGAGACCGGCTCGTAAAACTCAAGCCGTGTCAACACGAGTTCTTCCGCGTGGACATCGGCGAAGGAGTGCAACTGGATGGATGGATGATCAAGCCGCCGGACTTCGATTCATCAAAGCGCTATCCGGTGCTGTTCTACGTTTACGGTGAACCCTGGGGTCAAACGGTTCTCGATAGATGGTCGAGCGCTCGTGGGTTGTGGCATCAAATGCTTGCGCAGCAGGGCTACATCGTGGCGAGCGTCGATAATCGCGGGACTCCTGCGCCGAAGGGGCGTGCCTGGCGAAAGATCATCTATCGAAAGATGGGAATTGTTAACTCGGCCGATCAGGCGGCAGCAACACGCGAGATCATCAAATGGCCATTCATCGATTCCAGCCGAGTGGGCATCTGGGGGTGGAGCGGAGGAGGGTCATCGACTTTGAACGCGATGTTTCGATATCCGGATCTGTACAAGGTCGGAGTATCGGTCGCGCCGGTTCCGGATATTCGGTACTACGATACGATTTATCAGGAGCGGTATTGTGGGCTTCCGAAGGATCATCCCGATGAGTACAAACAGAGCTCGCCGATTACGTTCGCCGGGCAGCTCAAGGGCCAACTGCTGGTGGTTCATGGGTCCGGAGACGATAACGTTCACTATCAGGGCACCGAAGCGATGATCAATGCTTTGGTCGCGTCGAATAAGCAGTTCTCGATGATGGTTTATCCGAATCGCTCTCACGGGATCTCAGAGGGCGAGGGAACGATGAGGCATTTGTACGGAGTGCTGACCCGGTTCATAAATGAGAAGCTGTTATCAGGAGGCCGGTAACTACTTTCGCGTCTCTGCGGCTCTGCCTTTGCGTTTATTAGGGCCATGATGCCGCGTATAAACGCAGAGGGGCGAAGCCGCAGATACGCAAAGGAACATGAAATGAAGAGACTGTCAGCCAATGCATTTCGCATCGCCTTCGCTGCCGTCGCAATTACTGTTGCTGCGCAAGCGCAAACGGGGCCTGTTAGCTATACCGTCACGCTCGATAAGCAGCCCACTTCGCACTTCCTTTCTATATCCCTCACGGTGAATAGCTCGGGGGCACAATCGATCGACGTAGCGATGCCGGCATGGTCCCCCGGTGCCTACGGAATCCATAACGCGTGGCGCAACGTCCAGGAGTTCTCGGCCACCGATGACGCCGGCGCCGCGCTGAAGTTCGAGAAGACCGACAAGCAGACCTGGCGAATCCATAGCGCTAGCGCGCGAATCATAACTGCGCGTTACAAGCTCTATCTTCAAAGCGACTACACGGACGAGATGTGCTATCTGCGCGGTCCCAACGTTTTCATGTACGTGGTCGGCAAGCGGCCTTATCCGCTCGACGGGGCGATCAAGTTGAAGCTCGAAGCTCCGGCGTCGTGGCGCATTCAAACCGGAATGGACGCCGGATCAGGCCAGGGTACATTCACCGCAGACAACTACGACGCTTTCATTGATGCATCGATCGTACTCGGTCCCGATTGGGAAGAGACCACATTTGAAGATCAAGGTGCTCGTTATCACATCGTGTTTCTTGGAAAAGGGAACTACGACAAAGAAAAGATCACTCGCGATTTCAAACAAGTCGTAAGCTACCTGGTATCGATGATGGGAGGACCGCCTTACAAGAAATATGTGTTCTTCCTGCGAGCGAGACCGGGTACGGGTTCCGGCGGGCTCGAGCATCTGAACTCGACCGACATGAGTTTCTCCGCGTGGCAAACCCACGCATCATGGCAGAACTACAGCCGCTTGCTTTTTGTAGCTGCTCACGAGTTTTTTCATCTCTGGAACGTTAAACGAATTCGTCCTGCGATCCTCGGGCCCTTTGACTACACGCACGAGCAGAACACCAGAAACTTATACGTCTCTGAGGGTATGACAAGTTATTGGGCAGCGATCGGGTTGAAGCGCTGTGGGCTCTGGTCGCGAAAAGATTACTTCGACGAGTTGGCTTCTCAAATCAAGACTCTTCAATCTGCGCCTGGACGCAAGATCATGAGCGTGGAACTGTCGAGCTGGGATACCTGGAACCGAAGCGATAACGGCAACAACAATCGGATCGATTACTACAACAAGGGCGAGCTGCTTGGGAACGTTCTCGATCTGGAGATTCGTTCGCGAACCGACAACCAGAAGACACTGACCGATGTTTTTCTGTATCTGCTTAAGAACTACGGGCTGCCCAAACCGGGATTTGAGGAAACGCGTGGTTTCAGGGACGCCGTCGAGTTGATCGTCAAACAGGCCGCGCCCGCTAAATCCGACTTCGGCGACTTCTTTGCCAGGTATGTATCTGGGGTCGAAGAGATTCCGTGGAATGAGGTCCTGGATCACGCCGGACTGATGCTCGAAGAAAAGAAGGGAACGACCGAGCCATACTTCGGGATGACAACCGGAACTTCAATTCAAACCGGCGCGGGTGCTTTCGGTCCTGCAACAAACGCAGTTCCTGAAGGTCAGATCGCAGTCACCGCAATCGCAAAGGATTCGCCTGCAGCTTCGGCAGGGCTGGATATTGGAGACATCTTAGTTTCGATCGACGGCGATCGCGTCGATCCCGCAACGCTGAAGCAGCGGCTGGATGAGAAGAAGATTGGCTCGACCATTCAGATTGCGGCGATGCGAAGAGACCGATTGATTACTATTCCATTGACGGTGGTTGGTCATGAGCCGATCACCTACTTAATCAAAGAAAAACCGAACCCGACGGCGCTTCAAAAGCGGATCTTCACGTCCTGGCTTGCAGAGAAGAGCTTTGAGCAATAGAAGTTGGACCTCGCCGATTTCCAAGTCCAACGAGACTATGCGAAAAGTTTGTAGTTCGGCCTTTAGGCGGAAGTTTGTACGTGAATTTCGTCAAAATTACTAACTTCCGCCTGAAGGCCGAACTACGAACATTCGCGCAATAACAATTGCGCCCTATCGTAACAAGCTGCCTAGCCCTCGCTGCTTTCGAAGCGATTGCTTCACATCCTCGGGTAGAACGACTCTGGCTCGCGATGTTGAGGACGTTGTCTTCACTATCGATTGGCCTTGTGAGACAGGAACCGCCACAAAAGCTCTGCGTAGTCCAGTCGCCGGATCGAACGCCCTGCCGGTAATCTCGCCTTGATCATTGATGTCCTGCGCAAATAGAAGAACCCCATTAAATCCTGGGGCAACGAGATCGTTAAGATTCTTCAAGACGCCGTTTTCCCAGAGGAAAGCGCGGCAATCGGAGTCAATTGTGCATGAAAAACCTACCACCTGACCCCCCTCGTTGAGGCCATTCGCCTGGCTGGAGATGTGACCAGCCAGCGGGAGAGGTTCGATCTCCTGGATGCCTTCCTTTTTGCTCCAAAAAAAACCACGCAAAAAATTTCCGTCAAGATCGGTCGGGTCTGTGCCCAAAAACCCTACAACGTCGCCATGCTGATTGAGAGCCATCGGTGTATTCCAAAGTTCAACTCCCAGATTACCTATGTCGACCGCATTGCCGTTATCCCAGAGCACGGCGTGCTTGGCGCTGTATCTCCCAACCGCCTGGTCACAGATGCCGGAGATGCCCACGACCTGCCCACGGTTATTAATCGCCGTGGCGGCCCCGCTTGTGTCACCGGCGATTAAAGGTAGATCCCGGATTTGTTCGGTTCCAGGACCCCATATCACAGGTCGGAACTGAAGGACTTGCGGGGGGACGCAGGTCGAGTCATGAACTCCATTTTCTGCCCAGCCAACCACCTGACCGATATTGTCTGCACCTGTAGCAAAGCTGTTGTGCCCGCCGGGCAGCGGAAGAAGCGCTCGCTTGACTCCACTCTCCCACACGAAACCCAAACAGGTATAGCCGAACTGTTTCGGTCCGCTGAAAAACGCTGAGCAGCTCCAGTTCTCACCCAACACTTCGGCCGCATCAGTTTGCGAGATTCCCGCGATGATGCCGCGGCTATTCTTGACCGGCCAAACCACGCTGCTGTTCTTATCCGGCCCGCCGAGGGTCCCTAGATCGAGGATCGAGCCGTCTCGCCACAATGTTGCGTGCCTTCTCTGGTTTCCTGTGAGGAGGGAGAAACCTGCGACCCAACCTCGGTTGTTTATGCTACTGCCGCGACTACTGCCTCCGAGGTCATCCAGATAGGAGACCTGATATTGCTGCGCCAGAGCGGTCTGCCCCAGGACCAGTCCACAGCACAAAGTGAATAAGCTTGCTAAAATTACCTTGCTAGACTTTGTAGCGATGGCTCGGATCTGTTGCTTACAAACGATACCAATTGAGTAGCGATCGCACGGCGAAGCATTCTCTTCGATTGATAGCATCAGCGCGCGAGCCTTATGGAAGTCGAGCGGTTGATTTTGTCTGTTCATTGTCTTCCTTTCTCCTTTACGAAGTTGTGTGAGCGTCTGACACTGAGTAAACGCCCGCATCGATGGCTCTTGCGGATGCATTGGTGGGTTATCAGAAAGTTTTCAACCGAACTTGTTCGCTGGCGTCCGAATGTGTGTGCGTGAGGCGGGTTACAAGGAGAATGGGAAGACCGCGATAGTTATAGGCATCTGATGGATCGTTTCTCGACGCAAGGCTTGAGTGACTGGATGGTCAACTGGAGAGTGCGTAAAGAATCCGAAATCCCACAGCCGAGATTGTGCAAAAAGACTGAATCCCACCAACGTTCCGTTGGTGGGATTTAAACCTTTCGCAAAGCCTCGGACGTGGATTGGATTTCGATTTCATAAAGTCTTTGGAGAGGGTGTGCAAAACTATAGGAAACAACCACGATTTTTAACGCAGCAGCTCTCGAAGGACTGTCGGTGAGACTCCCAGGATACGACGCATATGTCGCGCAAGGTGACTGCGATGAGCGAAGCCGGTTTCAATCGCGATCTGGCTCATTGACATCGTGCCTTTGGCTAGCAGAAGTTTTGCTCGCTCTACGCGCCGGCGAATCACGTACTGATGCACTGGCAAACCGGTTGAATCGCGAAAAAGGACCTTGAAGTGCGATGGGCTCAAACCGGCCGAGGCCGCTATGTTGTTAAGCGACAGGTCCTGGCTAAGATTGTCTTCGATGTAGGCTAGCACCTGCCTCAGTCTGCGCTCAGGAATGCGCCCGGTCAGCTTTTTCGGCTCGCGAGACAATGAGCTGTGGCAGCGCAGCAGTCGGGCCGCAACAGAGATCCCCAAAGCATCAAGATACAGACGGCCGCATGGATACTCACATTCCATCTCCGCCTTAAGCGCCCACGCGACATTCTCTAACTGCGTGTCGCGGATCTGGAAACGGTTTCGAATCTCTATTCGCCGTGGATCAAGCTCGGACTCTTCAGCCACCAGATCCAGGAGTTCAGGCGGTACACTCAATGCAACGTATACATCGTCTTCCTTCATCTCCCAAACAGTTGGCGTACCGGGTGAGGTGACATAAATATCGCCATGCACCGCCATCCCACGATATTGATAGCCGTCTCTTCGGCACGATATGTAAAGCGACCGCCCGGCGTGTACCGAGACAACAGTGTTTCGTCGTGGCGGGACTTCTATTCGACCCGGCGGATCAGTTTTGAACTCAAGGTAAAATCCGTTTTCTGAAGCCCGATGATACGGAATCGACGGGAGTGCATTTCCGTTCTGCTGAGTCTGTGGAGCTAGCGGTTGAGAGCTCATCCTTATGACCAAATGTAGATATGAAATCTGGATCGGTCCCTAACAATATCCTCCAGCCGCGTGCTGCTTGCAACGCTATTCTTCGCTAATCGAGATACTCTCGCCCAAATCTGTCCTCGACCGTCCGAATGTGCTCGTTAGGTTATCCACCGCCGCCCAAAACTGTTCTTTCGCATCGGAACGTGAGCGACCCATCAGTGAGTCGGATCTATGATGCCGGTGTACTAGGCAGCACTACCGTGGCGCCGGTCGATTTTCGCGATGGAGGAATCAAGATGGCAGCTCAAATTGAGTCAAGCAGTGCCGTTGAGACAACGTTGGAGCGACTTAACCAGGAATACATTCAAGCATACATGTACTCAGATACGAGGTGGTACGATGAGCACCTTGCCGACGAGTTTATCTGTATCGAATCGGATGGTTCGGTTCTCGACAAGACGCAGTTCTTGAAAAAGACCGGAGAGGGCCCAGATGTTCTGGACTACAAGCTCGTCAGGGTGCACGTGCGGATCTACGAGCGCGTTGCGCTAGTGCACGGCACGGGCAGATTCACTCGGAAGGATCAATCGTCTGGCGTAAGCCGCTACACCGACGTGTATGTACAGGACGCAGGCGAGTGGAAAGCTGTCTCTGCCCAGATTACCCGGACTTCGCGGTTGGACATCGAATGAGATCCTCTGTTGCAAAGACGACGTCGTTCATCTAAATCGGAAGGCGCAATAAAATCATTCACGACGCAGACATCTTCCTTGTGTAATCGTCTGCGGTGCTCGGCGGTATACGATCTTGAACACGGTTAACCGCAGAGCCGCTGAACGCGCAGAGCTTATGCTCAGAGTTACGACCTTTGCGAGTGATACCCTATCGTTTTTTCGTGAAGGCCGTACCACCAATTACGATCAGACCGTACGCCGCCCAGACAAATGCGCGTATCTTGCGAATTATTGCGAGCGCAACGCCAGCAGACGCACTCATTCCGAGCGATTGAAGCAAAAGTGCATTGCCGCTCTCGTAGACACCAGCGCGAGTCGGGACGAAAAAGAACACAAAATTGATCACCTTTGTGACCGCCTCAACCAGGAAACCAAGCACGAACGTGCTCGGGAGTTGGAGCAACGCAAGTATCACGCATACCTCAACGACATTGATAAGATGCGCGACCATGTTAAGCCAGAATATCAAGTAGAACGCACTGCGACGCCTCTCATAAAAAGTGTACAGATTGTCTTCAACAAGACGAACCTGGGAAGCAAGTTTTTCGAGGCCGAACCGGCCTGCGGTTAACGAGTCGAGTTGATCCAACGCTCGTGCGAGCACGTACCATCTGTAACGGATTGCCAGCAGTATAAACACGACGCCAGCCGCGATCAAAACCATGAGGATGTACGCGCTCACTCTTACATCGCCAGGGGTGTCGGCAAGCCGAACCAGTGTGGGTAAACCCGCGAACATGAATACGAAGACCGTAAGATAGTAGATCAGGTTCTCTATCAACACCGACGAGAACCCGTGCAAGAGAGGTATTTCACGCCTGATCATTGCGGCCTTCGCAGGCTCGCCTAGAATTGGACCTGTGGCGGTCAAGTACTTGATCGCCTCTCCGGCGAGCATCACGTTTGTAAGTCTCCAAAAACTTATTGCTCTCTGATCAGGGTCGATGGCCGCATACCAGGATCCTGCCCGTACGAAATTGCGAACACTTGAGAGCGCGATAATCAACACAAAGCCCCAACCCAACTTCTCGAGATTCTCAAGCAGAACTTTAACGCCCGTCTTTTGGAGGAGGTATACAAACAAAGCCACACCCGCGGAGAATGAGACGAGTTGAACGGCTTGGTATATAGACTTCTTCATGAAAACCTGTGCGAGGCCGCTGAGTCTTAACCTGGCGCTCCTATCAAGTAATTGTGAGCGGTGTATAATCGCGTCAATCTTTACAAAGGAGGTTGGCAATGCCAAGCAAGATCGTCGATCTCTCGGCTCGGTCAAGCATCATCCGAGATGAGCCATTCCATGTCCACTTTTGGGAATGTACACCCAGAGAATTTCTTGAGTTCTTGAAGAGTCCCAGAAAGGTCTTAGCTGGAATGGGCGTCGATATTCCGGCCAGGTGTCGTATTGAAACAACTATAGAAAATCATGATTGGCTGGAGGAGCATACAAAAGGTCTTACCGCTGCGAATGGAACGATAGTCTGTAACGTCGGTGGCGGCAACGTAGCTCGCGGCGTGTACAGAGTCGTCAGTTACGCACACGATAAGACTTCCATCGGGAAGTTCAAGAAGAAGCTCCTGCATTCGCCGGAAGAGGAAGAGGTAGGCGGCAAGCGTTCGAAGTCGTGACTAAGCAAACCTAACAATTCGAGTCCAGCGGGAGTCTTGGTAAGCGAAGTTGACCACACTCTACGCGTCGCGAAAATGATCGGAACTCTCGCGGCGTGCGCGTGGGATGTGTCCTACGTCACAGACAAAATAGTTTCTCAATTAATAAACTGTAGTGCCGATTGTAATACGCAAGGGAATGCTGGCGACTATGTAGTTAATTCCCTTATACTTTAACGGCGTTTCACGATGAATGGATTCGTCCAAAAGAAGCTGATTTGCAATGGTGTAACCGCTCTTGTGCTTTGGTTGAGCGGAGCTGGATGCGCGCTCTGTTGCTTTGCCGGAGCGGCAAGTAGTTATTGGCTCGGCGAAATGTCTTGCGGTCAAGCGGCATCGGGCGACGATAGTTGCTGCAAAACAGCTTCGCGCAATTCGGAAACGGATCATAGCGATTCGATTTCCGAATGCATTATCCAATGTCCACTGCTGGCTAAACACATCGAAGGCGTAATTGCGCCGAATCACTCGGTTCCGATTTTCGGCGCATTAAACAGTGTGCCTGCAGTACTCGGTACTGATGCAAGCCGACAGAGTCCGCATCAAGTAAAGACCCCGCCTGCTAACAGAGGTAGCACCTACCTGCGTTGTTGCGTACTCCTGATTTAATACCTTGAGTAAGTTGCTTAACTGGCCGGCAGATTACGATGGCCGGCTTGTCGTTAACCACTTATCAACAGGAGATATGCAATATGAAAATTCTTAAAGTTATAGTTATGTCCATCGTTCTCGGTGCGGCGGGTCTTGCCTATGCCTCAAGCGAGGATAACTCATCCAAGCCGGTTAAGATGACCTGCTCGGCGTCGATGAGCGATGGGTGCTGCAAAGAAGGCAGCCAGTGCAAAGCGGACGCGGGCTGTTGCGTCGAAGGTTCTGCCTGCTGCGCCGCTGACTGTTGTAAGGCAGGAGACAGCTGCTGCACTTCTGACTGTTGCAAAGCTGGAGCCAGCTGCTGCGCTTCTGATGGAAGCGGCTGTAAAGCCGATGGCCAGTGCTGCTCGAATCAGTCTTGCTGTTCCGCAAAGGCGAAAACAGCTAAGAGTGCCAAACAACCTAAGGTCTAAGAAGAAAGTGGGGCGCACGCATAAAATCCGTGCGCCCCGATGTTTGATGGCTTGCAGAGGGGCCGAATTCTCGGCCCCCCCAAAGCTCTTAATTTTAGAAGTGAACCCGCAAACCGAATTCAATCTGGCGCGGGGTGTTTGCTTGAGTGGTGATATTGCCAAACGCCGCCGGATTGTCGAGAGCCAACGCTGGGTTGCTAGGGTGGCTGGAGGCTTTATTTTGGAAGAAATCGGAAAGTCAACCCCACCGACAAGCTAATTGGGTACCCTGGTGTGCCATGTATCCGAGCGATTATCGGATCGCTCGGATTCACCCTTGATTCGAAATAGTTCTGGGTCTCGTAATACGCTTTGTTGGTAAGATTGTCGATAGAGGCATTGAGATCCAGCCATCTTCGCACCCGCCTCGACAAATTCAGGTCGAGCACGCTTAGCCCCGTAGCACGGATTCTCGCGTCGCTCTCATCGAGTCTGTAGGCGCTGATGTAGCGATACCTAAGCGATCCGCTCAGTCCGTGCCATTCATTCAGTGTCAATGCAGCGTTCGCGACGGCGTGCGGCGCGTTGCTTATGTACTCCCTCGGCGTCGTCCCCCGATAGAATGCATTGCTAACCTTGGTCAACCCACCGTCGAAACTTAAATGATCAGTCAAACGAAGTGACGTCTTAGCTTCGAATCCATATGAACGACTCGGACCTCTGAGCTCAATACTGCCGTCATCCGGAATGTAGACTTGCTCGTTTGAGCGGTCGATCAGAAACAGATCACCGCTGAAAGAGAGGCGCTTCAGATTACTTGATAGCCCAACCTGATAGAAGTCGGTAGCTGAGACTTTCTCCGCCGAGGGCTCGCGGACAATGCTGCGGGCATCCTGGCTCGAGATGCCTCGACCGTAATTGACGTGCAGAGTTAGAGGAGTCCGCTGCAGAAACGTGTACGCGAGATTGAGCTTCGGTTCAAATCGCGAAGCGCTCTCAATTCCGGAATTCGAAAGATCAATGCGGTCGGTCACTGCAAATCGAAAGTAATCGCAGCGCAGCCCGCCCTCGATGCGCAAGTGACCCTGCAGAAAGTCCACGCCTTGTTGAACGTAGCCGGCAACATTACTGAGATGAACATTAGCGCTTTCCGTGGTGCTGATCGGATTGCGCGCAACTGAACTGTACAGCCCGACGTTGATGTGGCTGTCAAGAATGTTGGCGCCGGCATTAAACAGAGCCTGCCGGCCAAAAAACTTGTAAGGATGTAAATATTGAGCGTTTGCTCCGTCCTGCAGACGGGAGTCGTGTTGTTGAATCTCATCGCCGTTAACCGGATCCTTCAAGAAGAAAGTAAAGTTAGAGTAAAGATCGAACAACGAGCGCGAAACGAAACCGTCGAGTTTGAGCACGTCGCCGTTTGAAAAGTCTCTGCGGTAATAAGTAGAACCTGTGAGGCTTCGAACTCTTCCTCCGTCGTCGGGATCGATAAAGCCGAAACGGTCAAGCCGACCGGCAGCTACTTCATCAAGCGGCAGCTGCCCGGACGAAAAGAAGTCGTTTCGCCCGGCGTTGAGCTTGAAGCCGAGCACCTGATCCGCTGAAAGCCGCCGCGAGTAGTTAGCGGTCAAATTGTCGCGTTTGTAACGAAGCGGATTATCGAAGGGCCCGTCAGTCCGCGAGGCTTCATATGCGATCAGCGAATCAGCCGATTTCAATTCCGGGCTGTAAGCCGCGAACGTTCGAAATGTATTAAACGAACCACCCTGGAGTCTAAGAGTGACCCGGTCCGGTAACGACTCTTTCAGGCGTATGTGCACTACACCCAGTCCGGAGAAATCTCCGTACTCGGCGCTGAAAGGCCCGTTCAGAATATCGACATCATTGACCAGTTCGGGTGTCAGGCTCTTGAGTCCGCCGAGGTATCCCTGGCCGTGACCCTGAGTTGCCTGGTTCTGCTGCACGTCGTCAACCAGGACCTTTAAGCCACCGCCGACGCCGCCGTGATCCAGATTGAAACCAAAGCGTCGCACTTCAACCGATTTGCCTCCACCTTCATGTTGGCCTGCGCTGATTCCTGCGTCGAGGGTATGAAAAAGCTGGTCGTCCCGTGAAAACAGAGTGCCCGAGTAAACAGCGTCGTTGCGCCGGTCAATGACCGGGTCCAGGTGAGATGCAACGATCAATACTGTTTCGTGCACCGGCGGAACGTTGTATTGAATCTCGATTCGAAGGTTTTCAGTCTTGTCGTTAACACCGATAGGGCTCTCCTGTTCGGCGATGTTCTTGCCTTCGACCTTCAGCGTGAGCGGTCCTAACGGAACCACAATGCGGAATGCACCGTCAGCATCGCTCACGACTCTCTGTTCGCCGGACGAGTAACGCACGGTTATCGTCGCTCCTTCGACGGATTCGTTCCGGGCGGTCATCACTACACCGGAAAGAATTCGACCCGCATTGGTCTGGCCATCCGCGACCGGAGGGGCGGCAATGAGAGTAAACAAGAAGAGCAAATAGAATAGAAAATTACGCAAACAGCACGTTCCCTTTTTCGGATTCAACAAAGCACACCCAGTAACAAAAGACTATACGATTGCAATCCAGTAAACGGACTTCAATTGTCGATAGCTTTATTCTAATTCAAGTCAGCGATGTCGTTACAGGTCAGAGGCCCGGTTCAGGGACTTGAAAATTTCTAGTCACAGATATGTAACAGAAACTCTGTGAAAATAATTCCCGGTTACCACGATCTGTTTCAGGGACCCTCTACAGGGTGGATGGAGCGATGGAGCTAGGGTGTCTTCGGACCACTCTTCGTGGCTCAGCTACGCAGAGTGGTTAGATCCAAGTGTTGGCTGCTTTGCTGCAATGGGAGCGACTGAAGTAGTTGCTGAAGGGACATATCGGCGAAGACCACGCACGGCGTGAATCAAAATGCCGAGACCGAACGCCAGCAGGACCAAAACCCATAATGCCGCAATAGTGCAGAATAAAAACCAGACCATGACACATCCTCGGAATAAGTTGGTTGAACCTCCGGCGTGTCGGGAGGCTCACAATTCACGACTCGCTCATATTTGTCTCGCCGATGATGTTGAAGAGACGCTTGGGTAAAGGGCAACAGTTGTGCCGCGTTCGTTTGCGTGAATTGGTCGGTACCTTCCCTTCACCGATCAGGCCCGCGCAAAAGGGGAATTCGATACATTACAAAGCATAGACATCAGATTAGACGAATCTCGCCTTTATGAGACGAGAAGTGGTCCGCATACACCGGCTGACTTGAATCAGTGCGTGTGTCGTTAACCTCAGACCACGATCCGGTAAAAAGTTCGCTTCAGGGCCACGTCAGCGTAACAAATGCACAGAGGCTGCGTCGTTAAAGCGATTAGGTTTCTGGCACAGTGCTTGTGTAACCAGTAAAACGAGGGCTATGACGTGCGTAGGTTTCTCCTACTCATTTTTTTCTTCGTGCTGATGATGTAACGGCTTCGCACGCAATGGAAACCTGAGCAGACGAGAAGAGGGAGAAAATATGGCTCTGCCAAATAAAGATGAAGTGAGAGGCAAGTTTCGAAAAGCGAAAGGCAACATTAAGGAGAAAGTGGGACGTGCCACTGATGATCCGCAGTTGATTCGCGAATCTCGAGACGATAAAGCTGCAGGGCGCGGCCAGGAGGCATTTGGAAAGGCGCGTCGAAAAGTTGGAGAAGTAGTTGAAGACGTCGGAGAGGCGATTCGAAAGTAACGACTATTACAGCTTCAGCCACTTCTGCGCTCGCAAGCTATGCGGCACTTGGCGTACTTTAGCGGGAAAAGCTTTGAAGAAGGGGGTTCTCGCAAAATCCGCTGAGGATTGCATAGCCAAGCAACACGGAATTTTACGAATCTGGGCTTATTATCTTATCCGCGGAACACGGCCGCACTGGAGGAATCACCACACGTGATCGCATGAAATGAGACGAATTTATTTTTTTGGAGAAAATTCGTTCCGGTACATCATTGCCAGGGAAAAAGAGAATCGAAATATCGAGAGGCCGACTGAGGATGAGCCGGTTCCTATTCTTCCTGATGAGGAACCGAATCCGCCCGAAACGCCGTTCGATGAACGCCGGAGAGATCCGCGTCGCATCCCGGGTGAACCAGACCCGCCACCCGTTCGAGAGCCTAACCCGGATGAACCAACCCGGTTCTTTTAGCACAAATAGGACGAACAGGACCTGGCAGTTCTATTTCCTATGCGTCCATAATCTCAACAACTGGCGTGACCGCTGATTTAGGAATCAGCGCCGGCCAATATGCGACGATCTCTTCGACTTTTGGTCTTCCGCTCCCAAGTCCGCACACCGTGGGCGGCCCGTTCAAACCCAACGGAGCTAACTCCTTTACAAATCTTTCTAGCGTAGCTTTTTCGCGTGAGCGCACCCCTACACGCATCAACACCTCGGGTAAGTCAGGCGCAGCCTCGCCTGCCAATTCTCCATGCAATGCTCCCGCGCCGATGAATTCAGTTCGTATCGCATCAAACCTTAATCCAAGCGCCTCGAGCCGCCGTCTCAATATCACATCCGCCGCTCTAGCTTTGTCATATGCGTCGGGCCACGAGTAGACGATCGAACCCACAGCTTTGTAACCCGCAAAGTAGCTCACCGAGACCTTATAAAATCCCGTTGCTGGTTTACCCTTGATTCCTGAGATGCGAACAACGTTATCTCCAGCTTGCTCAAGCTGAACCGTGGTGAAGTCCGCAGTGCAATCGGGGGTGAGGTATCGCTCAGGTTCACCCATCTCGTACATTAGCTGTTCGATTATTCCTGCGACTGTGATTCGCCCTCCAGTGCCGACGTGTTTAGTGACCGAAAAGGTTCCGTCGTCATTTGCTTCAAGAATCGGGTATCCGATGTCCCATGCATCAGGAATCGACTTCCAATCGACCTGGCAGTTGCCCCCGGTACATTGCGCGCCACATTCGATGATGTGACCGGCGATTGTCCCGGCCGCGAGCTTATCCCAATCGTCTGCCGCCCAACCGAACTCATGGATCATCGGCCCGAGCGTCAGGCCCGTATCGGTGCATCGACCGGTAATGATGACTTGCGCTCCTTGATGGAGGGCCTTAGCGATTGGAGCAGCTCCGAAATAGACGTTCGCGCTTTGCACCAGATCCCGAATCTCGAACAGGGGAGTGCCGTCCTCCATGTTTTCAAGCAGAATGCCATGGTCTGTCAGATCATCGAGGCTGGACATTATGTCGTCGCCCCGTACTACGCCGATTTTAATTCTTCCGGCGAGGTCAAGTTTGCGAGCAACTTCAGCGACTGCTTCTGCACAGGAAACCGGATTGACGCCACCGGCGTTGGCCACAACCTTTATGTTTTTTTCGATGCACGCAGGAAGAATGCGCGACATTACTCCGATGAAATCATGTGCATAGCCGAGACGCGGGTCGCGCGAACGCTGCTTCTGCATGATCGACATTGTGATCTCAGCGAGATAATCCAGTGTGAGATAATCGATGGGGCCTCGCTGGACAAGTTGAACCGGAGCTTCGAGCGAGTCACCCCAGAAGCCTTGGCCGTTTGCGATGCGGATTGTTTTCATTGATCTCTCGAGATGAGTTCGGACGACACCGCTTTCTACAACACCCTTCCTTTGATGGCGGCAAACGCGTATTCGCGGATGTGTGGTTGTAAGTCAGGGTGCGTTTTTAGATATCTGTTGATCGCTCCCTTTTTGCGTGCATGAGTAAGATGACCAAGGCCATGCAATGCTGCCAACTGACATTGAAACGAATCCATCAGTAAAATCTGATCGAGCGCCAGAAACATCTCATTAACAACGCGACCATCTCGGTCCTTGCCGAAGTATCTAAGCAAATCCCACCACATATGGCATGTATTTCCGAGAGGCTTGCGGGAAAAGAATTTGTCGAAGAGTGGTACCATCGACCGAATACAAGCCTTCCTTAGTTTCCAACGTAGATCGCGGCTCCAGATCGCAGAGCTCAGCTCCCAATCATTAGGCAGACTCCAGAAGCCTTTACGAAGTTGCCTATAGGAGTACTTGTTAAAGAGGAACTCAGGTTTTTCAAAAAGACGAGTAGGATAGGTCACGAGCCACTCGGCCTTTCTTGGCAACAACGCATTCTCCCTTATCCAACGCGAAGAAGGCGGGCGTCCGACAAATACCTTCTCAACCCACTGATTGTGCGTTAACGGTGCTTTCCTCATGATACGGAGTGAACAGGACTGGCTAAGATCAAAATAACTTAAGCTGTTTTCTGCTTGGATGCCTCTTCGAGGCCGAGCTTTTTTATCAACTGTTCTTTTAGCTGGAACTTCTTGACCTTGCCGCTCGAAGTCAACGGAAAAGCGGTCACAAAGCTGATATATCGCGGAACTTTGTGCCTGCTGATCCTATCGTAACAATACTGCTGAATCGATTCCTCATTCGCGTTCGAACCAGTCTTGAGCCGTAAAACCGCAGCGACTTCTTCTCCCATGAAACTATCAGGAAGGCCCACCACCTGAGCTTCGGCGATATCGGGATGACGCATGAGAAATTCTTCAATCTCTGCCGGGTAAATGTTCTCGCCGCCCCTGATGATCATGTCCTTAACCCGACCGACGATGTTCACGTAGCCCTTCTGGTTCATCGTCGCGAGGTCACCGGTGTGAAGCCACCCTTCTGAATCGATTGCCTCGGCTGTCTTCTCGGGCATGTTGTAGTAGCCCTTCATAACCAGAAACCCTCGCGTCATCAATTCGCCCGATTCGCAAAACCCAACCGGCTCGCCGGTCAACGGATCGGCGATCTTCACATCCATATGCGGATGCGGAATTCCGACCGTCGAGGACTTCAACTCGAAGCTGTCGGTCTGAATCGTTTCAGTTACTGTTCCTGTCGATTCCGTAAGCCCGAATACGATCGTGCAGTCGGCGCCCATTTTTGCCCTGACATCTTCCATCAACACCACCGGAACCGGAGTTGCCCCGGTGATAATCTCACGCAGTGAACTGAGATCGAATTCCCCCGCGATGAATCGCGGATGGTTGAGCATCGCGACCAGCATGGTCGGCACATTGAATGAAAAGGTCGCCTTTTCGCTGGCCATCAGCTCCAGTTCTTTTGCGGGATCAAATGTGATCAGCGGTATCAAAGTGGCGCCTAAATATAAACTGAACATCACTGCACCCAGGCTTCCAGCAATGTGGAACAGTGGCATTGCAGTGACATAGCTTTCGTCTGAACTCAAATTACCGATAAGGCAGGAGACATGAGCTTGATTGATAATCGCATAGTGGGTCAGCATCACGCCTTTTGGAAAACCAGTCGTTCCGCTGGTGTACTGCATCTGAATTACATCATTAGCATCGAGACTCGATTGACGTTTTGCGAGAGCTTCATCAGAAATGCTTTCGCCGAGCGAGGCTAGTTCAGAGAAGAGCATCATGCCGGGATGTAGGTTCTTCTCAATCAGGATTACTCGCTTCAACTCAGGTAGCGCTTCGCAATGTAAGCGATTTCGAATAGGGTCCGAGAGGTCCTTCAATTCCGGAGCGATCGTGTTGATGGATTCGACGTATGAATTCCCGCGATGAGCTTCGATCATGAACAAGGTGGTGACATCGCCCTGGCGGAGCACATATTCGATCTCTGAAACCCTGCAATTGGTGTTTACGGTTACCAGAACCGCGCCGATCTTCGATAGTGCTATCTCGAGAAGCGCCCACTCTGGAATATTTGTCGCCCAGACCGCGACATGTTCACCTTTTTCGATCCCAAGAGCCAGTAAGGCTTTGGCCAGTCGGGTCACTACTTCATGGTATTGCCGGTATGTAAGTCGCAGATTGAGGCCGATCTCCGGATAGTTGTAGACGAGCGCCTCTTTGTCGGGATTAGCCTCACAGCGATGGTCAAATAAATCGCCGATGGTGATATTGATTAATTTGATACCTCGGCTTTCGGCTTCCCAGTATGCATGATTTCCATTGAGTCCCATCGTGGATCTCGATCAGAATAATCAATAGCGGGCAGACAGACACTACGTATTCATAGGGGTAAGGGTTAACTCTAGCGTTTCTATTGCTTCTATCTTCACTCGTGTGAATCGCGTTCTGAATTCACGGTATTCTGCGCGCCCATTTGCAGAAGCCTTTACACAGTAGACTTGTTCGATTCGGTCGCTTTCTTGACAACAAAAACACCGTTCATTACTGTCTCAGAGCTTCGCAAGGCTATCAATTCTCTTCAATCATCGCAACGCGGCGGGATTATCGAATGCAAGCGATCAAATCTGTCGTTAATCAGCAGGACGAAACCTTCCAAACAAACTACAAAGCCAATTCTGCCGCAGTTGAGAAACTCAGGATCGAGCTCGCGCGCTCTACGAAAGGCGGCGGGGAGCAATACGTTAAACGTCACCTGGCTCGAGGTCGCCTTCTGCCTCGCGAACGCATAGAGATGTTGCTGGATGAAGGATCATATTTTCTTGAGATCGCACCACTCGCGGGCGTCGGAATGGAAAATGAGTTTGTCGGCGCTGGCGTGGTTGGAGGCGTGGGTATCGTTTCGGGCCGTGAATGTCTGATCATTGCAAATGAAGCGACCGTAAAAGGTGGCGCCGTCAGCGAAATCGGTCAGCTCAAGAATCGCCGGCTTTCGGATGTTGGCACCGAGAATCATCTGCCAAGCATCAGCCTTGTTGAATCTGCAGGGGCCGATCTCCCGGTCCAGGCGAAGATCTTCGTTCCAGGCGGGCGCGGCTTTCGCGAAATAACCAGACGATCAAAATTGAGAATTCCAAGCATCTCGATTGTCTTCGGCAACTCCACCGCCGGCGGTGCATACCTTCCCGGAATGTCCGACTACGTAATAATGGTCAAGAATCAAGCTCAGGTTTTCCTGGGCGGGCCGCCACTGGTAAAGATGGCCACCGGAGAAGTTGTCGATGAGGAATCGCTTGGCGGAGCAGAGATGCATTCCAGGATCTCCGGTCTATCTGACTACCTTGCTGAAGACGAACTCGATGGTCTTCGCCTTGCCAGGGATATCGTTTCTCACTACTCCGATGCTCCGCCAAAACCAAAGCTGCGAGCAATTGAAGAGCCTCTCTATCCGGCGGAGGAATTGTTAGGCATTGCTTCGGCCGATGTTCGCGTGCCGTTTGAGTCTCGGGAAGTCATCGCTCGAATTGTCGACGGCTCTCGATTTGAGGAGTTTAAGGCGAAGTACGGCACAACACTGGTGACAGGGTTTGCTTATATTCACGGCTATTCAGTTGGAATATTGGCGAACAACGGAGTGTTGATGTCTGAATCGGCAGGAAAGGGAGCGCAATTCATTCATCTCTGCAACCAGCAGAACATACCGCTTGTATTTTTGCAGAACATTACAGGATTCATGGTAGGTCGTACCTTTGAGGAGCAGGGAATCATCCGGAACGGAGCAAAGCTGATCAACGCCGTTTCAAACTCAACTGTGCCGGCGTTCACGATCATGACCGGCAGTTCTTACGGAGCGGGCAACTACGCGATGTGCGGGAGAGCTTATGATCCGCGCTTTATTTTCACGTGGCCGAATCATCGAATCGCGGTGATGGGAGCACAACAGCTTTCTGGGGTGATGGACATAATAAAACGTGAAGCTCTGACCAAACAGGGTCTTCCGATCGATGAACAGAAGCTTACTGCGTCGAGAATGGCTCTGGAAGCGCAGATCGAAGCTGAATCGGACCCGTACTTTGCGACTGCGAGATTGTGGGATGATGGAATCATCGATCCCAGGGATACTCGGACCGTTCTGGCGATCTCGTTGTCAGCGGCTTACAACCGTCCGGTTGAGGGAACGATGGAGTGGGGAGTCTTCAGACACTAATTAGTCTTAGCGTCTTTCGGTACTTGGCATCTTTGCGAGAAAACGCGAAATTCACATGCTGCTGCCTCGCGAAGGCTCAAAGTAACGCAAAGACGCAAATGAATAATTGCCACGCGTGAATTTCAACCCCATCAGGAAAATCCTAATCGCCAATCGCGCAGAGATTGCCCTGCGCGTAATGCGTACGTGCCGAACCATGGGAATTGCCTCGGTCGCCGTATATTCGTCCGCTGACGAGCAAGCCCCTCACGTACTCTTCGCAGATGAAGCCGTTCACATCGGACCGGCACCAAGTAAGAATTCCTACTTAAATATCGACAAGATCATCGAGGCCGCCAGGCGAACCGGCGCCGACGCCATTCATCCTGGTTACGGGTTCCTTTCCGAAAACGCCGAATTCGCCGAAGCATGCGTTAATGCTGAAATAACATTTATCGGACCGACCGCTGAGGCTATCCGCAGTATGGGATCGAAGACAAATGCACGAAGGATGATTTCCGAAGCGAAGGTTCCTATCGTTCCAGGTTACGACGGACGTGAGCAATCGCCGAATAAGCTCCGCGCCAGAGCTGAAGCCATCGGTCTGCCAGTGCTCATCAAAGCTTCTGCAGGCGGCGGCGGTAAAGGAATGCGCGTGGTTCGCGATCCCGGCGAGATCGGAACCGCTATCGAATCGGCTCAGCGCGAGGCTGAGAAGGCTTTCGGCGATGGAACTCTGCTGTTGGAGAAGTACATTGATCGAGCGCGTCATATCGAGGTCCAGATCCTCGGTGATCACTATGGCAATTTGATTCACCTCTTCGAGCGCGAATGTTCAATTCAACGTAGACATCAAAAGGTAATTGAAGAGAGCCCCTCACCGGCGCTGAATCCTGAGTTACGAAAGCAAATATGCGATGCAGCCATCGCAGCGGGAAAGGCAATCAATTACACGAATGCCGGCACGGTGGAGTTCATCGTTGCACCTACTGGAGAGTTTTACTTCATAGAAATGAATACGCGGCTGCAGGTCGAGCACCCGGTTACGGAAATGATAACTGGGCTTGACCTCGTTCGGCTCCAAATCGAGACCGCTGAAGGCAAAGCTCTTGCATTGGCACAGGGAGATATAACGCAGAAAGGCCACGCGATCGAAGCGAGACTTTATGCGGAAGATCCGAACAATGATTTTCTTCCCGCGACCGGAACGATTCTTCAGTGGGATGCTCCGCAATCGGATGTATTGAGGATTGATGCTGGCGTAGCAAACGGAACGGAGATCGGAATTCATTACGACCCAATGCTTGCCAAAACGATCGCGTACGGGAACGATCGGGAAACGGCGCGCAACAAGCTTAGGTATGGACTGGAACGGCTCTTTGTCGCTGGCGTTCGCACTAATCGAGAATTCCTGCTGCAAGTGATCAGCCATCCTGCATTCGTCTGCGGTGACTATCATACGGAGCTGATCGATTCGCACCTCAGAGAATTAACGAGGCAATCAAATCAAACCGAAGATCGTATCACCGCAAGCGTTGTGGCCTTGTACTTGATGAAGCGACGACAAGCGCGAAACACGATTCTACCACGCGTTCCGGCCGGTTATCGAAATAATCCTTTTCGAGATCCGTCAGTCAGACTACAGATCGGACCAGATATATACGAAATCTCGTGGCGATCACTCGGAGATGATGTGTTCGCCATGTCGACACAAGATTGGCAATCGAACGTTCGGCTTGTATCATTCGAGGCGGGAAAGATAAGCATCTCGATTGATGACGTTGCCCGGACATTTAGAATAGCCGAAGCCGAAGACGAGTTTTACGTACAGCATCATTCGTCATCTCGCATTGTCCGGCGCTTATCGAGATATCCGGAGTCGAGTGCGGCTTCCGAACACGAAAGCGCATACGCTCCGATGCCCGGTCAGGTTCTGAAGGTTCTCGTCGAAGCAGGGCAACAAGTAAAAACTGGAGATGCTTTGGTCATCCTCGAGGCGATGAAGATGGAGCAGACGTTGCGGGCCACGACCGAAGGCGTTGTCGAAGCCATTCTCGTCAAGCAGGGTGATGTAGTTGCACCCGGAGACAGACTCGTCGAGATCGCCGCAACAAGCGGGTTGACTCAGTAATTCGATTCCAAGGCATCTTGCAAGCTATAAATCATCAGTTATTCCAACTCTGGATCAGGATCAAAGCTTTAATGGAGGCAATCAAATGTCAGCGATAACCGAGGCACCGCCAACGGCAGCAACCAACTATCCGTATTTTACCGAAGAGCACGATATGCTTCGTGAAACTGTGAAACAGTTCGTACAGTCAGAGATCGCACCGCACGCCGAAGAATGGGACGAGGCCGGAATTTTTCCCAAAGAAATCTTCAAGAAATCAGCGGATCTTGGTTTGTTTGGAATCCGACTTGACCCGAAATATGGTGGAAGCGGTCTGGACTGGTGGTACACCGCGGCTTACCTGGAGGGGTTTTCGTACTCGAACAGCGGCGGCGTCTCGATGGCGATATTTGTTCAGTCTGACATAACGTTGCCGGTGCTTGATGAGCTGGGGACGGACGAGCAGAAGGAAGAATTTTTGCGGCCGGCCATCGCAGGCGAAAGAATCGCTGCGCTGGGGATCAGCGAACCGGGAGGCGGATCAGATGTCGCGGCGCTAACCACTCGAGCGCGCAGTGACGGCGATGATCTATTGATCTCGGGACAGAAGCTCTGGATCACCAACGGCGCGCGTGCCGATTTCATGATAATGGCAGTGCGCACCGGTGAGGATCGTTACAAAGGCATATCGATGGTTTTGTTTCCCACTGATGTCAAAGGGTTCGCTGTGGGTAAGAAGCTAAAGAAGGTGGGAAATCTCTGCTCGGACACCGCCGAATTATTTTTCGACAACTGTCGCATACCCAAGCGGTATGTACTCGGCGAAATCGGTCGGGGCTTTTATTACACCATGCATAATTTCCAGGGTGAGCGGCTGGCATCGGCGATAGCCAACGTCGCTACAATGGAGCGAGCGATTGAGCATGCGGTAGCCTACGGCAAGGAACGAATGGCCTTCGGAAGACCGATTGGCGATTTCCAGGTTTGGAAGCATCGCTTTGCGGAGCATAAAACCGGCATAGAAGCAGGGAAGTGGCTTACGTATCGCGCACTGGACCTGATCAACCGCGGCGAGCGCGCTGTTCGAGAAATCACGATGGCCAAGCTGTTTACAAGCGATCTCTCCCAGAAGGTAGCCTATGATTGCATGCAAATCTTCGGAGGATTCGGTTACACCACTGAATATCCGATCAGTCGCTTCTGGCGAGATTCGCGGTTGAACACAATTGGTGCCGGGTCTTCGGAGATTATGAAAGAGATTTTGACGAAGGAAGAGAAACTTTGAAAAAGGAATATTACCAATAGTACCAACGGGACAAATAGGATCAATTGGTCTATTACGTCCTATCGGTCTTTTTTGATTCACTTGCGATTGGCGGCTTATGTGGGAGGTTGTCATGTGCAAACCGCTCTGGTCAGCGCTGCTGATTGTACTTCTGGTGCCGTCCCTCACTCTGGCACAATCCTCCGAACCGAAAGAGAAGTTCGAAGTTGGAATACAGTACTCGGTACTCCGACTCACGAGGGGGGCTTTTATTTTTGGCGCTGATTCAGCGCTCGAAAATCCTCGCCAGGTGAGATCGCCGATAGGAGGAGGCGGCCGAACCGTGTACAACCTGAAACGGTCCTGGTCGTTGGAAGCTGAAATGAATATCTTTCCGGAACAGAACGTGTTTCGTAAGGACGGCGACCTCATATGTTGTGGTGTCGGTAAGACAATGGATGGACGAATAGTTGAGGTGCTTGCCGGGACAAAGGTCGGGCAACGATGGCGAAGGATGGGTGTTTACCTCATAGTCCGACCGGGCCTCCTCCACTTTAGTAAGACTGTTAGCGAATGTTTCTTTTTCCCGGGCGTCGGCTTCGATTGTAAATATGACAAGCCGCGCACGGATTTCGTAACGGATGTTGGTGGAAGTCTGGAGACGTACGTATCAAACAAATTGCTCGTGAGATTGGATATGGGTGATACAATTCAGTTGTTCCGCGGATTGAACGAAACGTTGCGGCGGCAGGTCGCGTTTGCGTTTGACCGTGACGCCACACGAGCCCAAACCTATCACAACTTTCAGATTGGCGTAGGGACGAGCTTAAGATTTTAAGTATCTGTTTCGATCGAATAGCGGCTGGCTGGTGAAATTCGCTTCTTCGATATCGATCAATCGATGTATTTGGCAACTCGTTGGCCCATCACCTTTGTGGTTACGGGTTGTTCTGTTCCTCTTGCAAGGTCCTTCGTGCGGTATCCATCTGACAACGCTCGCTCGACTGCCGTTTCAATTGTTGAAGCCTCCTCTTCGAACTTGAACGCATATCGAAGCATCATTGCAACCGACAGGATTGCACCCAGCGGATTCGCGATTCCTTTCCCAGCTATGTCAGGAGCACTGCCGTGCACCGGCTCGTATAAACCGACGCTACCCCCGATACTCGCAGAAGCAAGCAAGCCTAAAGATCCAACAACTGCCCCCGCTTCATCAGACAGAATGTCTCCAAATGTGTTTTCCGTTACCATCACGTCAAAGCTCGCGGGACGTGAGACCAAAGCCATCGCGCAGGAATCGACATATTGATGCTCGAGCTGTACGTCGGGGTAATCGGTGCCGACACGAACCACAACCTCGCGCCATAGCCGTGAAGATTCGAGCACGTTAGCTTTATCGACAGATGTGACTTTGCGGCGGCGCACACGGGCCAGATCAAAAGCGATCCGCGCGATTCGTTCAACCTCCGGCTCTGAATAGCTCATCGTGTTGATTGCTACGCGCGAGCCACTGAGATTCCGCTCGCCTCTTGGTTCGCCAAAGTACAATCCACCGAGCAGTTCTCGAACTATCACTAAATCGGTGCCTTTAATTACCTCCATTCTGAGTGGTGAAGCATCAGCTAATGCGGAAAAGAGTCGGGCCGGCCGCAGGTTCGCGAATGCACCGAGCTCGTGTCTGAGTCGAAGCAGACCGGCTTCGGGACGAAGATTAGTTGGATAGTTGTCGAATGAAGGATCTCCTACCGCTCCGAGCAAAACGGCATCCGCGTCAAGACATACACTAAGCGTGTCCGGAGGAAGCGGATCGTTGTGAGCCCGAATCGCACAGCCGCCCGCTTCTTTAGAGGCCCAGTCGAGTTGATGGTCGAATTTGGTTGCGATCGATTTGAGGATTTGTATGGCCTCGGTGGTTACTTCGGGGCCGATCCCGTCACCAGGGAGCACAACGACTTTAATTTTCATGGCATTTTCTCACGCGTAACGAATTCATTCGTTGGGACGCGATGCGTGATTCGAGATGCTTGAGGAATGATTCGCTGGAATTAGAAATCGGCTCACGCATCACGAATCACGTGATTTGCTTCAGCCAACTCGCGATTTCGTCTTGAACAGTTTTATACACTTCGGCCTGCTTCTCCGCGTTTCTTGAAACTTTGAGCGAGTGATCTCCGCCTTCCACAACGTAGAGAGTGGCCCGGCCGCGAAGTTTTTTTACGATTGGTCGCAATTCTGCTTCCGTGCCAAAGGTGTCACGCGATCCTTGTATAAATAGCATTGGTGATTTGATATTAGGCAGATGTGCCGATCGGAGCTTTTCTGGATTTCCGGGAGGGTGCAGAGGGTATCCAAGAAACACGAGCCCCGCTATGTCTGCTACTTCTCCGGTAGCCGCGACCTGAGAAGCGATTCGGCCGCCCATTGATTTCCCGCCGATCGCAAGTTTGTTGTTCTTCAGCTTACTGAGCTTTCGAACGCTCTCAGTCGCAGCGCGATAGCAAGCCTCCAATGCATCGTTGCGATCAGGGGCTCCGCGCCCAAGCTCTGTATACAAGAAATTGAACGTGACTGTATCGATACCGCGCGATGCCAGTTCGTTGGAAAAGTTAACCATAAACGAGCTCATCTGACCCGAGCCGGCTCCGTGCCCCAGGATCAACGTGATCCCTGATCGGCCTCTCGCGCCGGCTTTATAAAGATTTCCGGTGACGCGCTGGTGATCGTTGATGTTTATGCTCAGTTGGTCTGGCATCGATGACTATTTCGGAAACGCCGGACTCTTTATAACCTCGGCAATCTGTTTGTTGTGTCTAAGATTGTGAGCCGGGATGTACAGCAGCCACTGATAAGCATTCAAGGTTCCAAAGACGGGAAACGGATGATCGAGTGTGTGGGCTTTCAGTGGCTGATCTGTCGACTCGATGAACTTCAAGGTCTTAGCACGTCCCTCTTTGTACATCGTCATTATCTCTGCTCGGGTCATTTTTCTCTTAAGAGGCTGGATTGGTTCTGGTGCCTGCGCTTTTCCCATGCGGGCCGCGAGAATGTTATCGAGGATTTTTTCCTTGCCGTTGGTTTTGGTTTCCCAATCGGGATTAAGCGGCGCAGCGAGGGCTCGTTCCACTGCCCCGAAGAGCAGCCCTTCAGATAGCGCGATATGTTCTGCGGTTTCCCCGGCAGTCCACTTGAAAGGAATTGGCCTCGCGTTCCATTGCGCGTCACTCAGTTTTTCGACGTAGGAGAGAAATTCATTCTGTGAATCAATGAGCATCTTGATCGCTTTGGCTTTTTCTTCAGGGGTCAATTTTCCGTCTCCCGCGGGTGGCGACGTAAAGGCTTTTGCGACGGTTGAGATCAAAAACAATGAAATCAGCATTGTCATCTGTAGTTTCATGGCGTCCTCCAAAATGGTTGTCGGTGATCATACTGGAGTGGGTCGTGACGCCGCAAATCCCAGAGTTCATAGAGAGGAAATCAAAATCCCACCCACAGGATCAACCGTGTGAAAAACCGCTGTTCGTAGTTCGGCCTACAGGCGGAAGTTCGTATCTTTATTTTCGCGAAAATTACCAACTTCCGCCTGAAGGCCGAACTACGAACGTCTTTTTCACAGCCACTCCCGTGTTCACGGAAAACGAGCTGCGGCAATGCAAGGGCGACAAATGGCATCTAACAATGCTAAACAAATGAACTGATCAATGTCACTCAGTGCCCAACAAGAATTCGAGCAATCGCTGAAGACAAATATCCCCCTGGCTCCGTTCACTACGCTGGGGATCGGAGGGCCCGCAAAGTACTTCGCAGAGATCAAGAGCGCCGACGCGCTCGCTGCTGGCGTCGAATGGGCGCGAGATCAGAACCTCCCGCTCTTCGTGCTTGGGGGTGGAAGCAACATTGTCGTCGCCGATCGCGGTTTCCGGGGTCTGGTGCTTAAGATGAGCATCGATGGCGTTGAAACGCGTTTCGAAGATGGTTACGTGTCCATTGACGCCGGAGCTGGCGAAGACTGGGATAATCTTGTCGCTTTAACTGTCGCCAATAACTGGGCGGGATTCGAGTGCTTATCAGGCATACCTGGTCGAGTTGGCGCGACACCCATTCAGAATGTTGGCGCATACGGACAGGACATCAGCGAATCACTGGTGTTGCTCGAGGCGCTTGATGTTCCGAGGGGTCAATTGGTGCAACTGACCGCAAATGATTGCGATTTCGGTTACAGATCCAGCAGGTTCAAGACTCGAGACCAGCACCGCTTCGTCATCACCCGAGTGAAATACAGGCTAACGGTGGATGGCGCTTCAGCGGTTCGCTATCCTGAACTTATACGACACCTTGGTAATCTTCAACGTGTCACCCTCCAGCAGGTGCGAGAAGCGGTCCTGGACATACGCCGACGCAAGGCGATGGTCATCGATCCCACCGATCTTGATTCGCGGAGTGTTGGTTCATTCTTCGTGAATCCCACTGTGACGACCGAACAGTTTGAAGAGATCAAGCAAAACCTTGCTTCGTTGGCTTCTGGCACAGATTTGCCGGCGTTTCCCGCGCCAGATGGTCGCATCAAGTTATCGGCAGCCTGGTTGATCGAAAAGTCGGGAATAAATCGCGGTTACGTTTACGGGAATGTTGGAACCTCGACTAAACATGCTCTGGCGATTATTAATCGCGTGGGCGGTACCGCAAGCGAGATCAGCGAATTGAAGGAGATGATCCAGCAGCGTGTATTCGAGACGTTTGGAATAGCACTGAGACCGGAACCGGTTTTTGTTGGGTTCGAGAAGTGAGAAGTGACAAGTGATTCGTGATGCGTGACGAGTGAAGAACGAAAACGCAGGTCACGAATCACTCGTCACGAATCCCGCATCACTCATTACTGTGCCGGTTTCTTAAACTTTGCGTCGTCAATGGCGATGTTGTGCTGCACTTCAGTAATCTTGATGGCCACCGTGAACTGTGGCGTCACCTGTCTAATCGTGCTCGGCAGATTGATTCCATCGAACTTCTTATAGTCTTCGAGGAACGTCTGTACCTTTTGTTTCCCCATCGGTCCGTCGCGTTCCGAATCCTGCCGAATCAACAAGCCGGTCTTTGAATCAAAGTACCATGTTTCAGGGCTGCTTTCGGTCGGAGTTGCCTCGACGACGTACGTATCCTTGTCACCAACCTTATCGGTGCCCTTTACGACAAGCTTTGGATACAGTTCCTTGATCTTGACTGGCTTGTAAAACTCGCTGTCGAGCTTCGCAGCAGCGAACTCGCCACCTTCCTTATCGCGAAGACCCATCTGGGGATCCTTCGACCACGCTGTTTTGCCGTCGTAACCTTCCTGCACCAGACCGAAACCCGCAATGTTAACAATCGTTACCGTTTTGTTCGGCGCCTTTTCATAGACTTCAGCGGTACCGTTTAAGCCAACCGAAGCTATCTCAAGCGAGCCTTTTGATACTCGGCTGGTCGCACCCTTGATTGCCTTTTCACCGCCGATTGCTTCGACATACTTACTGATGATTTCGTCGGCTGTCGGCAACTTTTGTTGGCCTGGTCGCGCGATGGCCGCCAGAGAGGCGACAGTTGTAATCACTGCACTACACAAGACGACTGTAAGTAAGCGCTTCATTTTTTCCCTCTCAATAAGTCGAACGAGCGGCAACAGCCTTTCGCTCCTTGGATTGTTTTCTGACTTGTTCGATTGCCGCCTCGAGTTGAGGATCGCGACCCTCAAGCAGAGCGCGACGAGTGAGTTTGACTTCTTTATCTGGCGTTACTCCCTGACCCTCAATCAATGTTCCCTTCGGAGTTCTAAAGTCTCCAATTGCAAACTGGAAGAGCGCTCCCGTCGGAAGCTTTTGAAAGAGTGACGGTAATGCGGCGCCGAGTGTTCGTTCTCCTACAACGACCGCGCGGCCCAGTTCCTGCATTCCTGCTGCGAAGATTTCACTGGTGGAAGCGCTGGTCACATCAGTAAGTATGACTAATGGTCCCAGGTATGCATTCGCTTGCGGAAACACCGCAAAGTTCTGATGTCCTGAACGCATATGCATCGTTCCGAGCGAGGTGCGTTCCTTGCCGAGCACTCCAGCGATCCCGATTGACATCCCGCCAAGTCCCCCAGGATTCCCGCGAAGATCGATAATAATCCCTGGTGCATCTTTCATTCCGCCTATTGCACTCTTAATTCTTTCCATCAGCGACATCGCAAAAACGTTGAAGCGTATGTAGCCGATCGAATCAGCGAGCCGCTTCGTTTCGAACTCGGTATACTGCGGAGGGAAATTGCCGAGTCGCTCAGACATTTCTCCCTTCAGCTTTTCCCGAATAACGCTGACCTCGCGCAGCTGATCTTTCTCATCCAGGTAGGCGATGCGGACCCGTGTATCGGGCGCGCCGTTGATTTTGGATAGGAATGTCCGAGTAATTCGCAAAGATACCATTGCCTGCGGTTCCTTGCTCTTCGCAAATGTCTCGATGATCTTGTCGCTGGTGGTGTCATCGATCTTTTTTATTACAAACCCGGGGCGCAAACCCCCGATTGCAGCTTTTGACTGCGGATCGACTCGCGTTATTGTCGGAAGGCCGTCGATAAGACGCAGATCGATTCCAATGCTACCCCCCTTTGGCTCGCGAGAATCATCTTCAACCACTGCCTCAGGCGGTATTATGTTGAAGTGCGATTGATGGAGCTCGCCGAGCATTTGGCGAAGGATGCCGTAGAGTTCGTTATCGGTCTTCGCCGCGGCAGCTCGAGGGGCGTACTGTTCGCGGACCTTGTCCCAATCAACGCCTCCAAGCGTCGGATCGAAGTGCTTTTCCTTGACCGTCCTCCAGACGATGTCGAAGGTTTCCTGCCGCAAGTCGGCACGAGTTTCTGCTGGGACTCCGCCGACCACTTGAGGCCGTGTATTCTGTGCACCGGCTCCAAAGGAAATAAGGAAGAGCAGGACGAGGGTTAGAAGTATTTTTTTCAGAAGCGTTGCTCCGTGCCAGGAAATCGCTTGTTCTGGGCTAACAAGCTTGTACGCTGATATAACGGCCAAGTTCGATGAATAACGCGTGTTTTGTAGACCTTTCAAGTGTAGCCCAGGGCTGCTGGCGTGAACAAGGTTTTTGATTTACACGAGGTTGGTATGCAACACGCGGATAATCTTCGGCCCGTCTAGGCTGCAGCACCGCAACTCCAAACCACCAACCGCAGCCTCCAATCTCCAACCACCAACCTCCAACCACCAACCTCCAACC
>Ga0126384_10000196_pt1 | contig 30681 bp, 27 predicted proteins | sample PanSoiMetPlot_36_FD_92543 | JGI IMG/M metagenome (GOLD analysis project Ga0126384, IMG submission 92543) | Tropical forest soil microbial communities from Panama - MetaG Plot_36 | ecosystem: Environmental > Terrestrial > Soil > Tropical forest > Bulk soil | place: Panama | collected 2016-02-17 | reverse complement strand
TTCAAGATCGCCTTTCTGTCTAAGCGCCGTTCCCAGAGTGTTGTGAATCTCTGGAGCGTTCGGGGCTTGTTTAAGCGCCGCACGGAATTCGGCTATCGCATCATCTAGCTTGCCTTGCTGCTGTAGCACAGTGCCCAGAGCATACCGCGCTTCGGCATAATCCGGCTTGGATCTGATGGCAGCCCCGAAGGAATCAGCTGCTTGCGCCAACTTAGATTGTTGCATGAAGATCACTCCAAGCGTGTAGTGAGCTTCCTGCATTGAGGGTTGAATCTCTATAGCCCGTTTCAGTGCGATAATAGCATCGTCGAATTGGTCTTTGTTCTTTAGTGCCAGACCGAGATTGTAGTGCGCCTCGGCGCTATCAGGGGCGAGGGCAATCAGCTTTCGATATTCAGTGATCGCCGCAGCGTAGTCGCCCTTCTGGATGAGCGCCATGCCGAGATTATGCTGAGTCACAATATTTGTTGGCTGAAGTTTTAGAGCGCTGTTGAACGCCGCAATTGCTCCATCCGGATCGCGTTTTGAAACCAGAGCGAGCCCAAGATTGTTATATGCGTCGATGTAGTCGGGCTTCAGCTTTATCACCGCGCGAAACGCTTCAATGGCTTCGTCCAGATCCTCGTTTTCGTGAAGCACCTGGCCCATCGCGTGACGCGGTTCCACCATATCCGGCGCGAGTAGCGATGCAGCGCTCAGTTCTTTCATCGCACCCTGCACGTCGCCGCTTTTCTTGACTGCCAGACCGAGGTAGTAGTGCGCTTCGGCGTGATTGGGCATAAGCTTCACCGCTTCCCTCAACGCGGTAACCGCCCCTTCCACATCGCCGGTAAACCAGCGAGCTGTGCCAAGATAGTAATGCGCCTCACCGAAATCAGGCTTCAGCTTCACGACAGCTTCGAACTCTGCGATTGCAGTCCCCAGGTCGCCCTTCGCTGCGAGCGCATATCCAAGATAGTAGTGCGCTTCCGTCAGATTGGAGTTAAGTCGCAACGCTTCGCGTAACTCAGCGATCGATTCGTCAACTAACTGCTTTCGCTGAAGTGCGACACCGAGAAAAAAATGGGTGTCAGCCTCATCGGCTTTCAAGGAAAGCGACTGCTTGAAAGCTGCTAAAGCGGCGTCGACATCACCCAACTGTTCAAGGGCGTTACCCAGGTTTCGATAGGCCTTGTAGTGTTTAGGATTGAGGGAGATTGCTTTCTGAAATGAATCGGCCGCCGGCTTCACTTGGCCCTTTAGCGCGAGCGCAAGACCGAGAGCATTGTGAGCATCGGCGTTGCCTGGGCTTAGCGCGATCGAGCTCCTTAGTTCAGCGATGGCTTGATCCGTCTGCCGCTTTTCAAGGAAGGCAAGTCCCTGGTTGTAGTGGGCTTCGGCGGACTGCGGTCGCTTTTGAGCGGCCGGCGCTTCGGTTAAAAAGACCACAAGGGCTAACGCGCTTGTTGTAAGCATTGGTTTGAACAAATGATGGACCCGAACCCGAAGCCCAAGCCGCTTCTCGATAACGTTGGTTTGGATATTGTCCAACCACATAGGACCTGATCACTTCTTCGTTTGAGTAGCAGTGGGAACCAGACCCGCGCCCTCTTTCACCACGATAAACTGATTGCCACTAATATCATTTAGAACGTCCGATTGGCCGCTTGGCCACCTTATCTCTAGCGCGTTCACTTTCTTTGCCTTGCCCAAACCGAAATGCACGCGCAGGTCATTCTGCGAATAATAGCTGCCACCGCTGCGAACTTCGTCGATCTGCGAAGCCTCACCGGTGATGCATTTGATCCGGGCCCCGATCCCATCACGGTTCGACTTAACTCCGATGGTCTTAATGGTGATCCAGTTGTTTTGATTCGCTGAATCGCATCGCAGCAGCTGAGGTACCGCATTCACCGGATTTATTAAAATGTCTATGTCACCATCGTTGTCGTAATCGCCGAATGCACAACCGCGGGCTTGCGTAAGTTCGGTTACTGCGCCTCCGACCTTCTCAGAGGCATCCTCGAAGCGTCCGTTTCCCATATTTCTATAAAACACCTTGCGCTGGGCGTAGCCAGCTTCGGTCGTGAGCTTCTCAACCTCGGGGTAGACGTGCCCATTGACCAGAAATATATCCAGCCATCCGTTGTTGTCTGCGTCGAAAAATCCGCAGCCCCAACCTAGCCACCGAGTCGTAATGCCCACTCCTGCCGGGAATGTCACATCATCAAACGAAGCTTTGCCGGTGTTGCGATACAGTGTGGAAGTATCGCCTGAGAAGTTCGTCTTAAAAATATCCAACCAGCCATCGCGATCGAAATCGCCTGCCGTCACTCCCATCCCGGCTTGCGGCTTTCCATCGATGCTGAACGCACATCCGGCTTCAACCCCGATGTCGGTGAATGTTCCGTTCTTGTTGTTGTGATAAAGCGCGGCGGGTGCGGAGTCGTTGGCTACGTAGATGTCTGGCCAGCCGTCATTGTCGTAGTCGCCGACCAGGACGCCCAGTCCATACGTTCCGTTTGTCTTGGTGATGCCTGCTTTTTCGGACACATCGACAAACGTCCCGTCGCCTTTGTTTCGATAAAGCGAGTTAACGCCGCCGGTCAAACCAGGCGGACCGCACGCCACCGTCAAGCCTTTATAGAGACATGGCCCGGTTTCGGGTAGCGGCGCAGTCTTCAAGTCGAGGTCGATGTAGCTGGCCACAAACAGATCGAGATTTCCATCGCGATCATAATCCACGAACGCGCACCCTGATCCCCAGCGAGTGCGATTGTTGGCGACGCCGGCTTTTTCTGCCACATCGGTGAACGTACCGTTGCGGTTGTTGTGATACAGAGCATTCTTGCCGAAGTAGCTCACGAAAATGTCGTCGTAGCCATCGTTGTCGTAGTCGCCGATGCATACGCTCTGTCCCCAGCCTGTTCTCGTCAAACCGGCTTTCTCCGTTACATCTCGAAAAGTCCCGTCGCCGTTGTTGCGGTAGAGGTGATTCGTGGGGCTCTGGTCATTCGGCAGACCATCGAGCCGCGTGCCGTTGACCAGAAAGATGTCCTGCCATCCATCGTTGTCAAAGTCGATGAATCCGGCACCGCAGCCAGTTGTTTCCAGGAGGTATCGATTTTTGTGCTCGTCTCCGTAGATGGTCTTGTGCTTGATGCCGGCCTGCTCAGCAACATTAACGAATTTGATTGCCAAGTCGTTGTTCGGAAGCTGGGACGCGGAATTCTGGCGGACTGCTAAGGCAAGACAAAAGATGTACCAAACTAGCGTAGTGAACGACTGCCTCCTATTTCGCTTAATTGCTGCACCAGCCATCTTGATCGTTCGCGGGCGTTTAAAGCGTGATGATTTTAAGAGTGTGATTACACCTTTATCTTCTTGTACCCTAATCGCTGGATTGGTGGTGACATAACAAGTTTATAGACTAAGGGGTTCAGCAATTTCAAACTGATCGCAAAACTCGACGCTTGTTAGACTAGAAAAAACCTGGATTCCTCATGGGAAGATCTTGACCCAGCTTATGCCTAATATGTACAGTAACTCTGTACACATCAACCAGTGAGTAAATTTATGGCTATCCAAACGACTTACACGAACGCGAGGGCCAATTTGGCTAAACTCTGCAATGAAGTGGCGGCAAATAGGGAGATCGTAATTATCAATCGCAGAGGCAATGAAGATGTTGCCTTAGTCGCCGCCGATGAGCTTTCAAGTCTGATTGAGACTGCTCATCTGTTAAGGTCTCCGAAGAATGCGCAACGGCTTTTGGCTGCACTAAATCGCGCTAGATCGAGAAGGCTTAAGCCGCAGAGCGTAGCTAAACTGCGCCGCGAGATGAAGCTTGCCCAGGAAGAATAAAGGAACTAGTAAGAGCACCAAACGAGAAGCCGTCTTCCATCCAGAGTTCCGTGCGGACTTGAGGTACTGGATTGGAATGGACCGCAAGATAGCGCTTCGAGTGTTAGAACTCGTTGAAGCAATAATGAGAGATCCCTTTAACGGTATAGGTAAACCTGAGCTGTTGAAATATCTGACGGTCGGAGCCTGGTCCAGGCGTTTAACTCAAGAGCATAGAATCGTCTATCTCGTACAGAACGACCGGATAGACTTCCTGCAGTGTAGATATCATTACTAACGGCGATTTTTATTGACGCAGACCAACGAGTAGAGTGGTGCGATCCATATTACTTTTCTCTGCTTTGCTGATGTTCTCGTGTGTCGGTCCTTCACGTCCTGAAAAGGGAAAACTCATCAGTCAGTGGGAAACCAATAATCAGGTATTCAAAATTCGCATATCGGAATACGATGAAAAAGGTGCGTATTTAACCGGAGCGTATTACGTTTTTGAATCAGCCGCACTGGATTCCGATAATTGGATACCGATAATGACCTTCCGCCACGACGATCAGCCAGGAATACCAAAGGACCAAGTCCGATTTGTAGATCAACAGATTGCTTATGCTTACATGGGCTGGATGTCGGCAGTCACAAAAGATGGTGGGACCAGTTGGACAGTTTGGGATGCGAAGAAGGACTTACCGGATTGGAAGTGCTGCAATTACGGGTTGATCGATGATTTGAAAATAGCGCTCGAGGGGGAAGGTGTAATGAAGCTAAGACCAATTCATCAACGGCCCGGTGAAATTCCAGAGCTACGCACAAAGGACTACGGCCAGCATTGGAACGTGCAAGAAGGAACACCTAAATAGTTTTCATCCCACTCTTAGCGATAGTCTTTGCTGCAGCGATGGAGCCACATAATCAGGCAGGAAGATGAGATTCATTGCGCTAACTATGATGGTAGTCTTCTCGTTCAGCGGCGTCATATTCCTGATCGTCTCAATTCGCGAACTCGTTCGTAGAATCGTGCGTCGCCGCCATTTCATTCGCACAGACGGCATCATCGTTGGAATGCGAACCAAGACCTTGAGAACCACGAGAAGAGGACGATTGAAGCCCACAATTATGCATTTTCCGGTTATCAGATTCACCATGCAGACGGGTGAGTCGGTGACGTTCAATTCCGAGACAGGAGATACCGGCCCTAAATCTGGCTACGCTCAAGGACAGCGCCTCGAAATACTCTACGATCCGAAAGGCGAACTTGGACCGATGCTGTCGACCTGGTCCGGAGTGTGGTTACCAAATCTAATGGGTGTAGTTGCTGGGATAATATTCCTGTTGGGTGCATTCCTGATATATTGGGCATTCTGGGAAAGGATCATTCACACGTAAATGCCCCAGAGAGCCGCATTTTGTATTTCGTCAAATCAGGAGGGCCAGCAGTAGACGACTAGCGTTTCTCCCTACCACTTCACGAATTCTGCAGTTCTTGAAAAACGGAGGCTAAGAAACCGTGACCAAACACATCGGTATCGTCGCCGGCAGCGCGGAAGGCGCCGCACTGTGTTATCGCACAATCTGCGTCGAAGCTCCCCGCATCCAGGGCGCACATAATCATCCTGAAATAACCATGAACTCCATGCCATTTGCCGAACAAATGCGATATGTGATCGCCAATGACTGGAAGGGATTGGCCAAGCTTATGCTAGCTTCCACACGTAAAGTTGCGGATGCAGGAGCCCACTTCGCTATTTGTCCCGATAACACCTATCACCAGGCGGTTCCGTACTTGATTTCGCAATCACCGATCCCATGGCTGCACATCGCCGAAGTGGTGGCTGAAGAGGCTAATCGTTCTGGATGCAGGCAGCTTGGGATTCTGGGGACCAGGTATCTGATGGAAAGCACCGTCTACCCCGGAGCCCTGGAGCGTTTCGGGATCGACAGTCAAATACCCGATGCAGTCGATCGAGAAAAGATCAATGACATTATTTTTAATGAATTAGTCAATGGCTTGTTCCCGGAAACCTGCCGGTTATACTTCAATCAGGTTACCGAACAACTTAAGGATCGTGGATGTGATGCGGTCGTCCTCGGCTGCACTGAAATTCCGTTAATCGTGCGCCCTGACGATTGCCCGCTGCCCACATTAGACTCGACGCGATTGCTTGCTCGAGCAGCCTTGAAGAGAGCCCTTGAGTGATAGTCAAGCCCGCTTCAGGAGGAACCAATGGATTTTCAACAAGCTGAAGCCTTGGCAAACGAGTGGATTCAGGCCTGGAACCGGCGTGATTCAGAGGCGGTCGCTGCACACTACAGCGAGGATGTCGAATTCCAGTCGCCGCTTGTCGTACACCTCCTGGGCGAACCTTCCGGCACAGTTTCAGGCAAACAGAATCTAAAAGAGTATTTCAGAAAGGTGCTTGAAGCTTTTCCTGGTGAACCGGGTATCGAGCTAGTGGGCGTCTATCAGGGAGTGAACACAATGCTTGTTCATTTCCAGGCAAAGGGCCGAAGAGCCATCGAGGTCATGGAACTCAATGAGCAGGGAAAGATCCATCGTGCTTTGACTTTGGGCCAACGTTAATCCCACCAACGAGAGATTGTGTGAAATCTACCAGTTTGTAGTTCGGCCTTTAGGCGGAAGTTCGTAATTTTCGACCAAATTAAACGTACAAACTTCCGCCTAAAGGCCGAACTACGAACTCTTCACACACTCTCTGCGTTGATGGGATTTCAACTGCTGTATTAATTTGAAGGTTGTTCTTTGGAGCAATCCGCGACTTGCTGTAAAATACAACCGCTTTTCGTGACCGACACCATTCAGGCGCATGTCGATGAAAGGCTTCACTAAAGCTGCCATCGCAGTTCTCTTCCTGAGCGCCTATCTGTGCCTGCAGTTGTTCTCCCATCCAGTCAGCGCACAACAACAGCTATCGCCTGAAGGCATTGAATTCTTCGAGAAGAAAATACGACCGGTCCTCGAATCTAATTGCTACGGATGTCACAGCGCTAACAGCAAGAGACTTCAGGGCGGCTTGCGACTCGACACCCGTGACGGAATCCTCAAGGGCGGTAACTCCGGGCAGCCGAGCATCACAGCCGGTGATCCTGAAAACAGCCTTCTAATAAACGTGATTCGCTACAAAGATTCAAAGCTGCAAATGCCACCCACGGGACAATTGTCCGCCGAGCAAATTAAGGACTTCGAAGCCTGGGTGAAGATGGGCGCGCCGGACCCACGCTGGCAGAGCGCTGCGGGGCAACCTCTCGCACAGGCGGCCAACCTTGACGAAGCCCGCAAGTTCTGGTCATTCCAACCGATCTCAAACGCCCCAGCTCCAAAGGTCAAAGACAACGCCTGGCCGCGCTCAGACATTGATCGCTTCATCCTTGCCAAACTCGAGAGCAAAGGCATCAAGCCTGTGAGCGATGCTGATAAGCGGACTTTGATTCGTCGCGCGACGTTTGATCTGACCGGGCTTCCACCTACGCCGGATGAAATCGATGCGTTCCTTCGCGACACTACACCAAAAGCATTTGAAAAGGTTATCAACCGCCTGCTCGCTTCACCGCATTACGGCGAGCGATGGGGTCGTCACTGGCTTGATCTGGTGCGATACGCTGACACTGCTGGATGCAACTCGGACTTTCCTATTCCCGCAGCATATAAATATCGGAACTATGTGATCAACTCCCTAAACAAAGACAAACCTTACGACCAATTCATCCGCGAGCAGATAGCCGGCGACCTCCTGCCCTCAGCCAGTGAAGCTGAAAAATACGAGCACATCATCGCCACTGGCTATCTAGCCATATCGCGGCGTTTCGGCTCTCGCACTAAAGAGTTCAACCTGACTATTGATGACACGATCGATAACCTGAGCAAAACCTTTCTCGGTCTCAGCGTAAGTTGTGCTCGATGTCACAATCACAAGTTCGACCCGATTCCCACAAAGGACTATTACGCGCTCTACGGCATATTCAACAGTTCGCGCTACCCGTTTCCTGGAACTGAAATCTATCCGCACCCAACCGATATGGTAGCCCTGGCATCAGGCGATGCGGCTAACAAGCTTTACAAGTGGCAACAAGAGTTAGCATTGCTCGATGATAAGAAAGAGCACCTCGGTGTAGAGGCGGGGGCTGCGGCGCGCAACAAAGCAGCGAAAGATAAATTAAACAAAGAGACAGGCAAACCAGATCCGGCCACAAAAGGCAATGCTCCTAACAAGCAGGCAAACAATCAAAGCATTCTCGCTGAGCAGCACGATGCAACAACCAGCGAGCCAAAAAAGGCATTGCACCCACCCGGTGAGCAGCGACCCGCCGACTACGATCGTGACGCCGTTAACTCGTCTACTGCATCGAAGTCGACACGAATGCCGGAGGAAGTCCAGTCGGAGACTGTTGCGGTAAAGGCGCGGATAGCCGAGCTTGACGAGCACGTTCCGAAAGTCGAGAAGGCCTACTCAGTGGTAGAGGGTCGCCCCGCAAACGCACACATCCATCGCAGGGGTGAGCCGAAAGATCTCGGCGAGGAGGTGCCGCGCGGATTTCTCACAATTCTTGGGGGCCAAAAGCTGCCTGCCGATTACAAGGGCAGCGGGCGAGATTACATAGCAAACTGGATCGTCGAGCCGAACAATCCCCTTACCGCTCGGGTGATGGTCAACCGTATCTGGCAATACCATTTTGGCAAAGGTATTGTTTCGACCCCAAACGACTTCGGTACTCGCGGCGAGGCTCCGGTCAATCCGGAGCTGCTCGATTATCTCGCAACGCAATTCATCAAGAGCGGTTGGTCTATAAAGGCGATGCACCGGCTGATCATGCTTTCGCACGCCTATCAACTCGCCTCGGTTGATGATCAACACAATTCAGAGATTGACGCTAACAACGATCTGCTCTGGCGTTTTAACAGGCGACGTCTGAGCGCCGAGGAAATCCGCGACTCGATGCTTGCCGTCAGCGGCTCGCTTGATCGCACGATGGGTGAGGCGCATCCCTTCCCAGCCGAAGGCGAGTGGCGCTACACGCAACACAACCAGTTCTTCGCCGTTTACGAAACCAATCGCCGAAGCGTCTACCTTATGCTGCAGCGACAGAAGAAGCATCCGCTGATGGAGATCTTCGACGGTGCTGACACTAACACCATAACGTCGCCGCGACCGCTGAGTACCACGCCGCTCCAGGCTTTATTTTTGATGAACAATCCATTCGTGCATCAGCAGGCCGACGCTTTCGCGGTACGCGTTGGAATGGCCTACGACACGCTGTCGCAACGGTTCAATTATGCCTTCTTACTGGCTTACGGAAGACCAGCGAAACCTGCAGAGGTTCGGGAAGCACAAGACTACATTCAAAAGATTCGTGTGGATCTGCAGACAATCAACACGCCGGTCGATCAATTGAACCGCGCGGCACTGGCAAGCTATCTTCGCGTGCTTTTGGCGAGTGATGAGTTTCTCTATGTTGATTGAAATCGGGTGAGACGATGGAAAGAAATTGCTGCGATTGTTCACGAAGGCAAATGCTCCGATCGCTGTTTTGCGGCTCGATCATGATGCCGGCTGTCTTCTCGCATCTCCTTTCAGCAGAAGCGCGCGGCGAAGAGAATCCGCTTGCTCCAAAGGCGCCGCACTTCCCTGCTAAAGCCAAGCGCGTGATCTTCATATATCTGCCGGGCGGTGTCTCGCACGTCGACTCATTCGATTACAAGCCCAGGCTCATCGATGATGCGAAGAATGGACGGCTTTACGAAGGCAGGCGAACGCTTCTTACGCCGATGTGGGAGTTCAAGCCGCGCGGCAAGAGCGGCATCATGACCAGCGAACTCTTCCCGAATATCGGTGAGAGTATTGATGACATATGCGTGATCAATTCGATGCGTGGCGATCACAATGACCACTTTCAAGCGACTATGGGCATTCACTCCGGGTCGGTTACCTTCAAACGACCAAGCCTCGGGTCGTGGGTGAGCTACGGTCTGGGAACTGAGAATCAAAACTTGCCGTCGTTTGTGGTGCTCGCACCGCAGCTGCCTTATGCCGGGGGACAGGTCTGGGATTCAGATTTTCTCCCGGGCGTGCATCAGGGAACACGGGTGGTCGCCGGCGATGAGCCCGTTGCAAATCTCAAGCGCCGCGCGCCGTCGCCTCAGATCCAGGAAGCAGAACTCAGTTTGCTGGAACGCTTCAATCGCAGGCATCAACAGCCGCGAGCGAGCGATCCGCAATTGGCAGCGCGCATAAAGACCTATGAGACCGCTTTCGGGATGCAACGAGAAATGCCTGAGGTTCTGGACCTGTCCAAAGAAACTGACGCGACACTGAATCTCTATGGGCTGAAGCGCGGGCAGACTACTGGGTTCGGATGGCAGTGCCTGGTCGCGCGCCGGATGGCTGAGCGCGGCGTGCGATTCATAGAGTTGATCGACGTCGGAGCGTCTAACAATTGGGATGCGCATGGCGATATGAAGACCCATGAGCCGCTCGCCAGAAACATCGATAAACCAATCGCCGGATTGATCAAGGATCTGAAATCGCGCGGTATGTTTGATGACACGCTGGTCGTATGGACAACCGAATTCGGTCGCAGCCCAACAGCGGAAGGCAGCTACGGTCGCGGGCATTTTTGTTTTGCGTATTCATCGTTGCTGGCTGGAGCAGGAGTCCGTGGGGGCATGGCTTACGGCAAGACGGATGATTTTGGTATGAAGGTTGTAGAAAACGAAGTCCATGTTCACGACTTCCACGCGACGATTTTGCACCTTCTCGGTTTTGATCACACAAAGCTGACATTCCGGCACGGCGGCCGCGACTTTCGCCTGACGGACGTTAGCGGCAAGGTTGTGAAAGCAATCCTGGCATGACGGGGTCGCAAGCTCGGCCAAGTAACAAGATGTGTAGACCCCTGTGCGCACACCGGCGTCCTTTGCGTCTCTTGCTTTGACGGCTTTCGGGCAATTCAACGCGGAGGCGCAGAGGACGCCGAGTTGCGCAGAGATTGCCGTTGCACTGAGGACTTCGTGGTACTCTTCGGACGGACAAAGCGCGAAATAATTGATGAACAACTTGGACTGCGAGTAACGCGCGAGGGGAACCAGATCAGAGTGGTGATCGGGGACCGAAGTGTGCTGTTCGCGGGATCCAACCCCGAACAATTTGTTCAGGACTATCGCGCTACGGTTGCTCTAATCGAGCTTTCATTCGGATCGACAGTGCACGACGGTCGTATGCTAGAGTTTTCACCAGGTGAGCAAGATGAAATCCGCAGAGATATCGCGTTACTCTGGATTCGGTACTATCTCAGCACAAAGCAGCGAGTTCAGATTCAACCGAAAGATCTTCAGCATCCTCAGACCTGGACAGTAGTTTTGCAGAAGGCCGAGGCAAAGTACGGGGAGAGATCCGAAGCAGCGACTGCGTTAGCTGCTTACACGGTAGGAGTAGAACTGAAAGAGTTTGCGAGGTGGCGGCGAGTCGAGGACGATCGAGTTGCTAATATGTGACTCTGAATATGAAATTTGGAATTTGAAATTTGCAATTTTGGAATTTGAAAACTGCAATTTCACATGTGTTCAACAACGATCTCCAGCCAACAGCAAGATTTATTTCAATCAAATGAACAAAGATAGGACTTGAAAACTCCTGACTCTTCGAGGTGGTTTTTATGATACGACGTTCGGCTAATCTCATAGTCCTTCTAGGCGCTTTGCTCGCTGTTTCCTCTTCAGCCTCAGCGCAATCCATCGATCAAAACCCGCGCGTCAAGCAAGCACTCAAACTGATGCAAGTCTGGGTCGATGCGCAGCGCGACTATCAACAAATCCCGGGTCTCTCGGCCGCCGTGGTTTACGACCAGCAGGTAATCTGGAGCGGTGGATTTGGCTTCGCAGACCTCGCGCGCAAGACACCTGCGACGCCAAGCACAATCTACAGCATCTGTTCGATCTCAAAGCTATTCACGAGCATCGGCGTAATGCAATTGCGTGACGAGGGCAAGCTCCGTCTCGACGATCCGGTCGGCCGGCATATCCCCTGGTTCAAGATAAAGCGCACTGACCCGCAGGGACCCGAAATCACAGTCGAAGGGCTGCTCACTCACGCGTCGGGACTGCCGCGCGAGTCTGATTACCCGTACTGGACCGGGCCTGAGTTTAACTTCCCTACTCGCGAGCAGGTTAAAGAGCGGATCGCATCGCAGGAGACGCTCTATCCGGCGGAGACATACTTTCAATACTCAAACCTCGGTCTGACGCTTGCGGGAGAGTTGGTCTCGTCAGTATCGGGCGAAGGCTACGACGCCTATGTCAGCAAACGAATTCTCGGACCGCTTGGGATGAAAAGCACCACGCCTGAGATACCTGAAAAAGAGCGAGGCGGAAGGCTGGCAACAGGCTACACTGCAATACGCCGCGACGGCGCCAGAGTACCAGTGACATTCTTTACGGCACGGGGCATCGCACCCGCGGCAGGCTATGCATCCACAGCAGAGGACCTGGCGCGGTTCGCTTCGTGGCAATTCCGAGTGCTTCAGCGGAAAGGCGGCGAGGAGGTCCTCAAGTCGAATACGCTTCGCGAGATGCAGCGCGTGCATTGGGTAGATCCTGACTTCGAAACGATGTGGGGGCTCGGCTTTGCAGTGTCGAAGAATGACGGAAAGATGTTTGTGGGACACGGCGGATCGTGCCCCGGTTTCCGCACTCAGTTGCTGCTCAAGACGGATGAGAAACTTGCGACTATTTTCCTGGCAAACGCGCAGGGAGTGAACACTGGGGACTTCGTTCAGAAGATGTACGACATAGTCGCGCCGGCAATAAAAGCGCTCAACAAGCCGATGCTCTTAGCGCAAACCAGGACCGATCTTGCCAGGTTCGCGGGAATTTATGAATCTGGGTTCTCGGGCGAAACTGCGATAATCGAATGGGAAGATGGGCTTGCGGCGCTTGGGCTGCCGACGATGGACCCGATCAAGGACCTCACCAAGTTGAGGAAGATAGGCGAGAATACGTTTCGTCGAGTAAGGAAAGATGAGGCTTTAGGCGAGACGGTGGTGTTTGAACTCGGAGGCGAAGGTCAGGTAGTGAGAATGATTTGGAACAGCAATCAATATCGCCGGGTTCGATAAAGATCGTAGGTTTCTGGTTTCTGGTTCTGGTTTCTGGTTCTGGTTCCTTCTCATCTGAGTGATCAGCGTAATCTGTGGATGATGTTTTGAATCGTCCAAGGTAAACCATCCGCAGATTACGCAGATTAGCGCAGATAAAAAGATGAGCGAAGCGATTGAGATTGTTCCTTATGATCAAGACTGGCCGCGTGTCTTCACAGCAGAGCGCGATCGAATTGCCGCGGCGCTCGGCGCCATTGCTCTCCGGATTGATCACAACGGATCGACCTCCGTTCCTGGTCTCGCTGCAAAGCCTATCATTGACATCCAGATCTCGGTTCGCAGGCTCCAACCTCTCGACAAGTTTGCTGCACTGCTAAGGTCGTTGGGATACGTCCAGGTGCCTCACGCCGACGACTCGTTCTGTCCCTTCTTCCATAAACCGAAAACGTGGCCGCATACTCACCACGTGCACGTTGTTCAGTTCGGTGGGGTTGAGGAGCGACGTACCCTCGCGTTTCGCGACTACTTGCGAGAGCATCTGGAAATCGCACGAGAATACGAAGAGCTGAAGCGTGCGCTCGCATCGCAGCACAGCGCATCGGACTTCTCTTCCCGCGAAGCTTACGCAGAGGCGAAGACTGAATTCATTACAAAGATTACCGAACGCGCGCTGGCGGAAGGCTATCCGCGCGAGTTCTAGGTGACTAACTGCGAAGCCTGTAATTGCAATTCTTTTGGTGCCGGTCCTGCGATTTGCAATTCGTACGACCGGCACCGCAATGAGCATCGACCGGTCAGAGCCGAATCCGTCGAAACGACTCGCTCTGCGGTGAGGCGTCGTGATACTAATGCTCTGATTGACAGACATACCTTCACAGGAGATGACGATGACTCAAGAGAACGCCCTCCGATTATTGGAAGACCCCGTCGCACACGAATTACTTCAATCAAAAATACCTGCACGGCTCGCTTACACCGCTTTGGATGGCGCGCCTCATGTTGTGCCAATCTGGTTCCATTGGACCGGCCAGGAGTTTGTCCTGGGTTCAGCTTCGAATTCGCCAAAGGTTAAGGCTCTTGGAAAAAACTCGAAGGTTGCGCTGACGATCGACCAGGACTCTTTTCCTCCGAAAGTAGTGCTGGTGAGGGGTACAGCAAAGGTTGTTGTTATTGAGGGTGTTGTGCCTGAGTACCTTAAGTCGGCTCGTCGATACTTGGGAGAGGAACAAGGAGCCGCTTGGGAGGAACAGGCACGCGGAATGTTCAAGCAGATGGCACGCATCGCGATTCGACCCGATTGGGTCAAGATCCTGGATTTTCAGACCAGATTCCCGAAGGCTATCGAAGAGGCAGCTGCCGGGGCTAGCTAGCGAATTCGTCCCCACTCATCAGCGCACCCCCGCGATCTCTGCGGTTAAAACCATCATGACTTTAACCGCAGAGTGCGCTGAGGGACGCTGAGGTTTAGCGATCAAACTCGTGACTGAGTCGCGCCAATGCCAGAGCCCCGATCATGAGCCCAACGTCACGCAGAGCCACATCGAAGTAACCTGGAATCATCAACAGGTTAAGTATTATCAAAAAGAGCCAACCGGCCACGACATAAGCAAAGATGCGAGGCTTGACGGCCACGCCGATCCCAGCCACGATTTCGATTACCCCGACCAGCATCATCAACTGCTGCCCATGCCCTCCGACCATATTGTTGACAAATGACGGAAGGTACTGAGTCCAGTTCACTAGCAAATTGAAGAATTTATCGAGGCCGGCGACAATCGGCGCAACAACAAAGCCCAACCGCAGGAGCTGATATGCCTGGTAGCTATATCCCGAAGCCGCTGCCTTCTTCTCATCCGAGGCCCGAACCCCTTCTGCAAAAACACTGACTGGCTGTGCCATTTCTCACACTCTCCTTTTCATTGTACTCAGCTGCCGCAAATCAACAGCATCCTTTTTCATTTATAGAATAAGCCGATTACCATAATAAGTCAAATAGTTTTTTGACTTATTTATGTTATGATCGAAGCCTGCTATAGTAAGGGCCTGGGGTGGAAGACGAGAATGAGGACAGCCAAACTAAACAAGCGGTTTTTTGACAGCACGCGCGGCCAGATTGTAGGTTTGCTGCGCGGCACCACGGGTACTGTCAGCGAGCTGGCGACCAAACTAGGCCTCACTGACAACGCGGTGCGCGCGCATCTGTTAACACTCGAGCGAGACGGCCTGGTTAAGCAGAGCGGACTACAGAAAGGTTCGCGCAAGCCGCATTTCGCTTACGAATTAACGCCTGAGGCGGAGCAGCTTTTTCCTAAGGCTTATGACGCGCTCCTGAATCAGTTTATCGCCGTTCTGAAGACGCGGCTCACGCCCAAGGCATTCAGGGATGCTTTGCGGGCAGTTGGTCGTTCCCTGGCATCGCCACATCGAAATGCAAACCCGCGTACGGAAGATTTGGAGAGCCGTGCCCAGCGGGCTCTAAAAGCCCTGGAAGAGCTTGGGGGACTAGCACGGATCGAGAAAGAAAACGAAAAACTGGTGATCCGAAGCAACAGTTGTCCACTTGCGGCCGTTGTTGCCGAGCATCCCGAGACGTGCAAGATAGTTGAATCGCAGCTTTCAGAGATCGTCGGAGCAAAAGTGCGGGAGCGATGCTCGAGAGAGGAATCGCCTCGGTGTTGTTTTGAAGTGACGGAAACCGTGGGGTAAAACTATCTTGCTTCGCGTATCAGGAGTGAAGATGAAGCGAACCGCGATAGGCACTTCGGGCGGAATCGCCATTTTGTTTCTTCTGGCTGCTTCAACCAGCGCACAAGTCGTGAACATCTGGGCTGGCGCAGCTCCCGGTTCCGAGAACTGGACCCAGAAGGAAACCACTGTCACTGATACTCCAATCGGAGCCGTGGTCTTCAACGTAGTCACTCCGACCTTGACGGCTTACCTTCCCGAACGAAACAAAGGCACAGGAACCGGCGTCATCATCGCTCCAGGTGGCGCTTTTGTAGCCCTGGCCATCGATCTTGAAGGTAAGAAGGTTGCGCGGTGGCTTCAGGAAAAAGGCATAGCCGCCTTCGTTCTCAAATATCGGATCATGGAAAAGCGTCAGGAAGGGATTCCGGCCGGGATGAATATGGACGAAGCCGGTAAGTATGGCATTGCTGACGGAATTCAGGCGCTCAAAGTAGTTCGGCGACATGCGGCTGAATGGGGCGTCTCTCCCGACAGAATAGGTTTCTCGGTTTCTCGGCCGGCGCGATGGTTACAAGCGGTTCGCTGCTGCAAAACGATGCGGCTGCGCGGCCGAATTTTGCTGCAATGATCTATGGAGGTCCGTTCGGCGTCATGCCATCCATTCCGCCGAAGCTACCACCTATGTTTCTGGCGTGGGCGGAGGACGATAATGTGGCGCTTGCGCCCATAGTCAAGTTTCACGACGCGTTGAAGGCAGCAGGCCACAAACCGGAGGTCCACGTTTTCAGCGCCGGCGGACATGGCTTCGGCATGAAAAAACAAGGGGCACCAAGCGATCACTGGATCGACTTGTTCTATGACTGGCTGGAGGCCCAGGGATTCACCAAGCGGATCGAAAGAACTGATCGTTGATCTGCGGTTGATCCGTTTGCGAGTTTTGGGGCTGTGCACCTTTGCAAGAACCAACCTTTCGAAGTCAGCTTTTTCGCCAAGGCACCTGCGGAACGATCACATTTGACGATGTAATGATAGCCGTTTTCAGGGAACTAGATGGAGGCCACATGCTTGGGATAAAAAGCCGCTTTAGTGTGGACTTGGAGATATACTCGGATAAGTTTGCTTCGTCTGCGCAGGCCGTCTTTCGTCAGGCCTATCAAAACTCGAAACAGCTCGGGCATACACAAATGAACGATGAAGATGTCCTGCTGGCGTTTGCGCAAACGGAGAGCTCATTCCTTGATGAACTTCTCAAACGACTTAATCTCGATCGACAGACTCTTTTGCACCGGCTTTCGTCCAACCCTATTCAACCCAGCCCGTCTACAGGTATGAAGATTTCGGAAGGGCTCAGAAAAGTAATGCATCGTGCCCTGGAGACAGCGCGCGATGGGGGCCGCGCCCACATCGAATCAAGGGACCTGCTTATAGGAGTGTTCCTGGATGAAGGTAGCCTCTCGGTGAAGGTGTTTGAAGAGCTTGGCGCTCGTCGCGATGATGTAATAAAAACGATTCGCCAATTGGCGACTGAATACAACGTAGTAAACTGGTGATGATCATCGCCGATGTTGGGTACTAAGCACTCGGGATATTGAGATGACCAGCACCCATGCTAAACCGTTATCCGATCTAGTCTCGGAAGCAATCACTATCAGCAAAGATGCAATATCGAGTTTCGGCAACTTAACTGCATCACAACTTAACTGGAAACCAAGCCTCGATAATTGGAGCATAGCTCAGTGCTTTGATCATCTTGTGATTGCCAATGCGGCATATTTTCCAACTTTCGAAACCGTCCTGAGCGGGAAGACAAAGAATACCTTTTGGGAGAAAGTCCCCTTTCTTCCGTCCGTTTTCGGAAAACTTGTGATCAAGGCTGTTGCGCCAGAAACCACGAGTAAGCGAAGAAACCCAAAGATCTTTGATCCATCCAGCAGCAGTGTCAATGACGATATAATTCGTCGATTCGTTGACCAACAGAACGATATATTCCGCTACATGAAAACTACTGAGAATATGGATCTAGAGAAGATCACGATTTCGTCTCCGGTCAGCAACTTAATAACTTATCGTTTGCTGGATGCCTATCGAATCATCGTGGCACATGAGAAGAGACACTTCCTTCAGGCTCTGCGGGTCTTAGAGATGAAGGGCTTTCCACAGTCCTTTCCAGAGCATCAGTGAGCCCCTATACAATTTTGCTTTGAACTCGCAACATTTGGCTCGATAATTACACGCCAGTGTGATTAGAAGCGATGAAGTTGATTCATGCGAAAGGAGTAAATTATGAAAAACATCGGCATTGTCGGCTCCGGGATTGCCGGGCTGCATCTAGCCCTATTCCTGCAAAAGCATGGCCAGGACGCAACTATTTACAGCGATAAATCCGCGGGTCGGATCCGAGATGGGCGATTGTTCAATTTAGTAGTGCGCTTCGAACCCACGCGCGAACGCGAGCGAGCGCTCGGTGTCAATCACTGGGACTTTCCCGATTATGGGGTGTCCGGTGTCCACATGTACATCGGCAGCCAACCTCCAATCTCCTGGAAAGGCTCGGTAAAGCGACCGGCGAGCGCAGTAGACATGCGCATCTATCAATCCACGCTCCTCCAGGATTTTGAAAAACGAGGAGGAAAGGTTGTTATCGGCGTACTTGAGGCGAGCGACATTGCGAATTTGTCAGCACAACACGATTTAATGGTAGTTGCATCGGGCCGCAATATGACAGAGATGTTCGCGCGAGATCCTGACCGCTCCCCTTACGAGAATCCTCAGCGGCGGCTGACCGGCGCCTTCGTTCGCGGAGTCGATTTTCCAGAAGCGCTCAGAGTTAATTACACGATATCACCGGGCATCGGGGAGATCTTCCAGGCTCCATTCACAACCTTTGAAGGGAACCTCTGCAGCATTCTAATTGAAGCTATACCCGGTCAGGCTTTCGATCACATTTCAGATATGCGTTATGACGACGATCCGAAGAGGTTCGAATCGACCTTTGTCGAGTTGCTGCGTGAACACGCCCCACCGATTTACGAGCGAGTTAACCCGAAAGAATTCGGAGTCACCCGGCCGCTAGATGTCATCCAGGGAGCGATTACTCCGACGGTTCGACGCGGTTACGCTCCTTTGGGCAAAGGCAAATTTGCCATGGCTCTGGGCGACGTGCACATGCTGCACGATCCGATAATTGCTCAGGGCGCAAACAACGCATCGAAGTGCGCCTGGATTTTGGGTGAGGCACTCATTGAAGCTTCACGAATGGACGAGGAATTCTGCAGCGACACTGAGCGCTTGCTCTGGGAGGCGAGCCGAGCGTCGATGGAGTGGACAAACGCAACGCTGCAACCGCCACCCCCTCACGCAGTTGAGCTATTCGTGGCGGCGACACAGAACAAACAGATCGCGGATGAATTGACCAACAATTTCGGCTCGCCGGAAAAGAATTGGGAGATTTTCGGGTCACCAGCAGGCGCCGCGGCATTTCTGGCTCGGCATCAGGTACATTGATCGTGAGGGGAAATACCCTCTGCCACAAACTAATCTTCTGCGTAATCTGCGTCGTCTGCGGATCAAGTTTGGGTTAACTAATCAAAAGGCATCCGCAGATGACGCAGAATACGCAGAAGATAAGCGCCACCAAAAACCATCAAATGCCGATTTCAAATTGCAAATTACGGAACTGATCCGTATTCTCACTGCCAACGGTGTTTGACATGATAGACAGTAGTCATACGATCGCCGCCGACTCGGTCGTCGCCGACTCAAACGTTGTGCAGGCGGATAGAACTCGGCACGCCCCATGGGTCAAGGCTTCCCACTGGATCGTCACCATCAGCTTTCTTACGCTTGCATTCACCGGCTTCCTGATTCTGATGGTGCACCCACGGCTCTACTGGGGCGAAGTTGGTAACGATCTGATACCGGCCTTCATCGAGCTGCCAATCAGCCGGAACCACCAACACGGCGGCTGGGACAAGAGCACACCTTTCTTTGACGATGAGGCCTCTCCAGTCAGCGCGAACCGAACCTTTGACATCTTCAACAAGAACGGCTGGGGGCGAAGCCTGCATTTTCTGTCTGCGTGGTTCCTGGTGTTGACCGGAGCGGCATATTTGCTTGCGGGAGTCTTCACCGGCCACTTCAGGCGGAATATTATGCCTCGGCCAGCTGAGCTCAAGCCTGCGTTGTTCTGGAATGATGTAATCGAGCACGCCCGTTGGCGCATTCCGGCGGGGACCGGTGGTCCGCGCTACGGTCTGCTACAGAAATGTTCTTACTTCGGAGTTGTATTCGTCGGATTGCCACTAGCAGTGATAACCGGTCTGGCGATGTCACCTGCGATTAATGCTGCCTATCCGTTTTTGACCGGGATGTTTGGTGGATACCAGTCCGCCCGCACAGTCCATTTCTTTGCCTTCGTCATCCTGATTATCTTTCTGCTTGTGCACGTCTTGATGATTATCGCGTCAGGATTCAAGCGCCAGATGAGAGGAATGACGCTCAGGGGAAAACATGAAAACTAGCGAGCTGATAACCCGCCGCAGAATGATGATCACTGGCTTGTCCTCGGTTGGCGGACTGCTTTTGACTGGTTGCTCTAAGAAGCTGCCGCCGAGTTATGGGAACATCCTGCGAATGGGAGATACGCTTACGTATGCTGCCCATCAAACCTTGTTGCCGGGTCAGAAGCTCGTCAAGGAATACACTCACCGGGATATCTCTTCGTTTCCGGCCACTGGTACGACTAACCCGGGTGATCCCAACACTCACAATTCCAGTGAGGTTTATCGAAACCTGCATAGAGGTGGATTTACCGACTGGCGGTTGTCTATCGAAGGGCTCGTTGCCAAACCGGGACTGTACTCGCTTGCCGACTTGAAGCGGTTCCCTTCCCGGACGCAGATCACAAGGCACACTTGTGAAGAAGGCTGGTCGGCTATTGCACAATGGACGGGTGTGCCTTTGAGCCGCGTGCTCGACGATGCGGGACTGCTGCCTTCAGCGCGCTTCATCAGCTTCTACTCGTACGATGAGTGGGCTGATTGCATCGATATGCTTGATGCGCTGCACCCTCAGACCATATTAGCTTACGGAATGAATGGGCGGGATCTGCCGCTGCCTCACGGAGCTCCTGTACGGCTGAGAGTGGAAACACAATTGGGCTACAAGAGCATGAAGTACCTGCAGAGGATTGTGGTTCGGGAAGAGTTCGACGACGGCGGCAAGAATGGGAACATCCAGAACGGATGGTCGTGGTATGCGGGTATTTAGTACTTCGATTCCCTAAGCTCCACCGATTAGTAAATAGACCAACATCACTGCGAATCTCTCTTCGAATATCACTGCGCATCTCTCAGCGTAGTCTGCGTAATCTGCGGATCGGCCTTGTTTCAAAGACTACGAAAATGACTGCGTTGGTCTATCCGCAGATTACGCAGATTACGCAGAGATTTTTCGGAACCACATTATGAGCACGCATGATCAACATTCTCTGGAAAACGACACAATCGTTCTGTACAGGCCGGTCGGGACAAAGGAATTGGAGTTGATCAAGGCGTCCGGATGGAGGTCCTTCCCACCACGGCTTCCAGAACAGCCGATCTTCTATCCTGTCACAACCGAAAGCTACGCTACGCAGATCGCCCGCGACTGGAATGCAAAGTACAACACTGACAAGAAGGGCTATGTCACACGGTTCCTGGTGAGAAAATCATACCTGAGCAGATTCGAGCGTAAAATTGTTGGCGGTTCGGAGCACGAGGAATACTGGATCCCGGCCGAGGAGCTCGAAGAGTTCAATCGCAACATCGTTGGAGTGATCGACGTTGTCGCTGAGTTCGATGGGAACGTCAGCTCGAACTAGTATTCTAGCCGGCAAATAAAGCCCCACCCGCCTCCAAGCTCGCTGACCGCCAGCATCAATTCATTACTTCCCTTCTTGAGCGGAAGATAGACAGCGTCATTCTCCGGGTTAACGATCCCCAGAAATCCAGGATCTCGGAAATTCTGTGAGCTTCGACCTCGGAAAAGAATTCTACCGTTCAGGAACACGCTGACATCATCGCTATAGCCGATGTACAGTTTCTTGATCTGGTCCCGGTCGGAATCGATGTTGGTCCGAGCATACACCACCTTCATTCCCGGCTGGGGTTCGAGCCTCTTCGAAAAGTCGTTCGCAAACGACACCCTCGGGTGCGGAGCCTCGCGAAAACGATAGATGACCACAAACCCGGGCGGCTCTGCATCTACCTCCTGCCAGCGAATGCCCTCGTTTTCGGCTGGTTGAAGAGGGCGCTCCAGATTACGTTCGAGAGCATCGTAAGAAGGCGATAAGCTCCACTTTGTCAAAGTTCCTGACGGCATCATCGGTAGATGTCGCTCCCAAACCGCATCTGCCGTTATACGAATTTCAAAATTTGAGAAGTACGTCGCGCCAGTCAGAACAGCTAATGCAACCTGACCTTTTTGTATGCCGCTCTTCAAATCGGTCATCAGGAGGGCCGGCTTGTCCATATCTTTTACATAAAACTTCGCCTGCGCGCCGGTCACCTCAAGGCGAAGGTGAAACCAGCTATCTTTTGGAATGTCGACCGCGCCGGTGAAACCCGGTCCGTTGTAGATCTGCCAGTTGAGACCGGTATTGAGCACCGGTGTGTACTGCAAGGCATCTGGAAGGCCGGACTTGTGTTGGCGCAGGTAGACCCACTCGGCGTTAGCGCCATCGCTCGAGATTCGAAACTGGATCCCGAAGAAGCCGCGGCTAGCGGGAGTTGCGACGTCTACATCGACAATTGCATCGCGCATTTCAAAATCTTTCACCGTTGCGGCTCCGCCGTTCAGGAAGAGACATTTGCGTCCCTGGTACTCGGCTGGCTTCGCTTGTCCTTCAAGAACCCACCGTGAGGAGTCAGGTGGAATAGCGAGCGCTCGAGAGGTTTGGAAGTGGGTCAACGTGGAAAGGTTCGGCGCAACAGACAATGTTGGTGCAATCGGAAGAATGAGTCCGACTAAGCAGCAAGTCGCCTTCATTAACGACATCATTTTAGCAGCCTCCTCTGTCCGGAACTTTAGCGGCTCACAGCTTCATATATTCATTCAAGGTAACGCACAGTTTTGTGATCAGACGGCCTGAAGCAGTGATGAACAGGATGGGGTGTAAGGATCTCTTTGTGAACCTTTGAGTCTTAGTGCCTTTGTGGCGAGATTTTACTTCGACAATCGGATTTAAATATGCGCCTCGCTTTCCCCACTGAGTTTGAATAGGGTTCCTAAGGTAAGTATGATGCACGCGTGACAAACTCAACCAGAGACAAATTAGTACTGGTGACCGGAGGCACTGGCTTCGTAGGCTCACATTGTGTATTGCAGCTCCTTAATAGAGGTTACAAGGTCAGAACTACTCTGCGATCGGTTGGCAGGCAGAACGAACTGATTGAAGCGCTCCGGGATGGCGGAGCGAGTGGAGTTGAGAGTCTTTCGTTTGTTGAGGCTGACTTATCAAAGGATACAAATTGGGACGAAGCAGTAAAGAATTGTGACTATGTTTTGCATGTTGCTTCTCCAATTACTCTTGAGAGACCGAAGGAAGAAAATGAACTGATTGGGCCGGCTGTTGAAGGAACGCTTCGGGTACTGCGAGCGTCAAGAGACGCAGGCGTGAAGCGAGTAGTTTTGACTTCTTCCTTCGGCGCAATTGGGTACGGACACAAGCCTACTGAAGTGCCATACACAGAAGACACCTGGACGGACATCAACTACGAAGGTATTTCTGCATACGTAAAGTCAAAAACATTGGCAGAGAAAGCGGCCTGGGATTTTATAAGGAACGACGGTGGCGGTTTAGAGCTCTCGGTAATCAATCCCACTGGCATTTTTGGTCCGTTGCTCGGTTCCGATGTCGCCTCTTCGCTTCAGATCATTGAGCAATTACTGAAGGGAACGTTGAAAGCCACTCCTCAGATGAACTTTGGAATTGTTGATGTCCGCGATGTTGCTGATGCTCACCTTCGAGCGATGGAAATTCCAGAAGCAAAAGGACAGCGATTCATTCTTCAGGCTGGCAAAACCCTATCAATGCACGAAGTGGCCATGATCCTGAGAGAAAATATGGGGAATCAAGCCAGTAAGGTGCCTACGAGAGTAATGCCAAATTGGGTTGTACGCATTGTGGGTCTATTCAATTCAACGGCGAGAACGATAGTTCCTCAGTTGGGTCAATTCAAGAACGCAAGCAGTGAAAAGGCGAGGACGATATTGGGCTGGAAGCCTCGGACAAATGAAGAAGCAATCATCGCGTCAGCTGAGAGCGTGTTGCGATTGGTGCTTCGTCAATAGCTACAATAGGAAGCTCCTAAACTTAAACTCATTAACACGAAATGGACGAATGGTTTGGTGAGTTGGCCCGTTGGCCGCTGCCATCGGACGCTGCTCAAGAACTCGACGAGGTGGGCTTTGTGGTAATTCCCAGTGCTTTCGCCCCTGACGTATGTGCCCCCCTGTCTGAAGCTTACGACAAAGCGATTTTGACCGCTGATCCAGAAGATGTTTCGATTCGCTCGTCAACGAGAGTCAACGACTTTGTCAGTCGTGGCCCGGAGTTTGATCTGATCTACATTTACCCTCCGCTGCTGGCTGCGTGTTGTATGGTCATTGGCCGGCCGTTCAAACTGAGCACGATGCACGCAAGGACGCTCGAGCCGGGGACGCCAGCACAGGCGCTTCACGTGGACGTCAAGCATGGGGCAGATGGGTGGCCGTTATGTGGTTTTATTTTGATGGTAGACGAGTTTAACTCTGAGAACGGCGCGACGCGTTTTGCGCCGGCGTCGCATCGCCTCTTAAGCGAGCCCGCATATCCAACGGATGATGATGCACAGTCATTCGAAGAAGAGGTCCTCGCCCTTGGTTCAGCTGGATCGATGATCATTTTTAACGGGTCGGTGTGGCACGGACATTCTGATAACAAATCGGCCCGACGCAGGCGTTCGATTCAGGGGGCTTTTATTCCGAGAGAAGCGCGCGCGGCGATCAATCAGGCCGCCCGCATTCGTCCAGAGACTTTCGAGCGAATTGGTCTTCTCGCAAGATACATATTAAACGTTGATTAACAAATCTTACGACTCCGCTCTTTCATCAGATCCGCATTTGTCCTGCCAATAACCAATCTCAACGTCAGGCTCGTCGCTACATGCCTGCGATGGACACTTCAATCAACTGAATAAATTCGTTACTACAGGTACGCGTTCCCCATTTGGTTGACACCAGGCGAATCGGTGAATAGATTGCTCATAGAAATTGGAAGCCGCTATAAAGGCATCAAATCTCAGTAAGCGCGGCACAACAACCCTCTCCCCTTCCTCACAGACATTGAACAATCCATGAACATAGGAAGATGCAAGCGTCGGAAGTACGCGTATTGGGCTGCGCTGCTATCGATCCTGATTTTTGGGCTAAACCGCGTTACTTGGGCTGAACGACTGCCCATCAAGGCCTACACCACCGTCGACGGGCTCGCTTGCAACAACATCAACAAGATTGTTCGGGACTCGCGTGGTTTCATTTGGTTTTGCACCGCCGATGGCCTGTCCCGCTTTGATGGTTACTCCTTCACCAATCTTGGAACCGATCTGGGACTACCACACAGTGAAGTTATGGATCTCCTCGAAACGCGAGAAGGCGAATACTGGGTGGCGACGAAGGGCGGTCTTGTTCGATTCAACCCAAAATCACCGCCGGAGCATCGAGTGATCTACGAAAACGAACCACGACCTGCGAAACCAATGTTTACGGTCGTGCTTTCACTGGACGGAGATGCGTTTAGCAGTGCTATTACCACGCTGGTTCAAAATCACTTCGGCGAGATCTGGTGCGGTACTCGCAATGGCTTGTACAGGCTGGACGTACAGGATGGTAAGTTCTCATTGCGCCCAATTGATATCGGACTGCCACCTGACTGGGGGGAGGGACGTAACATAACAGATTTGTTGGAAGGCTGTGACGGTTCTTTGTGGGTGGCCGCACCAAGCGGACTCTATCGACGGTGGCCCGACGGAAGCTCGGCGCATTACACAAAGAAGGATGGCCTGCCCGACAATTACCTTCACGACTTATTAGAAGATCACGACGGACAATTGTGGGCGGGAACTCGCTACGGCGGATTCTTCCGATTTGTGCCAGATCAGACTCATAAACCTCCAGTGATAGCTGCCTCGTATGCGACCCGCGAGGGAATGACGACTCCGTGGGTGTTCCAGCTCTTCGAAGCTTCGGACCATTCGTTTTGGGTCGCAACTGCGCGCGGTCTACTTCAATTTTTCCCCAATCGTGACCTGCACGGACGCTGGTTTCACTGTTACAGCGAGAGAAACGGTCTGAGTTATTATGACATCACAGCGCTCAGTGAAGATCTCGGCGGGAGCCTGTGGTTGGGTACCAACACTGCAGGTGCGATGAAGCTCGAACGCCACGGTTTTACCACCTATGATCAACACGATGGCCTAACAACTGTGAGTTCGATACTGCAGGACGGCACGGGGGCAGTCTGTTTCAGGGGAAGCGTTTTCGGAGATGAACATAAGAGTTTCTTTGAAGGTGCGAAACAGGATCCGATCGGTCGCAAACCGGATTATCACCATACACGTCTGGGAAAGTTCGATGGGCGCCGCTTCACGTGTTTCATGCCAAATGGGGTTTCCGATTTAGGCTGGAAGGGCGAAGGGGTTACGTTACGTACTCGCAACGGTGAGTGGTGGATCGGTTCTGCGAGTGGGCTGTACCGATTTCCTCCCACAGATAACTTCGAACAAATAAAGACAGCCCGGCCAATTGCTGTGTATTCCGCCAAAGACGGCCTTGGTACAAATGATCCGTATCGGCTATTTGAAGATTCGCACGGAAATGTTTGGATCTCGAATATGTCATCCAGATTCCTTTCGCTATGGATGCGCGAGACTGAAAGCATTCGCGACGTGTCGAGCAGCCTCGACATACCGCCGGACGACCGACTGCCGCGTTCCTTTGGCGAGGATCGTTTCCGCAATGTATGGATCGGTTTTAATGGTCGCCTTGTCCGGTATCACGATGGGAAATTCAACGTACTCACAGAGAGTGATGGCATACCGCCAGGGGTAATTACGAGCGTGTATTCGGATCGCGTTGGCAGGCTCTGGCTTGCATCCGCTCGAAGTGGACTGATTCGCGTTGACCATCCCGAAGCTCAGCAGCCCGAGTTTGTGCCCTATTCAATCGAACAAGGGCTCTCCAGCAATAGCACAGAGATATTGTCGGAGCAGCTCATAGTCGAAGACCTGCAAGGGCACATTTACATCGGTACCGGACGAGGTCTTGACAGGCTCGACCCGATCACCGGTCAGTTTAAGCATTTCACCACAGCCGACGGACTGGCTCCCGGCTCGTTCAGAACATGCTTTCGCGATAATAGCGGCGGGCTCTGGTTTGGCCTCACGGGTGGTCTATCGCACCTGGTGCCTGCGGCCGAGGAGCGGGTGGAGCTACCGCCACCAATTTTGATCAGTGGGGTGCAAGTTGCAGGCGCACGTCGTTTCATTTCGGCGCTGGGAGAAACTGAGATTGTTGTAGCTGATCTCCCCGCTGATCAAAACGATGTGCAAATCGACTTCACAGGCTTAAGTTTTGCTCCGGGCGAAAAGCTTTATTACCAGTACCTGCTTGAGGGAGCAGAATCCGGTTGGGGATCGCCAACGGAACAACGCAGCGTAAACTACCGACTTTCGCCCGGGCGATACAGGTTTCTCGTGCGTGCCGTTAACTCTGATGGTGTTTTCAGCGCTACACCGGCAATGCTCGCTTTCAGAATTCTTCCGCCGTTTTGGCAGCGGTGGTGGTTCGTGTCTATCTGCGCTGTTGCGCTGACTCTGGTTCTATACACACTCTACCGTTATCGCATCGCACGATTGGTGGAACTGGAGCGCGTCCGAACACGAATCGCATCGGATCTGCACGACGATATTGGCGCGAACCTGTCACTCATTGCAGGGATGAGCGACGTATTGCGCCAGCAAGCGCCGTTGGAAGAACCGTCGATCAGTGAGCGATTAGCGCTCATTGCCACGGTGTCCAGGCGCTCTGTCGATGCAATGAGCGACATCGTATGGGCGGTAAATCCCAACCGCGATCATCTCAGTGACTTGACCGGTCGAATGCGGCGATTTGCGAATGAGACACTGGGCGCACGCGGGATTCAGTTCCGCTTTGAATCACCAGGCTTTGATGACGATACGAAGATAGCTTCAGACGTGCGCCGCGAGCTCTTCCTGATCTTTAAGGAAGCCATGAACAACATTGCAAGACACTCAGAGTGCAGACTTGCTGAGATCTCACTTCGAAGCGAAGGCGGTCAAGCGTATCTAAAGGTCAGTGACGATGGCCGTGGATTCGATGTTGATCACGCAGAATGTGGTCAGGGGCTTGCGAGCATCCGAAAACGAGCGAACAACATTGGGGCCGAGCTTCTTTTGGCTTCAAGTCCGGGACAGGGCGCGACGATACTCGTGAAGGCGCCTTTGAAATAAACAAACCTATGAGAATTCACAGTTACGCACGCTGCGATCCGGTGTACTTTGAGGTCTCTCCTATTAAGTCGTTCAAATGGCTGGCTGAGACCAGTCACATCGCGACGCCGGTTCCATGCTAAAAGTAGCAATCATCGAAGATCACCGTGAGTTTCGCGATTACCTGGTCGCGCTGATTGGCGGGGCGGAAGGCTTTCGATGCACCGGAAGTTATCGGTCAATGGAAGAGGCGCTGGACAAGATAAGCTCCGATCTACCCGATGCTGCGCTTATAGACATCGGTCTGCCCGGGATGAGCGGAGTGGAAGGTGTCCGGCTGCTGAAGCAGCGATATCCACAGTTGGTTATGCTGATGCAAACGGTATATGACGATGATGAGCGGATTTTTGATGCTCTGTGTGCCGGCGCTTGCGGTTACTTGTTAAAGAAAACGCAGCCGGCGCGTCTGCTTGAATCCCTGCAAGAGGCGGTGTCAGGAGGCGCGCCAATGTCCCCCGAAGTAGCTCGGCGAGTGATAAGACTATTTCGGGAGATCCGTCCCCCCGAACGTGCCGATTACAATCTCACACCCCATGAGATTCGAATATTGAAGCTGTTAGTTGAAGGCCATAACTACAAATCCGCAGCAAATGAATTAAAGGTCACCGCGAGCACAATCAACTTTCACCTGCAAAAAATCTACGAGAAGCTGCACGTTCACTCCAAAAGCGAAGCGGTGGCGAAAGCGCTGAGAGATAGGCTGGTGTGATCACCCCTTCGGGGACCAGCGTTAAAGTTCAGCGTTTAGCGTCCATCATACTTTCTGCGCAATTTTGCGTCATCTGCAGATGTATGTTGTAACTAACCGCAAGAAACTGATTAGCAGACGACAGATTACGCCGACGTTCGAACTCCGAACCGCTGAACGTTAAACGCTGAATGCTGAAGGGGTGATTTTCATCACTATGAAAACTCGCGGTGACATTGAACCCGAATTTGTATTCAATAGGAGCCCATGAAAAACGTAAAAGGCCCAACACGGAACGGCCGCCAGAAAGCCGCAATGAAGAAGTAATCCTCACGAAGCGATCCATCAAAGACTAGATTTGGCAGGCTCTTTTTCCTTGCACTTGTCGTGGTCAGATTGTGTACACACCGCGAATGGAGGTCCTATGAATATCAATTCACGTATCGTCCAACTAACTGTTCTGATATTTTTTATCCTCGCATCTGGTTGGTCTTTCGCTCAAGTGGTGACTCCACATGATCCTGGCGTCCGCGGAGGACTGACTAACACCGGTGGAGGTCTCCAGCAACGAGGTATTCCAATTCCACATCCCCCGCTCATCAGCGCCAATCCAACGTCTGGCGCAACGGCCAACCCCAATGAGCGGGCATCTTTTGAAGAAGGTATACTGCGTGCTGGTCAGCTCGAGTCCACGTGTGACGAATGTGCCGATGTAGTCGACGGATCACCAGTGCCTGGCGAACTGGATCCAGTCTTTCCCCAGATTCGTACAAACTCCAACGGACTTGGAGCGAGGCATAACGCAGATCAGTGTTTCATCTGTCACGCTCATCCGGTATTAGGTGGCTCAGGAGGCTTTATCGTGCCAAACCCCGGAGATCCTGTGCCCGCACGTGCTGAGAATCCACTGTTCGACCTTGTGCCCCATCGATTCGGAAGGCTAAACAACGTTCCGGTTTTTGAGGAGCAGTACGGTCCAATTCGAGAAGTGAGATTCAAGTTTCACCCGGACGGCACCAGAGACGGCGGCGTACACCAACTCTGGACGGTGCGCGGGAGCACAAACGACCCAACGATCCCTGACTGCGCACTCACGCAGCCCGATTTCAATGCGCAATTCGCCGCCGGCAATTTGTCTTTTCGAATACCCTTACAGATGCTTGGACTCGGTCTGATTGAGGCGATTCAAGATAGGGAAATAATGGCTCATCACGATGCGACCGCTGTTCAGAGGGCGCAACTGGGAATCAGCGGTCACCCGAACCGCAGCGGCAATGACGGCACGATTACCCGATTCGGATGGAAAGCTCAGAACAAATCGATCGCTATTTTTGCAGGTGAAGCCTACAACGTGGAGATGGGGATAACCAATGAGGCTTTCCCTACGGCGACGGAAGAGGATCCTGACTGTCAGGGTCCGGAAAAACCGGAGCCAAACGACGTGATTCGCACCGCGCCAAATGATTTAGGGAACCAGTCGTTCAACAATCCTCTTCACATCCTTCCCGACTGGCTTCAGTTCCACCTGATGATGAGATTTACCGATGGTCCTGCACCTGATACCAATCCAGGCCCAAGCGCGCAGAGAGGTAGGTTGATCTTCGAACAAATTGGTTGCGCGCTCTGCCACACTCCGCAAATGCAGACCGCACCCGTGTCGTTGAGCCCCGTCCTGCAAAACAGACCGGTTAATCTGTTTTCTGATTTGATGTTACATCATATGGGCGCGAATTTGGCAGATAACATCCTTCAGGGACAAGCGGGTCCGGATGAGTT
>Ga0126384_10000195_pt1 | contig 30718 bp, 16 predicted proteins | sample PanSoiMetPlot_36_FD_92543 | JGI IMG/M metagenome (GOLD analysis project Ga0126384, IMG submission 92543) | Tropical forest soil microbial communities from Panama - MetaG Plot_36 | ecosystem: Environmental > Terrestrial > Soil > Tropical forest > Bulk soil | place: Panama | collected 2016-02-17 | reverse complement strand
GTACTATGTCGCCATTCCAGCATGGAGAAGTGTTTGTCACCGACGATGGAGCTGAAACAGATCTGGACCTCGGTCATTACGAACGATTCACGCACGCCGACCTGTCGCAGGCAAATAACTGGACGACGGGCAGGATCTATCTTTCAGTTATCAACAAGGAGCGGCGAGGCGACTATTTAGGAAAGACAATTCAGGTCATCCCACATATAACCAATGAGATCAAGGACGCCATTCGGTCGGTCGTCGATTCTACCGACGTCGTGATAGTGGAAGTCGGTGGTACAGTCGGCGATATCGAATCGCTACCGTTTCTCGAGAGCATTCGTCAAATGGGCAACGAAGTTGCTCGAGAAAATGCGCTCTTCATCCATCTGACTCTCGTGCCGTTCATCGCCGCTTCTGGAGAGCTCAAGTCCAAACCCACGCAGCACTCAGTGAAAGAGCTGCGTGAAATCGGTATTCAACCCGATATTCTGCTGTGTCGCTGCGATCGGCCGCTGCCGAAGGATATGAAGGAGAAGATTGCGCTGTTTTGTAATGTCCGCGAGGAGGAGGTCATCACTGCTCAGGACGTTGCGACTATATACGAGGTTCCATTGATGTTCGCCCGCCAGGGACTCGATGACATGATCATCAAGAAGTTAGGTCTGCCGGCCTCCGAACGTGATCTACGAAGATGGTCCGAGCTGGTCGAGACAATCAAGAAACCTGACGCCACAGTGAGCATCGGCATAGTCGGCAAGTATGTTGAGCTGGAGGACTCCTACAAGAGCCTTCACGAAGCCCTGATCCATGGAGGGATTGCGAACCGGCTTGGGGTACAGATTCGATGGCTCGAGTCGGAAGATCTGATGGACGATCCGAATTGGGAGGATCGTCTTCGTGATTTCGATGCGATCCTGGTGCCCGGAGGATTTGGCAAACGAGGTGTTGCCGGCATGCTGCGAGCAATAAATTATGCTCGTCGAGAAGGAACGCCTTACTTCGGTATCTGTTTGGGAATGCAGTGTGCGACGGTCGAATTCGCTCGCAATGTGTGTGGCCTCGAGGGCGCTGACTCGACCGAGTTCGATGATGACGCCACGCACCCTGTAATCTTCAAGTTGCGCGACTTGATCGGAGTAGAAGCGATGGGCGGGACTATGCGACTCGGCGCGTACCCCTGCAAGCTTCAGGAAGGCTCGCTGGCAGAAAGGATTTATGGGGCGCCAGCAATTAACGAACGCCATCGACACCGTTACGAATTCAATCCGCGTTACGAGGACGAACTTGGGGGACATGGGCTGGTATTCTCGGGGAAATCGCCGGATGGAAAGTTCATTGAGATAGTTGAGCTTTCCGACCATCCATGGTTCCTTGGTTGTCAGTTTCACCCCGAGTTCAAATCCAAACCGCTTGATCCACATCCATTGTTCGTATCGTTTGTCCGTGCCGCGTACGAGCACCGCGTTCGCGACGAAGCTGCAGCGGAGCGCGATAACACCAGCACCACTCGCGAAGGTATGGAAGAACATGAGTGGAAAATTGGCGCCTCGAGTGACTAGCTTCCGGATTAACTGAATTCTGTCGCTGAATCTGTAAAGACATAGCTGCGGCAGCCTTTTGCCTGGCATCTATACATCGACTTCCTGGCGGAGGGAAGTGTCCAAACTCAATCCACCAACTGCCCGAGAGTGTGAAAAATTCTAAATATCACCAACTGCCGTCGGTGGAATTTAGGATTTTCGAACCGGCTCATAACAAAGGATACGACCTCATGAATCGACCACTAAGATGGCGTAGCGTTTTTCTGATATCAGTGCTTCTTGCTACGGATAGCATTGCTCGCGCGACTGGATCGGAATTAACTCAGGGAGAATCCCAGTCAGATAAGGTCGATAAGGTGTTCGCCCAATGGAATAAGCCAGATTCTCCTGGTTGTGGGCTGGCGGTAATAAAGGACGGTCAAATCCTATATAAGCGCGGCTATGGGATGGCGAACCTCGAGCATAATATTCCTATGTCTCCCGCGTCGATAATGGATACAGGTTCAGTTTCGAAGCAATTCACCGCTATGGCCATCGCCCTTCTCGCGGAGCAGGGAAAGCTCTCGCTGGACGATGACATAAGGAAATATCTTCCAGAGATTCCAAAATACGAAAGCACGATAACTATCCGGCATCTGACTCATCACACCAGTGGGATACGAGACTATCTTACTCTGATGGCCATCGCGGGGATGCGAGACGACGACTATTACGTAGACGGAGAGGTACTGAACCTTCTGGCGCGGCAAAAGGAGTTGAATTTTAAGCCGGGCAGCGAGTTTCTATACAGCAACTCGGGTTACTTTCTCCTGTCGCAGATCGTCAAGCGCGCTTCGGGAAAGACGCTTCGCGAGTATGCGGACGAGAATATGTTTAAGCCTCTCGGTATGACTCGCACCAAATTCTACGATGACCATAATGAGATCGTTAAGAATCGTGCAGCCAGTTACGTTCCAAGAAAAGGGGGCGGGTTTCAAATCGCAGCGACCACGCTCGATATGGTTGGCGACGGAAACGTATTTACCTGCGTCGAAGACTTGTTTTTGTGGGACCAGAACTTTTATCACAATAAACTAGGGAAGGGCGGCCAGGCATTAATCGATCAGGTGCTGACGACGGGCACTTTAAACAACGGCGAGAAGATTGATTACGCTTTCGGTCTTGTGATCGGGGAGTACCGCGGACTCAGGATTGTCGAGCATGGGGGCGCGTTTATCGGATACCGGGCTATGACATTGCGGTTTCCTGATCAACGCTTCGCAGTTTATATCCAATGTAATTTAGGTACGATGAACCCAAGCAACCTCGCAAGGCGTGTTGCCGATATCTATCTTGCGGACCAACTCAATCCCGAGGTTGCCAGGACCGGCTCAGCGGAGACGAAATTCATCGAATTGAAGGAAGAAGAATTACGAAGTAAGATCGGGGCTTTTCGTAATCCGGTCAACGGAGCTATTTGGAAGCTGTATGTGAAAGACCGCAGCCTTTTTGCGGATCTGCCCAACAACAACAGCATTAGATTTGGAGCGATCAGCGCTAATGAGTTTCGTTCGATTGGGACGCCGGCGCCGATCACTCTTAGGTTTGAAGATGGACGGAAGTCGACAATGTTTCTGCAGCGCGGAACCGACAAATCGGTTGCGCTCGAATCAGTGGAGTTGGTTACTCCAACGGCAACTCAGTTGGCGGATTACATCGGCGAATATCGGAGCGATGAGGTACAAGCTTCATACAAGATAGTCCTGGAGGACGGCAGGCTTTACCTGAAGCACGAAAACGAATACAAAGATTACCCAAAGAATCCTCTGCAGCCGACGACAAGCGACTCGTTTGTGATCCAGGGGCTTAACATCAAGTTTCTGCGGGATACGAATCGACAGATATCGGCATTTAGCTTGAACGCGGGACGCGTCAAAAACATCAAATTTGTTAAGAAGAGCGGCTGACGATCCTCAGATTACTCTACTCGATTCTCCCGGTTTTGCTATACTGCCTCCTGTATGGTCACTTGTTGCCGATGCAAGCAAACTTCTAACGTATTAAGAACGTTGAAGTGCGTTTTGTGCTTCAAGCCTGTTTGTGAGCGGTGTGCCGTCAGGCAGTACGGTCAGAAATTCTGCTCGCAGGGTTGTGCCAACTCGTTTTTCGTCGATGAAAGCGGTAACCTGAATATCGAACCATAAATCAGGAGTGGCTTTAATGAATCTGATTGAACGGCCGCGTAGGCTTCGCCGTACACAAACGATTCGTGCACTGGTTCGTGAAACAACTCTCTCGCCCGACGATTTGGTCTATCCACTGTTTGTTTGCGAAGGCGAAGGGGTCCGCCGCGAAATTGGCTCAATGCCGGGTGTCTTCAATTTATCAATCGACGAGTTAATAAAGGAAGTCGCAGCGGCGCGTAGTGTCGGTATTCAATCAGTGATTCTTTTCGGGGTGCCCGACGAAAAGGACGCAGTTGGAACTCAGGCTTACGCAGAGGACGGGATTACTCAGCGAGCGATCCGTGCGCTCAAGCGCGAAGTCAAGGATATGCTGGTAATTGCTGATAACTGTTTGTGTGAGTACACGGAGCATGGACACTGTGGAGTAATTGAAGGCGGTGAAGTCCTGAACGACCCAACTCTCGATCTGTTGGCTAGCACCGCAGTCACACAAGCCGAAGCTGGCGCGGACATTATCGCCCCTTCCAATATGATGGATGGGTTTGTTGCTGCGATCCGCGAAGCGCTGGATGAGTCGGGATTCGAGCACATCCCGATTATGTCGTATGCAGTCAAATATGCATCGGGGTTTTACGGTCCGTTTCGCGAGGCGGCGCAATCGGCGCCTCAGTTCGGCGACCGGCGAGGTTATCAGATGGACCCGGCGAACTCGCGTGAGGCAATGCGCGAGGCTGAGCTCGACTACCAGCAGGGCGCAGATATGTTGATGGTCAAACCGGCTCTTCCATATTTGGACATCATTCGTGCGGTGAGAGAACGATTTGACTTGCCTATTGCTGCTTACCAGGTCTCCGGCGAATACGCGATGATCAAAGCCGCGGGGAGGTTGGGTTGGATTGATGAGGAACGCGTCGCTTTGGAGGCATTGACATCGATTAAACGCGCCGGGGCCGACATTATTTTGACGTATTTTGCTCGCGAGTTAGCCGATCACCTGTAATGAACACTTGAACCCCTTTGTCATTACCCCCCCCGAATCTGCATTAAGAAAATGGACTTCACCCCGCTGGAAACCTACCTCCGTCGCGTACCTTCCGTAACTGGTCCCATCGGCAACGGCGCCGAAGGTGCAACGTGGTGGGTTAAGTTTGCTATAGATATCGAGCATGAGCTTGCGTGGCGAGTTGTTCAGGAATTCGCACACGTACTCAATTACCTCTCCCTGGATGAACGCCTTCCGACGGTATTCAAACCCGTTTCACCACCACCTTACTTGAATGGCGGTCCGCACGGATTTTTGTCCTGGGTAATTGAGTGCGACCGTTTTGATTTTCCTCCACTCGCGTGTGCTGAATGGTTGGAAGGGCGACTCCCGAGACCAGTTGATGATTTGACAACCTGGAAGAATGAAGATCTTGATTCATGAATGAGGCAATGGAGAAAAAAAGGGCTTGCCATTTCTGGCAAGCCCTTTGAGCGTTGGATATCAGCTATCTTCTACGGCCAAACTTTCTGCTCGACAACCATTTCGATCTCCTGACTTGCTGCCAGCTGCAGCTGATCGCCGTTACGTGTTACCCTCAGGATCGTCAATCCACAGCCAGGTCTGGTTATGCGAATGATCCGCGTTTGCCCATTCGGGAAAAACACGCCAAGCTCCTGTCCATTGATTAAACCCTTGCTCAGGTACTTCATTCCGCCCTTCTTTATCTTGCCGTTCGGTTTGGAGAAGCTGAAGAACTGAGTTCCAGCGGCGTCCGAGGATACTTCAACCAGGGTACCATCAATGAATAGCACTTCCGTTCCGCCAGCCGGTGGAGCCGTGAGCAGGAATAACTGGAAGTTATCATTGATGCGCATCTGTGTGGTGTCAATCGTCGGCCCTCTGTCCGAGATTATGATGTCACCATCGCTGCTATCCGAGCTCCTCAGATTCGATACGGTGGTCGTTATAACAGCGACTCTTGCCTTAGTCGTACAGATATTCGGAACTGTCCACGGGAAGGTGCGTATGGCCGCGTCCAGTGCCGGTTCAGCGGGGTTTCCGCTCGGGGCGATCTTAAACGGGAATGTCTGCCCGCTGTCTGTTGACAAAGACAAATCAAAGCCCTTGACTGTAGCCGCCAATTCAAGCGGAACCGTCCAGGTAATGTTGACCTGTTGTCCAAATCTCAGTGCCCCGCCATTGGGATTAGTAAGAGTGGCTACCACCGTGACATCCGCAATGGTGAAGTTTGCATTGCTATCGTCCTGAGCTGTTCCGTTGCTGTTGTCAGTTGCAATTACACGAATTCTCCCTTGCGTGGTATTGAAACCAATTGGAACAGTCCAGGTGAATTTGCGAGCGGTACCCGCTACGTTAGGCCCGATGGTGAAGTTGAAGTTAGTTCCGCCATTGGTAGAAAGCTGTACGTCGAACTTCTGGATTGTAGCGTCTCCATTGGGATCCGATGCGGTCCAGGTAATGTCGAACGCCTGTCCTACCAGAAGCGTCTCGCCACCGTTAGGCGCAGTTACCGTAACCGTAGGCGCCTGATTGATCACCGTGGTGGAAGGCAGGATGTAAACAACTCCGGCCTGGTTGCGACCGCCCCCGGCGGATTGCGCGTTGGCGAACGGTGCGCCGAGAATCAAGTCTCCACCCTGGTTGTTGTTGACATCAGCAGTCGCGATTGCCCATCCGAGTTCATCACCAACACCCAGGCTGGGGAGACCGCCACCATTTACCGCCGTTTGGAACGTCGCACCGTTATCGAGACTCGTCTCGATCTTCACGGAAGTTCCGGCCGCTGCTGTCTGGACCCACGAGATATTAGACGTATTTGCGGTGGTTGAAGCTGGGAAAGTGAATGAGCTTACTCGATTCCCAGTAAAGAATAATCGATCGGTCGGATTTACGATCGCAGCGCTGCCGCCCAGCGTTCCATTGTTCCCCTTTGCGGTTAAGTCATTCGCGTTTCCCGCATTGAAGTTCCAATAAGCTTGAAGGTTTGTTTCAGTACCCAGCAGTTCACTCTTGAAATTGTCGGCGATTTGCTGAGCCGTGCGCGCGTTGCTCCAGACGCGGATGTCGTCGACGTTTGCTTGCAGCACTCTTGTCAGGCCCGGATCTTTCCCGACCAGAACGTCATCAGTCTGATCAACCGCACCAGAAGGGTAGTTGACATTGACGATGGAGTCCTGAACTCCGTTTCGGTAAAACACCACCCTGTTTTGTGTGCGGTCAAACACTACTGCCCAATGCTGCCAGACGCCTTGTGAAACGCCGGCCGTGCTTTGCGCACTAGTTGAGTCGAAACCTCCAGTGCCGTCCGCGAAATGAGCGGAAACCTTGAATGAGCTTGCCGATGCGAGCGAAACGGACCAGCCCTTGTCAAGAGGGGCAGTCCAGGGACGTGAACTGATCACTACCGGAAAGTCCCCAAGCCCAGCTCCATTTCGCTGGATCCAGAATTCAACCGTCCAGCCACCAAGACCCGGCTTCAATGAAGCACTGTTGGGCACAGACATAAATGCCGTTGTTCCATTGAGACCCAGGGAAGGATTTGGAGCCAACTCCAGATCACCCGCTGCTGTCGTGTCGCCGGTGATGGCTGTACTCGCGGCGATGGCCTGTGTCAGTGTTCCTACGCCAAACTGTGCAGCAGTATCATCGTTTACCACAGGCGGGTTGCCGTTGATGCTTACGATAAGCTGTTGCAGGAAAGGTGTTACAGCTGCGTCAGAGGTTGTAAGCGTCTGTCGTATCCGCAGTTGTTTCCCGGATAAGTCATTGTTTGTGCCAGCCTGACCGATAATGCGCAGATTATCCTGACCGAGGAACACGTCACGAGTGGGAACGACCAATAAGTTGGCGCCGCCAAAAACTATCGAGACGGAACCGGCTCGGGAATTCGCTCCGGGCGCTGCGGCAATTACGTCGAGGATGTTATCTGTGTTGTCTGAATTGTTGTAGTTGCCAGCAGCTACCGTCGAGCCAAGACGGTCTCCAGGCTGTGCTCCGTAAATCGTGACTGTAGCGCCGAGGTTGAATAAATCTATTCTCTTCTCGGATCCGACATCAGGATTGAGATTGGGACCTCCCTGAATGACGTAAGCTTCGCCGGCGTTTAAACGCAACTCAGTCGGACCGTTTGCGTCGGGGGCGCCAGCCAGCAAGTCCGCGATACCGTCACCGGTCACGTCACCCACAGCAACAGAAACTCCGAGGTGGTCTGCGTCATTGGTGCCGGGGCTTGCTATGTTACCGGCGCCGTAGACCGAAACGTTCTGCTCGGTGGCGTTGACATCAAAAGTCTTGGATGTACCCGTTGCCGGTTGCAGATTGGTTCCGCCGAAAACTGCGAATACGGCGCCGGTATCGGTAGCTGCCGGAACACCGGTTACTGCGGGTCTATCGGAGAGAGGTGCTCCGACTACTATGTCAGCCGCTCCGCCCCCGTTTATGTCTCCGGTTGCGACCGATGCGCCAAGGGCGTCGCCGGTTTTACCCAGGATCACAACGTTTGCCGGAGTAGCCACAAGATCAATGATGGTTGTTGCTCCGCCGACAGGGTTTAAAACTTGTCCGCCGAATTGCGCGTACGCCGCGCCTGCTCCGGCTCTGGCAGCGCCTGGGCCGTTGCTTGCGGGCGCCCCGACGATTATATCTCGGACCGCTTGTTCTGTTGGAGTTTGAGATGTGAGACCGCCAACATTCCCAACAGCGACTGCTGCGCCGAATTTATCGCCTGATGCCACTCCATACAACGCGACTTTTGCGGCATTGGGAGTTGCGAGGTCGATAGTGCTTGGTGTTCCAAGAGTAGCCGCGCCGAATATCACGAATACGGCTCCTGTGTCATTGCGGGGCGCTGCCGGCGGCGTTGTAGTGCCGGGAAAGTCGGCGCCAGGAGATCCCATGACGATGTCGGCTATTCCATCACCATTCACATCTCCGACTGAAACGCCGAAACCCAGTTTGTCTCCGGACTTCGAGCCCAGAATCTGTAGGCTCGCCTGACCTGCGTTTGTGTCGATCGCGCCTGAGAGCCCGTTCCTTCCGAAAACAACATATACGACGCCTGCTTCGGTGCGAGTCTCGGGCGGACCGGAGGCCGGAGTGACGGTAAATGTCGCCTCCGGAGCACCCACCACGACGTCGGGGATGTTGTCGCCATTTATGTCTCCGACGGCAACAGCTCGCGCCCTTATGTTGTTGAGACTGACATCGAAGTTTCCACCCGTGCCGCTCCCGCTAAGATTTTGATTCGGCGCAGCGCCAAGGATCGTCGTTGTCGCTTCGGTGCCGACGTTGATGATCCGAAGTACTTGAATCTCCTGGTCGGCGCGCGCCTTAAAAAAGATTGCCAAAATAAGTATAGATGTAAGAAATACTACCGAGAGGACTACTCTTCGGTTAGGCCTGGGCCCATGATTGTTAGAGTTCATTTGGACTCTACCCTCCTCGGAAAAAGATTGGTTCGTTTTCTTTACCCACTGTCACGTCAACGGTTGACGTGGTTTAAGCGTCCGATCGAGACCATCGTGTGAGCGCTTTTTGAATTACTTGGGCCGGGGATGCTCCACGAATCCACTGGGGCCAGTGTAACACCTTTGGTGCTTTTCCTGGGCAATCGCGGGACCTTACTACGAACGAAACGTTATTAGACGAGTCGCTACTCAAGTCTCAGTCTTAATAGGTTAAAGAGCAATTTCACTCATCCTCGTTGCGAAAAGAGAATTTCAAGGTGATTAAGGCGGTAGGGGCTGCAACTCCTATGCCTGAGATCTTTGAGGAAAATTGCGCTTTCTAAGACAGAAAAAGGACCTCTCGTTTCCATTGCTTCAGTGGCGAGAGTCGATAGGTATACTAAGTTTCCCAACAAAGTATCCATTCGATACTCAATACCCAATACACATAACCCGATATTCTATACTCGTTCAGGCATTCACCTTAGCAGCATGTACTACATTGTCACAAGTTTTCCGCATTGAAATTTTCCGCGCTAATCCAACGATTAGGTCAGTCCCTTCAGTTGCAGAGGCCACCCTGCGAGTTGTAATTTCTCAAGAAGCTGAATGGCTTTCAACAGGGGTTAATTAATGATATCTGTGCCACGGCGCTTCGTTAGAAACCGGACAATATTTTTCGCAATTTTCTTTTCCTGTCAGCTGGTTGTCGATCCGGCTTCGGCACATCCCGCAACCAGAACTCGCCAGCGCGCTGAGCAGCATAAAATTGAGCAGAGTGCTGAGACTCTCGAAGCTCTTCGGGCCAGGCTTGCTGCTCATTTGTCGCAACCGCGGTTCGCGCCCGCTTCGTGGGGCGTGAAAATAGCTTCACTTGATACCGGCCGGACGATTTTCGAGCATAATCCGGAAAAGTATTTCAACCCCGCATCCAACGCTAAGCTCTACACCACCGCCTTGGCGCTTGAGCGACTTGGAGCCGATTATCGGATCAAAACATCGGTTTATTCTTCGAGAAGGCCCGACGCATCCGGGACGCTCAAGGGTGACCTGCTGGTTTACGGTCGCGGTGACCCCACAATGACTGCAAGGCTTAATGGCGGCGATTACTTTAAAGGGATCGAGCCGTTGATAAATCAGTTGGTGAACGCCGGAATAAGACGCATTGAAGGAGACATTATCGCCGATGAGAGCCACTTTGCCGGCCCTCCCTTCGGAGCAGGCTGGGAATGGGATGATCTTCAGGCGTACTACGGTGCGGAAGTGTCAGCGTTGACGGTCAACGATAATGCGATCGACCTGTTTGTAAAGCCAGCCGAACGGACTGGTCTCCCTTGCCGGATAACTACCGGTCCAGCGACCTCGTTTGTCTCTTTGATTAATCGCACTCAGACTTCACAAAAAGGCAGCGAACAAAGAATTGTTGTGTACCGCCCGGTTGGTGAAAACGTTATCTATGTATCGGGCCGGCTGCCAATTGACAGCACCGGGTTTTATAACTCAGTGGCTGTTCACGATCCTGCAGGGCTGTTCGCCAGTTTGTTCAAAGACGCGCTCTCGCAACGTGGGATCACTGTAACCGGTCGCTCGCGGTTTCTTGACTGGAAATACAGGGAAGTGACACCCGTCGATTTAACCAAACTCGTGGAGCTTGCTTCCGTTCAGTCAATGCCGCTTTCGGACATCGTCAGGGAGACTTTAAAACCCTCGCAGAATCTCTATGCCCAGTTGCTTTTGCTGCAGGTCGGAGCAAATGCCGGGTCAACGCCTGCGAATGCAATTCCCCTCGCTTCTAGTCAGAAACCGCAAGGAGTGAACGGCAAATCGAGCGCTCAGAACATTAATGATCGCTCACCGTCCTCCGAGGACAATTTGAACGAAGAAAAAACAACTGAAGAAATTGGCATCGAGTTGATGAATGAATTTCTATCTAAAGTCGGTGTGAAGAAGGGTGACGTTTTATTAGAGGAAGGTTCTGGGCTGTCACGCAGAGATGTGATTACCCCTGAAGCTACGGTTGCGCTGCTTCGATACATGAGCCACAGCAAGTGGGCAGAAATCTATCGCAACGCGCTGCCGATTGCCGGCGTTGACGGCACTTTGCAGAATCGGATGAAGGGAAGTCCTGCTAGTGGAAATGTCCGCGCGAAAACCGGGTCGCTTCGTTACGTCTATACCCTCTCAGGATACGTGACAACTGCAGCGGGCGAACATCTGGCTTTTTCAATCATGCTTAACAACTACTACAGTGTCGAGCGAGCCGCGGCCTTGCGTGATCCTGCTTCGGCGGCGGGACGTCCAGCGCCGCCCTCTCCCCGCGACGACATTGATGCTATCCCAATTATGCTTGCGAGCTTCACAGGGAGAAGCAAGTAGCCTTAGATCAGGGCGTTACTACTATTCGAAGCGGGCTCGATGAAACTGTAGTAGGTGTTGAGTCGGTAACAGAAACAGTAAACGTAAACGAACCAGTTGCTGTAGGCCTGCCCGAAATTACCCCTGTATTCGCGTTCAGTTGTAATCCGTTTGGCAGCGCTCCGCTTCCGGGCACAACCACCCAGTTGCCGTACGGAGGTCTCCCTCCAGTGGCCACGATCTGGAACGAATAGTCCGTGTTTAGACGGCCAGAAGTCAGATCGCCAGTGGTTGTAATCACAAGCGGCGCCGGATCGATTATTATCCTCAGTGTGCCGGACGTGACACTCACCGGTGGTTGTTGTGAATCCGTTAACCTCACCTTAAATAAGAACGTGCCGAACTGAGTGGGTATTCCGGAGATCAGCCCAGTGGCCGGATTCAATGATAAGCCGTTGGGCAGTGGGGGGCTGTCGGCCGCGACGACCCAGTTATAGGGCGGAGCACCACCAAGCAATTGAAGGGTAAAACTATACGACGAACCTACCATGCCCCGCGTAAGGTCGCCCGTCGTAACAATTACAAGCGGACCTGGAATAACGGTTATTTGTAGCGGCTGAGACGTCACCGAAGTCTGCGGCTGCGCTGAGTCGGTCAATCGAACAGTAAAGTTAAAAGTCCCGACTTGCGTGGGCCTGCCGGAGATAATCCCTGAGTCGGTCCCCAGAGTCAGTCCTCCCGGGAGAGCACCGGTAGCCATACTCCACGTGCGCGGCGGCACTCCACCAGCGAACAACAATTGGTAGAAATAATCGACGCCGGTGCTTCCTTGATTCAGAGCGCCGTTGGATATGATTCGAAGCTGCTCGATATCTGAGATGACAGTCAATGTCAAACTTGCAACTGCGACAGCTCCGGTCGAGTCGGTCGCGCGCACGACGAACGGGAACGTCCCAAAGACCGTAGGCGTGCCAGAGATTAGACCCGATGCGCTGAGCGAAAGCCCCGCAGGCAGCGAACCGGAGACCAGCGACCACGAATACGGAGGCCTGCCGTTTGCAGTCGATAGCTGCATTGAATACGGCTGGTTTCTCGTTCCTCTCAGTAGATCGGTGGTAGTAATCGAAAATACAAGATTCTGGAAGATTACGCTGCGAGTACCAGCAATCGTAGCGTTACCCGCCGCATCAAGTATTCGCACTGCTAGGGTGTGGTCACCATTTGCAAATTTGGTCGTATCGATAGCAAAACTGAACCCGGAGTGGGCGGCATTCGGGAAGCTGCTCCAAACTGAGGCGATATCGGGACGACTCAGACCATAAATTGCGTCTGCGACTTTCTGTCCATCCAGAAGAACGTCTATTTGAGTGACCGCGACATTGTCGAGTGCCCAGCCGCTGCCGTTTGCAGTATTGTTCAGCGTCGCCAGGAAGCCCGGTGCTTCAATGGTTCCAAAAGGCGCAAGCCGGTCGGCAGGACGCACCGTTATCGCAAGCGTGCGAGTAACTGTCTGTTGAGCTGCATCGGTCAGTCGCACAACGAATACACTGGTTCCCGCCGTAGCAGGTGTTCCTGAGATCACACCGCTCGCCGACAAATTCAATCCTGCGCCGAGGCTGCCGCTTGCGATGCTCCAACTATAAGGCGGCACTCCTCCTCCAGCTTGCAGCGTTTGGGAGTAAGGTCGCTCCGCCGTCGTGTCGGGTAACGAAATTGTCTGAATTAACAGCGGAGGTGGAGGTGGTGAGACTATTAAGAATAGCGATTTGGTGCTGGAGGTTCCGAGGGAGTCTTTAACGCGAAGTACGAACGAAGTCGCTCCCGAGGTCGTTGCCCGACCGGAGATTACTCCGGCATTGCTCATTGTCAATCCATCAGGCAATGCGCCAGTTTCGATGTTCCAGCTATACGGCCCTACGCCGCCCGACGCTTCAAGGCTGGCGCTGTAAGGAAGCCCCTGCAACGCCTGTGGAAGCGACTCAGTGCGAATCGAAAGCGGTGGCGGAGGTGGACCGACTTCAATAGCCAAAGGTTTTCGAGCTTGCCTGCCAGCGTTGTCGTTTACGATTACGGTGAAATTCGCTGTTCCTTGTGTCGTTGGAGTTCCAGACAGGAGACCGTCTGACGAAAGCGTTATCCCATCTGGCAGCGCCCCGAATTTGAGTTTCTTTTTCTTGGCCCAGGAGTATGGCGCGGTGCCGGCGGCTGCTTTTAGTTCGAATTTGTAAGGAATCCCCACCGCGGCCACAGGGAGCGAGCCTGGGCTCAAAATTGTCAACTCCCCTGGTGGGTCTATATCGATCGACAAAGAGCTGGCTATCGATTGTCCGCTTTGATCAGTCGCGCGTATCTCGAACGAGACCTCACCCGGAGTTTGCGGCGTTCCGGAAATAACTCCCGCCTCCGAGAGGGTCAGACCGTCAGGAAGTTTGCCGGACTTCAAGTCCCAGCGATAAGGAGAGCTGCCACCGGCGGCCCTGAGCGTCTGCGAATACTCCTGACCGACCAGCCCGTCTGCAAGCGAAAGCGTTTCGATCGACAGAAGCGTTACTGAGGGGTTGATTGTTAGGGAGAGCGTAGCGGTAACGCTTGTGTTCACCGCATCAATCAATCTCAATACAAAGCTCGTCGATACCGCGCGTTCGGGAGTGCCGAATATTATGCCGGTTTGATTGAGGGTCAAGCCATCGGGAAGGTTTCCTGACGAAATAGTCCACGTATACGGAGTTTGGCCGCCGCTTGCACCCATGTTTTGGCTGTAGGGTGTACCTACAGATCCCCGCGGCAACTGACTGACTGTGATTGTAAGCGGCGCCGCTGACCTGACTATGAGTGTCAGCGCTTTGGTTGCGGAGTTACCAACAGCGTCGATGACCTTCGCGACAAAATTGAACGTGCCGGCACTTGAGGGCGTGCCTGAAATTGATCCGGTTTGTGAAAGCGAAAGCCCCGGCGGCAGAGCTCCGTTGTCAATGAACCACGTAAACTCCGGTCTTCCTCCGATTGCTGCTAATGTTCGACTATACGCGACTCCCGTGGTTGCATCGGGTAGTTCCGTCGTTCCGATTGAAAGCACCGAAGGAGTGGTTGGCGTGATGACCGGCGCTTCATTGGTGTAATTGGAGATGCCTGAGGCATTGAACGCCCGAACACGATAAGCGTAAGCAGTGTTAGCCAGGACGTTGGCGTCTGTATAAGTGCTAGAGTTTGCGGCGACGACTCCTATTTGACTGAAGTCCGCACTGGTACCGCCGCGGCGTTCGATTTGAAACCCGTCCTCGACGTTTGACGTATCCTGCCAGACAAGGTTCACCTGAGTAGGCAACGAAGCACTGGCCACAAGCCCGACGGGCGCTGTGGGTGGTGGCTTGGGTACGGCGGAAGTCCAACCGATTTGTGCGACAGTGTATGGACAAAGCGCCAGCTCATTGAGTCGCATCATGCAATCAGTTGAATTCCGATTGCACGAAATCTCCTGACAATTACCATTTATCGCGTCAGGTCTGACCTCCGGAGCGCACGTACAGCTGCAGGTCTGATGACCAAGTTGAGAATATTCGTCGCAGGCATAAAAGATGTGTCCGGTTTCGTGGCTGGTTATTCGTGAAAGCGACCAGCCAAAGCTGTGAAATAGAGACACGACGTATGGGCCTCCGATGTACGCCCACGATGCCTGTCCGTCAGAAAAAGAAGTTCGAGCACCTGTCGGGTTATAACCGATGAACATTGAGTAAGCCCAATTCGTGTGATTCTGATCTCGAATCACACGATCGAAGGCAGCCACTCGCTCGAAAACGTTACCACCTGATGCCCCTAAGTTGACCATTATCTGGTTGACCCACGCTGCTGCATCAGTTCCAGGGCGCAACGCAGGTTCCCAGGGAACCTGACTCGCCGGATGGCTGGCATCGAAAAACACAGGTGTGAACTGTAACGGTCTGCCGAGATTAAACGCGCGAGATTGGTCAACCCACCAGTTCAGACCGTCTATAACCTGTGAACGAGCTAAATCCTGATCGGCTTGGCTCCAACTATAAACATTGGGGTCAATAGCGCCGTTGCTTTCAACCAGGAAAACAGCCACCGCGACGGTCCCGTCCATCACATCGCTGTTACTAAAATATTGCGGTGTCACTGATGACTGTATGCCCATGATCGAATCTTCCGCGCCAAGTAAGCGAAGATTCTTAATGAACTCATCCTTATTTATCGACGGATGGGGTCGTGAGCAGTCAATCATTCCTGGACGTCCGGCTTCGGCGCCAGCCTTCTGCGCAGACTCTCGAGCTCGTCGTCTGGCACTGCGTCCGCTGGCAATGTCGTTGAATGCACTGATCGCTACCTGGCTTTCGCGATCGCGAAACTTTGGTGGTGGGGAAGCAAGAGGGCTGCGATGTATTGAGCGTATTCCGTAGCGACCCAGGATTTTGGCATCGGTTTCGAGAGGTATCCATCCCATTATCGCGTGTGGTGGAAGCACAATCGCGACTCGACCACCCTGAGACATAATAAAATCTCGCGCCCGCGCCAGATCAGCTTTTGAATCGGAATCAACCAAAACAAGCGTATACGGAGCGTCGGCTGGGAGACCGGCTTGGTTTTGTGAATGTGCGCTCGCGGCGGAGATACAAAGTGCCAGAGCGAGAAGTGCCACAGAAGTGCGGAACACCCAACGAGCCATCTAAACAGACCTCAGTGCTGATAACCACGACCGTACAACCTGCTTTCAGCCGTGGAGGGCCAGATCAAGAGCGAGTACTCCCCATCAGGTAAGTCAACCTTTGTTACCGGTCAACTATGCTTCTGATCTCGGAGAGGTCCGGGGAAGTTAGGCGGGCTACCTATTGATATGAGTGCACAACTCATCACGAATCCTTAATGAATTTGTTTTTCTTGGTGTTCTTTTTTGCTACTTCCTGTTGATCACGGACAGCGTCAAATGCGCTGTAACTCATTCCTTTTGTTATAACAAGGCCGCGAGTATACCTTAAGCCCTATTTTGGTCGCAAGCAGAAAAAAGTCCTAAATGAAGATGCTCCTATAAGATTAGTATCTTTTTTGCAGCTTTATGCCGGTGTAGTACTTTTTCAGGATGTCAGAATAAGAATAACCCTCTTTAGCCAACCCGTACGCCCCGACCTGGCACATCCCGACTCCGTGGCCCCATCCGCGGCCGGTGAAAACGAATGCGATGAGCTTGCCGCGCGTATCCACCTCGCGATCCACCACGAACAAGTACTCCTTGAGGCCGAGGACACCTCGAATGTTCGGACGTCGCAGTATGTAGCTGCCTCCATCGCCGGACACCTCAACCTCGGTCACCCGGCTTGAGGAGCTGAAGGAGACCGGTTCAATTCTATCGAGATGGCCTACCTTTATGTTCGCCCGCGCCAAACGTTGCTGTATTTCATCTATCGTGATTCGCTCTTGCCATTGAGCAACGCTCGAGAATCTATCGCTCGAAGCGCTGCGATCCGATATTGATGTTTCCAGGAAGTCCACTTGTCCCTTCGAATTGAGATGATATGTGACGCGCTCGCCCCCAATGATCATCAACCGTTCGACTTGCTGACTCTCAGCTCCAAAAGTGCGAAAAAGCCAGGCGCCCTCTGAGATTTCAAGTCCGGCGGTTTTATTGACGCTTCGCAATCCATCAGCTGCCACACGGTCTTCCGTGGATGGTTCCTTTTTAGGGAGTCCAGCTTGTTGGTTCCGTCCGACGCGGGTTGTGCTGGTTGTGTTCACGCTTGTGAAGCGGGGACTGCGCACAGGATCGCGTACTGGGCTTGCAGATGCCAGGATGAGACGGCCGTTTTCGAATAACACCGACGTATCCGATTTGAAGACCAGGTTTGTTGAATTGAGACCGGTATTTGCTTTGGGGTCCGAGGATTGAACACTTGCGTTATTTGGTCTGGACACCTTCCAGATTGCCCGCGCAACACACTCCAGCACTTGCCCGCGGCTGATCTGAGACCGTCCGTCCAGGCCGTCCGCTGGTAACCGAAGTATGCCGTCCTTCAACAGCAGCGCAGTCTCTGCGCGAGCTGCGCCTGGCAACTGCACGATTTGAAATCCGCTAAGCAGATAATCAATATCGGCCGGGGCCAGAAGTGTACTGGCGCGACCCTTACCATAGATTGCCATCGCGAGGATTTGAATAAACTCAGCGAGTCGAACGGCGTCCTTTTGTGTAATTACTGGCGCATCCTTCTGACTGAGCTGCGCAAGCCTTTCAAGCCAGCTCTTCATTTCATCAATATCTGGAGGATGACCCAGGTAGCTGTTTGGCACTCGACTCGGAAGTGAGAAGCCGGATACAGAGAGCAGAGCGATCTCGCGGTTTATCGACCGGCCATCGATGCCAACTTGAGGCTCCCTCGTTCGACTGGTAACGATATCGCTTCCGCCAAACGTTTTTCGATCAGGAGCGCACGCGACTGCGCGTAGATAAGAAACCGGCTTTCCTCCAAAAACTTCTTCGTTGTTCTCGGTTCGCCCTCCGCAGTTTGCCGTATACAGCGCCTCGATTGGCACAAGCTCACCACGGTCATTCTGAAAAACGGCCGCGATTCCCCTGGTTTCGTCAATCGCGCGATTGGTCATTTCCCGCTCCGCTGAGAGTCCGCCATAGACCTGGTCTCGCGTGTCATCAACGAGATCAAATCCGTCAGCACTGTGACGTCCCAAACGTGCAAGCGCGTAGGAGCGCGCCGCCACCGCTTGGGCTTTCAGCGCCTCCATCTCCGGATAAGCTCCCGGAGAAAGCTCCATCGGCACTACTCCGCGAAGATAATCCTCCAGAGGCAGCGCGTTGATTGCGTTGATTCGTCCTCGCGAATTCAATATCAGGTGAATGTCGCCGCGATATCTTTTATTCCCAATGCTGATGGCGGAGGATGGAGCATTTTCCCCAGGGTCTGTTAGCGGCTCTGATTCACCACGGCGGATGACGTACCTGGCATCCTTGTCGCTCTCTTCTGACGCACGCGGGGGACGATCGAAACTGGTGTTAGTATCAGCCGACGAGATAACTAACTTCTCATTGCTCGAGGCGGTAATTTTATTTGCAGATAAGGCGATTAACTCGGTGAATTGCCGTGTGGAAGCCGGGGAACTTACGGCAGAGCGACGCGAGCCCATCGACGCCTGCTGGGCCTTGTATTTTGCCGCTCTTGCGTTGGTATCAACTGTGTCATTGGTCGACGAATCATCGGGCCTTGTTTCGTTTACCAGGCGAAGGTTTTCATACCCTGATTTACGCAATCGCTCCAGAAAACTCGATGCTTCCTGTCGATTGGAGAACTCTCCGATCAGAACAGAGAATTCATTTTCTTTCTCATTGAAGCTTACCGATACCGGTTCGAAAAATTTCTTTTTAAGCTCATCCAGAAGTTTTCGGGCCTCGCGAATATCGTTTGACGAACCAACGCTAACTCGGAAAATTGAAGTCGTAGATAAGAGGGGTTCAATTTTTCGTCGCTGTTGCCGGCATTCAATAGTCAACTGGCCATTGGGAATAGTCTCACTCTGGATTCGACCAGCGACTTCGTAACGCACAATAAGGGGTGATGGCGAGTTAAGCGACAATGATGAAACATCGGTCATCAACGCGACGCGGATGATGGGTCCTCTTGCTTGCTGGCTCACGTCTGGATTTTGCGCCTCGTCTACTCTGCGCGGACGCGTCAAACTTCCATCTCCATCGCGCCGAGTGCTTTGCTCGGCTCCGCTACGATTTGAGCCTTTGGTTATTGGCTTCTGCGCGGTTAAGGCGCGGACGGGAAGGCTCAGTCCAATAAAGAGGACCTGAGAATAGTTTGAGACCAGGAGAGTAACGCAGATCGCGAGTCGGCGCGCAACGCGTGAGCTTCTACTGCCGGCAATCATTGAGCTACATAAAGAGGATAAAAATAAACCGTCACCGTCATGGTGATCGTGTTTCCTGCGGATTGGGGGAAACCCTCAAAGGGACTAGCAGTAAATATAGCCTGTCTGGCGGCGTCGTCAAGTACTGAATAACCCGAAGCTCTCCATAATTCCACCGACGATATATGTCCGTCGCGCCGTATCACGAGTTTGAAATCCGCGGAGACCTTATCTCGGAGCATATCCTTGATCCACTCGCGGGGCATGATCCGCTCGTTCACCTTCCGGATCTTTGCGCGAACTAAAGCCATATATTGACCCTGTGCAGCTTCCAGGCCCAGGGCAGCTGATTCTGAGCTGCTGCCGCGACGCGTGCCGGCAGGGGAAGCTTCCGAGCTGCCTGGTGTGCTAGTGCTCGAGTCTTGTCTGGGCTGAGGCGCTGGCGGAATAGGAGCCGCTTGGGTTGGAGGAGTCTGGGCGGTAATTGCCTCATCTAGCAGTGGAACTCGATTGGCTTGTATCGAAGTAGCCTGCGGCGGCGCCGGTTGATGATCTGCGGCGGCCCCGCGATCGCGCCACCCGGAACCACGGGATGTTCGAAGTTGCCGCTCAATTACATCAGCGGCGGGCAATCGATCCGTTCCGCGTCTCTCCGCGGGTTTCGGAGAGCGCGGCACCAAATGAACATCGTTGGCAGTGTTTGGATCAAACTGGAGTCGATTGAGATCCGCGCGCTCAACTGGTTCGGGAGCGCTGCGCAGGGTTGAGCGGTCCGGCGGGGGAGCCACGTCAAAAAGCTTTACGAGTGAGGCAGAGCGATTGCCACTGGCGATCGCTTGCATCATCGCCCAGGAGTCCAGTTTGATAAGTGCGGCGTAAAAAATTATGTGGACTACGACGGAGATTGAAAGCAGGACATTAAACCGGCGGTCTTTGCCGAAGCGTGACTTGAGCGTGCCCAGAAGACCTTGCTCCACCGGTTCGTGATCGATGTAATTGTTTAGAGTCTTTAACACTACTGCCCTGACGGGAGCACACGGGGTTGCTACTAAATCTGTTTACGAAATGCAGGGTCGACTCAATCCGCCCTTCGACGACTGGCTCACCATGCATCTGTTACCTGTCCGTTCTCGGCCGTTTACCATCAAGCGTCTGCACCGCGAGAGTATTAAATCTCCGTCTCAATTCCCTCATGTCTATAGAGTGTACTCTGGGATGGACACGATTTGTTAACAGTACGAGAACACGCCGTTTGACTGGATCTATCCATACGCTGGTTCCGGTGAAGCCGTTGTGTCCAAAGGCAGTCGGCGGAAGCGCCGGCCCAGCGGAACAATCCTGTGTTTGGCCTAGTATCCAGGCTATCGATCTTGATGTTGCGCATCCACGAGTCATGTTAGCGGCAAACAGAGGTAAAGTGTCGGGCTTCAGAAGCTGACTGCCCGGGAGGACTTGATTAGCGATAGAAAACGCCTCTCTCGCGGTCGAGAATAATCCCGCGTGTCCCGCGACACCCTCCATAAAGTTAGCGTTGCCATCGTGCACGCCTCCCCAGATCATTTCTTTCCGCCATGATTGATCGGAAGGTCCTTTGGGAAATATCGAATTGGCCTGGCCAGTCCCCAATTGCCAACTCCGCGCCTCAGCGTCGGCAATCGCATTCGAGTATTCGAATTCTTGTCCAAATTCGGTAGCCGCGATCTCCGGAAGCAAATCGAGCGGAGGATTAAACATTGTTCGGCTCAATCCAAGCGGCTCGAAGATCTCGCGTCGGGCGAGTCGGTCGAGCCGTTCGCCAGTCACTCGTTCCAACACAAAACCAAGAAGAATATAGTTCAGGTCACTATAAATAACGTCTATCGAAGCCGATGATACCGCCGGTTCCAGCAGAATTCGTGAGATGGCCGCCGGCACATCAGTGCGAGACTCCGCCTCGAAATAAAGTGGCCGCCAGTTTGGCAGGCCAGACGTGTGTGTCAGCAATTGAAGCAGCGTTATTTCGCGCTTGTCTTTGTCATTGAACTCACTCAAATAACGCGCTAGAGGAGCGTCCAGGTCCAACGCCTGCCGCTCGGCCATTTTCAAAACGAGTATCGCAGTGACAAGAGGTTTCGTAAGTGATGCAAGATCGTAGAGAGTGTCGAGCGTAGTTGGAATCGCCTCAGGCTCAACTACCGCTAAGCCGAGCGCGTCTTCTGCAACTATTCGCTGATTTTCACCGATTACATACTGTGCCCCGGGTATTGAACCGTTAGCGATTTCGCTTTTTAGATAACTTGAGATAATTTCAGACGTTTTTAACATAAGTAATTGGCAAACGGCATTGGCCTTTGCTTGAGAGATTATAGCGTCAGGCACGCGCGGTTGAGAAGCAAGGATAAAAAGCGGGATCGGCATACTAGACTGACGGAACAAGGAGAACAAACGCATACCCACTCTGTCAGAAGTAGGTTTTTGATGCTGTAGCCTACAGGGAGGACAAGGCCCGCGCGGCTGTACATACCCATCTCTGACGAGGGTATGCTAGACCGCGGAAGATCCTTTGGTGAGTCCAAATTTCTAAACAACTCACGGACGAACTTCTTCAGATCTGAGAGATTTTCCTGGCTTGAACTCAAATCCGCGTTGCCGAGCTGCTTCATAGAGCATTATCGCTGCCGCTGCAGCTACGTTGAGTGATTCGACCCCGTCTGACATAGGTATGTGCGCAAACGCATCCGCGTTGGTTTCCCACAGTTCTGAAACGCCGGTTGCCTCGCGTCCCAAAATCAACGCAGTGGGCACAGTCATATCGAGATCGTAATATGCGGAAGAGGTGACTCGATCTTCGGCGCTTTCAGCTACTTCTTGAGTCCGCGTGTTAGGGGCTCGTGAGGCAATAATTCTAACCTTGTGTTCTTTGCAGCGCGTGGTTACATCGAGGCGGCTGGCCCCGGTCGTTATTGGCAGACGCAATGCCGACCCCATTGATGCGCGGATCGCCTTTTCATTAAACGGATCAACCGTATAGCGAGTGGTGATCAGGCCGCTCGCCCCGGCAGCCTCGGCGGTTCGGATGATTGCTCCCAGATTGCCAGGGTCCTGCAACTCGTCGGCAATGACCAGCAGATCGGGATCGGCTTCAAACATATCGTCGAGCTCAAGATAAGGCCGGGTCACCAGGGCTGCGACCCCTTGAGGCGCCGGTGTATCAACAATCGCTTCCATTACCTGCTTTGAAACCAGGGCGCCGCGACATTGAATGCTACGGAGAAGGAGATCCAGCAATGCGCCGCCTCGCTCGTTCGTTTCGAGCTCAGAGGTGAAAGCAACACTCTCGAAGTGCGCGCCGGCCTGTATTGCATCCTCGATCAATCTAACGCCTTCGAGAAAAATATGCTGTCGCTCACCCATCGCGCGAACGCGACGGAAGCGTTTCACGAGAGGATTTTGTCGACTGGTAATTTTCTCTACAAGCATTGTGCAGAGTATACTACAAGGTATCGGCAGCCTTAGCCGCTTCTATGCCGATAAACGAGCGCCACAAGATGATTCGACCAGATCCGCAGTTCAGAGTCCCGGTGAGTTATTTGCTGGTACTCCTGGTTGCTCTTACACTGCTGACAGGGTGCTCGCAGCAGCGGCCGGCTGGAAAGAAAGAGATAGTCGTCGGTGCTGCCTCAGATCTCACTCCGGCATTTGAGGAACTTGGACGCCAGTTCGAACAGGAATCAGGTACTCACGTTACCTTCAGCTTTGGTTCAACCGGGACGCTTGCGAAGCAGATTGAGAACGGAGCGCCGATGGATCTCTTCGCTGCCGCTAACGTTGATTATGTGGATCAGCTCGACCGCGAAGGATTAATTTTGTCAGATACCAAGTCGATATATTCCCGAGGCAGAATAACAATTTGGACGCAAAAGCAGGGAGATCCTGCTATCACGCGAATCGAAGACCTCATGCGAGCGGACGTCGCGCGTGTTGCTATTGCGAATCCCGAGCATGCGCCTTACGGAAAAGCTGCCCGCGAGGCTCTGGAGACGGCCGGAGTATGGAAAGTTATCGAACCTAAGATTGTTTACGGAGAGAATGTTCGGCAGGCGATGCAGTACGCCCAAACCGGAAATGCGGATGCGGCTATCACAGCGCTCTCGCTAAGTGTTGTGAGCGAAGGACACTGGACCCTCGTGCCCGAAGAGCTTCATAAGCCGCTCGATCAGGCGATGGCTGTGACAAAAGCAACACGAATGGAGACGGAGGCAAGGCGTTTTGCAGCGTTTATTAATAGCCCTCAAAGCCGTTCAACAATGCAGCGCTACGGATTCATGCTTCCTGGGGAATAACAGTTTAGCGTTCTGAGCTTTAGCGTTCAGCGTACGCCAGAATACTATTCAGCGTGTACGTAATATGCGTTCGGTGTAGATATTTACAACTCAATTCCGTGGTGTCCACGAACAGGATTAGCACCGGATATGGACTCAAAGCGCGTAACTATGAACTCTGAAACGCTAAACGTCGTCCGTTGAGTCTGCCTTGACAAGAGACCTCGCAAAGCTATTCTATCCAGTGACCATGCACTCGCTATCAGTACCGCCGCTATCGGGAGTACCCGATCTCAACCAGCATAAATAACGAATGGAGCCTTACAAACCCTCAACCCGCGTCAGGGTAGTCGTTGCCACCTCAGTAATGTTGTCGTTCATTTCGTTCTGGCGAGCGGCAGCAATTGTGCTCAACGATCTCGGATCGTCCGCGTTCTACGCTGGCGGGCTTGCCGAAGAATATGTTGGTAAAGCTGCGCCATGGTTCATCCTCGGGGTGATGCTATTCAGTTCCGCGGTCCGAGCAGTCTACGTTGAGTCGTCATCGATGTTCACTCGAGGTGGGGTGTACCGCGTAGTCAAGGAGGCTCTCGGCGGGACGATGGCCAAACTCAGCGTCTCCGCCCTCATTTTCGACTTCATTCTCACCGGACCGATATCGGGGGTCACCGCGGGCAAGTACATCGTCGGGCTCGTAGCGAGCACGACAACTTATTTCGGCTACCCGTGGTCGCCTACCGACGATACTGCCAACTATTTGGCTGCAATGGTGGCAGTGCTCGCAACTATCTATTTTTGGTGGCGCAATCTGAAGGGCGTGCACGAATCCAGCGACGACGCAATGCGCATCATGTACGTCGCTTCGGTGATGGTCGTAATTATGATCGGGTGGGCCTGCCTGACCCTGATTATACGGGGCGGTCAGATGCCGCCTCTGCCTAAGCCATCGAACCTCGGTTTTGCAGCAGGGAAAGAAAATGCGCTCGGTTGGCTTGAATCCTTGAAATGGTTTGTTCTATCTGGCGATCGCTACAAGATAGCCGAAAACGCTCCGAGCATAATCGGGTTCCTTGGAATCATGGTAGCTCTTGGCCATTCGGTACTGGCAATGAGCGGCGAAGAGACGCTCGCGCAGGTAAATCGCGAACTCGAGCACCCCAAGCTCAAGAATCTAATGCGAGCCGGTATCGTGATTTTTGTTTTCTCAGTGCTCTTCACTTCGCTGGTCTCTTTCTTCGCGGTAGCTATCATTCCGGACTCAGAACGACCTAAATACCTCACTAATCTCATTTCCGGCCTTGCAATGAATTTTGTAGGACCGGTCTCTTTCAGGCTTTTGTTCCAGGGATTCGTTGTACTCGTCGGATTCCTGATGTTGTCCGGGGCCGTGAACACCGCAATCCTAGGCTCCAACGGCGTGCTCAATCGAGTTTCAGAGGACGGCGTACTAACAGATTGGTTCCGGGCACCGCATAAGAAATATGGAACCACGTATCGAACAATCAACCTCATTGCAATTCTTCAGATCGTCACAATCATTGCGTCGCGAGGCGACACCTTCTTGCTCGGGGAAGCCTACGCTTTCGGCGTTATTTGGAGCTTCTCGTTTAACGCAATAGCAACGGTAGTCCTTCGTTTTAAGCGGCCCGAGGGGCGCGATTGGAGGGTACCCGGAAATCTGCGAATCGGGAAAATTGAAATCCCGATGGGTCTTATCATAGTGTCGCTGATCCTTCTTTCTTTAGCGTTAACTAACCTGCTTACAAAGAAGGTCGCAACCATATCCGGGATACTGTTCACTATCGCTTTCTTCATAATCTTTACGGTGTCGGAACGAATTAACCGGCGCAAACTGGACCTTACCGCGGCGAAGCTCGATCAGTTCCAGCTGCAGCATAACGAGATGATCGACCTCGAGGCCGTTGGAGCTCACCCGGGGAACGTGCTGGCTGCAGTACGCGATTACAACACCCTCCATCATCTCGAGCGAGTGCTCGAACAGACGAACGTAGATAAACAGGACATCGTCGTTCTGACTACCAGATTGATTTCCGGTCCAGGGAGCGGCGAACGTGATCTCTCGGATGAGACGCTATTCACCGAGTATGAGCAGCGCCTGTTTACACGAGTGGTCTCTTTGGCCGAGAAGCACGGGAAACCTGTTGAATTGGTAATAGTCCCGGCGACTAATGTCTTCGATGCAGTTGCGCAAACCGCATTGCGGCTCGACTCAGCGGTTGTGGTGGCGGGGCTTTCATCAAAGATGACCGCGCAAGAACAAGCACGCGAACTTGGTCGCGCGTGGGAGAGATTGCCTGAGAAACCTCGCCGCCAGGTGGCATTCAAGGTGATTGAGCCAGGCGGCGTTGAGCATGTTGTTAACCTCGGAGCGCACGCGCCGCACCTCACCGAGGATGATATCAATCTGATTCATAAACTATGGATCCAGATCAGCAACGTCCCCAGCCGCCGGAAGGTACATCACCGGGATGTTGTTAGGGTGGCGCTGGATCGCCTCGAGCGCGACCTTCGCGGCAACACTGATGTAATGCTGGATTTCTATAATCTTGAACATAGAGAATCAAACGGAAGACCCGGCGCTCAAAGACGCCGATAATCCCCTGGTTATTAACTCAACACCTCACCCACGCTCAAATGGACATAAGAATTCCAGGAACGCAGCCCGTTAGCACAATGAAGCGGCGAACGGTGCGTCCAATGATCGATGAGAGAGACATTGAGCAGCTTCGAGAACGAGTCTACAGCTTTGCCGATTTGGAATCCTATACCGTGAAGGAAAGGTTGATGATCCGTGCGGCAGATGTGGTCTTTTACTCATTGCTGGGCGCAATCTGCTCGACTTTGCAATGGGAAGTTCGCGGCCGCGAAAGCCTCGACTTGATATTTTCGAATGGTCATCAGCCTATCTATACTTTTTGGCACGTATGCATCGTTATGGCGACGTGGTTTTGGCGCAATCGAGGCATTGTGGTTATGTCGAGCGCCAGTCGAGATGCGGAGTACACCGGGCGGGTTATACAACGGTTTGGCTATGGTACGGCGCGCGGTTCTGCCACGAGGGGTGGAGGGCGTGCCATGGCTGAGATGGCTCAATGTCTACAGAACGAGATGGGAGTGGCGTTTACAATTGATGGTCCGCGGGGACCAGTCTATGTGGCAAAACCGGGCGCGGTCACTCTAGCGAAACACACAGGGCATGCCATTCTTCCTTTCCACATCGCGGCAAGTAAATACATCGAGCTCCCCAGCTGGGATCGGCTGCAGATTCCTATGCCTTATTCAAGCGCCATTTGCTTGATAGGAGAGCCGATCTATGTCGCTCGCGATTCGACAAGCAGCGAGGTTGCGGCCACGCAGGAGATGTTGCAGTCAGCCTTGGATAATTTGCGAAAGGAAGGAGTAGCCTGGAGGGCTTAGCCCTTTCCTTCGTGGCAGAAACCGCGCTTCGAGCTTCGGACAAAATCAATCAATTGAGTTACCAACGGATCGTCGATTCGCTGGAGACCAGCAAGCCCTTCTTCCAGAGAAAGCCCTGACCTGAGTAAGAGTCGATACGCTTCCTTAAGAATTCGGATTTCATACGGCTTTAGACCTGCCCGTCGAAGACCAACTATGTTCAACCCATGCGCGCGACCCGGTGCGCCGTCGGTAATCACAAAAGGCAAGCAGTCCTGAACAATCTTTGCGTTCCCCCCTATCATCGCCAGACGCCCTATTCGGGTAAACTGGTGTACTACTACACCTCCGGATATGAACGCCTCGTCCTGGATCTCAACATATCCTGCTAGTGCAACATTATTGGCGACTATCACTCGATCTCCTAAACGGCAGTTGTGTGCTATGTGCGAATTCGCCATCAAGAAACAGTGGGAGCCAACAAGTGTCTCGGAATTCGGCTGCGATCCTCGGTGAATCGTAACCCCTTCGCGAATGCGATTATTTCCGCCAATGCGGAGATAGCTCGTGCACTCTATGAAGGCGATATCCTGCGGCTCGCCTCCGAGGACGGCTCCTTCGTAAACGATGTTCGACTGGCCAAGAGTCGTGAAGCGCTTGATCACCGCATGCGAGCGGATTTGGCACCGGTCTCCAATCTCCGTATCGTCCTCAATCACTGCGTAAGGCCCGATTTCCACGTCTGTTCCGACTTTCGCTAACGGGCTGACGATTGCGGTAGGGTGAATCTTCATAAGCCCAAGATGCTAGCATGACCGGGCCTGTTCGTCTCGCTGATCGATCAAACCAAACCCGCTTTTTGACGCCGCTCGAAGTGCGATCCCGAAAGGCCTTAGGCAAGCTAAGTTAATCTGTGAATTCGCTTTAGATTACTGTTGCTCTTTACTGGCTGTTATCGTATTTTGGATCAACCGCACCCCGGCGGGGTTTTACCACTAATTTGCCCCTATCCCAGTAGCGAAGACCCCGTTAAAACGACTTTCTCGTCGGGATAGTCCATCAGTTCAGGAGATAGGATGAGCTTCTTCGACCTTCAGCCGGTGCTCGATAAAATGCTATCGGTTGCCGATAACATATCGGATCTAAACTTCTCCGTAGGCCGGCCTCCTCAGGTCGAAATCAATGGTAGACTCACACCAGTAGAGGTCAAAGGGCTCCGCAACCTCATTCCTTATCAGACAGAAATAATCGCGATGTCACTGCTCGAGGGGAATACGGATGCCGCGCGCCGGTTCACCCAAACTGGCTCAGTGGATATCGGTTATGCAATTCCGAGCAGAGTGCGATTCAGGGTAAACGTATTCAAGCAACGAGGTTCGATTTCGATCGTAATGCGAGTGATTCCAACGAACGTGCCGACGATCGAGAGCCTGGCTTTGCCTGCTCAGCTTGGAGAAGTCTCACATTTAAAGAACGGAATCGTGCTCCTGACCGGCCCAACCGGATCCGGAAAAACGTCTACGCTGGCGGCAATCATAGACAAGGTAAATACAGAGTACAGCTATCATATCGTTACAATCGAAGATCCAATCGAGTTTCTACACCAGCACAAAAAATCGACGATAAACCAGCGTGAACTTGGGACTGATACACCGGCTTTTGCGCTTGGGCTGCGAGCAGCCCTGAGGCAAGCACCAAAAGTCATTCTGGTCGGCGAGATGCGCGACATGGAAACCACCGAGATCGCCCTGGAGGCTTCCGAGACCGGTCACTTGGTTTTGTCGACTCTGCATACCACCGATGCGTCAAAAACAGTTAACCGAATAATAGGTATTTATCCGAAGTCCGAGGAGCACGTCATAAGGACCAGACTCGCTCAGTCCTTTCGCTATATCGTCTCGCAACGACTGCTTCCGCGTGCTGATGGGAATGGGCGAATTGCTGCGGTCGAGATACTAAAAGCGACTCCACGGTCACGAGAATATATCGAGCAAGGTGAGAGCGAAGGAAAGACGCTGCTCGAAGCTATGAATGACGGAGAACTCGAGGGGATGCAGCATTTCGACCAGGTGATTGAGCGAATGATTCGCAGCGAAGTGATCACCCAGGAAACGGGGCTTTCGTTTGCTACGAATCCATCCAACCTACTATTGCGTTTGTCTGGCCTTGGCACATCGGACGATATGCTGAGTCGGCGTGAAGAGCGCAACTATATGCCGGGTAGGATTCCAGACGTCGCCAGGCAACGAGTTGTTGAAAGAACAGGTAGTCTAAAAGGGTAGACGAAACCGAGATTTGGCGGTTGGTGGAACCGAAAGGCAAAGGGAGAAATAAAAGGGAGAAATAAATGATAGCAAGTTGTCCGCAGTGCGCGATGAGCCTCACCTTTGATGACACACGGCTGCCCACAGAGCCCTTCAATGTTCTCTGTCCGCGGTGCCGTCAATCCGTGACGATTATGCCGCCGCCAAAGGAAGAACCGAAATTGCCAGGCATGATAGACACGCACGACGCCGCGGAAGGCATTAATGTAAATCAAACGGATTCGTTGCGCGCGCTTGCTGATCTCCTGCTAACGGGACTCAGAGGCACACAAACGGAGGTGTCCGACACCAAAAAGTGGCAGCGCCGGCGTGTGCTACTTTGCCTGGATGATCCGAGTATGAGGGAAACGCTGAGGTTGGCGTTGGAACCTTCCCGTTACGAGATTTTCTCAGCTGACTTTGCTCCGGAAGCGATTGAGATCCTGCACGAGCAGCGGGCGGAAGTCATCGTTCTCAGTCCTAACTTCGACGCCGATCACCAGGGCGGATCGGCAATGATGCAGTACGTGAATAGCCTTACTCCTCAGGTGCGTCGTCGCACTTACGTCGTGCTGGTCTCGCCGCAGCTGAGAACGCTCGACACGTACCTTGCCTTCGCCAATGGTGTCAACCTCACCGTGCATCCGGAAGACATCTCCTCTTTCCAATCGGTTTTCGAGAGAAGCACAAGAGACTTCAATGAGCTGTATCGGCCGTTGAACCTTGCGAATTCGCTGGGACCATTCTAAACAGAGTGGTTGATCAAAACTCATTCAACAGTTAAATAAAAGCAGGTCGGGCTCTAGTTTGACACACCTGTGACTTCCCGATAATCTCTACAGCCAGATGCGCCCGTAGCTCAATTGGATAGAGCACCAGACTTCGGATCTGGGGGTTACAGGTTCAAGTCCTGTCGGGCGTATTCCCACCAGATAATCTTCTGAGGTTAAGATCACAAAACAAAAACACCGAGCGCTTCACGAGCTGAACCGCACTGATGTACGAGTGCCTAAGCATGTCCTGCAGGTGCGATTTATTGAGCTCTTTTACCTCGGAATGCGTAGGGTCGGCGTAGCTGAGCGTAGAGTGGAAACTTCTTGACTTGGAAGGGTTAAGCGAATATGATGGTGCGGTGCGCCGGGTCGTCTAATCGACAAGCCCCCTTGAACATTCAGTAGCCCCCTATCTGAACGTTCCATACCCCAACGCACCGCCAAAACAGTACCGCTTTATGGCAGGAACATAAAGCGGTGTTGTTTACGGGGCGCTTTATATCATACCCGTCAACAGGATGCAAGAAAAAAGTTAAAGTAATTTGTGAAGAGTTAGCG
>Ga0126384_10000194_pt1 | contig 30789 bp, 29 predicted proteins | sample PanSoiMetPlot_36_FD_92543 | JGI IMG/M metagenome (GOLD analysis project Ga0126384, IMG submission 92543) | Tropical forest soil microbial communities from Panama - MetaG Plot_36 | ecosystem: Environmental > Terrestrial > Soil > Tropical forest > Bulk soil | place: Panama | collected 2016-02-17 | reverse complement strand
TTCCCGCAGGCTGGTCCGCCCAGACCAGCCGCGACCGCTTTCGAGCGGGTCCATCGAGCCGCTGGGTGCTGCAAATTGAAAGAAAGCCAGCCGCAGGCGATCACCTGCCCTCCGTTGAACAGCTGAGGTCTGACTTCATCCAGGATTTCCCTCGAGGCGTGGTTTCAACGCAGATCGAGAAAACCTCGGGCGAAGTCTCAATACTCGTGTTTTTGCTTTCGGGGCCAGTTGAGGACGGCGGCTCGCGCTCGACCGCGGTCATGCTCGGCGCAAAGCGCATCGGCTCGGACCTCTATCTTTGCTCGACCGTGCCAGGCCAAACCCTGGCCGATGCACAGCTGGCGGCCTCCGCCTGCGAGAGCCTTTGGATTGAATCGTAGTGATTTTTATCAAATCCGCGAGAAATGGCCCCGTCGCGCTGGAGCGAGGGTTTCATTTGGGATGCAGACGTTGGGGAATCGAAAGCGAAAGGGCATAGTCTCCTCGTCGGTCCGTCCACCAGCGAATCACTTGCAGGTTGGCTTTGCTGAGCTCTGCTTCCAATGAATCGCGCCGGAATTTGGCGCTGATCTCGGTGCGCATTTCCTCGCCTTGGCGGAATAATACCTCAATGCCAAGCTTGGGGACCCGAACGCGCTGCAACGATAACGAGCGAAGGATCATCTCAATCCACTCGTGCTGGGGATCGAAACGCGCCACATGCGCAAATTGCAATGGGTCAAAGTCCGCGCCCAACTCTCGATTGAGAAAAAGCAAAATGTTTCGATTGAATTCGCGGGTGACGCCTTGCGAGTCATCGTAGGCTGCTACCAACCTGTTCACGTCCTTGACCAGATCGGTTCCGAGCAGCAGCGCGTCACCCGCCGACATTTGCGCAGCGAGATTTGAGAAGAATTTCGCGCGCGCGTCTGGGTTCAAGTTGCCAATCGTGCTGCCCAGAAAAGCGATTAGCCTTCGCCCATCTCGAGGCAACAGCTCCAGATGCCTCTCGAAGTCGCCCACCACCGCGGCAATGCGCAGCCGGGGATGCAGATCGGCCAACGATTCGGCCGATGACTGCAACGTGGCCTCATCCACATCGAAAGGCACGAAACAACGCAACGAGCCACTGCCGGTCAACGCATTCAGGAGCAGCCGGGTTTTTTCGGAGGTGCCGGAGCCCAACTCGATCAAAGTTTCGGCACGAGTGAGTCGCGCGATTTCGACGCTCCGCTGGACCAAGATCTCCCGCTCGCGCCTGGTCAAATAGTACTCCGGTAGGCGGGTAATCGCGTCAAAGAGCGCCGCTCCGCGCTGGTCGTAAAACCATTTCGGCGATAGTTCCTTGGGAGTACTGGTCAAGCCGCGGAGCGCGTCGACTTGCAACTCATGCCGAAAATCAACCTCCGCGCGTTGAATTGTGACCCTGCGTGAACTGGCCGCTGTCCCGGTAAGCAAGATGCGACTCCCGTCGGCGACCATCCGCCGAGCCGATAAGCGCTGGACCTTGCTATTACAGCTTCGTCTGGACATCACAAGTCAAAGCTGATTTGGGGTTCAAAATGCCGCTGGCGTCGATAAGTGTCCGACAATGTTCGGATATCCGCCAAGCCCGGCAAGTCCGGACAGATAGACAATGCAGGTCAGAGCCAAGCGAGATTTCAGGCCGGTACCTGGACAAGACAGTGGCGAGACACCCAATCCCGCATTGGCGGAGAGCGTGAAAAATCGGCTCGGCGATATTTTGTTGCGTGCAATGGGTATCGCCGAAGCCGCTTTCCCATAGCGCCTGAATTGTCTGTCTATTCTATTAGACAAAAGCTGTCGGTAAGGCTAAAGAGCAGCGATGGTAGAACGTTAATTCTATCCAAAGGAGCACTGGAGATATGTCCGTAGATCAAGCATTTCGCCGAATGATTCGGCGCGAAATCGAGAATCAACTTCGCCCACTGCGACACATTGTCGCCCGGCTGCAGGAAGGCGCTTCGGATTTGGGAGGGCTAAGAGCTCTCGCTGAACGACTCTCACCGCTGGCTGGTTTGTTTTCGAGCGGGAGCAGCGAGCCGACGGTGCAGCGCCGCCGCGGCAGGCCCCCGGGGAGCACGCGGGCCAAGCGGTCGCGCCGAGGACGCCGTCCAGGAACGGCGAATGACCGCGGTTGTGCAATCAAAGGCTGCAAGAACGCGAGCCGGACCAAGGGTTACTGCGCGGCGCACTATCAAAAGCTGCGAATGCTGATTCGAACCAACCGCCGTCCTTCGGCATGGACAGACTATGCCCCGCCCAACAGCGTTGCGGATATCGTTCTGCCGCGCGGTCGTGCCGCAGCGAAAGCGTTAAAGGCTGCGAGGAGCGGAAGGAAGTAGCGTCGTCCCAGGTCTCCGACGACCGTGCCTCTTGCGGTGGTGCGGTGAGGGGACTGTCGGCTCGCCCAAAGAACAAGGCCCATGCGCGGACAGAGAGGTTGCGCTGTTCGCGCCGGCGTGGCTTTGATGGCGCCGATGAACAGACGAGAATTTGAAAAATCGATACACGTGGATCTCGCCGGGTCCACGACGTACGCGGACTACTTGCGCCTCGATCGTTTACTCGCGGCGCAAGAGCCGCGATCGCAACCGCCTCACCACGACGAGATGCTGTTTGTTATTCAGCATCAAACATCCGAGCTGTGGATGAAGCTGATGATTCACGAGCTCGATGCGGTTCTTCGCAACCTGCGCGCCGATCAGCTTGAGCCGTCGTTCAAGACTCTCGCCCGCATCGGCCAAATCCAGAGAATGCTCTTCGAGCAATGGAGTGTCCTGGAGACCTTGACGCCGAGCGAGTATTTGCAATTCCGCGGCGTGCTCGAGCATGCGAGCGGTCTGCAGTCCTTTCAGTACCGCGCGATCGAGTTTTTGCTGGGCAATAAGGATGAGAGCATGCTTGCGCCCCACCGCCACACGCCGGACGTCTATGATTGGCTGAAGGCGATCCTGGAGGCGCCGTCGGTCTACGACGAGTTCCTGCGTTACTTGCGCCGACAAGGGCACGCGGTTCCGGCGGACGCCGCCGAACGGGACTGGAGGCAGCCGTACGAGCGCAGCGAAGCGGTGGTGATGGTTTTCCGGCGAATCTACGAGAACACCGAGCGCTTCTGGGACGAATACGAGATGTGCGAGAAGCTCGTCGACGTCGAGGAGCGATTTCAGCTCTGGCGGTTCCGGCACATGAAGACAGTGCACCGGATCATCGGGCTTAGACAGGGTACGGGCGGAAGCTCGGGGGTTAACTTTCTACGCAAGGCGCTGGAGCTCACGTTTTTCCCGGAGCTCTGGGACGTTCGCACCTACCTTGGCAGTTAGATGGTGGATCCGCTGATTTTCCGGAGGGCATTCGTCCTCTGCTACCGCATCTTCGACGTCGCGGACGAGATTTCCCTCGAGTCGGCTCTCCGACTCCTCGCTCAAGACACGCGTCGGTTGAAGCTTTCGCGCGAGGGCTCGGAATACTTGCTCTTTGCCAATCCACCCCTCTCCGTTGAATTGGGCAAGCGATCGCTCGGGCTGCGCAGTGGCGCGGCGGCGGTCGACGTCCTGGCCCGGATTTTCGACCACGGCGCGATTTCGGTGATTCTGCGGGTTCCCGTTGCCCCCAGCACGTCGATCGAGGACCTCGTTTTTCTCGCCGACGAGCTCTACGACAGCCCCGCAGTGGATGAGTTGGCCCGCGAACAGCTGGAAGGGCTGCGGCGGCTCCTCGCGCCAGTGTTCGAGGGCCCGCACCTCTGGGAACAGAGCGAAAGTTATACAATCATCTTTGCCGAGGAGGTCGACGGCCACCCCACCGCGGCGCAGCTTGTCGAACGCGGAGCCGATCTGGCTCGCCTGCTGCTCGGGGAGCGGGAGCCGCTGAGCGACCGCGAGGTCGGCGAAGTGATTCAGCACCGTTTCAGTTACAGGGAGAGCGACCTGGCGGTGGTGGACTGGAACAGCGCCTTCGTCTACGAGCCTTCGGGGAGCCCCGACATTCCAGACGTCTTGGAAATCTGCAACGCTCAGCTGCTCGAGCTGCGATACTACGATGACGTTCTGGATGGGCATATCCGTCAGATTTACGAGCAGGTCCGGCGCAAGCACCGGGGCTGGTGGTCGCTTTTCCGGAGCCCTTATCGCCTGCTTGCCCGCCGCGCTTGGGCCACGCTCCTCGAGGTTTCGGAGTTCATCGAACGGGTTGAGAATTCGCTCAAAATCATCGGCGATTTCTACCTGGCCAGGGTTTATGAAGCGGCGGTTCGGCGGCTGCGCATTCCCGTTTGGCAATCCAACGTCACCCGAAAACAACAAATCCTCGCCCAGGTGTACCAACTGCTCAAGGGCGAGGTTGACACCGATCGCTCGCTGACCCTGGAAGTGGCCATTGTGATTCTCATCATCAGCGAGCTGTTGCTCGCCCTGGCGTCGTTGTTTTCTCGTCCATGAGTCTGGAATTCAGCCGCAAACAGTGCGACTGTTTGTCTTGGACGCTATCGCCCCGCGGTCCTTGACCGGGGCATGGAGGGGAGTTGTGGAATACGGCGGCTATACCGAAGAAGATCTTGTTTCGAATCGGTCCGCACTTCTCCTCTACGGAGGCGATGAAGCAGAGCGTCGGGCGTGGGCGCACGAAGCGGCGGGCCACTTTGCCTCTGAAGGTCCGCTGGTCGAGGTTCGCAGTGCGCAGGAGCTCGCCACCGTCCTAGGCCAAACGCGGGGGGTTGTTTTCGTGCCGGACGCCCTTGGGCTGGGCCTGGAGGCGCAATCGCAAATTCTGCGTTGTCTTCAAGAGCGAGAAGAACGCCCCAAAATCGTCATCGGCCTATCCAGCCTTCCCGACGAGGCGCTCCAGCAAGGGCTGTTGCGCGACGATCTCAGCTATCGGCTTCGCTTGGCGCGCGTCAACTTGGACGCCGAGGGGCTCCGCGAAGCTTTACAGGTCCGGCGCCGAAAGTTGGAAGAGAAGCTGGCTGCCGCAAAAGAGCTGGTGCACAGCAGACCGGGGAAGAAGGCCAAGTCGTCGCAAAAGGCGCGCGCCAGGTCGGGGACAAAATCGAGGCGATCGACGACGACGCGCGCGAAACGGAGCCGGCCCCGGCGGCCGGCCGCCAAGCGCGCGGCGAAGCGCAAGACCGCCGCTCGCCGAGCTTCAAAGGCGTCCAAGAAAGCGCGGGCGAAGAAGAAGTCGGGCAAGAAGCGCCGATAAGCGTGTCATTCACCGCGACTGGCGAGCAAACCAGCGTCGCGCAAAAGCGCGTCCAGAGCGCCGTCGTCGCTCAAGTCGTAGTAGCCTCGAATTCGCATCTTCGAGTCCACCAGTGCGAAGTGACTGCCGTGGCCGATGCTCATTAGATCATCGCCCTCGGCGATCTCCTTGCCCATGTAGATTTTCAGCCCGTCATTCAGCGTGCGGGTGAGCTCCTCGCGGCTCCCGGTAAGGAAGGACCACATGCGCGGGCTTGCGCGGTGGGTCTTTGCATAGGCGAGCAGTTTTTCCGGAGCGTCGTACTCCGGGTCCACCGAAAACGAGACGAGGTGAAAGTGCTCGCCCAGCCCGCGGCCGCGGTGCTGGATTTGCGCCATCCGTTCGGTGGACGCGGTGCAAATGCTGGGGCAGCGGGTAAAGATGGCATTGGCCACCCAGACCTTGCCGCGAAGTTGCTCGCTGCCAAAGGCTGCGCCATTCTGGTCGGTGAACTTGAAATCGGGAACGGTAGATAAGGCGGGAAGCGGTTTCGGCAGCGTTACGCGAACAGTGCGAGCGATGGGAATGCCGATGCCGACAAGAACGAACAGCAACCAGAATGGCGGTTTGCCCACCAACGCGGCAAGCCCAGTCTGGAGCCGCGAGGCCAAGCGGTGCAGCGTCAATGCCGCGTCGGTCATGGTTTGTTGGTAGTGGAAGAGATGCGCCGCAGTCAATCCACCGATAGCGAAACGAAGGAATCCGCCGATGCTCAGCGAGCGTGCTGGCGAAAAACCGCTTGCTGCGGCCCCGACGGACATGTTAACGCAATCGGCCGAACTCGAGCGAGGATACCAACGAAATGAGCGCGATCGCGACTGCCGAGGCTGGCAGTCACTCCGTTGCCCACGCACTACCTCCTGACGAGTATTTTGGAAGCGCCACCCCAGGGAAGATCGGGATGTGGATCTTCCTGCTCTCGGACGCATTCTCCTTCGGCGGATTGCTCCTGGCGTACGGCATCCTTCGAGGTGGTTCCCAGGTCTGGCGTCATCCGGGGGAACCGGCGCTGGGAATTCCCTTCACCGCGTTCCTCACTTTCCTGCTTATTTGCTCCAGCGTCACGATGGTGCTGGCGGTCGCTGCGGCCACCGAAGGCAATCGCAAACAGACGATGCTCTTTTTGGCGTTGACTGCGCTGGGCGGCGCGGGGTTCCTCACCGGACAGTTTCACGAGTACTTTGGCCTCGTCCCGCATCACGGGCTGGTGCACGAGGGACTGATCTTCGGCCACAGCGCTTACGCGAGCACCTTCTACGTGATTACCAGCTTCCACGGCGCGCATGTGTTCACCGGGACGGTCTACATTCTGGTCACGCTCGCTCGTACCGCAGCCGGAAAGACGAACGCAAACGACGTCGAAATCCTGGGCTTGTTTTGGCACTTCGTGGATCTGATCTGGATCCTGGTTTTTACCTTCGTCTACTTGCTCTGAAAGGGGCCATGGCGCATCACGTCGCTCGCAGAACGTATTGGATTGTCTTCGGCGCGCTTGCCGTGCTTACCGTGCTCGAGATTCTGGTGGCTTTGCCGTCAATGGGAGTGCCCAAAACGCCGAAGGCATTGGCACTGATCACCATGGCTCTTTCAAAAGCCGGCCTGGTCGGACTGTTTTTCATGCACCTAAAGCAAGAGATGCGCGCGCTTAAGCTGACTGTAGCGCTGCCGTTTCTTTTCCCGGCGCTCTACGCGGTGGTGCTGATTGGCGAAGCCGGGTGGAGGTTGATTCGCTGATGCCCGGTTCGCTCGCTCGATGGGCTGCGCAAGCCGCTACCGCCCTCGTGGTCGTCCTCATCCCAGCACTTGCGCTGGGCTGCCCTGCGTGCGCCGGTAGGGACTTTGGAACGAGCCTGAGGACCTTCGCCGTGCTCGCCTCGATGGTGTTCGTTCCGTTCCTCGTCGCCGGCGTCATCATCAAAATCGTCCGCGGCATCGAATCGGATTCCTCGCGTTGAGCTCGAAGGGCTTCTTCGATGGAGGCAGCTGGGCAGATGAAAATCATCGTTGGGATTAAGCAGGAAATCCGAGCGTCGGCGGTGGCCGCGGTGCTCGTGCTCTCAAACTCCGCCCTCGCGGCGGTGCAGCCGGAGTCTGGTTTGGGCCTGCCGCGGGACGCCTCTCAAAACGGCCATCTGGTCGACTGGCTGATGAACATTACCAGCGTCTTTAACATCATCTTGTTCACCATTATGTGCGTTTGGATGGGTTGGGCGTGCCTCAAGCACAATCGCAATCACCCGGCGGAATACGATCCCGGCAGCTCGAAGCACTCGGTGACCATCGCGCTGGCGGTGTCCGCGTTCATCTTTGCCATCGTCGACGGCAACCTCTTCGTGAACAGCATCAACGATCTGGATAGGGAGTACTGGAACTTCGAGAAAGTCGCCGCCAATCCAAAGACCGTTCGGTTGGAAATCAACGCTCACCAGTGGGCGTGGGATGCGCGTTACGCCGGACCGGATGGCAAATTCAATACCGAGGACGACATCGTGACCTGGAACGAAATCAAAGTTCCAGTCGGTGCTCCCATTTATGTCGAGCTGACGTCCACGGATGTCATTCACAGCTTTTACCTCCCGAATTTCCGGGCCAAGATGGACGCGATTCCCGGGCAGGTGAACCGGTTCTGGTTTCAGGCGAAGGAGACCGGCGACTACGACATCGGTTGTGCTCAGCACTGCGGAACGCATCACTACAAAATGAAGGCGTTGCTCTCGGTCGTCTCGCCGGAGGAGTACAAAACCTGGGCGGCGGAGGCATCCGCCCTCGCCAAGCGCGCCTTCGATCCAGAGGACACCGCCGCCCACTGGGGTTGGGATTGGAAGGAGCTATGAGCATGCATGCTGAAGCGCATCCGGCGGGCGTTCATCCGGAGCCGACGAGCTTCCTTCGCAGGTACATCTTCTCCACCGACCACAAGGTGATCGCCAAGCAGTTTCTCTGGGCGGGGCTGGTGTTCCTGGCGGTCGGCGGCTCGCTGGCGATGATGATCCGCTGGCAATGGGCATTCCCCGGTCGGCCGGTGCCGCTGTTCGGCATGTTCCTGTCGCGGTCGGGAGGGGTGATCACCCCCGCCACCTACCAGAGCATTTTCACCATGCACGGGCTGATCATGATCTTCTTTGCGATCACCCCGGTGATGATCGGCTGCTTCGGGAATTTCACCATCCCGCTGATGATCGGCGCGCAGGACATGGCTTTCCCGAAGCTGAACATGCTCTCGTTTTGGACGTTCGTGATCTCTTTGATCCTGATCACCGCGTCCTTCTTCGTCCAACTCGGGACGGCGGCCGCGGGATGGACGACCTACGCGCCGCTGTCGACGCAGATCGGCACTCCGGGCGCCGGACAGACCTTGGTGGTCGCGGCGATCTTCGTCACCGGCGCCGCCACCATCATGGGCGCGATCAACTACGTCACCACCGTGATTCGGCTCCGATCGCCGGGAATGACTTACATGCGGATGCCGCTGACGGTGTGGGGCCTATGGCTGACCGCTATCCTCAACGTGCTCTTTGTTCCGGTGTTGGGAGCGGCGGCGCTCCTGCTATTTCTGGATCGCGTATTCGGAACGCAGTTTTTCATTGCCGGTGCTGCGGGAGTCAAAGGCGGGGGCGATCCGATTCTCTTCCAGCACCTGTTCTGGATCTTTGGCCATCCCGAGGTCTACATCCTCATTCTTCCCGCCTGGGGATTCATCAGCGACATCATTCCGTTCTTTGCACGCAAACCTGCCTATTGGTACCGGGGATCGGTTTTCGCGATGGTGGCGGTAACCGTCCTTTCCGCAGTGGTCTACGGGCATCACATGTTCTTGACCGGAATGAATCCGCTGCTCGGCAAGGGATTCATGACCCTCACCTTGATCATTTCCATTCCCGCCGAGATCCTTTTCCTGAACTGGCTTCACACTCTGTGGAAGGGCTCCAACCGCTTTCCCAGCCCGATGCTGTTCGCCCTCGGAACCGTGTTTGTGTTTGGCCTGGGTGGCCTTACCGGCCTTTATCTGGGAACGATCGCCACCGATCTCTACCTGCATGACACGATGTGGGTGGTCGGTCATTTTCATTTGACGATGGCCGCCGCGGCATTCCTGGGCAGCTTCGCGGCGATTTATTTTTGGTTCCCGAAAATGTTCGGACGGCGAATGAACGAGGGCCTGGCCAAACTCCATTTCTGGACGTCGGCTGTATTTATCACTCTTGTATTCTGCGGACAGCTGGTCGCTGGGTACGCGGGCCAGCAGCGCCGGCTTTACGATCCATATCAATACACGTTCCTCTCTCACCTGCTTCCGTTGAACCGCTGGACGAGTTACTTCGCCTTCGCGCTGGGGATCAGCCAATTTGTGTTCGTTTACAATTTCCTGAGCTCTCTGGTCGCGGGCGAAAAAGCAGAGCAGAACCCGTGGCAGGTGGGGACCCTCGAGTGGACGCTCTGCCCATCGCCGCCGCCGCACTACAACTACGCCACGCCGCCGGTCGTCATTCGCGGTCCGCACGAGTTCGCCAATCCAGACGTGATAAAGGCGCTCGGCCGCGACTGGATAGGCCAGACGGAGCCGATGCCCAAGGTCGCCGCCGCGGCGATCAAGCCCGCCGCGGGAGGAGCCAAAGACTAACCGATGACAGCGATGGGCGAGGTTCTGCCGTACCGGCCGCCGAGGGCACGAGAGGAGACCACTGCTTTCCTGGGAATGGTCGTCTTTCTCGGCTCGTGGGCGATGATGTTCGCGGCGCTCTTTTTCGCCTACGGCTTTGTGCGCACGCGCAGCGTAGCCTGGCCTCCGCCAGATCTGCCCGGATTGCCGTGGGAAACCCCGGCGATAAACACTCTCGTCCTCGCCGCCAGCAGCGCGGCGATTCAATATGGACTGCGAGTCATTCGGCAGGGCGCCTCGCCGAAGCTGGGTCGCGCGCTCCTGCTCACCGTGCTGCTCGGCGCGGTGTTTCTGGCCCTTCAAGTGTCGGTCTGGACGCGCTTGTACGTCGAGGGCCTGCGCCCGGAAACCGGCGGGGCTTACGGGTCGGTCTTCTGGGGCCTGACCTGCTTTCACGCGCTGCACGTGCTGGTGGGGCTGATCGGCGTAGGCCTGTTGACCCGCCGAGCGTTCGCCGGAGCGTTTAGCGCGGCGAAGTACCTGCCGGTTCGGCTCTGGGCGCTGTACTGGCACTTCGTCGGCGCCGTATGGGCGCTGATGTTCGTTCTGGTCTTTTTGCTTTAGGAGGAATCATGACCGCGCTGCGGTACGCGTTCACATTCGTCGCCGCGCTGCTCGCCTTTGGCTGTGGCCAGAGAAAATTCACCGAGCCCTACAAGCTGGCTGGGAACAAGAGCGTCGACGTGAAAACGCTCAACGACGGCCAGGACGCCTTCATGCTCTATTGCTACGCCTGCCATGGTGAAAAAGGCGACGGCATGGGACCGGCGTCCGTCGGCATGCGTCCGCCTCCGCGCAATTTCACTCGGGGGCTGTTCAAGTTTGCCGGCGTCGAGGCGGGCAAGCTTCCGACGGATGAAGCGCTCGATCGCACCATTCGCCGCGGACTCTACGGAACGCCGATGCTTCCCTGGGACGTCCCGGTCATCGAGCGCAAGGACATCATTCCGTATCTGAAGACGCTCTCTCCTCGCTGGCAAAGTGAAGAGGAATACGGCACGCCGATCGAGATTTCTCCTGATCCCTGGGTCGGAAAGTCCGGGCCGGCGCTCGAGCGCGGCAAACAGGTTTATCACGTCGCTGTCGGCGGGGCGGGTTGCTCCGGGTGTCACCCGGCTTACGCTACCCGCGCGGAGATTTCGCAGATGACCCAGAAGGCTACCGGCGAGCCGGTCGCGGAATTTGCCGAAGGGATGTACCAGAGCATGCTTCGCGAGAGCGAATATCCCCTTTCTTATGACGACAAGGGCGAGATGGCGAAGGCGTACCAGATTCTGCCCGTGGATTTCTTGACCCAGAAGATCAAGACGGCGCCTCCGCTCGGCACCTTGGTTGACGGCGTGGAGTACACCGCGCCGATGCAGCGCGAGGACCTGTATCGCACCATCGGCGCGGGCATTGGAGGCGCCGCGATGCCGCAGTGGAAAGGCGCGCTTCCGGAGGAGAGCTTGTGGGCGCTGGTGTACTATGTGCAATCGCTGGTGGCGCTCCGCGGCACGCCCGCCGCATACGAGCTGCGCCGCAAGCTCGAGTCGCAACCTCCCTGGACTCCACCCGCCGCCACCGAGGGCAAGGGAACGGCGAAAGATTCGGCGGACAACGCTCCGAAGCGCTGAAGTTGTCTGCACCTGGCCAATTGGTTAAACAATCCGGCATGGACGTGGACTATCACCGGGGAGCATCGGCGCGGATGTTCCAGAGCCCGTTCCTCGAGGCTTGCTCGAAGGTCCACCCGGTCGCGCCGTTCGCCTTCTACATACCGATCATCGGTGCTCTGATGGCCTTCTCGCTCGCGAGCGGCAAAAGCGGAGTGCTGCAGGCGGTCATCTTCGTTCCGTTGGGCTGGGTAACCTGGGACGTGATGGAGTACGCGATCCATCGAAAGTTCTTCCACTGGGAAGGAAGCGGTCCCATCACCCGCAAGATCCACGACATCATTCACGGCTACCATCACAAATATCCGGACGATTCGATGCGGCTGGTAATGCCGCTGGGCGCGAGCATTCCACTGGCGCTGGTCATCGCCGGGCTGCTGGCGCTCGTCGGCAAGCCGGGGGTCACGATTCCGTATTACTGCGGGATCGTCGCCGGATACCTGTTCTACGACTTCACACATTGGTCGACGCACTATCGAACCCCGAAGACTGCGTGGGGTCGCGCCATCCGCGCGCACCACATGGCGCATCATTTTGCCGACCCGGAAATGAATTTCGGAATCAGCCACCGCTGGATCGACTTCCTGGTCGGTTCGCTCAAAAAGCGCGCTTAGCGTCTCCCTCGTACTTGTTTCCTTCCGTCTGCTCCAGGGGAGCGGTACAAGCGTCCTTGAGCTAACCGCAGATCTCGGAGGTTGACGTGCACCAGGGTCCTCTTCTTTTTCTCGCCGTCTCGTTGCTTTCGAACACCGAAGGCTCGCGCCCTTCGCCCGAGACTGAGAAGTTCCATCAATTGATCGATTCCGAATGGGAGCGGCGCCTAAGCGAAGAGCCAACTTTCGCAACCCGCATCGGCGACAGCCGGTACAACGATCGCTGGCCCGACCGGTCGTTCGAAGCGATCGCCCGGCGCCGAGCCCACGCGGAGGAGATCCTCGGGAAAATCAAAGCCATTGATCGCAGCCTGCTCTCGACCGCAGATCAGCTGAACTACGATCTCTTCCTTCGAAACGCCTCCACCCACGTTGAGGAGAACCGCTTCCATGGCGAGTACCTGCCGATTACGCCGCGGCAGGGGCCGCACAATGAGCTCGCGGATCTGGTTCGCCTCACCCCGCTCGTCAAGGTGAAGGACTACGAAGATCTGGTCAAGCGCCTGCGGGCATTTCCGGCCCTCATCGATCAAACGATCGCTTTGATGCGCAAGGGCATGGAGACGGGAATCATGCAGCCCAAGGTGATCCTTCGCGAGGTTTCGCAGGAAATGGGCCACCAGATTTTCGACGATGTGACGCGCACGCCGACGTACCAGGCGGCGTTTCAGCAAATGCCTTCGTCCATCCCCGCCGCAGAGCAGGATCGTTTGCGCCTGCAGGGGAAAGCAGCCCTTCAGGAGGCGGTAGTCCCGGCGTTTCGCAAGCTGCAGGTTTTTTTCCAAAAGGAGTACGAGCCGAAAGCGAGAAGCACCGTCGGCATCTCCGCATTGCCCGAGGGCGACGCTTGGTACGCGGTTCGCATCAAGGCGATGACCACCACCGATCTCTCCGCAGATGAGATTCACCAGCTCGGCCTTTCGGAAGTGAAACGCATTCGGGCGGAGATGGAAGATGCAATGCACCGCACGAAGTTCCGCGGCGATCTGCAGGCGTTTTTCAACTTTCTGCGAAGCGATCCGCAGTTCTTTTTCAAAGACAAAGACATGCTCTTGATGTCTTATCGAGACATCGCCAAGCGGATCGATCCAGAGCTGCCGAAGCTTTTTCGCACGCTTCCGCGCATGTCGTACGGCGTCGTGCCCGTGCCTTCCTACTCCGAGAAGACCCAGACCACCGCCTACTATCAAGCGGGCTCGGTCGACACTGGAAGGGCGGGCTATTTCTACGCCAACACCTATGATTTGAAAGCGCGCCCGAAGTGGGAAATGGAAGCGCTGACGCTGCATGAAGCAGTTCCGGGGCATCACCTGCAGATCGCCATCGCCCAGGAGCTTCGCGACGTTCCAAAGTTTCGCCGCTTCGGCGGGTACACCGCTTTCGTCGAGGGCTGGGGGCTGTATTCGGAATCCCTCGGAAACGAGATGGGGTTCTACAAGGATCCCTACTCAAAGTTCGGGCAGCTGACCTACGAGATGTGGCGGGCGATTCGGTTGGTGGTGGACACCGGGATGCACACCAAGGGCTGGACCCGCGACCAGGCGATTCGCTTCTTCCAGCAGAACACCGGCAAGACGCAGCACGACATCGAGGTCGAGGTCGACCGTTACATTGGGTGGCCGGGACAGGCGCTCGCATACAAGCTGGGAGAGTTGAAAATCAAAGAGCTGCGCGCCTTCGCCACCCAGCAGCTCGGCGATCAGTTCGACGTTCGGGACTTCCACGACCAGGTTCTGGGCGCCGGTCCGCTGCCTCTGTCATTGCTCGACGCTCGGATTCGTCAGTGGGTCGCCGAGCAGCGCTCCAAAGCAAAGCAGTCTGCGATGAAGTGAGGTTGAGTCAGCGCGGTATCAGGCCGCCGCCGCAGTTGCCTGGAAGAGCTCGTTGAACTCTGTCAGCGCTTTGTTCAACTGGGTCTTGATTTCGGCGGTCAGCTCGCGCTTGCCGGCAATGTCCTTCGGAATCTGCGAGTAACTTCCGTCGATGAAAACGAGGAATTCCTTGGCCCAACGACCGACGTCGGACACCGGCACATCGCGAAGCCAACCGCGTCGGTTTGGATCATCGCGGTTCGTCGCGGCGTAGATCTGGATCACTTGTTGTTCGACCGGCATTGGCTCGTATTGGCCCTGCTTGAGTAACTCAGTCAATCGCGCCCCGCGGGCCAAAGTCTCCTGCGTTGCCTTGTCGAGGTCGGATCCGAACTGGGCAAAGGCGGCGAGCTCGCGGTACTGCGCCAAGTCGAGCTTGAGCGAGGCGGCCACTTGTTTCATCGCCTTGATTTGAGCCGCGGAGCCGACCCGAGACACCGAAATGCCTACGTTGATCGCCGGTCGCACACCCGCATAGAACAGGTCGGCCTCAAGGAATATTTGCCCGTCGGTGATGGAGATCACGTTGGTCGGGATGTAGGCGGCGATGTCTCCCGCCTGCGTCTCGATGATCGGCAGCGCGGTGAGTGAGCCGGCGCCTTCCGCTTCCGAAAGCTTTGCCGCGCGCTCGAGGAGCCGCGAGTGGATGTAGAAGACGTCGCCCGGGTATGCCTCGCGACCGGGGGGCCGGCGAAGCAGGAGCGACAGCTGCCGGTACGCCACCGCGTGCTTGGACAGATCGTCGTAGACGATCAGCGCGTGCATCTTGTTGTCTCGGTAGTATTCCCCCATCGTGACGCCGGCGTAGGGCGCGAAAAACTGCATCGGCGCCGGATCCGAGGCATTGGCCGCGACGATCGTGGTGTACTCCATAGCTCCAAATCGAGTGAGCTTTTCGACTACCTGCGCGACTGTTGATTGCTTTTGACCGACCGCGACGTAGATGCAGAACACGTCGGTGCCCTTTTGGTTGATGATGGTGTCGATGGCGATCGCCGTCTTGCCAGTCTGCCGGTCGCCGATGATCAACTCGCGCTGACCTCGGCCGATGGGAACCAACGCATCCAACGCTTTGAGCCCTGTCTGCACCGGCTGGTGCACCGGTCGCCGCTTCACGATCCCGGGGGCTTTGATTTCCATCTTGCGCATTTCATGAGACTCGATCGGTCCCTTTCCATCCACCGGCTGGCCAAGCGCATTGACCACGCGGCCGAGCGCGCCCTTGCCCACCGGCACCGAGGCAATCTGCCCGGTGCGCTTCACCACGTCCCCCTCGCGGATCTCCATAAACTCGCCCATGATCGCGACGCCGACGTTGTCCTCTTCGAGGTTGAGGACAAGGCCTTGTACGCCATTGGCAAATTCGAGCAGCTCGCCCGCTTCTGCTCCTTCGAGGCCGTAGACGCGCGCGATGCCATCGCCTACCGAGAGGACCGTGCCGGTTTCTGCGACGGATACCTTCTTCCCGTAATGCTGGACCTGCTCCCGGATGAGCCTGCTGATTTCGTCGGCGCGAATTTGCATGCGTTTCTCTCTAGCTTTGTTTGAGCTCCTTGCGCAGCTCCTCGAGGTGACTCTTCAGGGAACCGTCGAACACCGTCGATCCCACCTGGGCGGTGACCCCGCCCAGCAGTGAGGGCTCGACGATTGCTTCGAGCAACAGCTGGCGATCGGTGATCCGCTCGAGTCCCCTCTTGATTGCTCGAACCGCGTCCTCAGCGAGCGGAGCCGCGCTGATGACGCGCCCCCGCAGCCGACCCGCCGCCGCGTCGGCCATATCGCGAAACATGCGCGCGATGTCATTCAGCCGCGCGATGCGATCGCGATCGACCAGGAGGCGAACGAAATTCTCGACCATCGGGTCCACGCCTCCCAGCAGCTTCATTACTGATTGCAATACAGCCCATCGCTCGGCGCGGGTATAGGCTGGGTTGACAACGACGTCGTTTAATTCGGCAACCTCCCGAACCACCGTCGCCAGCGCCTCGAGCTGCGACTGGATTTTTTCCAGGCCCGCCCCCTGCTGCGCGAGCTCGACCAGAGCGCGCGCATACCTTCGGGCCACCGACACATTCACCATGGACGGGCCGCAAATAGCACGCCGGTGCAGACCCGGCAATCGCCGGTTCGAGGATTGGCGTGGTGCTCGCTGAACGAGTCGTTCTAAGGTGCTAATGCCCGGTACGGGGTCTCCTGGAAAATGTCTGGATAGCGCCGCCCGTCGCCGCTGCTGGAGAGGATTTCCACCGCGAACATCGCTCCCTGGCCTCCTCCGGCGATGGTGGCCTGATACGTCGACCCGACCTGAGAGGCAGGTGCGCTCCGCCAATCGGACGTCCCTGAGAAAGGTTTCCATAGAATGTTGACCCGGGAACCGTCGGGGAGGTCGGCACCGAAAGTCGCCGATGCGTTCCAATTCGGCGCGGTCGGATCTTGCGGGGAAACGTCGAACGATGCCAATCCCGGTCCAATGCTCCGGGGCGTGTCCAGCCAGCTGCTCGCTGGCGGAAGGTCGCCGCTGAACGAGGGCGGATTGGCGATCACCGCGGCCTCGACGGCATCGATCGACGTCGGATCTTCGGCCAGGCGGGTTAATACCGCAGGCAGACTCCAGTGGAACGGCGATACTCCGAGCGGACGCATGCGAAGATTCTCGTCGAAGGTGAGGATGTACGAAGCGTCGCTTGCCAGGGCCGTCCAGGCGCTCCCCGCCGCGCTGGTTTCCGTTCGCGCGGCGTCGAGGTAGTCGGTGACGCCGGTCTTACGGTACACCGCCAAAGCAGATGCAGAGCGCAGCTTGTGCGCGTACCACTCGCCGAGGTCGGCAAGGGCAATGCACTCGTTGACCACGTCGCGAGCTTCTGGATTGCTTGGGTCGATGACCGCACTGGCAGCAGTGCGCGCTTGTTGCGCATCCGCCAGGACGGCGCGCGCTACGTCCAGAGGAGAGACGCGAGACGTGGTCGCGCCCTGCACCAAGTCGTTCGCCACATCATCCGGAAGCGAAATTGCGAATTGGTCAAAAGGTTGATGGGCCGAGCCGCAGGAGTGCGGCGGTCGTGCTCCGTTCGAAGGAAGCGCCCAATAGGCGACGGGGCCGCCGAACTCCAGCTCGGGAGCATAGTCGCGCTGATCGGGCCCGCACGTATGGGCGGTCTGAATCCACGGCACGATGTCGCTTGCGGCTTGGACGGGCGCCCATAAGTCGCCGGTTCCAACCCGCGACTGGAGCGCAAGTTGGAAAACGTCGGGCGGCGTGGTCGGGTCATAGGTGAGCCGTCCGAAGAGCAAGTAGCTCAACTCGTCCCGGCGGAAAGTCCACTGAGAGAACTGATCCGCCGGGGCGTGAAATGGGTCGCGCTGAGGGAAGTACGCGTGTGCTGCCTCCAGCGTGAAGCCGGAAATGTAGGGGGACATCAAAAAGTTCAACGCCGTGCGCCGCGTTCGCTCGTAGGACGCATAGCGGAAGGCGCGGTGGGTGCCGCCAGCGCGAATTTGGAATACGAACGGATACGGCACCGGCGGGTTTAGGTAGTCCTCATACGAGTAATTTCGCCAGGAATTGGAAAACCTGCCGCCGGCGATCGCGTAGGGAGCGGCGAGGTGCTCGCCATTGTATTTTGCCTCGACGATGGTGTCCGGGCCGGCTTGGCTCACGATCGACAAGATGTCTGTCTTATTGGTGCCCCAGGTGCGCGTGTAGATCTTCACTCCCGTGCCGGCATCCTGGACGCCGGCGATCAAGGTGTCGATGTACCAGCTTGCCGGCTGGCCGCTTTCGCCAATGCGGAAACCGAGGCGCCACAATCCGCTTGCTCGCGTCGCCAGGTCCCGCGCGGCTTCGCGCGTGTATTGCTTGAGCTCATCGCTCCCATCGGGCAACTGGGGCGTGCCATCGCCAGTAGGGCGCGCATCGGAACGATAGGTCATCAAACCGACCTGGATGCCGCGCACGGAGGCCATCTGGATCACCGTGTTCAGCATGGCCAGGTTCTGCTCGCGATCGGCGGCCGGCACGCCCACCTGGGGAAACGTCTCGCTGTTGGCGAAATACAGAAGCGCGTTGGGAAAGATGGTGTTTTCGAGATTGTACATCGCATGGAGGTCGAGGAAATTCATTCGCGCCTGCGCCATCAGGTCGAGGTACTCGGTCCAGAACTGCGGGTCGAGGAACCACCAGACCGATTCGGCTTGTTCCTTGATGACAAGAAACAGATTGGCCGCCCGGATCGGCACCACCGGAGCGCCTCCCAACGCAGCGCTGATGGGCAGAAAGTCGGGCCCATTTAGTTGCAGCTGCTCCGAGAGCTCCATTGCACCGTACATCGCTCCGGTTTGATCGCGTCCAACCACGATGGTAGTCGAGCCGTCTCCAGGCAAAACCTGATAAGACTCGGCGCGCGAGTCGAGCGTTACCCCTGCCGTATCCAGAGCTGCTTGGCCCGATGGATCGTCGGCGGTGAAAATTTGAACGGGTGAATCGTTTCCGACCGCCGCTTGTACGCACGCCAGCTGGCAGGAGCCATACTCGATGGGATTCGAGGGAACGCACTGACTGACGCAGTCTCCGACATCGAGCTCAGCCAGCGAGCGATGCGGTGTAATCCCCCAAGGTAGGGGTGACACATTGCTCGCGCAGCCCACTGCTAAGACAGGAAAGATGATAGCGAACGCAGTTTTCATGTGGTGGCTCCCTAGCGCGCCGCGCGCGATGAACCCGCGGCTAACGTCCGGGTTAATACCCTCAAAATCCAGGAGAGAAAACGCGAGCCCCTCAGGATTCTGATGACGAGGGTCTTCGGCAAAGGGGCGTAATGACGGCTTCCCGCTGCGGAAGCGAGTTGGCACAGCAGTCGCAGCGCCCACGCTCAGACTTGCGGGGGCGCAGTCCGGTCGCGCTGTCGTTCAGGAGAAATTCGTGAATTCAAAATGCCGAATATTTGTGTGGGCAGTGCCGGCGCTCGCCCTGAGTGGCTGCAGCAAGAGCGAATTGCCAAGCCCTCAAGCCATTCAAGAGCGCGTGACGCTGGAAAGCTTCTCTAGTTGTTCGGAGCTTCAAAAATACATCGCCGATACTGCAGTGCTGGACATGCGCTCTCAGCTCGAGCAAGCCAAGCGCTACGCCGGCGGTGACCCGGTGGCAATGGCCGGTGGAAGTCCGCGAACGTCTGATGCGGCAAACCCGGCTGGGCCATCGAGTTACACGCAGACCAACGTTCAAGTCGCTGGGGTGGATGAAGCAGACTTCGTGAAAAACGACGGCACGCGGATTTTTGTTCTTTCCGGAAAGTGGCTCTACCTGAATCAGAGCTGGCCGCCAGCGCAGCTTCAAACAGTGAGCAAGGTTGAGATCGAAGGATGGCCTCGCGAGATGTTCCTCGATGACGCCAACCACGTCGTCGTTTTCTCGGCCGTGTACACTCCTTATCCTCTGACGCCCCTGCCGATGAGCGCCATCGCCTGCCGCCCCATGGACTGCGGTTATTACTACGGCACCAGCACCAAGATAACGGTGCTGGACGTAGCTGATTTTACTCATCCGAGCGTGCTCGAGCAGTTTTACTTGCCCGGCGGTTACGACAGTTCACGCCGCATCGGATCTTCGATCCGAGCCGTTCTCAGCGACAGCTTTCATTGGCCGCCTGATGTGAAATGGTGGCCGGCTTACGATCCTTTCATCTACCAGGACCCGAATCGTTTGGCCCGAGCGTTGGATGATTTGATCGCAAGCAACGAGGCGATCATCAGACGTCAACCACTCGACGCCTGGCTCCCGCATGGCACGAGAAAATTGGCGGACGGAAGCACCGTCGACATCGGTTACAACTGCTCGGATTTTAGCAAGGCGAATGCACCCACCCGGCTGGGAATCGTCACCGTTGCCACGTTGGATTTGTCACAGCCAGACCAGCTGTCGCGGACGTCGATCATGGGGGAGCCGGGCCAAATCTACGCTTCACCCTCCTCGCTCTACGTCGGCTCGAATCATTGGTGGTGGTGGCCGCAGCCCGGCCAAGTTGACTACACCTACTTTCACAAATTCGACATCACGCGCCCTGACAAGACGGTCTACGTCGCTTCGGGCGGAGTGCGCGGAACAATCCTGAATCAATTCTCCATGGATGAAGATTCGTCGGGATTCTTCCGCGTGGCGACCAACATCAGCACCAGGGTCGCCGACCCGCAGTTGCCTTGGGGACGTCTGTCGACCACCAATCGCGTCAGCGTGCTGGCGGAGCGAAGGGGTGCGCTTCAGGTGATTGGCCAAACAGAGGAGCTGTCGCCGGGCGAGTCGATCTACAGCAGCCGTTTTTTGGGCAACCGCGGATTCGTGGTCACCTTCCGGCAAGTGGATCCTTTGATTACACTCGATTTGTCTGATCCGGAGCACCCGAAGAAAGTAGGCGAGCTCAAGGTCCCCGGATTTTCCACCTACATCCATCCTCTGGACGACAATCACATCCTGACATTGGGCCAGTACGTGCCGGAGAGCGGGGATTGGCGATCGCGAGCAATCAAATTGTCTATCTTTGATGTGAGCGCCCTCTCGCAGCCAAACGAGAAATTCACCCAGCTGGTCGGGACCGCATGGGGTTGGTCCGAAGCGGCCCACCAGCACAAAGCATTCAATTATTTTCCAGAGAAGAAACTGCTCGCGATCCCCTTCTCCGATTGGAACTCCTATGCCGGTTGCGCGACGTACTGGTGCGCGTTTGTAAGCGATTTACGAGTCTTCGAGATCGATGTTGCAAACGGAATCCAGCCCAAAGGCGCGCTCGGGATGCGAGACGTGTATGAATCAATAAATGAGAACGGCTGGACGTATTATTGGGCGCCGTACGTACGAAGAAGCGTGCTGGCCGACAACTTCGCCTACGCGATATCGGATGCGGGAATTCGAGTGGCGGACGTCGATTCGCTGTGGCAGCCGATCCGCACCGTGCTTTTCGAACGGCCAGGCAATTGAGAGAGGGAGCGGTCGGTCCGACACGGGGCCGGGTGCGTTCGGCCTTGCCATTCACCGAAAGATGCCGACAGTCAACGCCGCGCGGGTTTGTACTGCCTTCGGCTCAACGGGATGACAAACTTCTCCGCCGTGTGGGTGGCGGAGAAGCTTGCGACCTTGACATCCACCAGCCCTGCGTCCCTGCCCGCTTGTAGAACGTCCAGCTGGTGCATCGCGGCACTACCTTTAGGCCGGATGACCCAGATTGCTCCGTCCGGCTTGATCCTCCGTTCGAGCGTGCGCAGTTGACTCAGGTTGCCCGCGTTTCGCACCCCGAGAAAAATGACGTCCAGCGGCTCCGCCAGCTCCTCGGTTGCAACATTCGCCAGTTTGCGCAGCTGCGCCAGGAAGTCCGGCTCGTCTAGGCCAAGCGCGGCGATTTTCATTCCTGGCTTGATGCCGAGCTTGTCGAGCAGGGATTTCGGATTGACGATTTTGCTCGCCCATTTGGGCGCGGCACGGCCCAGTTCGAGGACGGCGGTACCCCCGGTGTAGCGGAGGATGAGATCGCCGCCGCTGGCGGTCGCTGATTGAATCGCGCGAAGCGGAATGACCACGCGAAAGTCTCCTCGGAAGATGACCTCGTTGGTTTCGAGTAAAACTTTTCCAGTCGACTCCCTCTTCCCAAACCGAGCCGCACAGCGCGCTTCAAGTCCCATTGCGCTTCACCAGACCGACCGATTCACAGGTCACCTTCTCGCCGAACTTATTTCCCAGCGCAACAAGATACTGATCCAGACTCCGCTGATGGCCGAAGACGAAGCGGGAGACAAAGCGAAAAATGGGATTATGGACTTCGCCATTCTCGGTGATGGTCAACGTCGTCGCGTCGTCGCCGCGCGAGATGACGTAGGTCCAGCTGCCGCCGAACGCGAGCTCCGGATCCGCGATTCGCCCGACGAGGCGGCTGGGCTTAACTGCCTCCATGATCTCCATCGTGATATCGCCGTTTCGCCCTTTCTCGAGAAAGAGCACGTGGCCATCGCGCGCAGGCAATGCTTCCACGCTCTTCACATCCGGTCGCCAGCTTGGAAAAGCGACGAAATCGGTGATCGCTTCCCAGATCGCCTCGGGATGTTGCCGGTAGCGCGCGCGTCGAACGGCGACGTGCCTTTTCGGCAGCAACGCGCCGATCACCGCCACCGCGCCGATCAGCGCTCCCAAGCCAAGCACCGCTATCAAGAGCACCTTCATCTGCGTCCTCCGTACGCGCTGTTTGTCGCAAACCGCAGCAGCTCGCAAGGAGGCAAAAAAAAAGCCCGCCTCGGGCGAGGCGGACCATCGATTAAGGCGCGCAGCTGACGATCAGTTTTCGGGGGTTGGCGTGTCGCCTTCCAACTGAAACTGTGCGGACTCATCGAGAAGCTAGGCGCGGATTCAGATTTGGGAACCCTCGCCCTGGCTGGCGAGTGATTGCCCAGCGCCCAGACCGCTAGTGGTTCTCCGAGGACGCTTCGAGCAGCTTATAGAGCGTCTTGCGGTCCACCTCGAGCAGCCGCGCCGCCTCGGACTTGTTGCCGCCGGTGTATTGCAGCACGTGCGCCGCGTATCGGCGGGAGAGCTCGGCGAGGCTCGGCATGTCGCCGGTTAGACCGGTCAGCTTTTCGGGCGCGTCTCCGATTGGCTCGGGGAAGTCCTGGGGGCCGACCACGCCGGTGACGTTCAGAGCCAGAGCCCGAGCAACGACGTTTTCCAGCTGGCGGACGTTTCCCGGCCAGTCGTAGCGCTGCAGCCGTGCGATCGCCTCGTCGGCAAAGACCGGCCGAACGCCGCCCCGGGCATGGATCGAGCCAAAGTGCTCGACCAGCGCGGGAATGTCTTCGCGCCGATCGCGCAGCGGGGGCAGGTGCAGGTGAACAACGTCCAGGCGATAAAGCAGGTCTTCGCGAAACTTTCCCTCTTTCACCAGCGACGGGAGATCCTTGTTGGTGGCGGTGACGATGCGAACGTCGACCTTCACCGGCGTGCTCTCGCCTACTCTGCGAATCTCTCCCTCCTGGATCGCGCGAAGCAGCTGGGATTGGATTCTCGGCCCGACGTCGCCGATTTCATCGAGGAACAGCGTGCCGCCGCTTGCCTCTTCGAACAAACCTCGCCGAAAGCCCGATGCGCCAGTGAAAGCGCCCTTGGCGTGTCCGAAAAGCTCGCTCTCCATTAGAGACTCGGCGATAGCCCCGCAGTCGACCGGAACAAACGGGCCGGCCGCTCGCGTGGAACGCTGGTGAAGGGCGCGGGCGACCTGCTCCTTACCAGTGCCGGTTTCGCCGGTGATCAACACTGGAACCTGGGTGCTCGCAGCGCGGGCGACCTGCTTATAGACTTCGAGCAGCGCGGGGCTGCGACCCACCAGCGAGCGCACCTTGACCTGCTGTCGCAAGCTGCGGTTCTCTTCCACCAGCCGCTTCTGCTCGAGCGCCCGCCGCGCCACCCGGGTGAGCGCATCCACATCGAAGGGCTTGGCCAGATAATCGAATGCCCCCTGCTGAATGGTGTCCAACGCGCCCTCGATGTTGCCGTAGGCGGTGAGGATGATCACCGCGCTGTCGGGCCACTGCTCCCGGGCGGCGCGCAACACTCTGAGCCCGTCGGATACGTCGGGCATCGCCATGTCGGTGACGACGAGGTCGACCGGATCTCCGGCAGCCAGCGCGCGCTCGGCCTGGGCAGCGTCGGAGGCAGCGGAGACTCGCCCCAGCGGCATCAACACCCTCCCGAGCAGATCCCGGGCGTGAGGATCGTCGTCGACGACGAGGATGTGAGCATGGTTCATGGAGTGTGGGCAGCCATGGATGCGCTCTCGGGCGCAGCGGTAGCGGCAGGCCGAGCGGCGGTCGTTTCCCGGCTCGCTGCAGAGGAGACCAGCGGAAAGCGAACGGTGACCTGCGTCCCCGCGCCAAGCTCCGAGCGCACAAAAATCCTTCCGCCGTGAGCTTCGACGAGCCGCTTGGTGGTGGCCAGCCCAAGCCCGTGCCCTGGGAGCCCGCGTGCCTCCGCGGCGCGGAAGAAGGGTTGAAAGAGGGAGCTTTGACTTGCCGGGCTCATCCCTCTTCCATTGTCCGTCACCTCGAGAATGGCCTCTCCGCCCTCTTTCCAGACGCGCACCGTCACCCGGGCTTGCGGGCAACCCGCCGTGTATTTCACGGCGTTGGAGAGCAAGTTCTGGGCGATGGACTGGAGAAGCTGACTTGGGCAGGCAACCGGCACGTGAACCTCCAGGGAGCGCTCGAGCGCGACCGCCTCCTTGGCTGCCGTTTGTCCCACTTCGAGCAGAATCGCGGAGACCGCCGTGTCGAGCTCGGAGACGGTGGGCTCGCTCGGGGTCCCGGCGCGGCAAAAGCGCAGCAGCGCTTCTATCATCTCGGTCATGCGCGCGGCGCTTGCCTCCGCCAGGCTCAGCATCTCGCGAACGTGCGGATCCGCGATCGCGTTGGAGCGGCGGATCAGCGTCAGGTAGCCCTTCAGCGGCGACATCGGGCTGACCAAATCATGCGCTACCCGGCTGGCGAAGGAGTCCAGCTCTTGGTTACGGCGATCGAGCTCCACCAGCTGAGTCTGAATCGTGGCTTGCTGCCTGCGCAGCAGCGCGGTGACCTGCCAACCGACGAGCAAGGAGATCAAGATCGCCAGTGCCGCCACCATTGCGCCGAGATAGGTTGTGCGCAGTCGGATTTCCTGGAGGTGGCGCAGCATGTTCGTCGTCACCTCTGCATTCTTTTGCGACAGCTGCTCCGCGAGTCGATTGAGCGCAGCGATGATGGGGCGAATCTCGCTCACCAGATGTCGTCGCGCTCGCTCCGCCTCCCTGCGATTGGAGAAAGTCACCGCCTTGCGAACCTGAGCGGCGAGCGACTGGCTGGTGTTGTTGAACTTGCTCCAGCTCTCCGTCTCGGTCGGCGGCAGGTCGCGGGTGTAGTCCTGGCTGGCGAGGCTGATGTCCTCCAGAATGCTCGCCATCCTGTCGTCTGCGGAGGTCCGCTCTTGCTCCGTGGTCCCGCGGATGTGTGAATCGACGGCCGATTCCAAAGCCAGCGCGTCGACCCGGATTCGGCTGATTAATACGTCGCGATTCAGGGCTTGGCTGACGAGCACATCCTCCCGCTCATTGGTCCGAACGTCGCCCCAAAGCGTGAAGACGGCGACCGCCGCGAGCAGCGAGACCACGAACAAGAAGCTGGCCCGGAAGCCTCGAATGGAGATGCGCGAGTCCAAAGGAGCCGTCCCTAGCATACCGCCTCTGATGTCCAGGCCCGGGACGGCGGTCCGATTTCCCTCCCCGACTGCGGCCCCAGGCCCAAGGGCGAGGCCGGTCTGCCACGCTTTGGATATGGCAATGTGAGGAGATTGTCCCCAAGCATGGAGCGCCCCTGGGGAGTGGCTCCCCAACGCCAAGGGGCTCTCCCTCTGTGAAGGATTGGCACGGGCAATGCTTTACCACACCTCGACGGCTGCATTCCGCGCCGTATTTGAATGGAGTGTATTCATGAAGCGGCTCATTTCAGTGTTGGTCCTCGCGTTCTCCTTCGCGGCGTTCGCGCAGGGCTCGGCTCCGGCACCGGCAGGCGACAAGCCCGCGGCTACCGAGAAGACCGAGAAGGGCGAGAAGAGCGAGAAGGGCGATAAGAAGGCAAAGAAGGCGAAGAAGGCCGAGAAGGAAGGCGAAAAGAAGCCGGAGACGGCGAAGTAGCCTACGCAGTTCTGTTCAGTCCAAGTCGGGCGCTGCCCTCCCGGGCGGCGCCCGATTCATTTCGCCCGGACGCTGGGCGAGGCGACGCATTGAGCGAGGGCTGCATCCGGCGCTTGCGCGAGCTAGCTGTTGACCTGCAGGCGCCCCGTCAGTATAGGGTCCCCGCCGCCAACAACAGCAGACGAGCGCTCAAAGCAGATGCCATCCCTACGCGACATTCGCAAGCGCATCCGTTCGGTGCGCAATACCCAGCAAATCACCAAGGCGATGAAGATGGTTGCGGCGGCGAAGCTCCGCAAAGCCCAGGACGCGATCCTGTCGGCGCGTCCCTACGCGCAAATGCTCGATCAAATCATCTCGGAGGTAGTCGCTCGCACAGACTCGGTCCCTCACCCACTCCTCACCGTGCGGCCGCCCAAGAAGGTGGAGTTGGTGGTCCTCACCTCCGACCGCGGGCTCGCCGGGGGCTTCAATTCGAATGTTCTCCGCCGCGCGGCGAGGTTCATCTACGACAAGCAGCAGTCGCAGGAGCAGTTCGAGATATCGACCATCGGCCGCAAAGGGCTCGAGTTTTTTAGGCGTCGGCGAATTCCAGTCCGAAGGGATTTTGCCGGCCTCTACTCGAACTACCCGGCCGCCGCTGACATCGCGGCGGACTTTGCGGCGCGCTTCACCGCCGGCGAGGTGGATGCGGTCTTTCTCCTCTACAACGAATTCGTCTCCGCCATCAGCCAGCGCATCACCACCGTTCAGCTTCTGCCGATGCAGTCGCCCGAGGCTTCCACCGCCAAAGGGGTAGACTTCAAGTACGAGCCCGACCGGGAGGCGGTGCTCGAAAAGCTCGTTCCTCAGGCTTTGACGATCAAATTCTATCGAGCGCTTTTGGAGAGCGTGGCCAGCGAGCAAGGCGCGCGGATGAGCGCCATGGAAAAGGCGACTTCCAACGCCTCGGACATGATCGACCGGCTCACGCTGTTCTACAACCGAACGCGCCAGGCGGTGATTACCAAGGAGCTGATGGAGATCGTCTCTGGAGCGGAAGCCCTGAAGTAGGAGGCAAGCCGAATGGCGGCGACGGCGCACAGCATGGGCCGGGTCACCCAGGTCCTGGGGCCGGTAGTCGACGTGGAGTTCCCTTCGGGATCGCTTCCCGAGGTCTACACCGCGCTCAAATTGACCAATCCGGGGATCTCGAATCAACCGGACAACCTGACCATCGAGGTGGCGCAGCACCTCGGCGAGAACACCGTGCGCTGCATTGCGATGGACACCACCGACGGACTGTCGCGGGGTCTGGCGGTGAAGAGCACCGGCGCGCCAATCCAGGTGCCCGTGGGCAAAGCAACGCTCGGCCGGATCCTCAACGTCGTCGGCGATCCGGTGGACGAGCGCGGCCCGGTTCGGGCAACCAAGTATTTTCCGATACACCGGCCGCCGCCGCCGTTCGTCGACCAGGACGTTCGGGTGCAAGCGTTCGAGACGGGGATCAAAGTGATCGACCTGCTCGCGCCCTACACCCGAGGGGGAAAAATCGGCCTCTTTGGCGGAGCCGGCGTGGGCAAGACGGTGTTGCTCCAGGAGCTGATCCGAAACGTGGCCAAGGAGCGCGGGGGCTTTTCCGTCTTCGCCGGCGTGGGCGAGCGCACGCGCGAGGGAAACGACCTTTACCGGGAAATGCAGGAGAGCGGCGTGATTCGCGTCGACAAGCTCGACGAGAGCCAATGCGTTCTGGTTTACGGACAGATGAATGAGCCTCCCGGCGCAAGAGCCCGAGTGGCTCTGTCCGCGCTTTCGATCGCCGAGTATTTCCGAGATGAGGAGCGCAAGGACGTACTGCTGTTCATCGACAACATCTTCCGATTCACCCAGGCCGGTTCTGAGGTCTCCGCCCTTCTCGGCCGAATGCCGTCGGCTGTCGGCTATCAGCCGACGTTGTCCACCGAGATGGGCGAGTTGCAGGAGCGGATTACGTCCACCAGCAACGGCTCGATTACCTCGGTGCAGGCGATCTACGTGCCGGCGGACGACTTGACCGACCCGGCTCCGGCAACGGCGTTCGCGCACTTGGATGCGACCACGGTCCTCTCGCGCGCGCTGACCGAGTTGGGCATCTATCCGGCCGTGGATCCGCTCGACTCCACCTCCCGCATTCTCGATCCGCAAGTCGTCGGGCCGGAGCACTACGCGGTGGCGCGCAAAGTCCAGTCAATTCTGCAGCGATACAAGGAGCTTCAGGACATCATCGCCATCCTCGGGATGGATGAGCTTTCCGATGACGACAAGCTGGTAGTGGCGCGCGCCCGAAAGATCCAGCGCTTTCTTTCACAGCCGTTTTTCGTGGCCGAGGTGTTCACTGGGAAGCAGGGGCGATACGTCAAGCTCGCCGACACCATTCAGGGCTTCAAGGAAATCGCGGAGGGAAAACACGACGAGCTGCCCGAGTCCGCCTTTTACATGGTCGGAGGCATTGACGAAGCGATCGACAACGCGAAGAAAATGGCCGGCTGAGGTGACCGATGGCAAAGCTGAGCGTTGACCTGGTAACACCCGAGCGCCGAGTCGTCGCCGTCCAAGCGGACGAGGCAATCGTGCCCGGAGCCCGCGGCCTTTTCGGCGTGCGGCCGGGCCATACATCGTTCCTTTCCCTGATGGAGCCAGGGGTGCTCTCGTTGCGCGATGGGGCGACGACGCAGCTGTTCTTTATTGCCGGAGGATTCGTCGAGGTGAGCGACGACCGGATATTGGTGTTGGCGGCGCAGGCGGAGCCGGTTTCGGCGATCGACCTCGATGCTTCAAAGCAGCGACTGCTCGCCGCACAAGACCGGTTAAAGGGGATGAGCCCCGAGGATGTTCGTTTCGAGATCGAGACTGCCACCGTCAAGCGCGAGACGGCCCGGATGGCCGCAGCAGGCCGCCTCTGAGAGGGGCAGCGCTGCCAACCTTCGAACTTTTTCACCGCCTCGCCGACCCAGCCTCGGCGCGGGTCCGCCGCTTTGTCAGCGAGTCCGGATTGGAAGGAGAGGTTCGCTTCCGAAACTTGACCTACCCTGAAGTGCAGCGCGATTTCGAATCGCGCGGCGGCAGAAGCGCGCCCGCCCTGTGGGACGGCGCGGTGCTCATCGAGGGTGCCGAAGCAGCGATCGCCCGGCTTCAAATTCTGGCGACCGGCTCGCGCAATCCCTGACTCGGCAGCGCATGGCGACCGGCGGAGAGGGTGCTCGGCCGAGTTGCGCTCAAGAGGTCGTCACTGCCCGGCGGGTTTTCCATTCTAAACGCTTTAGAACAGGACCGCGCTTCACATTTGTCGCATCGCGACGCACATTCCCTCCGTGCCGAGCTAGGAATCCGATGCGGAGCGCGTCTGAGCAAGCGGGGACGAATCTCGCCGTAGAACGCGCGGAGCAGGAGCAGCTGCGCCGGATGTCGACTGCTGCGCTGCTCTACCAGGCGATGTCGGAAATCAAGCTGCTGGCAAGAGCAGAGGTCTTGCATGCGCAGCTGGAGCTCGAAGAGGAGCGTCGCCGCGCAAGAACGGCCGGTGTTTTGCTCGGAATCGGCCTCGCGTTTTTCAGTTGCGCGGTGAGCGTCGCATTGGTCGGCGTCGCGCTCGCCCTCCCAATTTCCAAAACAGCTGCAGCGTTCGGCGTCGCGGGCTTCGTTCTCGTCGTGGCTTTAGTCTGTAGCGCGGTCGCCTATAAGTGTTGGCCGAGAAAGCTGATGCAGAGAACGCAGAATCGAATCAAAGAAGACCTCGCCATTTCCAGGAAACAGCTTGCATGAATGACGCGCGCGAGCAGGCCGAGAGGAGCGCGGATCGCATCCGGGCCGAGCTGCTCGCCACCCTCCGGGAGCTGAATCGCCGGCGGCATCGGGCGTTCGACATCAGGTACCAATTGGGGAAGCACTTCGCGCTTCTCACAGCCATCGCGGGAGGCGCGCTGCTGGTCGCTGGGGTCGCGGTGGCCGTCGGCCTGGTGCGCGCGCGGCTGCGTCGTACGTCCCTCTTCGCCGAGCGCGTCCGCGGATTGTTGCGAGCCTGGGAAAATCCGAAAAATATTGCCCGTCCGGCCTCGGCGCCCATTTTGTCCGCCTCCACCCTCCGCAAGGTGGCGGCCCTCGCCGCGGTGACGCTCGCAAACGAGCTCGCCCAGCGAGGGGTCAAACGCCTCTTGCGGTCGGGCGTGCATCCATAGCCCCCGAAATCGTCCGACTTTTCGCGCTTTTCGCGTTGCGCGCGACCACCGCGCAAGCTCACGCGGTCTGAGCGTGCGGTTGTTTAAAACCCAACTGTCGTGTACAAAGCAAAGTGCTGCCTTGCACACCCTCCTGATTCTCGCCCTAGCGTCTGCAGGCCCGCTCCCCGGCGAGGCAAATCTGTCGCCTACGGCAGCTGAGGAGGCTCCGCCGGAGTTCGCCGTCCCCTTCGCGTGCGGGCACAGCTTTGTGGTTTCGCAAGCCCACGCAACCGGGAGCCACCTTTTGAACGACACCTGGGCCTGGGATTTCAGGATGCCGTCCGGCGTTCCTATCGTCGCAGCCGGGGAAGGAACGGTGCGCTTGGCTCGCGGGGATAGCACCAAGGGCGGCTGCGATCCCTCGTTCGCGCCCGATGCAAACTACGTGGTGATCTCGCATCCGAATGGCCTCGAGACGCAGTACCTGCACCTCGAGACCGTCGTCGTAGCAGCTGGCGAAAATGTGAAAGCGGGCGATCTGCTGGGCTACTCCGGAAAAACCGGATGGGCCTGCGGCTCGCATCTGCACTTCAAAGCCGCTCGCGCGGATGGATCGGCGTGGAACAATCCGTCCGTACCGGCGCGAATCAAAGGCTACGGCGATCCAAACGTCGACTCGTGGGTCGCTTCACCACAGTGCGCTCAGGCACCCGCTCCGGCAGTGGCCGTACAGACCGCGGTGGAGCGCACGAAGAAGCAAACCGGAACGGCCGCAACGCCGGCGCGTGCCCAAGGTTCGCCCGCGCCCGCGAAGCCCGCTCTCGTCACCAGCGACTCGGCGATCTCC
>Ga0126384_10000193_pt1 | contig 30844 bp, 19 predicted proteins | sample PanSoiMetPlot_36_FD_92543 | JGI IMG/M metagenome (GOLD analysis project Ga0126384, IMG submission 92543) | Tropical forest soil microbial communities from Panama - MetaG Plot_36 | ecosystem: Environmental > Terrestrial > Soil > Tropical forest > Bulk soil | place: Panama | collected 2016-02-17 | reverse complement strand
CGACGCTCCCTGATGCTTCAAGGTGAGCGCAAGCCTACGAAGCGCTTCCCTGCGCTCACGCTCGATCGCCGCGCGCGCCGCGCGCGCGGTTTCAGTCGCTCGGAGGCGAGCGGCAGCGGTCGCCGCCTCGGCCGCGGGATCGACAAATGTCGACAGCCCCGGAAACGCCGCCCGCATCTCGTCACCTCTCAGCGGCCGCCCCTCGTGGCGTAGCGCGTTGAGGAGAGAGAAGTCTACCGGTGAACCCTTGGCATCCTCCCGGATGGGAACGTGTATCAGCCAGCTCTTGACGAATCGCGACAGCTGCCGGGAAGGCACGCGCGCGCCCGGTGAGGTGTCTTCCGGCTCGGGAGCCTGAAGGTGAAAGAAGAACTCCAACCCCTTTGCCTTCTTCAAACCCCGCTCCTGGATCGCTCGCAAGCCGCTGCGGCCAAAGGGGCCATCGCGAAGGAAGCCGAACAACGCCTCGACAATCGGATGACCGGTGGCGAAGTACTCGATCTCCTCTTGCTCCAACGCGGTGTCGCGCCAGAACGTTCCGAGCACCACTTTGTCTTCGGCGAGGGAGATGCCGGGCAGCGCCTCGACAGTGAGCTCTCGCCCCAGATCGAACGCGACCTGGAACGCCTCCACTTGCTCCTCGACGTCAACCCCGATGCCGACTTTCCGCGCCAGCTCCGTCACCGTTTCTTCCAGCCGCTCGTCGAGGTCCCGAGCGACTGCCCACACCCCGTCTTCGAGAGAAGTCTCGACGTCCCTTTTCAGGCCCAGCCGATCTCCGGCGCGCTCCAGCAGCGCCTCCGCACCTTGGCGGTCAAAGCTTCGCACGTCCAGAAGCGGATCGTAGGCTCGACGGATGGAGTCGCGCGTCTGCGCCACTCGTTCTCGGAGCGATCGAGCGTATTCCACGCGCTCCGCCGACGAAAGCAGCGCAAGCTCGGTGAGCCGTGGCTCGACCTCTTCCAGCAGAGCGTCGAGTCCGCCCACCGTCTCTCCGAAGACGCCGACCGCGTCTGCGAGCAAAAAAAGCACGTCCGAGGAGATCGTTCCCACCGGATCGAACGCGTGAATCTGCACCGCGTGAGATTGCCCGATTCGATCCAAGCGGCCGATCCGCTGCTCCATTACCGCCGGGCTCCAGGGCAGATCGTAGTTGACCAGGTGATGCGCGAATTGAAAATTTCGTCCTTCTCCGCCGACCTCAGTCGAGATCAGCACCCGGGGACCATCCGGATCCCTGAATCGCGCGACCTGGCGGTCTCGTTCCAGCAGGGGTAGATCGCCGTGATAGGCTAGGGGCTCGATCCGCTCTTTGAGCAGCTCCTGCAGCAGCCAGTCGAGCGTCTCCTTGGCCTCGGTGAAGACCAACACTTTGGCGCGGGGCTCGGAAGTCCAGATGCCGTGCAATACGCTGAGGAAGGTCATCAGCTTCGCATCGCGCGAGGGCAGTTTCACCTCGCTCGCCAAAGGCGCGAGCTCCTTGGATCCGCGGATCGCCGCTCGAAATGCGGCGGGCGAGGATTCCAGCCGGCGCAGCAGCCCGGTGAGCGCGGCTCCGTGAAGGCGATCTGCCGATGCCACGCGCGACAGCGCTGCCTCTCGCATCTTGCGCTCTTCAGCAGGCACCTCGAAGCGATGGCGGTGGAGTTGCCGCTCGGCGAACCCACCGACGATGGCTCGGCGGTTCCGAATCAAGTGCTCCGAGAGGCTGTAGGTTTCAGAAAGGTGCGCGAGCAATGCTTCGCGGCTGGTCAGCGCGGCAAGCTCTTCGTCCGCGGGAAACCGCTTCGCCAGCTTCTGCGCCGTCGGTCGCGGGTTGGAGCCTGCGATCAGCCCTCGAACGACGCTGGAGAGCTCCTCCTGGCGAGCCAGCCGCTCTTCGAACTGCTTAAGCGTTGGGGCGGTCGCCGGATCGATGAGGGTGAGGAGCCGATGGTACTCGCTCGGGTCCAGCTGCATCGGAGTGGCAGTCAGCAGCAAAAGGCCCCAACTGTTGGCGGCGAGCGCCTTTGCTACCTCAAACGCGCGGTCTGACTTGAGGTGGTGCGCCTCGTCAAAAACAATCAAATCCCAGAACGCTTCCCGCTTCGACGCCTGCTCGTGATGCTCGTCGGTTCGCGACAACATCTCCAGGCTGGTGACCACGGTGTGAAACCTCGCCCAAGGCGAAACGGTTGGCTCCTCTTTGATTGACGAAGCGTACCGATCGGCATCGAGCAGCGTGAACAGTTGGCTGAACTTGTGGAACATCTCCGCCAGCCACTGCACCGTGAGATGGCTGGGCGCGACCACCAGCACGCGGCGCGCCAGACCGGAGAGGCGCAGCGCCGAGTAAATCATTCCGGCTTCGATCGTCTTTCCCAGCCCCACCTCATCGGCGAGGATGAAGCGCGGGCGCGGCGAGGATAACACGCGCTGAACCACGCCGATCTGATGCGGCTTGACCATTACTCGCGAGGCGAACAGCGCGCCAAGCGCGTCGCACCGCCGCTCGTCATCCAAGAGCAGCGCCTGCCGGCGAAGCAGGAAATTCCGAGCGTCGCCCGCACGGAACTCGCGCAGCATCGTCAGCGCGTCCGGCTTGGGTGCGACGGCCCGGAGCTCGGATTCGGGCCATTCCGCTTCGCTGCCGTCCTCGAAGCGAATGACGTAGCGCCGAAGACCTCGCCCTCCCTCTACCTCGCCAGCGATTACCGCCGGCCGGCCTTGACCGGTGTGCACCGAGTCGCCCGGGCGAAGTTGATGAGGTTGTAGAATGCCTTGCTTGGTGGAGACGAAAATCGGACCGCCCTCCCGCGCGGGAAACAATACGCGCCCCCTGGTGCCGGCCTCCTCCAGCGAGATCAAATGGCCGATGCCCCACTCCGGTTGGGGCAGGTAACGCACCTTCATACCTTCGGTCAGCTTCGCCATCGCCTACGCCATAACCTGCGCGCGCCGAGCGACGCCATCGGAATGTTCGGCGGCAAAGAAATGCAAGCGGCTGGGCAGACAGCCTCGAGGATGAGCGCGTTGTTGGCTTCCTAAGCGCCGCGCCGTGATCGCGCGTCGCTTTTTCCATCCCGAGTCGCCCGCTTTTCTACCCCAGGTCCAGATTCGAAAGCTCAGCGTCGGCCAAGGCTCGGTTCCTGGAGGCGAAGGAAGGCCCAGGTGATGGTGGTGAAGTAGGCCGGCGGATTTGACACTTTTCTGCGGCGATTGGCCCGCGGAGCTTGGGTTCGCCAGGGCAGTCGCGACCTTCTGAAAAATCGTCGCTTTCCGGCGCTCTTCATGGTACGGACTGAGGCCTTCCAGCCCACAATGGCATGGAAGCGAGGCCGTGCTGAAGCGTCCGCGAAGGCCTGACCTCTTCGCTGGCGGCCAACCCCTCGTCAATAGAATCGTTCCGAAGTCATCCATCGCTTCGGTTAGGTTCGTTTGTCAGGAGTTGCGTAACATGATCCAGACCTTTCCCGCGAAGCAGAGGGCGCAGCCCGCCGTATTCTGCCGGCGTCACCTCTTCGGCCGAGCTGCCGCGTTGCTGTCCTTGGCCTGGTGCGCCACCGCTCGAGCGAGCGAAGCGAACTTGGTCTTACCCGACCTGTCTTCGGTTCCACTGTTTGGGCAGACGAACGGCCGCACGCTGCTGATCGCGGGAATCGTCATTTGCGTTTTCGGGCTGCTGTTCGGCCTGTGGCAGTACACGAAGCTGAAGCGGATGCCTGTTCATCGAGCCATGCTCGAGATTTCGGAGCTGATCTACGCAACCTGTAAGACGTATCTCATCACTCAGGGCAAGTTCATCCTCATCCTCGAAGCCTGCATCGGGACGATCATGGTCGTCTACTTCGGCGTGCTGAGGCATTTGCCTGCCGGGACAGTGGCGATCATCCTCCTCGCTAGCCTGGTTGGCATCGGCGGGAGCTATGGGGTCGCCTGGTTCGGGATTCGCGTCAATACCTTCGCAAACTCCCGAACCGCGTTTGCCAGTCTTGCTGGAAAACCGTTCCCCGTTTACGCCATTCCCCTCAGAGCAGGGATGAGCATCGGGATGATGCTGATCAGCACCGAGCTTTTCTTGATGCTGGTCATTCTCCTGTTCATTCCCGGAAATCTCGCCGGTCCATGCTTCATTGGCTTTGCGATCGGCGAGTCGCTCGGAGCGGCAGCGCTTCGAATCGCGGGCGGGATATTCACCAAGATCGCTGACATCGGCTCGGACCTGATGAAGATCGTCTTCAAGATCAAGGAGGACGATGCGAGAAACCCCGGCGTGATCGCCGACTGCACCGGCGACAACGCGGGCGACTCAGTGGGCCCGACCGCCGATGGATTCGAGACCTACGGCGTCACTGGCGTGGCGCTGATTACCTTCATCATTCTCGCCGTGCCCAATCCAGCGATTCAGGTCCAACTGCTGGTCTGGCTCTTCATAATGCGCCTGATGATGGTGATCTCCAGCTTCATCTCGTACACGGTCAACGAAGCGGTGCAGAAGGCCCGGTACGGCAGCGCGGAGAAAATGAACTTCGAAGCACCCCTGACCAGTCTGGTTTGGCTGACGTCGTTTGTCTCAGTCGGGATGACGTATCTGATTTCGTACCTGTTGCTGCAGCACCTGGGGGACGGGACGCTGTGGTGGAAGCTGTCGACCATTATCAGCTGCGGCACCATTGCCGGCGCGGTGATTCCCGAAGTCACCAAGGTCTTCACTTCTACAGGATCGGCCCACGTCCGCGAGGTGCTCACCGCCTCGGAGGAGGGAGGCGCATCGCTGAACGTCATCTCCGGCCTGGTGGCGGGCAACTTCAGCGCCTACTGGATGGGAATCGTGATCGTCTTCTTGATGGGCGTCGCCTTCGTGGTGAGCACCTTTGGGCTAGGGCAACTGATGCTGGCGCCCGCGGTGTTCTCCTTCGGGCTGGTTGCTTTCGGCTTCCTGGGAATGGGTCCGGTTACGATTGCCGTCGACTCCTACGGCCCGGTAACCGACAACGCGCAGTCGATCTACGAGCTGTCGCTGATCGAAAACGTCCCCAACGTGAAGGGGGAGGTTCGCAAGGATTTCGGTTTCGAGCCCAGTTTCGACAAGAGCAAGCTGTTGCTCGAAGAGAACGACGGTGCGGGCAACACCTTTAAGGCGACGGCGAAGCCAGTGCTGATTGGAACCGCGGTGGTAGGCGCGACGACGATGATCTTTTCAATCATCATGTTGCTCACCGAGGGGCTGTCCACCAAGCTGGACAAGCTCTCGCTGTTGAATGCGCCCTTCCTGCTCGGCTTGGTGACCGGCGGCGCGGTGATCTTCTGGTTCGCTGGCGCCTCGATGCAGGCCGTTTCGACCGGCGCCTACCGCGCGGTGGAATTCATCAAAGCGAACATCCGGCTGGAGGGCGTGGAGAAGGCGTCGGTGAAGGACAGCCAACGCGTGGTGGAGATCTGCACCCAATACGCTCAGCGAGGCACGTTCAACATCTTCCTCGTGATCTTCTTCAGCACCCTCGCATTCGCTTGTCTTCAGCCGTTCTTCTTCATTGGGTACCTGATCTCGATCGCCATCTTCGGACTCTATGAAGCCATCTTCATGGCCAATGCCGGTGGCGCCTGGGACAATGCGAAAAAGCTGGTCGAAGTTGAGCTGAAGCAAAAAGGCACGCCGCTGCACGATGCCACGGTGGTTGGTGACACCGTCGGCGATCCGTTCAAGGATACTTCGTCCGTTGCGATGAACCCGATCATCAAGTTCACCACTCTGTTCGGCTTGCTCGCCGTCGAGATGGCAATCGAGCTCGACCGAAGCGTCAGTCTGATTCTTGCCGCGGTGTTCTTCGCCATCGCGCTCGTTTTCGTCTGGAGATCCTTCTACGCGATGCGGATCCAAACGGGCGGGAAGTCCGGCGGCAAAGCGATCGACGAGGCACCGCTGAAGACGGGAGTGCGGGCCGCGTAGATCCGGCGGCTGCGTCGGTGAGATCAGCGGGAGAGACGCGACGTGAGTGCGGCCGGGATGTCCTTGTTCAGGCTCACCTTTCTCGGCACGTCTGCCGCGCAGCCGACGATCCACCGCAATCTTTCAGGCATCGCGGTCAAGGCGGACACGGATCTCTTGCTGTTTGACTGCGGCGAGGGTTCACAGCGACAGATGATCCGGTTCGGAACCGGTTTTTCGGTCGACGCCGTGTTCTTTACCCATTTCCACGCGGATCATTACCTGGGAATCATCGGCTTCATCCGGACGCTGGGAATGGGCGGCCGAACCGCGCCGCTCGTGCTGCACGGCCCGCCGCCGGCGAAGCGATTGCTGCGACAAGCAGTCCACCTCGGCGTGGATGCGCTGCCCTTCCAGCTGGACATCGTCGAGCTTCAGCACGGCGCCGCGGTGCGCCGGCAGGGGTACACCGTTGGAGCAATCCGCGTCGACCACCGCGTCTCCGCGCTCGCCTACGTGTTGCAAGAGGACGATCGACCTGGGCGCTTCAACGTCGAGCGGGCTCGCGCGCTCTTCGTGCGAGAAGGCCCCGACTTCGGCCGTCTTCAGCGAGGGGAATCGGTAACCGCGACCACCGGGCAGATCGTCCGCCCCAGCGACGTGCTCGCAGCGCCCCGGCGGGGAAGGCGGATCGTCATCTCAGGCGACACCAGGCCGTGCCCGACCGTGATTGCAGCGGCGCGAGACGCTGACCTGCTCATCCACGAATCCACGTTCTCGGACGAGGAGCAAGCGCGCGCGGAGGAGACGCGTCACTCGACTGCGCGCGAGGCGGGCCGAGTGGCCAGGGAAGCAGGCGCGCGCCGGCTGATCCTGACCCATTTATCTTCCCGCTATGATCCCGATCCGTCCAAGCTGCTCGAGCAGGCCAAAGAAGAGTATTCCGGTCCGGTGGAAGTCGCGCACGATGGAATGACGGTGGAGCTTCCGCTTCGGGAGTGAGCGGGGCGCCGAAGTCGAAAGTCAAAAGTTCAAAGTCGAAAGAGCAGGTTCGCACTCAGTGCTTGGCTGCCATGCCCTTTCAACTTTCGACTTTCAACTTTCGACTCTGAACCGTGGGCCGTCGAGTCCTCCCGCCCCTGGTCGCCGCGATGAAATCGGAGATCCGGCTGTCCGCCTTGCGCAAACGGCGCGAAAGGATGCGGCAGATGTTTTGAAGGACGATCACGTAGGCGTAATTGTCTTCTCGGTACAAATTCCAGAGGTCCATATTGTTCAGCGAATAAGTCTTCGCTTTCTTTCGAACCCGCACCGTCGCCGACCTCGGCTGAAGCTCGACCAGCGCCATCTCGCCGAAGCATTCGCCCGGGCCCAACTGAACCAGGGAAATCTGCTTACCATCACTGGTCGAGCAGACGACCTCCACTTGGCCCTCCGCCAGAAGGTACATCGTGCGGCCGAGCTCCCCGGCGTTGAAAATCGTGCTGCCGGCGGGAAACTCGCGCTCTTGCAGAGCGCTGATCACCCGTTCCAGCGAGCGGCCTTCGAGCCCACCGAAGACGGGAACGCTTCGGAAAAAACGGGTCAGGGCTTGGCGACTGTAGCGGCGCATGTTCAGCAACAGACCAATTCCGCTCGATTCAGGCAAGAGCTGCGATAGCTTGTGGCCACGATGAGCGAGCGAGGCGCGAACGGATTCTCCGATGCTGATATCCACCCCTTCGCGTTGCCCGGCGCAACGGAGCACTATGCCCCGGACCGGCCGGCGCTTGTTGAGCACATTCGGATCGAGCTCGAGCTCGACTTCGAGCAGCGAGAGATTCGCGGCAGGTGCACGTCTCGCATCAAAGCGGTTCGCGATCTGAACGTGGTGACCTTCGACGCGGTGGAGATAGACGTCCGGCAAGTCAAGGTGGACAGCAAATCGGCGGAGTTTTACAACACCGGCGCCCAACTCAATGTGTCTTTGCCCGCGCCGCTCTCCGCGGGTGACCTCGCCGAGGTAGCCATTGCATACCGGACGCGGCCGAGTCGCGGTCTGTACTTCATTGGTCCGGACAAAGCCTATCCGGACCGCCCGCTCCAGGCTTGGACTCAAGGCCAGGACGAGGACGCTCGGGCGTGGTTCCCTTGCCTGGATGCGCCCTCGCAGAAGGCGACCACCGAGGTGATCGCCACTTTTCCATCCGAGATGACCGCGCTCTCGAACGGGACCATCGTCGCTGATCGCAAAAAGGGACCGCGGCGGACGATGCACTATCGCCTCGACGTTCCGCACTCGCCTTACCTGGTCACGCTGGTCGTCGGCGTATTCGAGAGAGTCGATCTCGTCGAAGGGCAAACGAGGTTTGAGTATCTATTTCCGCCCGGCCGGAAGGCGGATGCCATGCGCTGCGTGGAGAGGACGCCGCAAATGCTCCGGCACTTCGAAGATGTGACTGGACAGGCATACCCGTTCTCCAGCTACGCCCAGGTATTCGTCGCCGAGTTCATCTTCGGAGGGATGGAGAACACGACCGCGACCACCTTGACCGATACCGTCTTGCACGACGCGCGGGCGCACCTGGACTTCAGCGCCGAGCCGCTGGTCTCGCACGAGCTCGCCCATCAGTGGTTTGGAGACTTGATCACCTGCCGAGAGTGGCCGCACGGCTGGCTCAACGAGGGCGTGGCAACCTACTTCGAGAGTCTTTGGAAAGAGCATGCCGACGGCGCCGACGAAGCGGATCAGTATCGGCGCGAGGAGTTCGAGGCGTACCTCGAGGAGGCCAGACATCGCTACGCGCGCCCGATCGTCGCCCGGAAGTTCCACCTGCCGATCGACTTGTTCGATCGCCACCTCTATCAAAAAGCGGGGCTGGTCTTGCATGACCTGCGTGCTCGCCTCGGAGACGAGCTTTTCTTCCGCGGGGTGCGCCACTACGTGCAGAAGCACAAGGGCGGCGCGGTGGAGACGCGTGATTTCGGACGCGCGATGGAAGAGGCCACTGGCCACAATTTGGATCGATTCCTCGATCAGTACTTTTTCTCGCCCGGGCATCCGGAGCTCAAAGTCGAGGTTCGGTACGAGGCCGAGGAGAAGCGCCTGCGCGTGAAAGTTCGGCAGTGCCAGCGCACCGAGGGCTCCGACGCGCGGCCGATCTACCATTTGCCGTTGCCGATTCGCGTTGTCGTCGGCGGGCGTGCGATGGAACAGGCGCTGGAAGTCAGCGACACCGAGCACGTGTTTTTCGTCGCCTGCGAGAAGAGCCCGGAGCAGGTACTGGTCGATCCGCGGCGCAAGGTTTTCGCTACGCTGGAGATCGACAAACCGATCGATATCTGGGTGAAAGAGCTTCGCCGGGCTTCCGACTCGCCCAGTCGGATCGAAGCCGCTAAGGCCTTGGGGAAGAATGCGTCCGCTCGGGCGGTGGATGCGCTGGACTCTGCGCTGGCCAAGGATCCGTTCTGGGCAGTTCAGGCCGCTTGCGCGAGGGCGCTGGGACTCATCCGTTCGCCCAGCGCGCGCCGCTCGCTGCTCCGCAATCGCTCGGTGAAAAATCCCAAAGCACGCCGGGCGGTGGTGGCCGCGCTCGGCGAGTTCCGGCGCGACGACGAAGTAGCCCGCGCGCTGCAACGCTTTTGCCAAAAGGGCGATGCCAGCTACTTCGTCGAAGGCGAGGCGGCGCGGTCGCTGGGCAAGCTCCGCATTCCTGCCACGCTCTCCCTTCTGCGCAAGGTGGCGCGGCGTCGCTCCTTCATGGATGTGATCGCCTCCGGCGCGATCGACGGAATGGCCGCCACCTTGGATCCGGAAGCGTACGGATTGGTGCTTCCTCTCGTGGCGTATGGCCAGCCTCCGTTTATCCGCCGCGCAGCGGTGGTGGCACTGGCGAAGCTCGCCGAACCGGCGCAGAAAAAGCGCGAGGCCGTGGAGCTGCTCCGAGATCTGCTTCGCGATCCGCAGTTTCGCATGCAGATGGCCGCGATCGCCGCGTCTCAGGAGCTCGGAGACGTCCGGCTCATTGACCTTCTCGAGGTAACGCCGTTCCGGGACGGTCGGTCGCAGCGGGCGGCGCGGGAAGCAGCTCGCGCGCTTCGGCAGGACGAGGGACGCGGCCGGGCTCTGTCAGCCCTGCGGGATGAGGTGGAGCACCTCAAAGAGCAGACGCGGGGCCTTAAAGAGCGCCTCGAAGCTCTCGAGCCGAAGGCAACACGGCGAAAGCCGAAGCGCTCTGATTGGCGCTAGCGAACCGTCGCCTGCGTCAGTGCTCGGTGGACCGATTCCAGAGCCTTGCGCGCCTCCAGAAGCTCTGCCCGCTCGGCGGTGAGATCCGCTACCTGGCGCGCCAGAACGTCGCGCTCGGTGTTCAGCGCTTCCAGCGAGCGCCGCAGCGTTTCCGCGTGGTCGCGGGCCGCCTCGAGCTCACCCGCCAACCTCTCCTCCTCGGCCAGGCTGTCCGCCAGCGCCTTGTCCCGAGTGCCCACTTCGAGCCGCAACGCCTCCTTCTCCCGCTGCGAGCCCTCGATTGCTTGTCGCGCATCCTGAAGCGCCAGCAGCGCTTCATTCCGTTCACCCTCCAGCGAAGCAAGCTCGCGCTCCAGCTCGCCCAAAAGCTTCGCGCGCGCATCCATCTCCGCAGTGAGTCGGCGAGCCTCGTCCATCCGAATTCGCGCTTCCTCGGTCGCTTTCTCCGCGTGCCGGCGCGCACTCTCCAGATCCTGGGTCAAGGTGAGGTTGAGCGCCTTGAGCCTGGTGACCTCGGTCTGCAGCGATGAGATCCGCTCGACCGCCTTCGCGCCGGCTTCCGCCACCGTCGCCGGCAGCGGCTCCGGTCGCGGATTTTCCCGAGCTGCGCGCAGTCGCTCCTTCAACCGCTCGCGGCGCGCTTCCGAGCTCAGCTCGGCGCCGTTTCGCTGCGCCGAATTGCCGCGCTTTTGCGGCGCGGCTTTCTCCGCCGACTTGGCGGGCGCGGTGGACTCTTCGCGGTGGGCTTCTTTTTCTTCTCCGGCCGCTTTCCCATTCTGCGGGGTAGGAGCGGGCTCCTCCTCGGCAACTCGAGCGCGCTCGATTCGCGCTTTGATTTCTGAGGAAAGGACATCCGAGGCGCTTTGCAATGGCACTGGCTCGACTGCTGCGGGTACTGCGGCGTCATCCACGTCGGCACCCAGGCGCAAGCGCGGCTTTGCGCGGGAGACGTTCTGGTCGAAGGCTTTCTTCATCGAGATCCCCTCACTCGGGTCGCAGGTGCCAAGATTAGCTCGCGCGTTGGGCGTTGGCGGAGGTTTTTTCGAGCAGGCGAGTTAGAACTTCGCCAATCACCGCGTCGATGTCATGAGCGCCCTTGCATCCGGGATGGGCCACGAAAACCGGCACCCCCTCGCTCGAGGCCTGGGCGAATTTGGTGCACTGGCGGACCACGCGCGTCACCAGGTACTCCGGATAATGCTCGCGCAGCGCTTCCAACGCCTCCTTGGCCAGCTTGAAGGTGGCGTTGAAGCTGTTGACGATGATGAACACGTGGTCGAGCACGTGGTTGAGGTCCTCCTCGAGGCTCTGGACGGTCTCGAAGAGCAGCTTCAGCCCATGGAATGAGAGGAAATCCGGCAGCACTGGGACCAGCAGGTCATCCGCCGCCATCAGCGCGTTGAGGTTCAAGAGGCCAAACGACGGCGGAGCGTCAAAGACGATCAAGTCGTGCTGGCCGTGAATCTCGCGCAAGGCGTTTCGCAGCTTGAACTCTCTTCCCGCCATCGGCATCAAGGTGAGGTCCGCGGTGCTCATCGAGAGATTTGCTGGGATGAACTCGAGATTGGGCAGCGGCGTTTTCTGGATTACGTCGCCCAGCGGCACCTTCTGCGCGAAGACGTCCAACAGCGTTTTGGGAAAGTCCTCGCCCTCGTACCCCATGCACTTGGTGGCGTGCCCTTGCGGATCCAGGTCCACCAGGAGGATGCGGTAACCCATTTCTGCCAAGCGATAGCCGTAGGACGTCGAGATTGAAGTTTTTCCAGTTCCGCCTTTGAAATTCAGAAACAGCTGCTTGCGATGTCCGAGCGGGCGCGGGAATTTGGACAGCTTGCCCCGCAGCTCCCAGACTTCGTGCCCGCTGAACGATTCTCCCTTTCGGGAAGCGAGCTGCCGCTCGGGGATCCCCAACATCTCCGCCACCCGAATGGCCTTGTAGCTTGGTGCTTCCATGGCGCTCCTCTCTACTTCAGGCGGCGAAGTACTTAAGCCCTCGCCGCACGACTTGACCTCTGGCCACCAAAAGCTCGCAAGCGTCCTGCGCCACATCGGGCGTGCACTTGTTCGAGGAAGCCAGCTCGCTCAAGGAGCAGCCGCGCAGCGCGCAGCGAATATCGGAGACGATCGCGGTGCACAAACCCTCGGCTGTTTGCGGCGGCGCCGGCAGCTGCGGAGGCGGCTCGCCGGGGCTCATCTCGCCAACGCTTTGGTTTTCCGCGTCCGCTGGCTGGGTGGCGAAATTGATGTAGCTCTTCACCATGGCCTTCGTTTTGGCCTCCTCTGCCGCCGGGTCGATCCGCAGCGCTGCCAACCGGCGCACTTCTCGACGCCGCTGAGGGTCGTCCAGCCCGACCACCGGAGAGACGTCCTTGCCCAGAATCCTGGACAAGCTTTGGGCGGCTGCCTCGCGAACTTTCGGATCTCCGTCGGAGAGCCCCTCCAATAAAAGCGATCGCGCCCGTTCTCCGTTGCTTGCGCCAAGCACCAGAGCGGCGAGGCTTCGGACCTCTGGATCCTTATCGACGATCGCTTGTTCTCCAAGCTTCAGCGCCGCGCTGCCGGAGAGGCCCAGGGCCAGGAGAGAGGCTCGGCGGCGCACGGCGCGATTTGCGTCCTTGATCGCCGCCGCGATGTGCGGACCTGCTTGCGCAGGTTCGAGCGCAATCAGCGCCTTGAGCGCGGCGATTCGAACTTCGGGCAGCTCCGAGCGCAGGTGCGGGGCGATGATCGGCACGCCTTGCGACTGCGCAAGCGCCGCGAAGGCGCCGAGCAACACCACCTGCACTTCTGCGTTGGCCTCCGCATGGAGCGCCGACGCCAGCGCTGAGCTGGCGGCTGGGTTGCCGAGCGCCTTGAGCCTTTCGGCGGCGCGCTGCCGGGCCAGCGGCTCCGGCGATGAGAGCTCGCGGATTGAAAATCCGAAGAGCGTCTCTTCGGTGGTGCTCGGAAATGGCGCAGCGGTGGAGAGCTCCAGCACTTGCTCGCGCGAAACCGCCAGGCGGCCCTCCGAACGAAGCCGCGCCGCGTGCTGTGCTACGGCTGACGGCGGCGGCGCCTTCGCCGCTTTCGGGTCTGCGGCTCCGGCGGAGGGGTTGATGGTTGAAGAATTGTTCGGGTGCGACTGCACCGGCGGCGCTCTGGGGGCCAGCGCCTCGCTTCGCAGCTCGGAAATGAAGGCCGCCAAGTCGAAGGGGGACTCGCCGTCCGCAGGCGGCTTGTCCGAATCGTGAATGCGCGCCGCCTCGATTAGCTTTCCTAGCAACGCCGCGCGCTCCGCGCGCAACGCGTCGTTCAGCTTGTCCAGCTCCTCGCGTTCCTTCCGCGAGCGGTTGACCTCCACCTGAAGCTCCGCCAACTCGCGACGCAGCTCGATCTCCCGCTGGGCGGCGGCGCGCAGCTCATCCTTGAGCCCGTCGACCTTGGCCTGCGTAGCGGCCAGGTCGTTGTGAAGCTGCTGCGACCGAGCTTCGAAGTAGACAATCTTTTCCAGGGCGCTCTTCAGAAGTGCATCTGGCTGCTCATCCCTCAAGGCCGAAAGACCTCCGGTGAGAGCCTACAGCGCTGTAGCGCCTTGTCCTGTTTTTCACCCAGCTTTCCGAGCCCCGTGGGCAGAGGACTCTACGCTGAACCAGAAACGAAAGTAAGTCCAGAAAAGGACTGAGGGATCCTTAGACGAAACGGTTGGTCTAGCCGGGCGTTGGTCCCATGCCGTTCACCCCAGAACGCGCAGCGTCGGAGGCAGCCGACAACCGGCGCACCGCCACGCGGACGTCCGAGGATCCCGCGAGGACATCGCCGCTCAACGCTTCGAGCTTGGCCCGCGCAAGTGATTCGAGCCGCCTCGCCCCATCCAGGTCATTGGCGGACCGCGACTGCCGCGAGAGCGCGAGCTCCAGGTGTCCGCGCGAGAGATCGGTTTCTGCCCGGAGCACCGGGTCGTTCATTTCCGAGGACAGCTCTTCCACCGTGGCGAAGATTTTCCGCGCTTCTTCGAGCTGATCCAACGAAGCGTGCACTCCGCCGAGGTGAGCCAAAGCGATCGCGGACTGCCTGCGGTCGCCTGCCTCCTGAAGCATCTTCACTGCCTTCTGGGAGTAGACTTTGGCTTCGACGCAGCGGCCCTCCTCCCATAAGGTGCTGGCCAAGCAGTCCAAGCTCACTCCTTCGTACCGCCGGTCGCCCACCTCGCGAAGCGAGCTGATGCCTTTCTCGTAGTGCGCCCTCGCCTCCGCCAAGCGATTCTGGTCGCGGTAGAGCAGACCGAGGTTCGTCTCGAAGACTCCTTCGAATCGCCGGTCGCCGATCTCCCGCAGGATGTTCAACGCCGTCGCATAATGCAGCTCGGCGCTCTCGTGGCGCCCCAGCTCGTAGTCGAGGATTCCCGCGTTCCCGTGGAGGTAGGCCCGGAACCAGGGGCTGGCAGTTTTCATCTGCGCCGCGGCTCGGATGCTTTCTTCAGACTCCCGCATTTTTCCCTGTTCGCGGTGCAGAATGGACAGGTCGACCCGGAGCGTTCCTTCCAGCACGGGGTTGGAAGATTTCTGCGCGCACTCCAGGGCTTCGCTGAAATCGCGCAGCGCCTCGCGATTGTCGCCTCGAGTCTGAGAAAGCAGCGCATGAGCTCTGAGCACCTGGCCGCGCAAAGCCGGGTCGACTGGAAAGCTGCTGCTGACCTCGAGCGCGGAAGTGAGGATGGCCTGGTGCGCTTCGACGGGCCCTCGGGTCGCCAGAAGCGGGTCCAAATAGAGGCAGAGCCGCAGCGCGGCAGAGGCGCTTTCCAGCCTCCGAGGAGTTCGCGCGCTTTCTCTTTCGAACGCCGCCAGCAGGTTCTCGAAATTCAGGGCCATCACCCGAAGAGCCTCGACGCCGCCGTGCTGATGGACGACCGCGTGCCAGCGTTCGGCGACGTCCAGGAAGTAACGCGTATGCCGCTCGGAAATCTTCGACGGGTCGCCCGAACTGGTCAGTTGCTCGGCGACAAATTCGCGGATGGTCTCGTACATGCCGAACCGAAGCTCGCCGGATCCGGATCCGTCCTGATACGTCCGCAGCAGCGATTTCTCCCGCAAGGCCTGGACCAGATCCAGAACCGCCCCGTTTCCGTGATTGCCCACCGAGACAACCGACTCCGCCGCTTCGAGCGAGAAGCCGCCGCGAAAGATGGAGCATTGGGCAAGGGCGTCTCGCTCCGCTGGAGACAACAGCTCCCAGGACCACTGGATCGCGCCGCGCAGAGTGGCCTGCCGCGCTCGGGCGCCGCGCGCGCCCGCGGTCAAGAGCGACAGCGGCTTGGCAAGGCCCTCGGCCATCTGCGCCGGGCTGAGCACGTTCATCCGCGCCGCGGCAAGCTCGATTGCCAGTGGAATTCCGTCGAGGCGGCGAACAATCTGAGCGATTGCCATCGACTCTTCTGGATTTGGAGAATACGACCAGCCGCGAACGGCTCTCACCCGGTCTAAGAAGAGTTGCACCGAATCCGCGGTTTCGATCCCCGCCGCATCCGATTCGGCGTCCGGCACCGACAGCGGCAGTACCTCGAACTGCTGCTCGCCGGGAATCCTGAGCAACTCGCGGGTAGTGACCAGAAAGCGCGTCTCGGGGGACATTCTGACCCAGGTCCCGACGGTGGCCGCGGCAAGGTCGACCACTTGCTCGAAATTGTCGAGCACCAGTAAAAGCGAGCCGCGGGCGGCGAGCGCATACCCCAGTTGCTCCGCTCCTTGATCGCTCGACGGTCCGGCGGTGAGAGAGACCTTGAGCACATGCGCCACCGCGTTCAAAAACCCGTCGAGCGTCTTCACCTCGCTCAAGTCGCAGAACCAGGCGCCGCCGCGGCCCCTGCCGGAAAAGCGCTCCAGATGGGAGATGGCGAATTGGGTGGCCAGGCGCGTTTTACCCACGCCCCCCGGCCCCAACAGCGTCACCAGCCTGGCGCCGCTCTGCTGGAAGAGAGTCTCCAGCTGTTCCAACTCGTGCAATCGACCGACGAATTTCTTGGCTGGTGCCTCCAAATTGGTGAGCCGGGCGTCGCTGTCGATTCGGGAGAGGATCTCGATTCGCTGCAGCTCGGAGATCACCGCGTCCATAGACGAGTATCGCTCGTGCGGTCTCGGCCGAAGGCCGCGCAGGATTGCCTTGCGCAGCTCGCCGGGGATTTTTTTGCGATTGCGCGGGCGCTTGACCTTCCCGGCGATCACCTCCCCCATCAGAACGCTGAGGTTCTCACCTGCGAACGGCCGCTCCCCATAGAGCGCTTCATAGAGCGTAACGCAAAAGGCGAACTGGTCTCCCCGAGCATCGACCGATTGCCCGAGCAGTTGCTCCGGAGCCATGTACGCCGGCGTGCCCACCATCGCCCCGGTTCGGCTCAGCTCGAGAGCGAGCTGCTTCGCCTTGGAAATGGTCAGCGCCGCAAACTCGATTTCCGTCTTGTCCGGGTCGCGATCGTTGGCTCGGGCCAACCCGAAGTCGAGGACGCGGATGCGCCCGTCGTTTCCCACCAGCACGTTCTCTGGTTTGAAGTCGCGATGCAGGACCTGCGCTGCGTGCGCCGCGGCGAGGCCGCGTCCCGCCTCGATGAAAACGGCAACAACCTCACGCCAAGAGCGGGGGGCTTCGGCCAGCCAGCGCCGCAAGGTCCGTCCGGCGACGTACTCCATGGCGATGAAGATGTGGTCGTTGAAGGTCCCCACGTCGTAGATTGCCACCACGTTCGGATGCGACAGGCGCGCCATTGCCTGCGCTTCCCTCAGCAACCGCATCCGGAGCAGGTTGGGGTCAGTCTCGGAGGGGTCTGGCCGCAGAAGCTTGAGCGCGACTTTTCGATCGAGCTCGGAGTCGTGCGCGGCATAGACCTCGCCCATCCCCCCGGTGCCAATCCGGTCCAACAGAAGGTATCTGCCCAGTTGGGTGCCGCGCGGCAGCGCCACGCTCTTCGGGCGAACTCCGGTGATGGTGGGGCTGTCGATTGAAACGGATCTCGATTCGAATTGGCGAAGGCGCTCGCGCTGCCGCTGCTCGGATAAATCGGTCGCGGTTGAAAGGGGTGCCTTTGCAGTCCCTTTGTAAGGGTTTGCTGCCATTCGATGGGTGGCGGTGATCGCGACTTCGCACGCGACGATGTTTCGATCGCGGCGATCATTCTAGGCGCAAGCGTCCGAGATGACAGCTCGCGCCAAGTAGTCGTTGGGACGATGATCACCGGAAACGGGTGAGGGCTCTTCGTTCGACCAGTTGAGCCGGCGCGCGATTAACTCCTCAATTTCGGGGGAAAAGCCTTGGGAAGGTTCGGTCTCAATTTGCGCATTTCGCCGTTGTTACGTCGGCGAATCCGTGCACATGTCGAGCACGCATTGCACAGGTGCTCTGACCTGCGACCTTCAAAGCACTCCGATTGATTGATGTTTTGATTGAACCTACTTTGGCCCATCGCTTGCTCCGTGCTCAGGTTGCCCGCGCCTCGCCGGAGACATCATGGTCGGACACAAATTTTCTCAATCTCAATTGAAAGCAAGTCGCGCGTTGCTCACGCGCGGAGCTGCGGCGCTGGTGTGCTCGGCGATGGCAGCATGTGGCTTTGTCCCCAGGGACGAGCAACCAGCGTCCGCCGCGGCCGGCTCGGATGTTGGGAGCGCGAAGTATGGCGCTGTGAATGCGGTGAACGCGGTCAATGCGGTGAACGCGCTCAACGCGCTGAATGCGCTCAACGCGCTGAATGCGGTCAACGCCCTCAACGCGCTCAACGCCGTGAATGCGCTCAATGCCCTGAATGCGGTCAACGCGCTGAATGCGCTCAACGCTGTGAACGCGCTCAACGCGCTGAACGCGCTCAACGACACGAATCTCTTCAGCGCCCTCGATGGTCAGCTTGGACTGGGGATCGACCTGGGCGACCGAACGGTCGCTTCCGCCGACACGCTGCCGACCAAAGACCTTAGCCAACTCACCGCGCAGCAGATTGACGACCTCTGCCCAGTTCCCGCTTTCAACAGCCAACAAAAGGATGTCTGGGTTCAGTACGCACTTCCCAAGTTCATGACGCTTGGCAGCACTTTCGAAAAGCTCGTCTATGATTCCGACAGCTCGGACTTGGTCGTAGATGCCTACGGCAATGCACAGCCCAGCTATCGCGCGGGCGATGATGTCATCGTGCAGAGCGACACCTTGCCGCCTCACCGGCTGTTCGCCGGATACGCGATCGCCTGCGGAAATCTCGCGGTGCGCCCGCTCTTCTTGGCACCGGCAATCGACGGCCAGGCGTGGGACGACCACCTCTTTCGTTCATATGAGAGCGACCTCGATTACATCTGCCTGAAGTTCGTAGACGCAAACGACGGCGTCTCCAAATGGTTCTGCGGCGCGGGCAACCTCGGCGACGGAGTAACTGGAGTTGCTTCGCTCAACAATTCGCCCCGGACCTTTCTTCTCAACAGCTTCAAATGGGGAGACAACATCTGGAATCACCATTGGGAATTTCCGGCAGGCCTCGGATCGATCTCGGCGAGAATTTCACCGGACACTCAGACCGGATTCGCGCACGATTACGCCTGGAACATGAATCCGAACGACTTCCACGCCGACGGCAGCTCTAAGGCCCTCGATTACATTGCTTCGGTCGGAGTCAAGACTGCGACGAACCGCAGCGGCGTCAACATCAGCCCGTACAACACCCACAACCTCCAGGACTTCTGGGCGAGCAATCCAGGCGCGGTGGTGGACTCGCTGGCCATGGCTCAGCTCAACCCGAGCGAGATGAACCAAGGCGAGGTCGAGATCCGCGGCTGCGCCGCTGGAAATCCCAGCCTATGCTTCCATTATTTGAAGTATGCCGATGTTGCCAGCGATGGCACGATGGGAGGTGCCCCAGGCAACGCCGATTTTTTCGCGGTGATCAACCTCTCGGTGGGCCCCTGGTACGCGAGCTCGAACAGCGTGTGTTCCTGGCGAGCTGATTGGAATCTCACCCAGGCGCCCTCGAAAGTTTTTTCGTCGGTGATCGACTGGTCCGCCAACCTCGATGGAAGCAATGCCAAGGTGGCCAGCCTGTTCACCGGAGATTACCGGGTGGCTGTGAACCTCGCCTCGATCGAAACGGAGCGGTGCCCGAGCTGGAATTTGTGCGAAGGCAGCACCCAGACCGGAGCGCACGATGCGGCTTTGTTTGCCTTGGACTCCGATCAAACCCCGCTCTCCGGCGCCGTTCGCTTCAGCTACTCGTCGAAGCTGCCCTGCTCAGCTGGAAACGCTGGCAATCTTTGCCAGGGGTTTCTCTGCGGCGAGCCGGTGGCCACGCAGTCCATCGACGGCCTTTCGGGTGATTGGTGGCTGTGCTCCGGCGACAACTGCGCCACGTCGGGCGATAATTGGCAACTCGCTTGTCGCAATCAGACCGACTGCGTAATCACGATGGCGGATACGAACGTGGTCGTAGTTCGCTTGCCCACCGCGGTGCGAAGCCAGTATCTGGCCAATCCAACGAATCTATCGAACGCGTACGCGAACAACGCCAAGGCCTCGCCGGTGAGTTTGTCGACGCCGAAGTAACCGCGGACCGAACGCGGTCGCTACGAGCGAACCAGCGGCTTGTAGCGGATTCGCCTTGGCCTCAAAGCGTCCGCGCCCAGGCGCTTGGCCTTGTCGACCTCGTAATCCTGGAAGTTGCCTTCAAAGAAGAAGACCTTGCTGTCTCCCTCGAAGGCGAGAATGTGAGTGGCGACGCGGTCGAGAAACCAGCGATCGTGGCTGATGATCACCGCGCACCCGGCAAATTCGAGCAGACCCTCTTCGAGCGAGCGAAGCGTTTCCACGTCGAGGTCGTTGGTCGGCTCGTCGAGCAGAAGCAGATTCGCCCCCTCCTTGAGCATCTTCGCCAGGTGCACCCGGTTCCGCTCTCCACCCGAGAGATCCTTGACCCGCTTCTGCTGGTCGGTTCCCTTGAAGTTGAAGTTGGCCAGGTATCCACGCGAGTTCATCTTGCGCTGCCCGAGCTGAACCCAATCGAGCCCACCGGCGACTTCCTCGAAAGCGGTTTTTTCTCCGCTGAGCGCGTCGCGGCTCTGGTCGACGTAGGCCAGCTTGACCGTCTCGCCGATGCGCAGCTCGCCGACGTCCGGCTTCTCGCGGCCGATGATCATCCGAAACAGGGTGGTTTTCCCGGCGCCGTTGGGGCCGATCACTCCAACGATTCCGCCGGGAGGCAGCTTGAAGTCGAGTTCGTCGATCAGAAGCTTGTCCGCATAGCCCTTGCGCAAGTGCTTCGCTTCGACCACCAGTCCGCCCAGCTTGGGGCCGGGCGGAATGTAGATTTCGCCCGTGGACTCGCGCTTCTCGGGCTGCGCGTTGAGCAGCTGCTCGTAGGCGGCCAGTCTCGCTTTGCCCTTCGCCTGTCGCGCGCGAGGAGACATGCGGACCCATTCCAGCTCGTGTTGAAGCTGCCGCTGCCTCGCCGATTCGGCTTTTTCCTCCAGCTGGAGCCGCTTCTGCTTCTGCTCGAGCCAGGAGCTGTAGTTGCCCTTCCACGGCACACCTTCGCCGCGGTCAAGCTCCAAAATCCACTGGGCGACGTTGTCCAGAAAGTATCGGTCGTGCGTGATGGCAACCACGGTGCCGGGGTATTCCTTCAAGTGCTGCTCCAGCCAGGCGACGGATTCGGCGTCCAAATGGTTGGTGGGCTCGTCGAGCAGGAGGAGGTCGGGCCGCTCGAGCAGGACCCGGCACAACGCCACCCGGCGCTTTTCTCCGCCTGAGAGATGCGACACTTCTTCGTCGCCCGGCGGAAGGCGCAGGGCGTCCATCGCGATCTCCAGCGTGCGATCCAGCTCCCAGCCATTCACTGCGTCGATCGCATCTTGCAGCTTGGCTTGCTCTGCCAGGAGCTTTTCCATCTCCGCGTCGGAGATCGGCTCTCCCAGCTTCGCGGCGATTGCGTTGAATCGATCGAGGAGGCTCCTCACCGGCTTGACCGCGAGCTCGACGTTGCCTTTGACATCCAATTCGGCAACGAGCTGTGGCTCCTGCGGCAAAAAGCCAACCCTAGCGTTTGGATCGGGCTTGGCGTGGCCGAAAAATTCGGATTCAACGCCGGCCATGATTCGAAGCAGCGTCGACTTGCCGGCGCCGTTTGGGCCGATGACGCCGATCTTCGCCCCGGGGAAGAACGACAGGTAGATGCCTTTTAAGATCTCCTTTCGCTCTCGGACCTTTCTCAAATCCTGCATGGTGAAGATGAAGTTTTGCGCCATACTTCCTTTCCGTCCTTCGCGTTTCGCCGGAACCGCGCTATGGGATTCCCATCTTGGAGACGGTGCTGGAAGTGCGAGATCTGGTCAAGCGCTTCGGAGCGCTGACCGCGCTGGACGGCGTAACTTTAGACATCCGAGCCGGCGAGATTTTCGCGCTGCTCGGCCCGAACGGCGCGGGAAAGACCACTCTCATCGGCGCGGTCTGTGGGCTGATTCGGAAGACCTCGGGGACGGTGAAACTGTTTGGCATCGACCTGGACCAGGACCCGGTCAGCCCGAAGTATCAGGTTGGGCTGGTGCCTCAGGAAATCAATTTCGACCCGTTCTTCACCGTCTCCGAATCCCTGTTCATCCAGCTCGGCTATTACGGAAAGCGCAGGGATCCAGCCCGGGTGACCGAAGTGCTGAGGGCGCTGTCGCTCGATGAGAAGGCGAGCTCGCCCACCCGGGCACTGTCCGGTGGCATGAAGCGGCGGCTGTTGATCGCCAAGGCGCTGGTCCATGCGCCGCGCCTCGTCTTCCTCGACGAGCCGACGGCGGGAGTGGACGTGGAGCTCCGCCGAGATCTTTGGAGCTACGTTCGCAAGCTCCAGACCGGAGGAACGACGATCATCCTCACCACTCATTACCTGGAAGAGGCGGAGGAGTTGGCGGATCGCGTCGGCATCATCAACGACGGCAAGCTGCTCCTGGTCGAGGAAAAGAGCGCTCTCATCCGGCGCCTCGGCGAAAAGAAGCTCGAAGTCCGCTTCAAGCAGAAGATCGAGGGTCTGCCCGAGCACCTCTGGAGCGCTGGCGCCGTGCTCTCGGCCGACGGCTGTCGGTTGAGCTACGTCGAGCGAAAGGGCCGGCCGTCCGTCGGAGAGATTCTCCGTCTGATCTACGCCGCCCATCTTCCAGTGGAGGATGTCGAAACTCGAAGGTCGCGGCTGGAGGACGTCCTGCTCTTGGTGCTCCGGGGCGCGCCGAAGCCGGAGCCGGCGTCCGTCCCAGCCCGCGAGGAGACGCTCAGAGGGGACGAGCTTCTCGGCCTCGCTGTTCGCGACAAGTAAGGCAGCGACGTGGAATCTCGAGGCGCATGGGCATGAATGTCATCGGCACCAAAACGCTCCTGTCAAAAGAGGTGCGTCGGTTTCTCCGAGTTCCGGGGCAGACGGTGCTTTCGCCGCTGATCAGCACCAGCCTGTATTTCGTGGTTTTCGGATACTCGCTCGGCGGCCGGGTCCAAGAGGTCGGCGCCATTCCCTACATCATCTTCATCGTGCCCGGTCTGGTATTCATGGGGATGGCCAACAACTCGTTTTTGAACACCAGCTCCTCGCTTTTCATCACCAAGCTGCAGGGGACCGTGGTGGACTTGCTCGCGGCGCCACTTGGGCCGACGGAGCTGTTGCTCGGCTTCATCGGCGGCGGGATGGTTCGAGGGTTGGTGGTGGGTCTTTTGACCTGGGCGGTGGCCGCCGCGTTCACCGGATTTCGGCTGGCCCACGTGCTGCCCACCCTGGGCTTTGTGATCATCGTCACCTACGTCTTCTCGATGCTCGGCTTTCTCACCGGGCTCTGGGCGGAGAAATTCGAACAAATCAATTTCTTCCCGATTTTCGTGATGCTCCCGCTGACGTTTCTGGGCGGGGTCTTCTACTCTGTGGAGGCGCTTCCGGAGCCCTGGCATTCGATCAGCCTGTTCAACCCTATGGTCTACATGGTGGAGGGGCTTCGATACGGAATGCTGGGCTCAAGCTCGCTCTCACCCGCTCTCGGCGCCTCTATCCTCGGGGTCGTCGCGGTCGTTGCGACCGCCTTTGCCTACGCCGCCCTTCGTTCGGGATACAAGCTGAGGGTGTGATCCCGCGAACGAGCTTCGGTTTTCCATGGACTGCTACAGCCGCCGGCGCGATTGTCCTATTCTCGAGGCAATGGGGGTCCCTTTCGGCAAATACAAGCTGCTGCAGAAGATCGCCTCCGGCGGCATGGGGCAGGTCTTCCTTGCCCAGGATGCGACCCAGGGTTTTGAGAAGCTCGTCGTCATCAAGCGATTGTTGCCGCACCTCGCCGAGGACAGAGAGTTTCTCTCGATGTTCGATGACGAGGCCCGTATCGCGGCGCTGCTCAACCATCCGAACCTGATCCAGATATTCGAGCGCGGTCGCGTCGACGACTCGTATTACCTGGCGATGGAGTACGTGGCGGGCGGCAGCCTTCGCCACGTCGACCGAGACGCGAGAAACCTCGGGCGTCCGCTGCCGGTCGGCGCGGCCTGCCGCATCATCGCAGACGCCGCCGCGGGATTGGACTACGCCCACAAGCTTCGCGGGGCTCGGGGGCAACCGCTGGGCCTTATCCACCGCGATGTTTCGCCGCAGAACATCCTGGTGGGCTTCGACGGCGCGGTGAAGTTGATCGACTTCGGCGTGGCCAAGGCGCTGGACCGCCAACAGCATACGGCGACGGGCATCCTCAAAGGGAAGTACCCGTACATGTCTCCGGAGCAGGCATCCGGCGAAGAGATCGATCACCGCTCGGATCTCTTTTCTCTAGGGGTCATCTTATGGGAGCTGCTGACCCGGTCGCGTTTGTTCAAAGGCAGCTCGGACATGATCACCATTCGGCGCGTGCGCGACTGCCAGGTGTCGCCCCCCAGCGAGGTCAATCCGGAATTGCCCGCTCGTGTGGATGAGCTCGTCCTGCGCGCCTTGGCCCGAGAGCCAGGCGAACGCTACGGCGATGCGGCAGCCTTCAGGCTGGCGATCGAAGATTTCATCGTCGCCGAGCAGATCCCGGCGAGCTCCGCTCACCTGGTCTCTTATCTCGCAGAGCTGTACCCAGATCGAATCGCCCACGCGGCCGATCTGTCCAAGCTCGACGAAATGGCGCGCGTGGACGATTTGGAGCGCAGCAGCAGTCCATCCACTGCCTCTCGACGAGAGACGCGCGATTCGAGTGCGTCGCCCTTGGCTGCGCTAGCCGAGGACGCGGGGACCGGGCCGGGCACACTCCTGCTCGAGTCGCCCCGCCCGCGGCGACGCCCGCTCCGCCCGGCGATGCTCTGGTTGGGCGCGGCGCTCATCCTCGGGCTCACGGGCGCAGCTCTTCGCTGGAATCACAATCGCCCCGTCGAAGCGGCCAACGCGCCCACGCTGACGGGAACAGAGCCTCCTCAGTCCCCGCCCCTCGCTCCGCCGAGCTCCCTCGAGGTGGAGGTGGACTCCGCGCCGCGCGGAGCGCAAGTTCAAATCGACGGCACGACGGTGGGCGTGACGCCGTTGAAGGTCGCTTTGCAGAGCGAACGCGCCGAGGTTCAAGTTGGCCACCCCGGCTTTGAGCCGGCGGCATTGACGCTCACCGCGAAGGACGCTCCGCGCGTTTTCGTCCCGCTCCAGAAAAAGCGAGTCAAAGCGCGGGTCAGCCCAAACCTGGGGATCAAGACTGGCCGGTGAGGTCCTGAATCCGGTGGTTTACCCCGCAGGGTTTATCTCGTATTGATCTCCAGAATCCTTCGCGCCAAGGTTCGCCTCTTCTTGCGGCGAAATGGCCGGAAATGGACCCTTTTCTCTCGCGAGCCAAAAACTGCGCAATTGGTTTGTCCATCGCGTTGGGGGCCTCGGGCGCGGTGGCGCTCGCAGACAACAACGCGGATGAAGCGGAAGTCGCCTTTCAGCGCGGCAACGAGCACTACGCCTCGGGCGACTACCAGGGAGCGTTGGCCACCTATTTTTTGAGCTATCGGTTAGTGGCCAATCGAAACGTGCTCTTCAACATCGCTCGCTGCTACGAGGCATTGAACCGGTTCAACGAAGCATACCGCTACTACAACGACCTCGACGTGGCGGGCTTTTCACCGGAAGACCGTAGGCAAATCTCGCTTTCGCTGGGACGAATTCGCCCCAAGGTTGCCCTGATTCACATCGCCACGGATCCTCCTGGAGCGGACGTGTTCGTCGACCGCGAGGATCTCGGATCTCGTGGAAGGTCGCCGCAGACGTTGGCGCTTGACCCGGGGAGCCACTTGATCCGCGTCAAGTACGAAGGATATCGGCCGGCGGAAGTGACCGCCGAGCTGGTGCGAGGTCAGCAGATCGAGCATCGCTTCCGCTTGGAGCAGATCGTCGGAACGGTCCAGCTGGCCGGCAGGCCTGTCGGAGCCTGGGTTCGTGATGTGCCCGATGGGCCGATCAGAGCGACGCTGCCTGGCGAACTCCAGCTCTCGCCGGGGAAGCATTTGCTGTACGTAGGCCACGCGGGGTTCATCACCTCTCAGGTGCTGGTGGATGTTCAACCCGAGACCGTCAGCCCGATTGAAGTAGCGCTGGTTCAGCAACCGGCGGCGACCGGAAAAGTCGTGGTGACCTCGAATCGGGATAAAGCGCTGGTGCGCGTGGATGGCAAGGAGTCGGGTTTCACGCCAATCGTCCTCGAGCTTCCTCAAGGCGAGCATGAGCTTGAGATTTCAAGTCAGGATTTCTACAGCTGGTCAAAGCGGGTCGCCGTGGCGGGCGATCGCGAGCAGACGGTTTCCGCCGAGCTGCGCTACATCGCCCCCGCGGTGAAGGCGGCGTCGAAGAACTTGGTCTCATTGGATGAAGCCCCGGCCTCGACGACGATCATCACCGCAGAGGAAATCCGCGCGTTCGGCTACACCACACTTGCCGAAGCACTGGCCGGCGTGCGCGGATTCTTCACCGCAGACGATCGGGTGTACACGCGGCTGGGAGTGCGCGGCTTCCTCGTGCCCGGGGATACCAACACGCGCGTGCTCATCCTGTGGGATGGGCACTCAATGAACGAGGTCTGGTCCGGCGAATCCTACGCCGGCCGCGAGCTCAGCGTGGACCTCGGCGAGATCGAACAGATCGAGATCGTGCGCGGACCTGGTTCGGCGCTCTACGGCACCGGCGCTTTTTTCGGCGTGATCAATTTGGTTCCGCGCGACTCGCTCGGCCGCCGGAATGTCGAAGCCACGGCAGCGGTGGGGGCGCTCGGCTCCTGGCGCGGTCACGTCACCGGGGCAGTGCAAAGCGGAGCGAACGGCGGCGCGCTGATCTCCGCGGCGATGTACAAGGCCCGCGGCGCCCAGACAACGGACCTCGGTCCCAGCGGTCTTGCTCTTGGTTCCGACGATGAAAGGGCCACCAACGCCACCGCCCGGGCGAGGCTCGGTCCCTGGAGCATGGTCGCTTTCTTCAACCAAAGGCAGAAGAGCATTCCCACCACCGAGTTCGGCACCGTCCTCAATCACAGCGGAACCGGAGTCCTGGACTCACGCGGCTTCGCCGAGCTGAGATACGACCGAGATTTCTCGACCTCGAGCTCGCTCTCCCTTCGCGCCTATTACGATGCGTCCCGGTACCGCGGAACCTGGGTATACGCCGAGCAGGACCAAACCGGCATCGCGGTGACTCCGGGCCAGGCCGCTCCGGTGTCGGTCGAGACCGAAAACGGTCGCGCCGACTGGATCGGCGCAGAGGCGCGCTATCGATTTTCCTTGCTCGACAACAACCACCTGACGATGGGCGCCGAGGTGCAGGGGCGTCTGCGGGTCAATGAGCAGCTTGTCGGTGGTCCGACAACACCGCCGCTGCAGTCCAAGCGGCGAATACTCCTCTCGCCGTACCTGTGGGACGAATGGCGGCTGCACCCTCGCATCCTGCTGTCGGCAGGCGTGCGGGTCGACAAATACCTGGACGTAAACGAAGTGCCGGTCTCCCCGCGAGTGGCGCTCATCGTTTGGCCGTACACCAATGGCCTGACCAAGCTCGTCGCCGGCCAGGCGTTCAGGGCGCCGAACGTGTACGAGCTGTTCTATGGCGACCAAACCCAGCTGCCCGCGTTGCACCTCAATCCGGAGACGATCACCACGTTTGAGATGGAGCATTCTCACAACATCAACCAAGCGGTCCGGGTCACGCTGGCCGGGTACTACAACCGCATTCACGAGCTCGTCATGCTTGCGCCCGACGGCGGGTCGCAGCCGGAATGCGGAGCACCGCGCGAGCCCAAACCCTGCGTGGTGTTCCAAAATGCACAACAGGCGCTGCGAGCCCTGGGAGCCGAGGCTGAGCTGCGTTGGCAAGCAGGTCGATACGCCTTAGTCGACCTTTCGTACGCGTACGTGACCTTGCTGGGAACATTCCCGTCCATTCAGGCACAAACCCCCAACCACCTGGCGTCCGCGCGCCTGATGCTCCCGATTGCGCAGAGCGGCGTGAGGCTCGCTGGCCAGGCGACCTATCAAAGCGCGCGAAGATCACCCGAATTGCGCTCGCCGACCGGAGAAGCCCTACTGCTGGGATTTGCCGTCTCGGGCGAATACGAGCACCTTCGCTACTTTGCCGGGGTCAGCAATCTGCTCGACGTCAACTACGCTTTGCCAGCCGGCAGCGGAAGCGGTCTAACTACAGTTCCGCAATACGGGCGAAGCTTTCTACTCGAGTTGTCCGGGTCCTTCTGAGCGTGCCCGACGGGTCCGGAGGCTGGCATCCTCCGTCCTTGAGTGCGATGAAGAGGTTATTCAGTTCCATGCTCGCCGCTCGACCGAGAATCGAACCGCATCGGACGAAGGACGCGCACGCCGTCCGGGTGACCGAGATCTACCGCTCCATCCAGGGCGAGTCTTCGCACGCGGGCCAGCTGTGCACCTTCGTGCGGCTCACCGGCTGTCATCTGCGCTGCAGCTACTGCGACAGCGAGTTTGCCTTCTATCAAGGCGAGCGAATGCAAATTGACGAGGTCCTTCGGCGCGTGAAGGAGCTTGGCGCGCCGCTGGTCGAGATCACCGGCGGCGAGCCGCTCCTTCAGCCGGGCGTCTACCCGCTGATGGAGGCGTTGCTGGCGTCCGATTTCACCGTGTTGCTCGAGACCTCAGGTGCGATCGACGTTCGCTTGGTGCCGCCTGGGGTGCACAAGATCGTCGACTTGAAATCGCCGTCGTCCGGCGAGTGCGACCGAAATGACTACCGGGTCTTGGATTCGATGGGAAAGGGGGACGAGCTCAAGTTTGTGCTCGGAACGCGCGAGGACTACGAGTGGTCGCGGCAAGTGCTGCGCGAACGAGAACTCCTGAGGCGTTCGTTTGGCATCTTGTTTTCGACGGCCTTTGGCCAACTCTCTCCGCGCGTGCTGGCCGAGTGGATCATCGCCGACAAGCTCCCGGTGCGCTTTCAACTGCAAATGCACAAGTACATCTGGAGCCCGGACGCGCGAGGCGTCTGATCAGCGAACGGCCGGCAGCTCGAGGGCCCCCAGGTCGACGCTGACTGCTCGCATCGCGCCGGCCAGGACCAGGCAGCTGACCAGCCCGGCAATGATCAGGTTCTTTCGCCCGTGCTCGAATTGGCTAAATGCGTAGTAGAGGATGTAGCCGGGAATGCAGAGCACCATGAAGCCGGTGCCGACGCTGCGCCGGAATGCGTGAGTGAGAATCAGCGCAGCGCAGACGAACCCAACCGCGCTAAAGAGCAAGCCCAGCAAGTTGAGCAGCATTCTTCACCCGGCCGATTTTCCTGCTCCGAACCGCTGGGAGCGTACTACATTCCAAACTAGGAGGTTTGCCCCATGATCTTTGTTCGCAAGTGGGCACTCATCGCGCTCGTGGGCGCCGTTTTCGGGGACGTCGTGATGTGCCTGATCGCGCCGGCGATCATCGGCTGGTACAACTCCACGGTGGATCCCAGTGCTCTATGCAACTGCCTGACCACGGCCCGGACCACCGCCCGGCAGATGGTCACCGCGCAAGCGATCGGCGCGGGAATCGGTGCGCTCCTCTTCCTTTTCCTTGGAGCGCTCATTACTCAGGCCCGCCGGAAAAAGCTGCGGGCGCAGCAAACGCCCGCGGCACCCCCTGCGCCGAGCTAATCGGCGAGCAGAAGCAGCTTCTGTTGTCTGCTGAGCCGCTTCAACGACGCCTCTCGCCGGAGCGCCGCTTTCTTGCTCTTCGCCCGTTCGCCGAAGACCAGCTCCACCGGGAGTCGAGATCGCGTGTACGCGGCTGCCTTGCCGCGCTGATGTTGGCTCAAGCGGCGAGGCAGGTCGCTCGTCGCGCCGGTGTACAGCGTTCCATCGGCGCAGCGGAGCATGTACACGGCCCACTCGCCGCGCGTTCGCCGCAACGGCTTGTCTGAAAGGATTTTCACCGGGTCAACTCTACCCCGCGTTTTGCGGGCCGCCAGCCTGCAAGCGAGGCTTTCGGCCTCGCCCCCGCGCTCTCTCGCTAACTGACGGCAACAGTTGTTATTGCCGCATCAGCCGTGCTAGGGGTTCGCCCTCTTCTTCATTCTCAACCCCCCAAATGCCTATGACACCAAGATCCCTAATTAAATCCCTGTTGTTCGTCGCCCTCGCGTCGATCAGCTGCAAGCGCGGTGCGGGAAGCGACAGCATGAACTTCAAACACAACAAAGACGGGAAAGGTCCCGCGGTCGCCACCTGGGACGATGATTCGGTCAGCGCCCCGGACCTCAAGCAGCGATTCGGGGAGATGAGCCCGTTCATTCGCGCGCGCTACGCGACGCTGGAGCAGCGCAAGGAGTACGTTGAGGGCATCGCCCGCTTCGAGTTGCTGGTCGGCGAAGCTCGGCGCCGCGGTCTCCAGAACGAGCCGGAGGTGGTGGACGCCGCCAAGAAGATGATGGTCCAAAAGTTGATGCAGAAGGAATCCGAGAAAAAGGCTCCAGTCACCGACGCGGAGATCGCCGACTACTACGAAAAGCATAAGTCGGATTACGTGAAGCCGGAAACCACCCGGCTTTCGGATATCTTCTTCGCGGCGTCCAAGGACGACCCGCAGCGCGCGAAGAAGAAGCAACTCGCCGAGGAAGTGCTGGCGAAGGCGAAGGGGAACAAGCCGACCGATTCGGCCGCCTTCATCGCGCTGGTTCGCCAGTACTCTGAGGACCCGAAGACCAAGACGTTGGACGGCGACATGCGCTTTCTGACTGAACAGGACCTCACCTCTCAATTTGGTCCCGAGGTGGCGAGCGCCAGCGCCGGCTTGAAACAGCTTGGGGACCTCTCGCCGGTGGTCGAAACGGCTCAGGGGTTCTACGTCCTGCGATTCCAGGGGCGTCAGGCGGCCATCAATCACGGGTTGGAGCAGGTAAAGACGCAGATTCAAAGCCGCATTGACTTCGATCGGCGGCAGCAGAATTTCAATAAGTTCGTGGAGACGCTCAAGGCGAATGAGAATTACAAGCTGAATGAAGCGGAGCTGGCCAAAGTCGAGATCGACACTACGCCCGCCGGAAGCGCCCGGGGCCCCGCCGGTTCGCCTCAGTCCCCAAGCCCGGCGCCAGCAGCTGACACATCACGGCCCGCGGGGACTTCTGCTGGAACGCCCGCCCCGAGAACGCCGCCGGCCCAGGCCAAGAGCCCGCCCGGTCATTAAGCCGTTGTGCGCGATGCCGCCCTGAAGTGCTCGGTGGGGCTGCTGCTCGCTGCGTGTCCCGAGCAAAAACCGCCGCAGCAGCCGCCGGT
>Ga0126384_10000192_pt1 | contig 30897 bp, 25 predicted proteins | sample PanSoiMetPlot_36_FD_92543 | JGI IMG/M metagenome (GOLD analysis project Ga0126384, IMG submission 92543) | Tropical forest soil microbial communities from Panama - MetaG Plot_36 | ecosystem: Environmental > Terrestrial > Soil > Tropical forest > Bulk soil | place: Panama | collected 2016-02-17 | reverse complement strand
ACGCGCCAGAGAGCGCGTACGCCGGCACTTCTTGCTAACCCGTCTGCTTGAGGATTGGCTCGCCCTGATTGCCGAGCTGAGCTTGCGCGTCAAGGTTTCGGAGATGGAACGTGCAGCCGCGGTTTGGCGTTAGTCAGAAAACGTCCGACCACCGGTTCCATGCGCATCGCCCAAATAGCGCCGCTTGCCGAAAGCGTGCCACCCAAGCTTTATGGTGGAACCGAGCGTATCGTGTCATGGCTTGCTGAGGAGCTTATCGCCCTCGGACACGAGGTGACCCTGTTCGCAAGCGGGGATTCGGTCACGAGCGGCAACTTGGTTGCTGTCATCCCGCGCGCCATTCGCCTGAGCCGTCCACGGCCTGACCCTTTGCCGGCTTATACGGCCCTGCTCGACGCCGTCGCGGTGGCGGCCCGAGAGTTCGACATTCTGCATTGCCATACCGAGTGGATCCACTTGCCGTTACTTGAGCGGCTTGGGGTGCCTCACCTCACAACGATTCACAACCGTCTCGATACCCCTGATCTTCCACCTCTTGTGCGGCGCTTTCCGGAGGCGCCGCTGGTCTCTATCTCCAATCACCACCGATCGCCTTTACCGGCTGGGAATTGGCTCGGCACGGTCTATCATGGCATGCCCGCCGACATCCTGAGACCGAGCTACGAGCCCGGACGGTATCTGGTGTTTCTGGGGCGACTGACCAAAGAGAAGGGGCCCGAGACTGCAATCCGCATCGCAAAAGCCGCCGGGATGGAGCTGCGGATGGCCGCCAAGATTCCCCGTTCCGAGACGCGTTATTATAAGGAACGACTGCAGCCGCTGTTGGACGGCGCCCAAATTAAGCTGGTGGGCGAGCTCAATGACAGCGCCAAAGGCGATCTGCTGAGGGGCGCTGCGGCGTTGCTGTTTCCGATCGACTGGCCCGAGCCGTTTGGCCTCGTCATGATCGAATCGATGGCGTGTGGTACCCCAGTCATTGCCTATCGGCGTGGATCAGTCCCAGAAGTGATCGATGAGGGCGAAACCGGCTTCGTCGTCGACAATGAAGACGAGGCCATCGCCGCCGTCAAACGTATTGGGGAGCTTGATCGGCGCAAGGTCCGCGCCGCCTTCGTCAGACGCTTTACCGCCAGGCGCATGGCGAATGACTATCTCCGCCACTACCGGTTAAGGCTCCAGCAGGCGCCGCGCCGGCAACTCGAGCCGGTTCGGGACAGGGCCTGAGCAGTTTACGATTGCCAATCAACCGCCGAACGCTTCCGCGTTGTCCTGGCGCCGCTTGTCAATGGCAGGACTCCGGTGAGGCACATTCAGCCGGGGTGCAGTAACAAAGAAACGAACCTCCCATTGATTCCGATGTGGCCCATCACGGGTTGCGTACTTCCCCGCGTCAGTCACCATCGGTGCTTCGCCGGAAGTCCGTGCCGAGTGGCAACGTCCGGAACCGCCCCCACGTTCGTCACGTTAAGCCTCACAAACCGTCGTAAATCTGCCTCTTGTGCGTGATTGCCGCACGGCAACTTGAGCCGTGGCGATATCAAAGCGGCACGGACCTAGCGCACGAATGGACCTGTGGCGGACCTCAAGCGCGTAGCGGAACCACGACCAGCACGCAGGTAACGTTTGCTTGCGCCAATCGTGAGATCGGCACCGGAACGTCGGTCCAGACCTTCCGTTTCGCAAGCTGGTGTGGAGCTGCCATGGTCGTTAGCGATTTTTCCAACCTTCTGCGAACGCGGGTCTTGGATTACCGCGGAGGCGCCGCAGTATCATCGGTAGCGGTGATGATTGGGCTGCTTTTTGCCGGCAGTACGCTGCTGACACCGCTATATGTCATCTACAAGGACCGGTTCGGCTTCTCGCAAGTTACTTTGACGCTCATTTATGCAATCTACGTTGCCGGCAATTTGGCGGCACTGCTCTTATTTGGTCGAGTGTCCGATAAGCTCGGTCGGCGCTGGGCAGCCCTTGCCGCAGTATTGATTGCGATCAGCAGCACCATTGTATTCCTTTTCGCGGGAAGCACATCTGCCCTATTTGTTGGCCGTTTCCTCAGCGGATTGGCGCTTGGCATCGGCTCTGGTACGACCACCGCTTGGCTCGCCGAATTGGTAGCCCGCGAGGCTTCGGCACGATCGGCCATCATTGCCACAAGCTCCAACTTCGTTGGACTCGGCATCGGCTCGCTGCTGTCCGGCTTGCTGGCCCAATATCTCCCCTGGCCGCTCCAGCTGTCTTTCATCGTGTATCTCACTGCCCTTTCGCTCGTGGCACTGGGGACTTGGCGGGTTCGTGAGACGGTGCCGGATCCGGTTCGGAGCATCGGGCAGATCCCACTACGGCCGCAACTGTCTGTGCCAGCCGACATCCGATCGCAATTTGTGGCACCCGCAACTGCGGGCTTTGGCGCCATGGCGCTGGTGGGATTTTACGCGGCAATTGCACCAACTTTGCTGGCCCAACGCTTGCATGTGACAAACCACGCCGTCGCGGGCGGCCTCTTTTTTGAGCTCGCAACCGTAGTTGCCGGCACCATACTGTTGACCCAAAGTCTGTCGAGCCGTCTTGCAATGCGTTGGGGAGCAGCCTTGATGCTGCCGAGCATCTTCCTTGTGGTAGCAGCTGAAATCTTCGGTTCGATGACCCTTCTGCTCGTTGCAACCGCCGTTTGCGGTGGCGCCGCGGCGCTCGGCTATCGCGGCAGCATGCAGGTGGTCAACGACATAGCCCCGCTGAATCGTCGCGCTGCCGTGATGTCCAGCTACTTCGTGTGTGTCTTTTGCGGCAACGCACTCCCCGTCATTGGCATCGGCGTGATCTCGACATTGTCGAGTTCGCTCACTGCAACACTTGCCTTTGCCGCGATGGTCAGCCTGTTTGCGCTCGTCGCACTCCGCTTAGAAGGCAAATAGTGCCCTCGACACAGGGCGCAGGCTCGCCGTTATGAGGACGCCACGCCACCAAGCCCGAAGTGTCAAGGACGGCCGATAACCTAGCCCTGAGCTTGGCCGTTATGTTGGATCCTGCCGGTGCTGCCGCGAGCGGTGGTTACCCCGTCATCTCATGTCCCGGGGGAGTAAGGCGCAGCGATCTACGGGGCTCTGATGCCGTTCTTTGTGCGTGCTCCACACCACCAACGCATGGTCGGGAACGTGAGCTCCACCGAGCGGAGCGGGCAATAGGATCACTTCTTTCTTACATCGGCCGCGGTTTTTCTTTTGGCGTTGTTCCGGCCTTCGTATTTTGGGACCCTTGCGGGCACAGACAGGTTCCTGCTCTTTCGTTTACCCATGTTGCCGGCCTCGTTTAGCTTGTTCTCTCACTGGCCGAACGACCTTGGGGCACTGAGGGTTCCTGGTACTTGGCAGCCGGCCGAGCAACAGCTGTCGCGGCCCCGCCTACGACGGTGAACGGCTTCACGCCGGCTGGGGTCCTTGGGACCCTGCGGCACCCGGGACTTGGCTCTGTTTTAGTGCAAGGTCGCCTTGCCGCGCCCCATTACGCCAGCGGCACGCGCGAGGCGCTTCAGTGTTCTAATCTTTACGTTCATCGCCCTGAGGATAGACCGCACCCTGCGCGCTTCCGCGCTCGCGCGGGGCATCGAACCGAGATGGATGCGCAGTTGCTCCTTGCGCATTTCGAGCAGGGCGACTTCGTGATTGAGGTGCTCCATGGCTCGCCTATTTGTTCAAGGTCACGCCTAAGCTTGCGGTGGTCCTATTAGCCACCGGCGCCGCCAGATATCCCAGTAACAGAATGCCAACGAACATCGCGACCAGATACCCCGCCACCATCAAGGCCAACGATTGTGATCCGGAGGCGCTGGTCAACGCTTCAAAAGCTTCTCTGCGAGGAAAGTCGCGTTGATGCGAGGCCATTTGCTCGGGGCGCAAGTAGTTGACGCGTAACATACCAAGTACTTTCGCTCTGGCTTACCGTCTGGCTGGCTAGCGGCATTTGAGATGGGAACGCGAGACCTTACCTCCCCGTTCCGTGGACTGCCTGCGGACTTTGACGCTGCCGACATCGTGGCTTCCGCCCGCGAGAGTTGCGGCGAACGCCGGTTCAATCCTGATCTTTCTTGCCTGTTCTTTCGCGCACTTGAGCGCGGCGCGGCGATTCACGCCGGTTCTGCTGGTGTCAGCCGACTAGCAGTGGTGTGTTCTGGCGCATTTCGGTTTCAATCTGGCGCCTTGATCGGGCGATGCGTGACTTGCGATGGTCCGGCCGGGGGCCATTTAATCGTCAGGTACAGGGTGGACTATGCACACAGCTAACGCCGCGGCTGCGACCCGTACCGCGATCGCTGAAAGGGCATAGCACGGCACGTTATCGTCTTGCCGGCCGAGTGTGATGGAGATAGGCGGTCATCGTGATCTGCGACGCGCTTGATCGGATTGCTCGGCGGATCGCCCACCGGCAGCAACCGCGATCTGACGTGTGATACATGGGCGGTGGGCGTCGAGGCAAGCCTATCACCGCCGCCCGGGGATCGATTTCTGCCGGTCGATCGGCGTTGGCGGTTGGCCTGTCGAGACGCGGATCCTCACATCTAACTGGCGGCCGGCACAGGTCAACGGACCGCCGCAAGCCGGGCTATTCATTGATCACGAATGGGCGGAATCAAGGAGATGTCTCAGCTTTGCACGCACCGAGGCGTCCGGCTCGCGTTGGTTGATGGTCCCCACGTATTTCCCCTTGCGGTCCATCATATAGATCGTCGCCGTGTGATCCATCGTATATCCGCCGTCCTCGAGCCGCACCTTGGCCGCGTACACCTGATAGGCGTTGATAATGGCGGCGATGTTGTCCCGCGTGCCGGACAAGCCGATGATCCGCCGATCGAACGATGAGAGATAAAGCGCAAGCCGCTGCGGCGTATCGCGCTCTGGGTCGACGGTAATGAACAGAACGTTAAGGCGGTCGGCGTCGGACTTCAGCTCTTGAAGCCGGTTTGACAGTTCGAGCAATGTCGTTGGGCAAACATCTGGGCAGAAGGTAAAACCGAAGAATATCAGTGTCGGCTTGCCAACATAATCGCGGTCCGTCACCGCCATCCCGTGATGGTCGACGAGCGTGAACGGTCCTCCAATCTCCGCCTTAGCTGCTGGTGGGTGCGCTTGTTCGGCATCCAGTCGGGCCGATTGCGCTTCCAAATAGCTGATCAGATCACCCGCGTCATTGTCAGTGATGCCCAGTCGAGGCATGAGGACGCCCGGGTACTTTGCCATGAGAGCCAGTGCAGTCGGATCTTCCTGCGCTCGCAGCCGGTAGGGATCCATGATGAATTTCGTGAGCCAAGGGCGCTCACGGCGCGAGGTGACGCCGCGCAGGTCCGGGCCCGCACGGTCGCCGACGCCAATGGTGTGGCACGGCGCGCACACCTTCTTGAACAAGACCTGGCCCGGCTCTGTGCTGAGTTGATAGCCGGTATTGCTGGCAGAGCTGGGTGGCGGCGTACGAACCTGGTCGCGCCACTTAGGAATCTGGCCACGGACATCCATGACGAACCGCTCGATGTCGCCGAGCACCGAGTTTCTCGCCCACTCGCCGGTCGCATCGTTGCCGAGCAGGACCTCTTGGCGGTGCTCCGTCAGATCGACGCTTCGCTGACCAAACTTGGCACTGATCGACCGGACATCCGCAGGCTTTCCGGTTAGAAACAGCCACCCCGGCCCGATGTGAAATGCATCCGCATACTCCTTGAGCTTGGCGGGCGTATCGTGTTCCGGGTCGACCGTGAGTGAAACGAAAAATACATCGCGCCCGACGGCGTCGCCCAGCTTGTCCGCCGCCTGCGTAAGCCGCGCCGTGGTGAGCCCGCAAATGTCCGGGCAGTTCGTGTAGATGAAGTTCATCACCACAATCTTGCCCTTGATCACGTCGTGATAGAAGCGCAGCGTCTTGCCGTCCTGGGTAACGACGGGCAGATTGGGAATGTAGCCCTCTCCCCAGTGTCGGTCCTGTGCTTGGAGTGAAGTTGGAGCCGAAACGGCTAGGGCGCCTAGCACAGCCAAGACGACGCAGCGCGCTCGTTGCATCGGAATTCTCCTAAAAGCCCGTACGCAGGTTGCCGCCGAAGGGTGGCCCCGCTACCACCCTTCGGTTGATCGTCGGCTTGACCTACTGGGCGGGATTGAAGGCGAATGGATCCTCGCTGCCAAACCGCTCCAGTTTGCCCTCTACACGCAGCCGATCCGAGCGCATCTTTGATCGTTGGATGGCTTCATTGATCATGTCGCGCGTCGCCGTCGTCGATGGCGGCTTCTGAGACGCAGAGCTCAGAATTCCTCCGGAATCCGGCGGCTTTTTTGCTGCCGTTGTCGTGGTTGTCGTTGTCGTACTGGTCTGAGCCGATGCGGACGGTGCGGCCATGGCACAGCCGGCCACCACCAGCGCAATCATCGACGTGCGAAGAGTGGACGCGAGTTTCATTGCTATCTCCATATTTTGAGGGCTTTGACCGCATCCGATTAGGCCGGCATCCTGGGATCGCCTTCGGGCAGGATTTCCGGCGTCGTGAACACCACCCCGTCCGGCGTCGGGTTCGGCGTCGGCGTCACCGCTGCCTGCGGCGACCCGGCCACCCCGGTGAGCAGCTGGATCCGCATCAACAGGGCGAAGTCCTCGTGCACCGTGTTGTGGCAGTGATTGACGTAGGATCCGCCGTATTCACCGAACTGGATCTGGAAGGTGACCGACCTGTCGCCGGTAGACCGCAGCCGCCAGACGTCCTTTCGGACCAATTTTTCGGTCGCCGGGATCGGATCGCGTCCGTCGAGCCCGCGGAACAGGGTCACGCCCTCCTCAAAGTGGAGATGGATTGGATGATCCCAGCCGCCACCGCCGTTGACATAAGTCCAGTGCTCGATTTCGCCCGGCTTCGGCACCAACAGCTGGATGCGGTTGGCATTCATCGAGTGCGCCGCCGCGCCATTCACTTTGACCGTCCACGGGAACTGCGCGGTTTCTGGGCAATCGGGGGTGCACTGCCCCGTCTTGGGATCGCGCGAGTCGCCATTACCTGACCGTCCCCACTCGACCAGCCTGGTCCTTACGGGAGCGACGACCGGAATCTGTTCGGTCAAAACAGGCGGCACCACACTCGGATCTCCATCGCCCGCACGCAGGATGACGCCGGGTACGTCATTGCTCATGACCTGATTGACGACGCGGAATTCCAGGACCGGTCCGACGACCGGATCGCTGCCAAGGCCATTGAGCAGCGAGGCGGCTTGCCTGAGCGTCAGCGAGGACGCCGGCCCGCGCCCATCGTCACGCATCGTCACCCTGTTCACCAGCCTGACTTTGGCGCCAGGCCGGAACGCGGAGAAGTCGACGACGATATCGTAGCGCTCCGCGGTACCCTGGTGATCCAATGTTCCGCCATCCAACGCAGTGTTTGGAATCGGGTTCACCACTAGGTTGCCATCGTTGGCGATGAACTGGAACGGCACCGTGTTCCCGGCCTCATCGGCGAGACCCAACTGGAAAAACCGCGACATACAGGCATTGAGGATGCGGAAGCGATACTTGCGCGGCAGCACCTCCATGAACGGCGCATAGGCGAAGTTCACGAGTGGGAAGTCGCCTAGGAAGCCGTCGGTGGTGAAGATGTCGAAGAAGTACTGCCCTGCCGGATCCAGGGCACCGTCGGAAATGATGAGATTGACGTCGAAGTCGGTGTTGCCTGAGTCCAGCAGGCGACCGCTGGGCAGCCGCAGATTGACCCCATCGTTGAGCACCTCATTGCCGCGGTCCGGACCACTGTAGTAGTTGATCATCATGAGGTTGCCTTTGTAGACATCCTCGGCCGTGAAGAAGAACCGATGATCGTGGGCCCACATCGTGCCCTGCAGCTCACGGAAGTCGCCGGCCACATTGACGAGGCCACCGTTGCCGTCGGGACCCGACGCGCGGCGATCGGTCGCCTGGGTATTGATCTTGTCGCGTCGCGCCAAGGTCGTGCTCCAGCGATAGTCGTAGAACGTGCCTGGGAAGTGGTGCACGTTGGCGGCGCCGTCGCTTTCGGCGCCATTATGTGCATTGTGGAAGTGGAGCTGGGTCTCGTTGAGCCCGAACCCCCCGTTCTGCCCGCGTAGCACCGGCAGGTTCTGGTAGATGCGCGTGAGGATCGGTTCGCCGTATCGTCCCTTGATCAGCATCGGCGGCAATTGGCCCTGCTGAAAACGCCCCTTGCCATAGGTCCAAACCGCGTTCGCATTGAGCGCCGGGAAATGCGGATCGAACCGGGTGCCCGGTGCAATCTGCCCGATCGACATCACGTAGCCGACCTTGGGGAAGAACTCGTTCCAGCGCTGGTGCGCGAATACCTCGCCGGGGGGCCGACCCTCGATCGGTCCTCTGCCGGTGACGGGATTTAGGAAGGGATTGTCCGGATTGCCGTTGCCGCCAGCGTCGGTGAAGTCGGTGTGATAGGAGAGCCGTTTGGCGGCGCGTTCGCCCAACGCGGCAGGGAAGTTGGCGACCGCGTTGAGGCCAACACCGGTCTGAGTGAGCGGGATCGGCGTTTGCAAGGCCAGCCTCGGCATCGGCTGCGTGAACCTTACGGCGTCGAACAGCGGGCTACGCGGCGTGCCGGTCGGAACCTCGGCGAAAGCGCTCTTGGCGAAGGGGCTGAGGCCGTTCTTGAGGGCGAGCGTACCCGCGAGTGTAAAGATCCCCCATTTGTAGAGATCGCGCCGGGTAATCTGGCCGGCGGAGCGCGCCTTGACGATCTCCGCTCGATTGTCTCGCGCCCTCTGCGCCTCTCGCTGCCGGATACGCGATGCTTTGCTTGAAATGTACATGCGTTCTCCTTCTCTGCCTTCGGCGGTGCTTCCACGCAGCCGCCATCAATGGCGCTCTGCCAGGCGGTAGCGCTGCGCAGGAGTGAACGGCCACTTGCGTGCCGCACGTCTACTGAGTTGCTGCTAGGGACCTGTTGGTAGAGACCTACTGCGATCCTCCCTCCGAGGATCGGCGATCAAAAAATTATCAACAATCATCGCTTCAAGGTCGCCGTATCAACAAACAAACTACATCATCATACCTTTGCCGTGAATTAGATTCTCAGTACGTTACGGTACCCGGTTTTTGCGATTGAATCGTTGGGTGCGCAGAAGCAGTGCAAACGTCATAACTGAAATCCATAATATCGAATGAAACTGACGATAACGGTTCGGCGGCGCCACATGTAAAAAAATGATCTGCTTTTTTGCTACGAGCCGAACCGGTGAAACCCATGCTCTGCAAGCGTCATTCGCCATTGCTGGCGGCTCAATCCCACGACATCTCCCGTTTCAAGACCCGCAAATGTCGATGGTGCAGCATGGCTCGTCACGACGGCGACCGGGTTCATTGTTACGACCTTTGTCTAACATGCTGGTAAGCTGTTTCTTCAGAAAGAGACTCGCCTCACACCCGCCAGGACCGGGTGCTCTCTATCGAAACCCAGCCCACAGCAAGCGGCGGCACCTGTTCCTTGCGCTGAGCATAACAACACTGCTGCGCCCGCGCCGCCTCGCAAAAACCGGCAGATCGAAACGAACCTAACACCAGCCCGCATGCAGAGATTGGCTCGATCGCAAGCGGCCGAGGCCAGCTTGAGCTTCTCGGTGCGCGCATGGGTGTTATCGTTCGCCGTACTCCCCAAGCGATCAGCCCGAGGACATGGTCCCCGGCCGGGGGTCAGCGGGTGCTGGGGATTGCCACGCCAATGCTGGCGCCCGTGCGGCGTGCCGCGGCTCTATGCCACCGCGGTCGAGTTCGACGGCTATGCACAGCCAGTAGTTTACCCCTCGTCGCGCCTCAGCATCAACCGTCCGGCGCGCTCACCACAATCATATAACCCGGTAAACACCGCGCCGCGAAGATCGCCGGCCGTCAGGTGGCCTCGAATGCCAAAGAGCGTGCCGTTGCTACCCATCTCCTCAATGCTGTCGATATGGGCTTCGACCGGGTCACCCTGCGTCTCGAACGAAATGTGGATGTGCTGATCGGGGTTGGTCACCGCGCGCAGCAGGTCGGCCTTGTCTGGGCCATTACGGACCTCGAGTTCAAGCGTTGTCATGCTTGGTTCCTTTCGTATCTGGGCGAGGCAAGCCGTCTTGCTGTCTCTCACCGACTTTCCCAAGGGCTGCAATTTGTGTCGGCCATCAACCGATCGGGAGTGCAATTCCCAATCGGACGCCCCCTCCTGCCATGTCTCTGCCTGGAACGGATGCCGCAGCAGATAGCGGGGTGTCGGCTCGCCCTTCAATGCCTGAGCAAGCCCGACGGCGCTTTCCCACTCTTCAGGCTCGAGGTCGCCCCGACCAATCCACCCAGCGCAACCCTTTCGGCCTGTTGACGCGTGCTGAGCCCTGGATGCCTTCTCGGATTTCCTCCCGCGTCAGATCATCTCGACGATCTTGCAGGACGCCCCCATCGTATCGTCCAGGGGGATTGGCGCCCAAATCAGGATCAACTTCGCCGGTCTTGGTCAACACCCACATGTCGCGACGGTGAGCTGGGCCGTCATCTGGCGCCAAGGAACAGGGCGGGCATGTGCATCAACGGGGAGTTGGTCCCCGTGTTCCCACCCCGCGGGCGACCTGGGCGCGCGCCATCGCATCCTTGTTGGCACCGTCATTCCGCCAAGCAGAAATTGGCCCGCCAACGCCGCCACAGGCCGCCCACCGGGTTCGCATTTGGGTCGCCACCAGGTCTCGCAAGACCTGAGCATGGCCTTGAGTTTGTTCGCCGCCTGACGCCAGCGTAGGCGCAAGCATCCCGAACCCACGGGGGCAGGTATCGCCTTGTTGCTCTCACTCGCCGTCCCTGCAAACCCCGACGTTTCCCTACATTTCCGCACCAAGCCCGCGTACGTGTGGCGCGCGCCCCGTGTTCACGAGCGAGGCGAGCCGTCCGCCGCCGTGCCGCCGTTACGTGCACACAACCGACGCTAACCGAGCCGGAACATGGCTCCGCAGACACCGTTGAATGGGCAGGATTGGGCGGCGCAGGTCGACGCCTGCGACCAGGGATAGGAACCAGGTATCCAAATGGCAAAGCCGGAAAAGAAGCGTGCCAGCGAGAACTCAGGCTCACGTCGGCGCAAGCTTGGCAAAAGCGACCGCTACCCAAGCGACTATGGGGTCCGCGATCGGGAAGATGCCAGCTGGCAACCGGGCGACAAAGGTCAGGGTCGCAAAGGCTTGAGCAAGGGTTATGGAGGCAGCGGCGACGACGGTACCGGAGCCTCTGGACCGCAACGACCGGATCGCCCGCGGGGCAACCGAGAACGGTAGAACAGAAGCCCCTCACTCCAACCACTCGCCCATAGTGATCAGAGCGCTGGCAGCGCGGTCCTGGTGTGTTGTCAGAGGTTAGCGCGGAGGTGGCGGTTCGCAGCTCAGGGCTGTGCGCGCCGGTAACTTTGCGGGGTGGGTCGGAGATGCCTGGCACGACAGCTTCGACGGCGTAGCCCAAGCAAATTTATTGCCACAGCGCACTCTAGGCCGTCTGCTAGGCATTGCCGTCGTCATCTGGCTTGCGCTGCAGGACGTTCGCGGTCGCTGCCGGCATTTCGCTCTGCAACGAATCCTGTCCTTCGCCAATTATCGATGCCCGATATGTTTTGAGCTTGTCTAGCCCCGACGTCATCCTGTCGAGGTCGGCAACCGCTTTCATGCTGGCGTCGAAGTCAGAAGCCACAGAACGAACGTACTGTCGCTGATGCGCGATGCGCGCCTCCGCGGTCGCGATCAGATGGTCGACTTCGACCAATATCGGGTCGGCGTGATGCGCCTCCGGATATGAGCTACGTCGCTTGCTACGTGGATTCATGGCTACCTGGTGCCACAGCAATGAACTAAGCGATGGGACGCGGCAAGACGTCCGAGGGCTCGTCACAATCAAGAGACCATCACGACGGCAATCAATAGAAGCACCGGATCGAACGATCGTTCCTTTGTACGTTCCCGCACCAACTTGCCGCGGTGGCCCATCAGGACCCAACAAAAGCCCGGAGATGCGCGGGGAACCGACACCCCCGCGCTGGCAGTTAGCCTAGTTCCGATCAGCTTCCCCCCACATGACAAGTGCCAAGACCAACGCTGCGCCCTAGCTCCGTTCCCCCGAGCCAGGGCGCTCTTTTGCGGCGCTGTGGTATGCCCAGTGTACTTACGCCGCTCGTTGCCGTCTTCGCTGACCGCTGGTTTGTCTTGCCGCTTGCGATGCGCGAATTGGTTCGCGGCGAGAGCAAGCGCTTTTGACAGCCATCCGAGCCGCGGGCGCAGCTCATTGTCCGTGGCGCGGGCGTGAGCTCTCGCTCGATCGCCAACACAGCGTCCGCAGAATCGGACCGAGACGCCTTGGCTTAGGGCGCTCGCGTGGAGTTCTGCCACACCTTGATGATTTCCAACACGCGGCCGGAACCCGCCCCATCGCCGAGAGTTTTCGGCCAGAGAGTTTCCGACCAGAGTTTCTAGCTTGAGTTATGGGTAACGCCGGCGCTTGCTTGGCGCGACCCAGAGAGGGCATCCGGCGCAGCGGGTTCAGGTGCCTTCTCCAGGACCTACGTCCACTCTCCTCCCCAAGGGGCGTAGGTCCTTTTACTTGTCGCTCAATGCGAGTGGAATGTTGATATCGGACACGTACGTCCGATGGCAATTGCCCTTAAGGGTCCTCATCTTCATCTTCATAGCGGCAGCAGACTAAGTGGCGGTCGCTAACCCCGCGTGCTGCCGTTGCATCGCCTTCTCGACAGCAGCATGCCCACCGTCCACGACTGCATGTAACGTCGCCGCGCCGAACCGGATGGTGACATCAACCCTCCCTGCTGCGCCGCGCGCTCCAAACGGCGCCGTCAGGACCTTTCGGAGCGGCCCGCCGTGAACGATGGCTTGAGTGGCGCTGGCGGATTGCTCGGCGGTCCATGCAGAAATGTCATTGTCAGATAAGCGCCAATCCAGGATCCAATCGCAGCGAACAGGACATAAGCCCAGTTGTTTGTGTAGGAAATCACCGCGAATGACGACAGAAGGTACCAAACGCTGCTCCAAGTTGCCGCTGGCACGCGGCGGCGTGCCACCACGGCAGACGTGAACATGACGTACACCGCATCGGTGGCGGCAGTCGCAAGCACAACTCCCAGCGACAAAAGTGGATCGATCCCCAACAGCATATGCGCCTCGCGTCCAGATCCTCGAATTTCACCGTGTGCCGGTTGCCAACCAGCGCGCCGCTGGTTACGCGTGCTTGCCTTCGCTCTCAAGCAAGCCGCGGCTTGTGCGGCGGTAATCGTTTCAGGGTTGACCCGAAGCGCACCGCGGCTCCTGCCGCCCCAACGGGCCAAAGCGCCCACCATCGCTCGCACACTTCCTCACCGTTCGCGCGCCGCTCGCGGCCCTAATTGGCGCCGCCAAACCCGCCGCTGACCGGACGACGACACCTCCGACAATCTTGTGTATTTACCATGTGGCAGGATAGTCGAAGCGCCCGTACGCTTCCGTACTCGCCTCATCCTTTACAAGCATCACGCGTCCTCGGCACACTTCCGCCTGTTGCTGTAGCCTTCCACTATGCCGCGCGTCCATGCCCAGGATGCCTGGCACTAAGGGGAAGATTGGCCCCCCTGGGGTTGCCTTCGTCCCGGAAAGCCCGGGGGGGCCTATAAGATCATTTCTTGTCTGCACGTTCGCCGAAGCAATCGACGCGGCGGGGGTGCCGTGTTGCGTTGTGGCACGCTTGATGAGCTTCTCAAGCTCGTCACCGAAACGCCTGGTCGGGTGGTTCAGCGCCGCGACGCGTGTATTCCGTGTCACGTCATCGACATCTTACGATACGGTACCCGCGAGAGTGTGGTCCCTATTGTGTTGGGTAAAGGTGCCCTTAGCGCAAACCAAGCCCATCACTTAATTGCGGAGGCGAGGCATGGGTCGCTGCTTGCCGTTCAGCTTGGCTCCGTCGAAGTCCTGCTCGATTACCGACGGACCGACTGCCAGACGATGCTGCTTCATCATGGTCTCGAGGAGGTCAACAATCCCCGCCTGCTGGGCAGTGGCGCTCCCATCGGTGTGCTTTACACCGCAATCATCGGCGTGTTTCTGGTCAGCGCCAATCAGGATCTGGGCGAGCACGCCGCGGCGATGGTTGGACTCGCACAGAACCAGCTTGATATCGTGCTGCTCGGCAATTGCCAACAGCGCTTGGAGCGCATCGTCGTCGTAAGCGCCCACAGAGCCGCCACGGACAATCACGGATGTCGGATCGTACAGCAGCTCAAAGACTGCATCCAACGTCTGGTTGAGATGTTCCCGGCACAACCAACTAGCGGACCGACCAATCGCTCGCGTGCGCGAGCCTGCTGGCGCTGGCTTCCCGGTTCTGAACCCCAAACCATAATTTGGCTCCCGCTCAAGGAAGTGGAACACATGCCGCATGCGACCCAGCACCCCAGAGCCTACGAGATCGCAGGGTTGGCAAACAGGCGTCGACGCGGACCCATGAGGAGATGATGTGAGCAGAGCCGACCTTTCACGTGCGCAGGTGCCAGCCGGATCGGTGGATGGCGCGTACCGTGTGATGCTTAGGGCTCCACAAGACCATTGCGAATAGCGTAGCGAACAATAGCTGCGGAGGAGGAACAGCCGATTTCTCGCTTTATGGCTGCTCGCTGCATTTCCACAGCTTTCAAAGTTGTGTTGAGAAACTGTGCGATCCGCCCATTGGTGTGGCCTTCGGCGATCAATTGCACCACACTTCGTTCACGTTCGGTGAGCGTTGGTCGCTCTGGACCTGGCCGTGTCAGGTAACAGTCCAAGAGGGCGCTCGAAACCTCAGCAGTGAAGAACGGCTTGTGCACAGCCAGTGCCTCCACCGCCTCAACGAGTTGGCCTTTGCAGTCGCTCTTGAGCACGTAGCCGCGTGCACCTGCTCGCAACAATTCGCGAATAACCACCTCATTGTCGTATACCGTGAAGATCAATACTTCCGTCTTAGGTAGACGGGTGCGGATTTGCCGCGTCGCCTCAGCCCCGTTGATTACCGGCATCGCGTAGTCCAGCACCGCAACGTCCGGCTTGGTCTCAAGCGCTTGGCTGATTGCCTCGTTGCCGTCGCCGGCCTCTGCGACCACTTCCCAATTTGGCTCAGATTCTAACACATTGCGAATGCCTGAGCGCACGACCTCGTGGTCATCAGCAATAAGGATTCGAACCATTGGTTGTTAGCGCGCCACCGCGCCCCGCTCGCAATTGCCGTCGCCTGCACCGAACAGAGCGCCGACAGGTCTAACATGCCCCATCTTAGCGCATACATTTTGGCACCGGCCATATTAGTCCGTGTACAGTAGCGTACCAAGTTGCGTTCAACCGGCAAAGCTTGCGCTCTATCAACACCGGACGACGAGGCCGGCATTCGCTAACGCGGCCGTAGCTTCGCCCTGGTTGCGGAAAATTCCCCGGGCCTGGCGGGGCGCGCATCCTTTCGCATCAACCATTGCGGCGCCGCAGATCAAGTACCATGCGCACCAGATGTGATAGGGACCTGGCAGCCATTTTCTTCATAACGGCGGAGCGATGATGCTCCGCCGTCCGCGTGCTGATACCAAGATCATAGGCGATCAACTTGCTCGGTCGACCTTCCACCAGCAGCTCGAGTACCTGTTTCTCGCGGGCGCTCAAATGCGCGTAGCGCTTGCTGCTCTCGCGCGCGTGCTCGAGGGTATCCACAAGCTTTTCGACCCGGGCAAGGGCCTCCATGACGATGCTCACGAACGCGTCTGGATCAAAGGGCTTTTCGGCAAAGTGAAAGGCACCGGCGCGCATCGCCGCCACCGCCATTGGCACATCGCCATGACCAGTGATCACGACGACCACATGCTTGCTCCCGCAATCGCGTAGGCGAGTTAGCACCTCCATGCCGCTGATGCCAGGCAGGCGAACGTCCAACAGCACGCACGCCGGATGCTTTGCCAGTTCGGACACCATGAACTCTTCCGCGCTGGCAAATCCAACCGGAGAAACGTTGGCGGTTCTGAGCAGGACCGCCATCGAATCGCGCAATTGCGCATCGTCATCCACGATCAGGACACGTGGTTCGCTAGTCGTCACAACAATCCGCCAATGTGCAGTTCGAGGATGAAGCGAGCTCCGCCAAAGGGCAAGTTCTGCCAGCTCAGGGTTCCCGCGTGCGCGTCCACAATTTGTCTCACCAAGGTCAGCCCTAGCCCCATACCGTTCTGCTTGGTGCTCTCGAACGGTTCGAACAGGCGGTCGGCGATCGCTGCTGATACGCCTGGCCCATTGTCGTCGACCATGACGACCAGGCGACCGTCACGCTTTAGAGCGCGTATCGCAACCAAACCAGGCGCATTGGTGCTGGCGGCATCGACAGCATTCCAGATCAAGTTCAATAACAGCTGTTCAAGTTGGATCGCATCACCGCGCGCTCGCGGCAGCTGTGGTTTGACATGGGTTTCGATGCGAACACCGCGCGCGCCTGCGTCGCGACCAATCAGAGTTACAATTTTGGTGATCACGCCCTCGAGATCGACGTCTGAAAGCTGCAGCCGGCCACTGGAAACATAGTCGCGCACCCGCTCCAAGGTTTCTCGCACGCGTCGCGCCTCCGTCTCGGCCTTGGCCAGGGCTTCGCTTGCCTGCGTCCGACTGTTGTCACCCCCGGACGCGAGCAGTATTCGTCGAGCGGCATGAAGATAGTTAGTGGTTGCGGCCAAAGGCTGACTGATCTCATGCGCGACCGCCGTTCCGGTCGCGCCTACCAGGGCGTGGCGCGTGGCGCGTGCCAGGTCCGTTTCCTGGCTGCGCATGCGCTCTACCGAAACCCACGCCTCAGTCACGGCAGCGCCGAGGAGTAGACCGGTGCCGGATAGCACCAGCATCAGCATTTGAAAGGCAATCAAATCATAGGCCGTGCGACCAAGCACCGTCGCGATCGTCACAATCAACGCATGCACCACCGGTAATGCCAACGACACCCCGGCATAGCCGGTCCTGACGGCAATCCACACCACCGGGATGAACAAGAGATAGAAAAGCTGATACCCGTGCGCTCGTCTTAGACCGAAGATGATCCATAAAGCGGCGGCGAGTAGAGCGGTGAATATGGCAGCATCGATAAACTCTGCCCGTGATGGAGAGCGATGCTCAGCGATCGCCTGCGACACGGCAATCGCTGCCGGCAAGAGGCTTACGATGCCGAGGGTTTCACCAATCCAAAAGTTCCGCAGCGCCACGAAGAAGCGTTCGAAAGATAAGATCCCGGTCAGATATAGAACAAGGCAATAGCAAAGTGCCAGCAGGAGGATGCCCGCTGGCACAATTGCCAAAAACCCAAGCACACGCGACAGCCCAACCTTGCGGCCGCGCCATGCTTTTGCCAGCACCAGGCTAAGGCCTGCGAAACCAATGGCAAGCACCAGGCTCGTGCCGAGGGACGCAAGCAACCCGGGTGCACCTGCATCGGTGGCAAAGTCAGTCAACAGCGACGCCAGGCCAACGAACGGTGCGAAGTGAACACCGGCAAACAACAAAAAGATCAGGCTTGCGCCGGCCGACGGATTCCAGAGTGTGATGCTTAAACCGTCGAGTTGAAAAAGAACGCTGGCGCGCTCAAGCAAGACGTAGGCGACGGTAAAAATGCCGCCATAGACCCAATAGGACGGCCCGTAGGTCGGTGAGGCTGCCGCCGGCAAGCGCCTCAGATCGGTATTGAAAAGAGTGCTCGGACGCCTCATCCGCATCTAACTTGCAGAAGACTTCGGCGCCTGGGTTCCGTGTCAGGCTGAGGCCTGAACGTGCGCGCCAACAAGGAGTTCCCTGCCGCGCTCGCCCGAATGCGATCGATCGCTAAGCAATCCGGGCCAGAGGATCGTGAGCACCACCGGTCAAGCCGCCCAACCCACCCCCGTCGCACGCATCTTCCACGCCACAACGGCACCCAACGCCGGCAACCCACCGGGCACGGTCGGCAGATCAACGCCCGGCGTCAACGGCGCAGGATCCCGCCGCTAATGGCGCGGCAAGCTCCTCGAGTCGAGAAGCCGGTTTGCTATCAACCACGTCCCCAGCGCGGCGCCGGCATCTTCGGCTACTGCCGTCACATGTATTAACTTCGCACTCCCGCTGCCGCTGCTCCCGGGCCACCCAGACCGGAGCAGGTGATTACCCCTCAGCCACCGAGAAACAGACGCCCGACGTCGGGATCAGCCAGCAGGTCGCGGCCTCGGCCAGCAATGGCAAGCTCGCCCGCCACGAGCACATAGCCGATATCGGCAAATGCGAGCCCCTTTTTGGCATTCTGCTCGACCATGATGATGGTCTTGCCCTCCTTGTGTTGCAGATCGCTCAATATGTCGAACACCATGTCGATATATCTGGGTTCCAAACCGATCGATGGTTCGTCGACCAACAGAACCGAGGGATTCATCATCAGTGCTCTACTGATTTCAAGCAGTCGGCGCTCGCCACCAGACAAAACCTTGGCAGGATGTTTGCGGCGCGCCGCCAACCGCGGGTAGCGGTCGAACACTTGCTCGGCGGCCAGCTTCGCATCCGTCATCTTTGCCATCAGGAAGCCGCCCATCCATAAGTTTTCCTCCACGGTCATGTTGGCAAATACCGACTTGTCCTGGAGCACATAGGCGACGCCCGCGGACCGCAACTTTTCGTTTGGTGAAAGGGCGGTCACATCCAACAACTGATCACCAACGCGGACGTTGATTGATCCGCGATAAATGTCGGTGAAGCCGAAGATGGAATGCAAGACAGTGGACTTGCCGGCCCCATTTGGCCCAATCAGACACAACGATTGAGCGGGCCCGATCCGAAGTTTGAAGCCGTGCAGGATCTCCATCTGACCATAGCCGGCGTGGAGATCGTCGATCTGCACGGCCACCGCCGATCCGGCAAGCGCATTTAGTTGTGACAGCGGCACATCGCGAGCAAGAGCGCGAGCCTTGCTCGCGACGTCGTCGATCGAAAGCACGTCGTTGGCCGCCGGACGCAGCTCGGTTTGATGGCCCATCATCGTCAATGGGCTCCGAGGTAGGCTTCGATGACACGTTTGTCTTGTTGGATGCTGAGCGCGTCCCCTTCTGCCAGCAGCTCTCCGTGCGCGAGGCAGTAAATCTTGCTGGCCATGCTCATAACCACATGCATGTTGTGCTCGATGATGAACAGCGTGATGCCGAAGTCCAAGTTCGCACGCTTGAGGCGGTCGATCAGGCCGTTGATCAACGTCGGATTGATGCCGGCGGTTGGCTCGTCAAGCAACAGGGCTTCTGGTTCATTCATCAGCGCCATCGCAAACTCGAGGAGCTTTTGCTGACCGAAGGAAAGGCTCCCCGCCGGCAAGAACCGCTTCGGATAGAGGCCAACGAAGCTGAGCAAGCCTTCCGCCCTGTCGATGACCTCCTTGCGTCGGTGCGCAAACATGGTGAAGATGCCGACTTCGCGCTGGGTTTCGGAAATCAGAAGATTCTCGAGGCAGCTCATCTTGCCGTAAATGCGCGTGCTCTGGAACGTACGCAGCAAGCCAAGCCGCGCGATCTCCGGCACCGAGAGGCGGGAGATCTCGCGGCCGTTGAAGAGAATCGAACCTTCGTCAATCGGGTGATAGCCGACGATCGAGCTGAAGAGAGTGCTCTTGCCCGAGCCGTTGGGTCCAATCAGGCCCGTGATACGACCGCGCGGCACGGTGAGCGAAACATTATGGTTGGCGACGACGCCGCCAAACGCTTTGCTTACGCCCTTGAGTTCGATAACCGCTTGCGTCATGGCGAACCCTCGGGTCGCGCCGCAAGTTGCATTGCCGCTTTGGCGTACGGGTCACGCTCGTCGGGTACCGGCTTGGCGGCAAACCAATTCGGATATTTCTCAAGTATCCAACCAACGATGCCTTGTTGGAAGTAGACGACGATAATGACGATCAGCAGTCCCAAGGTGACGTACTGCCAACCCAAGAAATAGGTCCAGGTTGCTTCCTTGATGATGTGGAACACGGTGGCGCCGATGACCGGACCCCAAAGGGTTCCCTTGCCGCCGAGGAGCACCATCAGCACCATGTAGATATTGAAGGTTGTGGTGGGAAAAGCAATGTCACGCGGTTCGATGAAACCGATCATATTGCCGAAGATGGCACCGGCAATACCGAGAAAGAACGCCGCCAGTACCAGCGCCGTACGCTTGATGCGGCGCGTATGCAGACCCATGGCTTCGGCCTTTTCCTCATCATCGCGGATGGCATTGAGCGCGAGTCCAAAGCGAGTGGAATAGAGCCAAGTCAGGAACAGCAGCAGCGCGAAGCTGACGGCAAACAACAAGGCATAGAAGAACAGCTTCTGCGCCTCGGGGTAGCCGGGAAAGACCGGCATCGAAATGCCACTTGCAGCACCTACCCATTCCCAGGAAGCGACGAGCTCGGCCGCGGCAATGGCCAGGCCCAAAGTGCCGATGGCAAAATAGGGACCGCGCAAGCCGAACAATGCCCAGCCGACGGCGACGGCAATGAGTGCCGAGCCCAATCCCGCGGCCAGCAGGCCCAACCCTAAACCCGAGAAGTACTGGAAGGTGGTGAAGGTGATGTGCGTGGTGCGCGCACCGGACGTATACATGCCGACATCGTAAAATAGGCCAATCTGCACGATGGCCGAGATGTACATGCCGACGCCGAAAAAAAAGATATTGCCAAGGGAGTTGTATCCCATCTGCCCGCCTAGGATGTCCCAGGTAAGCGCAAACAGGATCATCAGCCACAGTAGCGCCAGCTCATTGCTGTAGTCGGGAAGCAGCAGCGGCGCGGCGATTCCCGCCACCAACAGGCCTGCCAGCGCCATCGAATGCGGATTGCGCTTCATTGCAGGGCCTGCCGCAGACTGAGCTGTTGAATTTGTCTGACCGTAAGGACGGCCAGCAGCAGAAGCACAATGATCGCCTGCTGGAATTCCGCGCCAAAAACGAACCCGCCGAACTGCTCGAACACGCCCATGCCAAAACCGGCGGCAATCACCGCGGGCAGGTTGCCGAAACCGGCTGCGGTCACGATCACGAATAGTCGAATGGAATAGGTGGTGCCCATGAACGGCTGGATGTTCCACACCATCGCCACCAGCGCACCAGCGGCCCCGCAGATGGCCGCGTTGAGACAGAAGGTGAAGGTGTAGACCCGCTCGGTGTTGATGCCGAGCACACGGGCGGCGCGCGGATCCTGCGCGGTGGCGCGGATCGCCTGTCCCATGCGGGTGTTCTTCATGAACAACACGACCGCGGCGGAAAGCAGCACTGCCAATACCAAGCCAAATAGCCGCGTACCTGTCACCGTGATCAGACCGCCGGCTAAACTCCAGCTCGGCAGATTAGCCTGTGCCGATTGGGTGTTGGGCCCGAAAGCAAGGTTCAGTCCCTGCTGGATGACGATGGCAATGCCGAAGGTGGCGAGCAGTGAGGTGAAGAGATCTCGAGTGATCACCTTGCGTACAATGGCTTTATACAAGACCCAGCCGACGCCCCACAGCAGCAGGAAGGCGATCGGCACGCCCCACAGAGGGTGCAACCCGGATTGGTCGAGGTACCATGCTACGTACCCCCCCATCATAATGAAATCGCCCTGGGCGAGGTTCTTCACATTCATCACGCCCCACACCAGGGCCAAGCCATAGGCGGCAAGGGCGAAGATGGCGCCAATCATCAAGCCATCGAGCAGCAGCCCGACATTGAGGATTGGCGCCGCCCACAGGATCGAGATGTTGCCAATGATGTGTTGCATAAGCGGCTGACCAGATCGCAGGGGCCACAGGCGCGAAGATCGCGCCTGATGATGACGTTCGGCAGCTCAGTAGTGCGCATCGCGGGGGAAGACGAGCTCGCGTGCGGCGGCATCGCGCGGCCAAACGACGATGTATTTGCCATCCTGAATCTGGCGCAGCAGCATCTCCTTGCTTGGATTGCTGCCATCCGCCGCAAACTTGATGGGACCATAAAAAGTCTGCAGGTCGGTCTTGCTCAGGGCATCTCGTACCTTCTCCTTGTCAAGCGACTGTGCGCGCTCGAAAGCGTCCTTCCAGAGGTAGACGCCGGCGCTGGCTTCAGCGGTTTGATAGGGAACAACGTTGTACTCCGGATAGGCAGCCTTGATCTCTTTATTGTAGTCGGCGGCGCTGCCAAACATCGGATCGCTGGTTTTCATGGTCTCGGCCCATTGCGTCGGACAGATCACGCCCTCGGCCGACTTGGGGAAATCCTTGGCGATCTTCGCGGATTCGCAGTGCGTGAGGCCAACCACCGGGACTTCGACTTTGAGCTCGCCCATCTGCCGCGCGGCGGTCGCGGCACCCTTCTCGTGACCGGAGACCAGCAGCACGTCGGCGTGCAGCGCCTTTACCTTGGTCAGAAATGCAGTCAGATCATTGAGGTCTTTGGGCATGCGGTCGTCGATAATGGCCTTCATGTTGTGTTTCTTCATCGTATCGACCACACCCTGTCGCACGTCGAGGGAGAATGGGTCGTCCTGGTAGATCATCGCCACCTTAAGCGCCGACGGATCCTTACCGGCCTGCTTGGCACGCTCGGCAGCCATATCGATGACTGGTGTCAAATACTTTTCCGACGTGGCGATGATCCCGAATTCATACTTGTACCCTTGACTGAACAGGGAACGTGACGCCGCTTCCGTTTGCACCACGGGTGTCTGGTATTTTTCGGTAACGGGCAGAATAGCCTTGGTCAGCGGCGAGCTATAAGGACCGAGAATGAACTTGACGCCGTCCTGGTCGATCAGGCGTTCAACCAGCTGCGCCGCACGCGCGGGCGTGGACTCATCGTCGTAGTATTTGATCCTAAAATGGTAGCATTTGCCGCCAACGTGCACACCGCCAGCTTTGTTGATCTTGTTGGCGGCAAATTCGTAGCCGTTCTTGGTGTTGGTGCCGTTGGCAGCATAAATACCGGTTGCGGATAATGCCGCACCCAGCACCAGATCATCACAGGTCTCAGCGCTTGCGACGCTGGGTGCAAAGGACAGCATGAGCGCCGCGATGGCCGCCGCGTAACCTGCCGGTGAGAACATTATCAGCCTCCTTCCCGAAAGCGCCCAAACTCGCAAGCTCGACCTGGGCCAGCACAACATCTCGGAGCGTGCCGGTTTTGAGCACGCAACAGGTGCTGGTCCAACGTCGGTGCCTGCGCACAAGGTCCCGCCTCGCCCCTACGTAGTTTTACCTAGTGCGCGGGTTGTCGCAGCGTTCGCCCTGGATGGGATCTCGGGCATCGAAGCCGCAGCCCAGCGTGCGCCGGCCTATGGGAGCCAGCTTGTGGCAGCCCGCGACGGCCTTTCACCGCCGGCTCTCAACCACAGCCGCAGCAGCAAGACGAAGCCGTCCATCCCCCGCGATATCGGAGCCGGCCACGGCCGTGGTCGGCTCCGCCCAGCAGTTCGGGTCAACCGTCAACCTTGGCGGCTCGCGGTGTCTGGTAACGTATTGAGGTCCCAGACTGCCAGGATGAATACCAGGGCACCGACGATCAGCGCGTTCCACAAGGCATTGGGGGTATGGCTGTAGCGAAGCACCCACGGTGAAATGAACAACCACACACCGGCGGCGACGTTGAGCCATTCCTCCCAAGGCTGAGCCCTGACCAGTGCGGCAATCGATAACAGCACCACGATCACGCCAAAGATCCAGGCGTTCCCAGCCGCAAGTGAGGTGGTGGTGGTGGCGCCGTTTACCGCTGCGGTGTTTGCAAACCCGAGTACCCAGGGTGAGATAAACAACCATGCGCCCAGTATGAGATTGAGCCAGTCTTGCCACCGGTTGGAGAGTGCGATGTTGCCACGCGTTTGCATGATGTGAATTCTCCTGCATCCTATTGTTGTTCGTGGGACCGGGTGGCCGCATGCGCCCGCTCGAGACGGGCCCGATTGGGGTCGCGCGACCTTGCGCCCGATCGGATGGTCTTACTTCGCTAACGGAACGGTGCGGGCAAGGGTTTCAGAGCACAGGTGGGGAGAACTACCCACCGCTCTCGCCAATTGACCAGCACGGGGGTGCGGCAGCGCGATGCTCGCGCAATCGCGGTCAAAGATGCGCCAATTCGGAAAACGCACCCGACCGCGATCCTGTGTTGCGGTGCGCAAAGCTGTCTCCGCGACTTATGTCTACGACGGGATGACGGGTGCTCGCGGCAGGATAGCAGGCCGCGCTTCGAGTTGTGGCGCGCGCTGTGCGTTTGACTTTCGCCCGCGGCCACTTCAGGGGGGCTTGCCGACGGCTCCCCCGCTTGAAACCGGCGCCGTCGGCTACCACGAGGTTCGTTACCAGTCAGTGGTAGGAGCTGTGGGGCGTTTCATTTCGGATCGCTAACTCCTTGCCAACCTGCGTGCGGCGCCCGGTGTCCGCGACGGCACGGCGACTGGGTCGAGGTTAACGGCTGGCCACGCCACCCTTCTTGCTAATGCCCTGAATCATCTCCAAATGGTGCTCGAGCGTTGGCAACGTCCGCGCGGCGAAGTCCTTCAGGGGTGCGCTGCGGCCATTCTTGGCATACCGCTTGAACAACGACACGGCTTGCTCATGCGCCTTTAATTGTGCGGCTACATACGCCTTGTCGAACGCACTACCCTGCGCGTTGCGCAGCTTTGACAATTTCGCTTTCTGCCTCGCGTCCGGCTGTTCTTGCGGAGGTGGGGACACGTTGGCGGCCTCAACTGCCGACTTGAAGTCTTCGCCGGCCTTGGTGTGATCGGTGATCATCTGCTGTGCAAATGACCGCACGTCCTCCGACTGTGCACGATCCTTTGCGAGCTGGCTCGATTGAATCTCAAAGGTATTGGCGGCAGCGACCTTCTTGGCAAATCTGTTGGCCGCCGCAGGGGCCTTGTGTTGGGCAACGGCAGGGGCCTTTTGCTGATCTGCCGCAGGCGCCTTCTGCTGGCTTGCCGCAGGGGCCCTTTGCTGAGCAAAGGCGGTCGCGGTCGTGAGGACTACGGCCGCCATGGTGAGAAGCAGCTTCTTCATGGGGACCTCAAACAGTTGTGAAAGCGTGCAGCGGATCGGAGATAATCTCCGGCTCGCCGCGATGCTTCGTGTTGTGAGCCCAACGTTGCACTTCTGTGACCGTTCCGATGGCGATGCCGAGCCTTCCCTCAGCTTTCCGGCCGGCTGTTGTGGTGACTGTGGTCACCGCGAACCGATCGCTGCCGATGTCTTCGTACCTGCCCTGAACCCTCAAGGCGGCACGCTCTCGCGTCGGGCTGGGCCGCGAATTCGTGCGGAAACGTACAGAGGAACGTAGTCCGCGGCTCAACGATTTATCGATCACCGCCGTGCAGCGCCTCCCCTAGCACGACGGTACAGCCAAGCCTCCAATCCCTGGGGCTGGCCGGGGCGAGAGTGTGTTGCCGCGTCGGTGCTCAACCTCTCGCCCCACCGCCGCGCCTGGTGCTGTTCGGGAAACAGCTGCCGCCGAGGCGACGAAGCCGCGCCAAAGGCTTTAACGTCACCACGACCGGCCAGGCAATGGCATTGGATGGAGCCTGCTGTGGACGACGGTCAATCCTTCCTTCAACGCTGGTCGCGGCGCAAGCGTGCGGCCGAAAAGAACAGTAACCCGACACCGGAACGCGGCGCGTCGATCAGCCAACCGCCGGTCGATGCCGACCCGGCGAACATCGATTTCGACGCGCTCGATTTCAGCTCAAACTATGCCTGCTTCATGTCGGCGCAGACGCCGCAGGCGGTGCGGAGCAAGGCCCTGCGCAAGCTCTGGGCGTCCGATGCGGTGTTTAGTGAGCCCGATGGATTGCAGGACTATGCCAAGGACTACACCGATGCCGCTCTCAGGTTGAGCGATGCCGCGCAATCTGCCTATCGCGTCGGTAGGGGCTTCCTAACGGATGATGAGCTTGCCGCTTGGGCCGAGCTCGCCGTGAAGCCGACGGCGGCTCCGGGTGAAGCAAAGACGCCCGAGCACCGACTCGACGACGATCTTCACTCCAGAGAGACCACTCCCGAATGCGGCGCAACCGATGCCAGCGACGATTCGCCATCTGCGGTCGTGGAGCCATCCATAACTGCAGGCGAGGCTAGCGGCGAACATGGCCCGGACGGTGTTCGCCGATCGAGGGGTTGAGGCGCGATGATGACCTACCGGACCATACTGGGAGTTCGGACCGCTGCCGCTCACACTCGCCAGGTGTGCGGTGCAGCCAATTGGCCGCAGGTGGCCATGGTGGGCTCGCGAAACTTGGGCTGCGCGCAGCAAGGCGGCAGACCGCGGGCTCCGTACTCTCTCGTACGTAACAACTGGAACGGTCGCGGAACCATCAGGGCCCCGCACTGTTGCAGCATCAGCGTACAAAACTTCCCTGAGGCCACGAATGCCTCGTACAGCCAATACCCCGTCGCAAGCTCTGGTTGATCGCCGCACAATCTTGATTGCATCGGCCGCGCTCGCCACGCCGCTTGCCGTCCCGAACACCGCCGCCCCGTGCAGCAGTCCACAACCAAGCAACACCTCCAGCGACCATCAGGAAACGGATCATATTCGGCAATTCTACGCCGCGTGCCGGTTTTAGGTGACGCCCAACGGAGGCGCCTCAATGCTGCGCAAGCGCAATTTGCAGGGCCGGCTCAAATCGCAGGGCAGCGCTCGAGGTCGCGCGCAGCTTGAATGCAAAGGCGATGGCACACTGTCCCGGCGTCGCTTCCTGCATGCCTCCGGGCTGACCGTGGGTAGCCTGGCCGGGGTGGTTCCTACGCTCAGCGCCCGCGTGCAGTCGGCGAACGCGCAGCCTGCCGCTGGCGCCGGAGCCAAAGCCCAGCGCGTCAAAACAATCTGTCCATTTTGCGCCGTCGGCTGCAGCATTTGGGCCGAGGTTGAGAACGGCATTTGGACCGGTCAGGAACCGGTATTCGAGAGCGTCGTCAATATGGGCACGCATTGCGCCAAAGGTGCAGCCACTCGCGAGCTGGCAACCGGTGAGCGCCGCCTGAAATATCCAACCAAGCTCGTCAACGGCCGTTGGACGCGCATCAGCTGGGACCAGGCCATCAACGAGATTGGCGACAAGATCCTGCAGATCCGTGAGCAGTCCGGGCCGGACAGCGTATTCTGGTGCGGATCTTCGAAGTTTTCCAACGAGGCTTCCTATCTCCACCGCAAGTTCATGGCCATGTGGGGCTCCAACAACGGCGATCACCAAGCCCGCATTTGCCACTCGACCACCGTTGCCGGCGTCGCCAGTACCTTCGGCTACGGAGCGATGACCAACAGCTTCAACGACATTCACAACAGCAAAGTTATCTTCCTGTTGGGGGGCAATCCGGCCGAGGCACATCCCGTCTCGATGCTGCACCTGTTGCATGCCAAAGAGAGTGGCGCCAAGTTCATCGTCGTCGATCCGCGCTTTACCCGAACGGCGGCGCATGCCGACGAATATGCGCGCATAAGATCGGGGACCGACGTGGCATTTCTGTGGGGCGTGCTGCACGAAATTCTGGCCAATGGCTGGGAGGACAAGGATTATCTTGCCAAGCGCGTGTTCCGTTTCGATGACGTTCGCAAAGAAGCCGAAGCATGGACCGCGGAAGAGACCGAGCGCGTCACGGGTGTGCCGGCAGCCCAGGTAAAAAAGATCGCCAAAATGATCGCCGACCTGCGCCCAGGCACCCTGATCTGGTGCATGGGACTTACCCAGTCGAGCATCGGCATCAATAAAGTTCGTGCCGCCTGCATCGTGCAGCTCGCGCTCGGGAACATCGGCAAGACTGGTGGCGGCGCCAATATTTTCCGCGGTCATGACAACGTGCAGGGAGCCACCGACATCGGCTCCAACTCGGATACGTTGCCGGCCTATTACGGCCTAACCGCCGGTGCCTGGCAGCATTGGGCAGGCGTGTGGGGAGTGGACTACAAGTGGCTGCTTTCGCGCTTTGCCAGCAAAGACATGATGGAAAAGGAAGGCCTCACCATCTCGCGCTGGCACGACGGCGTGTTGGAGACGCCGGCGAACATCTCCCAGCCGCACCCGCTGCGGGCCATGATTTATTGGGGTCACTCACCCAATTCACAGACGCGCGGGGCCGATCTCAAGAAGGCTATGGAAAAGTTGGACCTGCTGGTGGTCATCGATCCGGTGCCTACCGCCACGGCCGTGATCGGCGAGCGCCAGAACGGCACCTATCTGCTGCCGGCAGCTTCGACCATGGAATGCGCCGGCTCGGTCACCAATTCGCAGCGTGCCCTGCAGTGGCGCGACAAGGTCATCAACCCGGTGTTTGAAGCCAAGTCGGATTATGAGATCGCCTACCTGTTTGCCAACAAGCTTGGATTTGGTCACGAGCTCATCAAGAACATCAAGGTGGTGAACAACGAACCGGTCGCCGAGGATATTACGCGCGAGTTCAACCGCGGTACCTGGTCGATCGGATATAGCGGGCAGAGCCCCGAGCGCCTGAAACTACACATGCAGCATCAGGACAAGTTCGATCCGACGACCACGCTTGGCCACAGCGATCCGGTGAAGGGCGAATACTATGGGCTGCCCTGGCCGTGCTGGGGTACGCCGGAACTGAAGCACCCGGGAACACCTCTACTCTATGACATTTCCAAGTCGGTGGCCGAGGGCGGCTTGCCGTTCCGCGCCGGCTGGGGTGTGGAGCACGATGGTATCCGCCTTCTCGCCGAAGGCTCAGCACCGAAAGGTTCGCCCGTAGCCGACGGCTATCCCGAGTTCAGCTACGCCACGCTTGAGAAACTTGGGTGGGTGCGAGAACTGACCCCGCAAGAAATAACGACCATCACCAACGTGGCGCGCGCGGTGTTGGCGGCGCACGATCGCCCTGACGGGCCGGCCACGGATAAGGCCGGAAAGACCACGGGCGAATCCAACACGCTGGCGCCGCCCGAAAACAACCGCAGCGTCGAATCCTCGCCGGATGCGAAGGGCACGCAAGGACAGGTCGGCAGCAACGAGACGCAGCGGGCTGGGGCCGACAGCCAGCCACCGCCCGGGCTGCGCGATCAGATTGCCAAGGTCAATTGGAAAACCGATCTGTCGGGCGGAATAATTCGCGTCGCGATCGCGCACGGCATGGCGCCTTACGGCAATGGCAAGGCGCGCTGCTTTGTATGGAACTATCCTGATCCGGTGCCCAAGCACCGTGAGCCGCTCTATACCGCGCGGCGTGATCTGCTCCCAAAATATGCGACCTATCCTGACCGCAAGCTGTGGCGACTGCCCCAGCTCTATGCCTCGATCCAATCCCGAGACGTCTCAGCCACCTATCCTTTGGTGTTGACCTCGGGGCGGTTGGTAGAGTTCGAGGGCGGTGGTGACGAGACCAGATCCAACAAGTGGTTGGCCGAGCTGCAGCAGCATATGTTCGCAGAGATCAATCCGGCCGACGCGCAGCGTGCCGGCGTCGGCAATGGCGCCTATGTGTGGATCGCCACCCCCGAAGGCACGCGGGTGCGCGTCACCGCCTTGATCACGCCACGGGTCGGTGCCGGTACCGTGTTCTTGCCGTTCCATTTCGCCGGCTGGTGGATGGGCAAGGATATCTCATCGCGCTATCCGCAAGGGACGGTGCCGTATGTGGTCGGCGAATCCGCAAATACGGCGACCACCTACGGCTACGACTCCGTCACCGCCATGCAAGAGACCAAGACGACCCTTTGCCGCATCGAGGCGGCCTGAGGACGACAATGGCACGCTTAAAATTCCTGTGTGACGCCGACCGCTGCATCGAATGCAATGCCTGCACTACCGCGTGCAAGAACGAGCACAACGTGCCGTGGGGCATCAATCGTCGCCGGCTGGTGACGATTAAAGACGGCGAGCCCGGTGAAAAATCGGTGTCCATTTCTTGCATGCACTGCACCGACGCGCCCTGCATCGCCGTCTGCCCGGTCAGCTGCATCTATCAGACCGACATCGGCGTCGTCCTGCACGATAAGGACCTGTGCATTGGTTGCGGCTACTGCTTTTACGCCTGCCCGTTCGGCGCCCCGCAATATCCGCAAGCAACCAACTTCGGTTCGCGCGGCAAAATGGATAAGTGCACCTACTGTGCCGGTGGACCGGAAGCAAACGGCTCAGAGGCCGAGTATCGCAAATATGGACGCAACAGAATTGCCGAGGGCAAGCTGCCACTGTGCGCGGAGATGTGCTCGACGCGCGCCCTGCTGGCCGGCGATAGTGCGATTATCTCGCAAATTTATCGCGAGCGCACGCTGAAGCGTGGCTACGGCAGCGGCGCCTGGGGATGGACCACCGCCTACTACAGCTCCGAACTGGGAAGTTAGTGGAAGGAAATCGCCATGGCGGCCCGCGTCACCGGATTAATTGCCGCCGTCGTGTTCGGCCTGCTTCTGCTATTGGTAGCGGTGCGGACCCTCGGGGCGGAAGATCTGATCGTTCCTAGCAACGGCGTCTCTGGCGGTCCCCGCGACAACCCCGCCGCCAAGCTGGATCCATCGGCGCTGTCGACGCGCGTGCGCGAGCAGCAATGGCCAGGAACGGCCGAAGCGGCCGGCAAGCCGAGCCTGGCATTGGGTGCCGAGCAGAACGACACCCGAGCTGCCAGCGGTAAGCAACTGGTGGGGCAATGGCTGTCCGACCGCGACGCGGTCAAGGATATCCTGCCGGAAGCCAAGATGCGCAGCGGCATCTCCACCCTTCCGGCACCGGCGGCCGGTATTCTCGTTCAGCCGCAAGGCCGAGACTGGCGCAAATGGCACAATAGCCAGATCTTCTATGGGGGTGGGCTCTACATATTTGGCGTTTCATTTCTGATCGCGCTGTTCTTGGCATGGCGCGGGCGCATTCCCATTCGCGAAGGTGAGAGCGGCCAAACCATCGAGCGGTTCAACCTCTTCGAACGCGCCAACCATT
>Ga0126384_10000191_pt1 | contig 30916 bp, 23 predicted proteins | sample PanSoiMetPlot_36_FD_92543 | JGI IMG/M metagenome (GOLD analysis project Ga0126384, IMG submission 92543) | Tropical forest soil microbial communities from Panama - MetaG Plot_36 | ecosystem: Environmental > Terrestrial > Soil > Tropical forest > Bulk soil | place: Panama | collected 2016-02-17 | reverse complement strand
TGCATGAGCTCCGGCAACGAGAGCATTGCCGACGCGACCAATGCCACGGTCTCCACGCAGCTCGTCAAGGGCAGGACGACGCAAAATGACGTACGCCGGATCTACGGTGATCCGATCAAGACCTCGTTCAGCTCCAACGGCTTCGAGACGTGGGAGTACGAATTCACCAGACTGCAATCGAAGCCCACAAATTTCATACCGTACGTCAATATCGTGCACAGTGGGGCCGAAGGCGACAAGAAGGCGCTCGTCATCTTTTTCGACAAGCAGAAGGTGGTACAGGACTACACCATGAGCACGTCGCGCATCGACATGAGCCGTGGCATCATCACGCGCTGACCGATGCGGAGCTTCAAATGGGGACGGTCGCGCCCGGCAAGACTTGATGATCGCGTCGGACAATGCTGCCAGCCCGCATCGGGCCGGGCCGGTCGGAGTTAGCCTCGGCCGTTAGGCTCCCAGGTGCGCACCCCAAAAGCGCGCCGTGGGGTGCCAACGAGGTCAAAGCTCGGCGCCCCCTTACATCCCTCCGCCACTGCCACCGCCGCCGCCGCCACCACCATCGACGCGGAAGGCGCGTTCGCGCCAGTCGTTGCTGCGGTCGTCGGTGTCATGCGACAGGCTTGGCGCCATCGGCCGTGGTCTGAGATGCGACCGGCGCTTCGGCGTCTCCGCGCATCTCTTCAAACAGGCGCTATTGGCTTGGCATTTCGCTTCGCAGGCCGTCTCGGCGGCGGCGTTGCCGCCAACGACAGCGCTTGCAGCGACGAGGCACGTCATCACGGCGATACGCATGGGCTGCTCCTTAAAAATTGGCGGCATCGCTGGCGAAGGAACGAGCCTCACCCCCCCATGAGTTCCGCTCCAGTAGGCAACAGGGGCGCAGGCGCGACGACAACGCCTCCGGGTTTGCCCAGCCCTCCGGGCCGGCCGATCGCGCAGCCCCGGAACCCCGCGGAGGCATCTATTCGGGCGTGCAACGTCGCCTCAGCGCCTGGTCGGCCGGCTCTCATAGCCGACCCGTTCCTTGCCGCGCAGCAACGGTCCTCAGGCTGCCGGCCATGGTGGGCCACCGGCGCCGCGACCGCCAGCTATCAGCCCACTCAACTTCCCGTGAGGCGGTAGGTTTTCGCCTGTTCACCGCCGTCACGGCGAAGGGCCACGGGTGGTGAGCGGGCGCCGCGCGGGTTCGATCCCGAGCCGGCGCCGGCGACATCCGCGCAGGGCCTGTGCGCCGCAGGTCATCCTTCAAGCACGAGGCAGGTTGGAAGGCCGTCGCGGCAATCGCGGCCAAACCAACGTTTGAGCGCTGGCATCAGGCTGCGTTGACCTTGCGCCTTGGGCACGCGAGAAACAATCCGCTATGGCACCACCTGACAGCTTTCCTGCCCTCACAACCCGACGGCTGCGGTTGCGATGCTTCGCGACCCGCGACTTGGCGGATCTCCATGCCTTTGTCGGCGATCCGGAGGCAATGCGTTTCTGGAATTCTCCGCCCTGCCGCACGATGGCAGAAACCGAACGGGCCCTTCAGTGGTTGGCCAAAACCACGAGCCCCTATGATCACCTGGCCTGGGCCGTTTGCAAGAAATCCAATGATCGTTGCATCGGCATGGTCAACTATCACCAGCGCGACGCGCGCAACAGACGCCTCCACGTGGGCTACGTCATTGCCACCAAGCACCAGGGCAATGGCTTCGGCACGGAGGCGGTCGAAGCGGTCCTTAAGTACTGTGCCGACATGCTCGACGTGCACAGGGTCGCGGCATTGATCGATCCGGACAACGTGGCCTCAGTGCGGCTGGTTGAGCGCCTGGGATTTCGTTGCGAAGGCGGTCCATTGACCGACTACTGGCTGGTCGGCAACACCTTCAAGAGTGTGATGATCTACGCCCGCGTCAATGCCAAACGCCGGCCGCGGCCGCGACGCGGTGGCGCGTGATCGCCGCATCGCCATGGCTGGCAATCGGCATCTGGTGGCCTCGGCGCGGCAGCGTCCTCGGCCGCGACCTCGTTTGGTCCGGCGCTCGCGAGCAACGGGGTGGCAAGCCGCCGGCTCGACGCTTAAGATCGCCGGATCAAAACCGCGGGAGCGACGGCGATGATCGCGACAGGCCCACACACGGTCCACGCCCAGCTCGATCGTCGCCGGTTGCTGTGTCGGGCGGCTCAAGCAATGGGAGCAGTCATGGTGACAGTTGCGGGTATGCGCGGCGCTTCCGGCCTCGCCTCGGGTCCACCGGTGGCCGAGACGACCTCGGGTAAAATTCGCGGCACGGCCGCCAACGGCATCAACGCCTTTAGGGGCGTGCCATATGGGGCGCCAACGGGCGGCCGGCGCCGCTTCATGCCGCCGCAAACACCCGAACCCTGGCCCGGGGTGCGTGATGCGGTGAGCTGGGCCGGGCATGCGCCGCAAGCACCGTCGAGCCTCAAACAGCGCCCGGAGCTCGCCAACCTGTCGGGGCCGCGCGATACGGTTCCCGAAAGCGAAGACTGCCTCACCTTGAACGTGTGGACACCTGGGCTCCGCGACGGCGCCAGGCGGCCGGTCATGGTGTGGTACCACGGAGGGGCATTCTCGTTCGGTTCGGCCAACATGCCCCGCCTCGACGGCGCGAACCTGGCCTTGCGCGAAGACGTAGTCGTGGTGACGGTCAATCAACGCCTCAATATCCTCGGACATCTGCACCTGGCCGAGATCGGCGGCAGCGAGTTCGCTTACTCGGGCAACGCCGGCACGCTCGACATGGTCGCGGCGCTCGAATGGGTTCGCGACAATATCGAGGGCTTCGGTGGCGATCCGCACAGTGTTACGATTTTCGGCCAATCCGGCGGCGGCGGCAAGGTCAGCACCTTGCTGGCGATGCCCGCGGCGCGCGGCCTCTTCCACCGCGCCATCGTCATGAGCGGCGCAGCCATTCGTCTACTCGAATCCGAGCGTGCCGGCAAACTCGCCGAGGCGGTGCTCGCCGAGCTCAAGCTGACGCGGACGCAACTGGCTGACCTGCAGACCGTGCCATTCGCCCGACTGATTGCCGCCATCGGCCCGGCACAGAAGGCGGTCGGCCCAGCGGCGCTGCCCCTGTTTGACCGTTATGACTTCGGCCCGGTCGTCGATGGCAGTGTGGTTCCCACGCACCCGTTCGATCCAGCCGCACCCGCCAACTCACGCGATATCCCGGTGGTGGTTGGCGGCGTCAAGGACGAGATGGCGATTTATCTCGCACCCGATGACAAGGTCTGGGAGCGGTCGCTGTCCGAGGACGAGCTGCGCGAGCGCGTGGCCAAGGTGGCCGGCAACGCCACCGACCGTGTCATGGCCATCTACCACCGCCTCTACCCCGACGCGAACCCGGCCGAGCGCCTGATCTCCACACTCACCGACTCGAACTTCCGCATCCGCAGCTTGCTGCTGGCGGAACGCAAGGCGGCGCAAGGCGGGGCACCGGTGTGGCTCTATTCGTTCGACTGGGAGACGCCCGTGTTCGGGGGACGGCTCAAGGCCTATCACGCCCTCGATGTGCCATTCGTGTTCGATACCATCGACGCCGTGGGAGCCACCGATCGCGGGCCGGTTGCGCACGAGCTCGCCCGCCGGATGTCGTCGACATGGGCGGCATTCGCGCGCTCCGGAAATCCGGACAATGCCGCAATCCCCCACTGGCCCGCCTACGCGCCATCGCAGCGGGCAACCCTCATTCTCGATCGCGACCCGCGTGTCGTCGGCGACTACGGCGGCGAGCAGCGGGCGTTATGGAAGGAGATTACGGGTATGGCCTCGTAGCGGCGCAGCGGCCGCCGTGCCGACGGCGTTTTCGGCCGCTCGCCTGCGACGGCGCTTTGCGCGGCCCGACCATCGCGGCAAATGGCACCGAGACCGGCCACCGGCGCACGGCCCAGCGTTAGAAGACTTTTGCCTGTGACGGCGCGCCGGTTGCCACAGCTATTCAAGGGCACGAAGACCGGCCCAGCGCCGCAACCCTTGCCGGCGCCCGCAGAAGCGGAGATAGTGGCCGCCAACCCCGGTCCGATCCTAGGGGGCCATCATGGGAAAGACGGCGCTGGCAGCGTTGGTACTTATGTTATCCACGGTCACTCCGCAGGCGGCTGAACTTCAGATCATCGCGGGCGGCGGCATCGCGGCCCCCCTCAAGGAAATCGCGGCCCAGTTCGAGAGCAGCACCGGGCACCGGACCACGATTCGCTACGGCACCACGCCCGAGTTGATCAAGCTGGCCACGACCACCCAATTCGATCTTGGTGTGGTGCCGCTCGACGTATTCAGGGATGGCGCCGCACGCGGCCGGTTTGCGCCGGATGCAATCCCAACCGTAGCTCGCGTCGGTTTGGCGGTGGCGGTGCGCGCCGGTGCTGCCAAGCCCGACATCCGCACCGCCGAGGCCCTCAAGCAGACGCTGCTCAAGGCCCAAGCCATCGCTTCGATACCGGCGAGCGCCACCGGCACACAGCTCGCGGGCGTCTACGAGACGCTGGGGATTGCCGACGAAATGAAGGCGAAAACCCGGGCGCAGCCGGGACCGGGGCAGATCATCGAGGCGGTCGCCAACGGTGACTGCGATCTTGCCGTGTTCCTCATCAATGTGCTGACCGACCCGCGTCTTGATGTCGTTGGCTCGTTTCCCCCCGAAGTGCAGCGCGAGGTGGTCTACGGGACGAGCGTCGCTGCAACGACCAAGGAGGGGGATGCCGCCCAGGCCTTTATCCAGTTCCTGAGGTCACCGGCCGCCGCCAGCGTGATCAAGGCAAAGGGCATGATTCCCGGCTAAAGCCGCGGCAGACGCCGGCCGCCCTCGCCAATAAAAAAATGCGTGCCGCTGTCGCATTGGCGCTGCCCCGGGCGTCTTTAGGGTAGCGCTGGGCTGGTTGCGGAACACGGTTCACGAGCCGGGCTTTCCCAAAAAGTTGGGGAAACGTCGTGCCGACCTCAGCCCACTGGATGCGCGGACAACGGAGGGCAACGACCATGGACACCTTGCTGCTTACCAGCCAGATCGTTTGCTATGGCGTCAGCATCGTCTCGGCATCGCTCAACATTGCGAGGTTCGTACGCCATCGGCGCACGAAATTACGGCGCCGGGTTGAGCTCGCTCGCCTGCAGCTGGCGAGCTAGCGCGGGCTGGAGCGCGGTGCGACCACCATGGCGGCCGCACGGGCAGCCTCGATCGCTAAAACCAGCACCGGCCAGGTATAATCCAAGCATGAGCAAAGCAGCGAAGAAGCAACGGCGAAAGGTGCTCGCGGACATGCGTTGGCGCAGCGCCCGTCCCATCCACATGCCGGCGCATGCCAGCACTAGGGCCGTGACCGTATCGGCGGCCATTGAGACCTGAAGCCCACCCTCCAACATCACATTGATCGATAGCGCAACCGTCGACACGGTGAACGACAGTCCCAGCGCTTGGACCAGCTCGTCCTTTTCCAAGCCGATCGACTGCAGATAAGGCACCGCCGGAATGACGAACACGCCGGTTGCGGCGGTGATGAGGCCCGTAAACGCCCCGACCGGCAACGAAACCATTGGCTGCCACACGCTGGCGACGGAGAGCCTCAACGCCGCCAGCCCGCTCACCGCATAGAGCGCCAGCGCCACCCCGAGTACCGCCGTTCCAAGCCGCGTGCTGGCGCCCGTCATCAGACCCAGCCCGGCCCAGGTTCCGATCGAGACCGCAAGCAGCATCGGCCAAAGGCGCCGCACCACGCCGCCAAGTGCGGGGCCGGCGAGCATCTGCCACAGGTTGGTGATCAGCGAGGGCAAGAGCAGGATGCCGGCCGCTTCAAGCGGCGGCATTCGGATTGCCAACAAGCCCATGGCAATGGTCGGCAGGCCGAGCCCAATGGCGCCCTTGGCGAAGCCGGCCAGCGTGAATACGGCACCGACGAAGATAAGCGATTGGTCCAGCATGACCCGGATCCTCGGGCATTGGGACACCGCTCGCAATGTGGAGGTTTCGAAGTTAGTATTTGGAATTTCCGAAGTCTGGAGCGGCAGCTATGCGCTTCGATCTGGCCGATCTGCGGCTTTTTCTGCATGTCGCCGAGGCACGCAGTATCACCCACGGCGCCGAGCGCTCCAACCTTGCGCTGGCGTCCGCCAGCCAGCGCATCCGCGGCATGGAGGATGTGCTCGGCGTTCCACTCCTCAAGCGTGGCCGGCATGGGGTGACATTGGCACCGGCCGGCCAGTGCCTCGCCGAGCACGCGCGCATTATGGTGCGACAGGCTGAGCGCATGCGCGGCGATCTCGGCTCGTTCGCGCGCGGTCTGTCGGGTAGCGTGCGCCTGCTATCCAACACCGCCGCACTCAGTGAGCATTTGCCCAGAGTGCTCGCCAGGTTTCTGGCGGCTCACCCCACCATCAGCCTTGACGTTGAGGAGCGCGAGAGCGCGGACATCGCCGCCGCACTTGCCTCCGGGCTCGCCGATGTAGGGATCGCGTCGGCCGCCGCCATGCCCGAGACGATCGAACAGTTTGCGTTTCGCGACGATGCGCTGGTGCTGGTATGTCCGCGCCGGGATGGTGTCGCACGCAAGCGCGTCCTTGCCTTGGCCGATGTCATCGATCGCGCCTTCGTTGCCCTGCCGCGCGACAGCGCCCTGCAGCGGCATATCTCCGGCCACGCGGCGCGGCTGGGCTCCACGATGAACATCCGCACACGTGTGACCGGCTTCGAAGCCGTGTGCCGGATGGTGGAGGCTGGAGCGGGCATCGGCATCGTGCCCGCGGTCTCGGGCGCCCGATATCGCCGCAGCATGCGCATCGAGATCGTCAAGCTATCCGATGCCTGGGCGAGGCGGCGACTGGCTGTCTGTTTCCGGCAGCTCGGCAGCTTGCCGCTGGGAGCACAACGTCTGATCGCGCATCTGAGGTCGGCGGCGATGCCATAGTGGGTTTGCCGGCCGAGGTTCTCGGACGCTGTCCCGGGGCCAAGCTGGCGTCCCGTGCCGAACTTAAACTCAATCCCACCAGAATTGCCAAAGCCGAGCGCCAAGCAGAGAGGCAGCGTGCTGGGCTATCGATACGGCCGGCGAGATATTCGCGCCATAGTAGGCATGCACGGCCGCCATGGCGAGGGCGTCTTCGCGCGAGCTGATCGGACGCGCAATCTCGTATTCGAGCAGGTCATGCTTCAACGCAACCAGGCGGGCACCGAAGCGGGCGGACCATTCGCGCGCATAGGCGACGTGCACCCACGGCGCTGGGCAGGCATTCCATCCGCCGAAATGCAGATAAGCCGGCGCCTCCCAGGATCGAACCGTTGGTATCAGGATGACGCACACCGGATCATCCTGAGCCCTTGTGCTCAAATCCATTGGCTGCGGCAAAGGCTCCGGCCAGGGTTCATTGACGATTGCCGACACATCGATGCTTTGCGGGGGTCGCCAATCCCAGATAAGAGCCGCCGGTGCGTTGAGGGCCTTCAATCGAGCCATCCGCCGGTCATGGAGATCGCGTTCATAGGCGAGCTGCAGCGACCACCCATCGCCACGCGAGGAGCGCTCGATCAGCTCTTCCGGCGACAGCGTTGGCGGCTCGTCAAACAGTAGGTGCAAGCTGTTGGTCTTGCCCGCAACGATGATCGGTGTCGCCGCAGAATACTGGCGCTGCAAATCCTCCAGCGCTGATCGCGCCGCCGGTGCCGGTACGCGGACGTAGGCAAACGGGATTACGACATCATCGACCACGCTGCCGGCGGAGTGGAGGTGCATTACACGTCAGCCTCCGCCACGGCTTCGATAGCGCGATCCATCGCCATCGAGCAGGCCACCCGCTTCCAGGACGGCATCGATGTTGGGCACCCTCACCATCTATTCGGCCGCCCTGGCCGGCGGCCGAACCCGAGGCATGACCTCGCCAGCAAAAAGCTCAAGGGAGGCCTTGGCCCGCTCGGTGCCATACCAGGGCGGATAGTGCAGCATGAGCGAGGTCAGCCCGGTCTTGGCCTTGAGCTCAGCGATGCGCGCGGCGACGGTCGCGGGCGAGCCATGAATGATGGTGGAGCGCGCCAACGTATCATAGTCGAGCCCGCTCGCCACCGACTCCTTGCCCTGCGAGACCTGCCCCAGATAGCCCGCCTGGTGGCCGCCGAAGAAGTGCTTGAGGTGGCGCAGCAGACCTTGCTCGCTATCGCGCTTGGCCATGGCGTCGGTTTCGGCCACATAGACCCAGCGTGCGACGTCGATGTGCCCGAACGCCGGGTTGGTGCGCGCCGCCGCGCTGGCCGTCTCGAGATTGGCGCGGTAGAGCGCAACCTGGGTCGCAAGCGCGGCGAACGGCGTCAAGGTCGACAACATCAGCCCGAACCCCAGACGGCCCGCGGTGGCAATCGATCGCTCGGTCGCGCCAGCCAGAAACAACGGCGGATAGGGTCGCTGCACGGACTGCGGCAGCAGCTGGTAATCGCCGGCAATGTCGACCGTGAAGTGCTTGCCCGTATGCGAGCAGCGCCCCGTGCGCAACAGCTCGAGCACGATCTTGAGCGCCTCCTCCTGCCGATCGCGGCGGCTGTCGAAGTCGAGGCCGAAACCGTCGAACTCGTACTTGCGATAGCCGGAGCCGACGCCCAGCACCACGCGGCCACCGCTCAAGATGTCGACGAAGGCCGCGTTCTCTACCGTGCGCACCGGATTGGCGAGCGGCAGCGTCACCACCGCCATGCCGAGCTTGATTCGCTTGGTGAGCGCGGCGAGATGACCGGCATACACCCACACGTCCGGCATGATGCCGTACTCGGTGGAGAAGTGGTGCTCGGCCAGCCACGCGCAATCGAAACCCAGGCGATCGGCGGTGATGATCTCGTCGGTGACGCGCTCGTGCACGGCCCGGTGCGGATAGGGCTCGCGATCGTTATGGGGTTGTGAGGTAAAAAGGATGCCAAATTCCATCGCGCGTACTCTGCTCCAATCTTTGCGCGGGCAGACGATAGCCGATCGGGCGCGCAAACCCAAACCTCGCACGCGGCTTGGCCGATGCCCGCCAGGTGGCAAGCCCCGCAGCGGCAAGGCGCGTTAGCAAAGCCGTGTAAGCGCCCTTTGAAGCGCGGCCACCGCCGCATGCCCGCCAGCGGCGATCAACGGCCCGGGCTGTGCGCGCATACAATGCTGCGTGACCGCACCGGCCAAAGAATTGGGCCGGCTCCGGTTGCAACCGGAGCCAGTGATCGTGCTGGTGTTGGCGTTGATCGTTCGCTTTCAGTATTGCGCCCTACGCTCGGGGCACTGGGCACCTCGGATGCGCGCCATCTTGCCCGTCGAATAGCTGCTCTTCATCGGCATCGGCTTGGCGACGTTGCCCATCATATCGCCCGACATCGGCTTTGCCCCATAGGAGGGGGCCATCGCGGCGCCGGCTTTGACGCCCATGGCACCGCTGTCCATCATCATGTTCGCGGCCTGTTTGGCCATCGGCGAGGGTAACACGGCAATGTCGCGCACATCGGCCGGAAGCCCAGCAATGGTCTTGCCGCCCGAGGCTTTGCCGGTTGCCAGATCCAGGACAAACAGCTTGCCATTGGCAACCAGCATGCCGGTGTTCGTGCCAGTGCCGTCGGCAACGATGTCAAAGCCAAGCCGATCGACGCTCACGCCGAGCATGCCGATCGTGTTCAGGATGCCGTCATTGGGCGGGGCCTGGCGGAAAAACCCGCCGAGCGCGTCGATGTCGTAAAGCGTGGTTTCCTTCGCGCCCTTCACCGAGTTGCTGTAGGCACCGGCGAGGATTGTCGGGGTGCGGCCGGCCGCTGGGTCATTGGCTGCGAACTTCAAGGGCTGGTCCTCGGTGACCTTGCCACTATCGACGTCGGCGCGCAGGTTGGTGCCATCGGCGCCGATGATCCGCATCTTGTCGGCGACCGGATTGAAATCGACGGCAATCTGCACGTCGGCGGGGGGCAGCTTGTCGAGCTTGGATTTGGGGATCGCCTTGCCGGTCGCGGGATCGATGATGGCGATGGTGCCATCGCTCGCGAGCACGTAAAGCTGCCCATCGGCCGGACGGACATCAATGCCCAGCGCCGGACCAACGCCGTCGAGCTTGACGAGCCCCGTCGTCCTGGCCGTCCGGCTGTCGATGGTCGCAAGGATATCTTCGCCGACCAGGGCGATGATGCTGTCTGCGCGGGCTGCCGAAACGTTGAGGGCAAGGACCGCAGCCAACGCGAGATGGTAACGCATGGCTTTTCTCTCCTCCTAAGACGGTGCGAGGATTCGCTGCCGTTGAGGCGAGGTACGGGACAGCTTGGCCTGGGATGCCGACGCCGGGATAACGTTTTTGTGCGCGAGATGTCAGCCCGGCCCGATGCTCCCGGACGCGCTCGGGCGAGGAAGCATGTCTTGTCCGCGGCTCTCGCCTGCCGCGGTGGGGTCGCAACGCTGTGGTGCGGGCGTGCAGCGCGGCACCACGAGCTGCCGAGCACTTGTGGCGGCGGCGAGACCGATCGCAGGCGAGAGAAAAACCGACGCCGGTCGGCTGGCTGCGGCACGTGCTCGCGCGTCCTGCGATCGATGCTTGGCGCGGCAAAAGTTGCTGGTCCAACCTTGGCGCAGACCCGTCCCAACACGGGGGAAGCGGCTCTCCGGTCGCAGCCGGGTCGCGCGAGCGTCAAACGCGGATCTCGACGGCCAGCATCAGACGGTGGTGGTCGGGATCGGGTACTGGCCCGCCGCCTCTAGCCGTCGATGGTCGCTCGGAAGGGCCGGCGGTTGGCGGGCCTCGTTTGACGCGCAAGGCGCCTTGATCCCGCTCGAATTGAGGCCGGCGCCCGTTGCCACGGCGCCGCAGAGCCGGCCCACCGGTTGACGCCAACACCAACAGTGGGCAGCGCAGATCGGAGTTGGCTCCCAAGAATGCGGAGCAGCCCTGCAGTTGCCGTATGTCTCGGCCGCTTGCGGCCTCGCAGGAATACATTTTTGCTAGGGCGCTTGCCGCCGTAGGCGAGGGGGGAAATAAAGTCCAGCATGGTTGCCATCGTCCGCATCGCGCTGACAAGGCCCTACACCTTTGTCGTCATGGCGTTGCTGCTGGTGCTGATCGGGCCGCTCGCGGCCTTGCGCACACCGACCGATATATTTCCCGACATTCGCATCCCCATTATTAGTGTGGTGTGGCAGTACACCGGCCTGCCGCCCGACCAAATGGCAGGACGGATCGCGACCCCATTCCAACGGGCGCTCACCACCACAGTCAACGATATCGAGCACATCGAGGCCAACTCCTACAACGGCGTTGGCATCATCAAGATCTTCTTCCAGCCCAACGTCGACATTCGCACCGCCAATGCGCAGGTCACCGCGATTTCGCAAACCCTCCTCAAGCAGATGCCGCCCGGCGCCACGCCGCCGTTGATCCTCAACTATTACGCCTCGACGGTGCCGATCCTGCAGCTGGCGTTGTCGGGGCAGGGCCTCACCGAGCAGAACCTGTTCGATCTTGCGGTAACCTCGGTGCGCACGCCGCTGGTCACCATCCCGGGGGCGGCGATGCCGTTTCCGTTCGGCGGCAAGTTCCGGCAGATTCAGATCGACCTTGATTCCTCGGCCATGCAGGCCCGGGGTCTGTCCGGCCAGGACGTCGCCAACGCGCTTGCCGCCCAGAACTTGATCCTCCCGGTCGGCACGCAGAAGATCGGGGCCTTCGAATATTCGATCCAGCTCAACAATGCGCCCGCCAAGCTCGAAGACTTGGCCGACCTGCCGATCAAGGCCGTCAACGGCGGCGCCATGGTCTACATGCGCGACATCGCCCAGGTGCGTGACGGCAATTCGCCGCAAACCAACATTGTGCATGTCGATGGCAACCGTTCGGTCCTGCTGCAGGTGCTGAAGAACGGCGCGGCATCGACGCTCGCCATTGTCGCCGGCATCAAGGACAAGCTGGTCGAGATCAAGGACACGCTGCCAGAAAACCTGCGCATCTCGCTCATTGGCGATCAGTCCTTGTTCGTGAGCGGGGCCATCACCGCCGTGGCGCACGAGGGCGTGATCGCCGCCGCCCTGACCAGCATCATGATCCTGCTGTTTCTCGGCAGCTGGCGCTCCACCGTGATCATCGCCATTTCGATCCCGCTCGCCGTGCTCGGCTCGATTGTCATGCTCTCGGCCATCGGCGAGACCCTCAACATCATGACGCTTGGCGGCCTTGCCCTTGCCGTCGGTATCCTGGTTGATGATGCGACGGTGACGATCGAGAACATCAACTGGCACCTGGAGCATGGCAAGGACGTCAAAACCGCGATCATGGACGGCGCCCAGCAGATCGTAACGCCAGCCTTCGTGTCGCTGCTCTGCATCTGCATCGTGTTCGTGCCGATGTTTTTCTTGGAAGGAATTGCCCGCTATCTGTTTGTACCGATGGCGGAAGCGGTGATGTTCGCGATGATCTGGTCGTTCATCCTGTCGCGCACCTTGGTGCCGACGCTCGCCAACTACCTCCTCAAGCCGCATCAGGCGTCGGGTGACCAGGCGCCGTCGCGCAACCCGTTGCGGCGCTTGCAGCGGGCTTTCGAGCGTCGCTTCGATGGCATCCGGTTCGGCTACCGCGCCGCGCTGGAAGCGGTGCTGCAACGGCGCGCGATATTCGTGGCCTCGTTCCTGGGCTTGGTCGCCCTGTCATTCCTGCTGGTACCTTTTCTCGGCCGCAACTTCTTTCCCGCGGTCGATACCGGTCAGATCCTGATGCACGTGCGCACGCAAGTCGGAACGCGGGTCGAGGAGAGCGCGCGGCAATTCGCCGAGGTGCAGAAGGCAATCGCTCGCTTGATCCCCCCCAACGAGCTGGCCACCATGGTCGACAACATCGGCATGCCGATCAGCGGCATCAACATGTCCTACAACAATACGGGTGTGATCGGGCCGCAGGACGCCGACATCCAGATCAAACTCAAGGAAGGCCACCGACCGACGCAGGAGCACGTGCGCACGCTGCGTCAGGAGCTGCCAAGCCTATTCCCCGCCATGAGCTTTGCTTTCCTGCCGGCCGACATCGTCAGCCAGATCCTGAATTTCGGAGCGCCGGCGCCGATCGATATCCAGGTGCGCGGGCCAAATCTTGCCGCCAACTTCCAGTACGCCAACCTGATCTTGAGCAAGTTGCGGCGCTTGCCTGGCATTGCCGATGCCCGCATCCAACAATCGCGTGCCTACCCCGCCTTCATCGTCGACGTCGACCGTACCCGCGCGCAATACATTGGCCTCACCGAGCGCGACGTCACCAACAGCCTGGTGGTCAACCTCGCCGGCAGCGGTCAGGTGTCGCCGACCTATTGGTTGAACCCCGACAACGGTATTTCCTACCCGATCGTCATGCAGACCCCCCAGTATCAGGTCGACACCTTGGCGGCGCTGCAGACCTTGCCGATTACCGCGCCGGGCACCACACAGCTGCCGGTGCTGGGCGGCATCGCCGACATCAAGCGCACCAGCACCAGCGCGGTGGTATCGCAGTACAATATTCAGCCCGTGGTGCAGGTATACGCCACGGCCCAAGGTCGCGATCTCGGCGCGCTCGCGGCCGATGTCCAGCGGCTTCTCGACCAGGAGGCCGCCGGCGTACCCAAGGGCAGCTCGGTCGTACTCATCGGCCAGGTCAAGACCATGAACAGCGCCTTCAAGGGTCTGCTGCTCGGCCTGCTTGCCGCCATCGTACTCATCTACCTGCTGGCAGTGGTCAACTTCCAATCCTGGTCCGATCCATTCGTCATCATCTCAGCGCTGCCGGCCGCGCTCGCCGGCATCGTCTGGATGCTGTTCTCGACCCAGACCACGCTTTCGGTCCCCGCCCTCACCGGCGCCATCATGTGTATGGGCGTCGCCACCGCCAACAGCGTGCTGGTGATCAGCTTTGCGCGCGAGCGCTACAGCGTCAGCGGCGATCCGGTCGCTGCCGCGCTGGAGGCGGGCTTTGTGCGCTTCCGCCCGGTGCTGATGACGGCGCTGGCGATGATTATCGGCATGGCGCCGATGGCCCTAGGCTTGGGTGACGGCGGCGAGCAGAACGCCCCGCTGGGCCGTGCGGTGATCGGCGGTCTCGTGTTTGCGACCATCGCCACGCTGATGTTCGTGCCCGTGGTCTTTAGCCTGATGCACAAGCACTACACCCCCGGCGGGCCTTCGCCAGAGAGCTTCAATGCCACGTGACACTCCACCGCCTTCTTTGAACCTGCGCAAGCTCCGGTTTGGCGGGCTGCTGGCCGCGACGGTGGCGGCCACCATCGTCGCCACCGGCATCGTCTCGCGCGAACGCAGCAGCGCGCGCTTGCGCGAGTGGACGGACGCGCAAGCGGTGCCGACCGTGGCGGTGGTTGCTCCAAGCGCCAGGCCGCTGAGCCCCTATCTCAATCTGCCGGGCCGGCTGGAAGCCTACTCGCGGGCGCCGATCTATGCCCGCGTCAGCGGCTACCTGAAGGATTGGAAGGTCGACATCGGGGCACGCGTCAGGGCCGGGCAGCTGCTGGCCGAGATCGACGCGCCCGATCTCGATCAGCAGCTGATGCAGGCCCGTGCCGATCTTCTCAATGCGCAATCGAGCGCGCGGTTGTCGGAAGCGACCCTGAAGCGTCGACAGAGCCTCGCCGAAGCACGCATCATCTCGCAGCAGGACTTGGACGAGCGCATTGCCGACCTTGCCAGTAAGCAGGCGGCAGTCAAATCGAACCAAGCCAACGTCGAGCGGCTCGAGGCGCTGGCCGGCTACAAGAATGTACTGGCGCCCTTCGACGGCATGATCACCGCACGCGAAACCGACCTGGGGGCACTGATCAACGCCGGCAGCAGTTCGGCACCGGCGATGTTCGTCGTCTCGGATACCAGTAGGCTGCGCGTCTATGTCAACGTACCGCAATCGTTCGTGCCGGCGATCCGGGTCGGGTCCAAGGCGATGATCTCGGTACCGGAGTACGCCGACCGCAGCTTCCCGGCGAGCATCGAGTTTTCCTCGCAAGCCGTCGACGGGCAATCCGGCACGACGCGCATGCAGCTGATTGTCGGCAACGACGATGGCTTGCTGCTGGCCGGCGCCTACGCCAATGTGCGCATCGACCTGTCCCGTGACCTGCAGACCTTGCACATTCCGGCCAGCGCCCTGCTGTTCGATCAGGACGGCTTGCGCGTTGCAACCGTTGCCGACGGGGACAAGGTGGTGCTCAAGGCCGTCAAAATTGCGCGCGACCTTGGTCGCGAGATCGAGATTGCTGCCGGACTGAGCAAGGATGACAAGGTAATCATCAGCCCTCCCGACGGTCTGGTCGACGGCACGCAGGTTCGCATCAGCAAGAGCGGCCCATAGCGCCCAAGGCCGAGGCGCCGGCAACCGGTGCCGAGCCACGCGCCGCCAATCAAGCTTCGGCGCCAATGGCGCACCGGCGCAAACGTTGGCCGAGCGGCCGTCGAGCAGGCTAAGCTGCGCTCGACGCGCAACAGCCGCAAAGAGAGACGACAGCCATGGCCCTGCAAGGTGCGCAACACTTCGGCTTGACGGACGAAGAGCTCCGCAGCAAACCAACCGTCTATCGCTCCGACCTGTGCAAGGGCAAGGTTGCCGTCATCACCGGCGCCGGCAGCGGCTTTGGCTTTGCGATCGCCACGCTGTTTGCGCGCCTCGGCGCGGATCTCGCCATTCTGGGGCGCAGTGAGGAGCGGCTGGCGCGGGCCAAGGTGTTCTTCGAAAGTTTTGGCGCCACGGTCTATGCCGAGCCTTTCAACATCCGCGATCATGCACGTTGCACGGCCTTCATCGGCAACGTCTGGCACCAGCTCGGTCGGCTCGATGCGCTGATTAACAATGCCGGTGGTCAATTCCCGCAAATGGCGCTCGACTTCAAGCCCAAGGGCTGGAACGCGGTGATCGACAACAACCTCAATGGTACCTGGTACATGATGCAGGCGGCGGCCAGGGCCTGGGTCGAGCGCGGTTCGCCCGGCGCCATCATCAACATCGTCGCCGACTTCTGGCGCGGCATGCCCGGCATCGCACATACCGCGGCCGCGCGCGCCGGGGTCGCCTACCTGTCAAAGAGCGTTGCCGTGGAATGGGCGCCGCTCGGCATTCGCGTCAACTGCATCGCCCCGGGTGTGCTGGAAACCTCGGGATTTGCCCACTATCCGCCCGAGGGTCTCAAGACCTACACGCAAGCCAATCCGATGCGGCGGCCAGGTGACGTCTGGGATGTGGCGGAAGCGGCGATCTATCTGGCGGCGCCCTCGGGCAAATTCATCACCGGGGAGGTGCTGACGGTCGATGGTGGCCAGCAGTGCTGGGGCGACCCGTGGCCGACCGGTCGTCCCGAGCATTTCCGGGTGGGATAAGGCGGCGCCGGCCGGCCATGGCCCGCGGCACCGATGCCGATGGCACGCCTATGGCCCGCCGCTGTTGCCGGCCTTCAGATCGACCTTGAAATCCAGGCGGACGAGCTGGCCCGGGAAGAACAAGTATCCGAAATAGATGATGGTGCCGTGGCTATCGCGGGCGATGCGGCGCAACTCCGCGATCGGCGAGGATTCGTGCAGCCGCAGCCGGCGTGCAATTTCGACATCGGCTTCGCCGATGGTGAAGGTCTGCTCAATTTGGCTCAAGTCGGCGTGGTGTGCCGCCAAACGTTCGAGCATGGGTCGGTCACTCGGGGTCTCCTTCTGCAGCTCGCGGTAGAGCCGCCGATCGATGAGCAAGTCGGTCAACGCCACCGGATGCGGATAGTCCTTGTGGTGGTGCAGATGCACGACCCGATGATAGCCGGCGCTGACATGGCCGTGCTTGGCGGCAACCGGCAACGGCCGATGCCAGGGGCCGCTCTCGAGCTCTGTGACCGTGATCGCGGCCGAGTGCCGTTCGAGTTCGTTGAGATTGAGTGCGAGCGTGAACCATCTTCGATCCAGTGGCTGGCAGATGACGGAGCTGCCACGCCGATCGCGATGGCGGGCGATCAAGCCTTCGTCGGCCAGCAGATCCAAGGCATGCCTGACCGTGATGCGTCCGACGCGCAGCTCCTTTACCAGGGCGTCGAGCGCCGGCAAGCGATCGCCCGCTTGCCATTCACCGCTCGAGATCCGTCTGCGGAACACCGCAGCCAGGCGCCGGTAGGTGGATATGCCGGTAGGCTTGCGGCGAGGCTTGGAGGCACGGCTTTTGCCGCTTTTCACGCGTCGCTTCGCCTTGGCTTTCACGGCACCTACCGAGTGCGTCTGCGGCATGTTCGTGCTGCCGTTGTGTTTCGCTAGTCCACTTCGGCGGCATCAAATGCACCGGAGCGAATGAGATTGTCACCGAGACCGGCGCCCGCCGGCAGCTCAAGCTGCCCATCCACTACCCGCGGCTCGTCGTTGAGCAGCAGCTCAAACAGCGGATTGGGCATGGAATCCATTTCCAGCCATGACATGCCGGCAACCGCCGCGCTCAGGTGGGCGCTGGCGTAAAGGCCAATCGGGCCACCGTACATGTGCAGGCAGGCGCGCTTGCCGGCGCCAATAATGCGCCGGCAGATGTCACGCCCTTCGCTGATGCCGGCGGTTTTGCTGATGTCCGGTTGCAATACATCCGGGCTGATGTCGGCCAGCAATCGGCAAAAACCGTCAATGCCATAGCTGTTCTCGCCGAGCGCGACCGGCGGTCGGATGGGTTCGTGCCGCCAGGCTCGGTAGGCGGCCATGTCGTCGGCAAGAAACGGTTCTTCCAGCCAGTCCAAGGCGAGCTCGGCGAGTGGCCGCGCCAGTGGCTTGAGGCGCTCCAGGTCAAAGCACTGTGTCGCGTCCGCCATCAGCGCCCGTTCGCCCGCGATCGCCCGCGCCGCCTGGAGCCCATCGAGCACAACCTGTGGGTTGGCAGGGATCCGGAACTTGAAGCGGTTGTGTCCCTTCTTCACCATCTCCTCGATGGCGGCCGGGCGCGCGATCGGCAGGTTGGTCGCATAGACGGCAACGTTGCGCGGCGCCGCCGCACCGCGGATGAAGTCGGCGAGCGGCCGCCCGGCGCGGCGCGCGCAGGCGTCCCACAGCGCAACGTCGAGGCCGGCCAAGGCCTGCTGGAAGGGACCGATGGCACCGAGTTGATTTGCCAGCGGCCTCAGCTTGGCGGCCGCCGCGCGAAAGATGCGCACCGGGTCGTCGAGCACCTGACCGACCAACAGCGGACGCAGCACGTTGAGCAGAATATCGACCCTGTCGCGGCAACCCCACGGAGGAAAGTTACCCCAGACCTCGCCCAGTCCCCAGCCGCCGTCGTCGGTCTCGACCCGGACCAGGAGGTTGTGGCGGGTCGACACCGTCCCAAACGGGGCGACGATCGGAGTGGCGAGCGGTGCCGCCAGCAGGGCAACGCGCAGGCGCTTGATGCTGTGCGGGCTGCGGTCGGAACCCGTCATTTTACGGCTCCGACGGTTCGCCCCGGCGCAATGCCACCCTGGATCGGCAGGAACAGCAAGAACACGGGAAGGGTAGTGACCACCGACGCAGCCATCACGGCACCCCAGTCGACGTTGTCATCGCCAAAGAACTGATAGAGGCCGAGGGGCAGGGTCTTGAGCTCGGTCTCAGTCAGGAACGCCAGCGCAAACAGGTATTCGGTCCAGCACAGCAGGAACGCGTAGGTGGCCGTGGCCACGAACCCCGGCAACATCACCGGGCAAATGACGAGCCAGATCACTTGCCAGCGCGAGGCACCATCGAGCACTGCGGCCTCATCGAGGCTCTTGGGTACCGTCACCAGATAGCCAACCAGCATGTAAACCGAGAACGGGATGGTAAACGCGGTGTAGGTCAGGATCATCCCGACGTAGCTGTTGATGAGATGCAGCGCCGCGAACGCGACAAATAGCGGATTAATGAGCACGATCCAGGGAAACACCTGCCCGAACAAGATACCGGTGAACAGCGTGCGTTTCAGGGCGAAGTTGAAGCGGGAGAAGGCATAGGCGGCCATGATCGACAGCAAGGTCGACACCAAGGTCGCTGCCGCACAGATGATGACGCTGTTGACAATGAACCTGCCGAAACCCGAGCGGAAGATCTTGAGATAGTTCTCGAAGGTAAAGGCCACCGCCTGCGACAGCAGCCCACCTCCCGGTCGGAACGAGCCCACCAGAACGTAGATGGCGGGGTAAACCAGAACAAACAGCGTCAGCATCGCCAACCCGGCCGCGGCGACGATTGCGAGCGGGCTCGGGTCGCGCGCCGATCGGCGCAAGGGGTTGGCGCGTGTCACAGGCTTTCCTCGAGTTGCCGGCGGGCGACCAGCCTCAGGTAAACGGCACCGAAGATGACCATCACCAGGGCCATGACGATGCCGATCGCCGAGCTATAGCCAAGGCGAAAGTCGACGAAGGCTTTGATGTAGACTTCTGTTGCCAACACGTTGGTGAGCGTGCCGGGCCCTGCCCCGGTCGCCAGCCAGACATAGACGAAGTTATTGAACGACCAGAACACGGACATCAGCCCAAGAACCAGGATCGCCGGCATCAGGAACGGGAGCGTAATGTAGCGAAAGACCTGCCATTGATTGGCTCCCTCGAGCTCGGCCGCCTCGTACAGTTCCTCGGGCACAGCTTGCAGGCTCGATAGCAGCGACAGCCCGATCAACGGCACCGTGTTCCAGACCATGATGGTGACGATCGCCGGCCAGACCGTGCGCACGTCGGCAAAAAAGGCGATCGGCTGGTCGATGATGCCGAGGCCGACCAAGGCTTTGTTGGCCGCTCCTTGCGGATCGAGCAGCCAGCGCCAGATCACAACCGCCACGATCGGCGGTGTCGCCCACGGAATGAGCAAGCCAAGGCGCGCAATGGTTTGCATGCGCAGGCGCTTGAGTGCGGTGGAATTGAGCAGAACGGCGACTGCAAGGCCAAGTACCAAGCGGATGGCGACCGAGGTCAGGGTCAGCCAGACCAGGGTATTGAAGAGCATGTGGCCAAAGTCGCCGCTGCCAAGGAGTTCGCGGTAGTTGTCGAGACCGACCCAGTTGCCGCCCCGGCTCATGCCGAGCAACGACAGATCGGTGAAACTCATCCTGAGGTTCGCTAGGATCGGATAGGCGTAAAACAGCACGAGCAGCGTGAAGCTCGGCGCCAGCATGGCAAAAATGAACAATCGGCTGCGCATGACAAACCGGCAGCGGCATGAGAACAGTGTCGAGCACCTGTTGCGCTCAGATGCCCCACTAACCTTTCGGCGGCATGAGCTTGCGCACGTCCTGCAGCAACTCCTTGGCAGCATCCGGAGGCGAGCGCTGACCCGAGAGCGCCGTGCCAAAGGCGCGACCCGCCAAATTCCACAAGGTGCCGATCGGGATCGGGCCACTGGCGTAGGCACCCCATGAGCGCGCGTATTCAAGTTGCTCGGCGAAGCCTTTGAGTTCCGGGCCGAAGTCGACCTTTTTCAGCAGCGATCGCTGGGCTGGGAACTGGGTGCGGTAGTATTTGCTGAACACCTCTTCCGAGGCCATGTACTTCACAAATTTCCAGGCTGCCTCGGCATGCTTGCTGTGGGCGTTGATGACCAGCATACGGCCGCCGATATTGGAGCTGGGCGCCGCGCTGCCTTTCGGGAAGGGACCAGACACGAACGGCAACGGCTTGCCGGGGTTGGCGGCGGCGTAGGCTTCCAGCACCTGCTTGTAGGTGTTGGGCGGCATCGAGCCAATGGCCTGATTGCCGACCACCAGCGCCTGCAGAATTGCCGGATCGTGCGCGTCGCTGGCCGCCAAGTTGGCCTTGGGATTGTCGCCGGCATCAAGGAAGCTCTTGAAGTACGTCATGCACTCGGCGATGTCCTCGGCGGTGAGGCCGATGTCGTAGGAGCCATCGTTTTTGGCGACGATCAAAGCCTTACCGTTCGACCACCAGTACGACGTTGCCAGGAACCAGATGGCGCCGGATGCGGAACTACCGGCTGGAAAGCCAAAGCCCGCCTTGCCCGTCTTCTTGAAAATCTCGGCACTGGCCTGGCGCAATTCGGTCCAGGTCTGCGGCAACGTGCTAATTCCCGCCGCCCGCAAAAGGTCGTTGCGATACACCATGGCCCAGGTGTCGGTGGTCCAGGGCAGGCCATAGATTTTGCCGGAACTGCCCCTTGCCAGATCCTGGGCGACGAAATCGGCAAAGCCATTGGCCGGTGGGCTTTGCTGCAGCAGGCCGTCGAGCGCCAAGGTGGCGCCCGCATCGCCCATTTCCTTGACCCAAACCTGCGCGGAGTGCACCACATCGGGCCCCTGCCCGACCGCGGCCTCGCGCAGGAACTGATTGCGCGCATCGCGCCAGCCAATGCGCTGCAGATCGACCTTGATGTCCGGATTCTGGCGCTGGAATTCGTCAATGGCGCCTCTCACCTCCGCTTCCGTGTCATTGAAGCGGAAGGTGATGGTGGTCGATTGCGCCATCACCGGCGCCGTCATGGTCATGAAGGCGGCCGTCAGGATCACCACCTTGCGGCTCGATGCGAGCATGAAGTCCTTCCTCGTCGTTGCGACGCCGCGCGCCGCAGCGCGACACCGGCTTGGCAGCCGGCCGCCAGCTTCCGGGGCGAGAGCTCTCACATGTGCGGTGGTGGCGCCGTTTGCAGAACAGAACCATATGTAATCCTGTTATTGCTGTCAAACCACACCAGTCCCCATGCACTGCGGGGAGGATCGCTGGCCCCGCGCAGATGGCACGCGTTGCCGCCACCCGCGACCAAAGCCAGGCGCGGATCGCGTCATGGCGCACATGGGCTATTGTTGCCGCCGCGCAGGTGACCAATCTGTTCAGGCGCTGGCGACACGCGCGGGCATCGCTTCACCTGCTCGCTAAGCGAGTGGTCCTCTGGCCAGAAAATACGGGACGGGATTTGCGGTCTCTTGAGCAGCGAACCAACAACACGCGGTCGCGGGCCTGCAATACCCGCACAATGAAAAGTTGACCGCGAATAGAACGACAGACGTTAGTTCGCCTTGGCCTTTTTCGGGCTGGCTGCATCGCCGAAGCCGAAAACTGACAACACCGCTGACAGCGGGGCGGAAGTGCTCACGCCGGAATAATTTGAGACGACACGCACCGGTGTCCCGACGCGGGCAAGCGTGGCGAGATGGGTCACGTGCTCATTCATCATGCGAAAGCATCCGGACGACGATGCGCGGCCGATCGAACGCTCATTGTTCGTACCGTGAATGCGGTAGATCGTGTTGCCGAGGTAGAGCGCCTTGGCTCCAAGCGGATTGATGAGGCCACCTGATACGGTGACGGGCAGGCCCGACTGGCGCTGGCGCATCTCGGGCGGCGGCGTCCAAGATGGCCAGGAGGCGATACGGCTGATCCGCTCGGTTCCCGTCCAGGTGAAGCCGTCCCGGCCCACCGAAATTGGGTAGGCGTATGCCCGCTTACCGGGAAGCACGTAGTAGAGTTTTCGCCCGCCGGTATCGACGATGATCATGCCCGGCGGCTCGTTCTTTTCCAAATAGACTACCGGTGGCTTCTCCGGTGTGATGGGGGGTTTTTCGCCGCCGTCCATAAACTTGGGATAGGCGACGTTGTAGCTCTTGCGGGCTTCGGCGCGCTGCGCATTGAGCTCACGTTCGCGCTGCTCAACTTCACTCTTGAAAACAGGGGAACCAGCCGTCCATTGATCCTCGGCGCGCGCCTGAGATGCCTCCCATGTCGCACCGGTGCAAGCGATCAGGACGCAAACCGATGCTGTCTGAGCAAGGTTCATTGTTCCCTCCTCCCACGCGCGCAGCCGTGGTGAGTCCCCGCCCAGCAGCTAATCGTATGCTTGGGGCCGGGACAAGCCTTCTGCGCCTGTTGCAGCCGGCCTGCGTCGAAAAAAGGCGGAGAGCGCCAATTTTGCACGGGAGGTAGCTTCAACTCGGAAGGTGGAGACCGTGGTGAGCCGGAGAAGCTCTGGCAAGGTTCCCCTGCGCCCATCACGGCCATCATCAACACGGGCCTTCGATTCGCACGGCCGGTGGATGCGCCAACCCTTCACATTCTCTACGTGGATTATTGCGGTCGTGCCGTTCGCCCCTGACTGCGTTCCTCATGAGGCGCAGGTCGGTGCCTCGCGTAGCCGGCGTGATGCGGTTCAAGTCGGTGGTTTAGCGCAGATTGAGACCGGTGCTGACCCTCGGTCGACGTTTGTCGACGCCTGCTGTCCGAAGTTCCATTAAGGCCTCGCCACCGGCTCGTCCGCACCCCCACCGGCGCGTCGCCTTGAGGCGCACCAAGACGCCCTCGTCACCGGGCATGTCGCCCACATCGGCGGCTGCGTGATCGGACTTAGCGATATATCAGCACTGGCACGGGACTGAGGGTCACCACTTTTGTCGCCTGGCTGCCCAACAGCAGGCGCGCGATCCCGCGTCTCCCATGCGATCCCATGACAATGAGGTCGCAGGCTTTGGCCTTTGCCGTCTGGATGATCGCCTCTGCAACAAAATTGGTGACGTGCAATGTTTCGCACTCGACGCCCATTGTGAGTGCTTCCTCACGAACCTCGCCCAAAATTCTTGCGGCTGACGCTGCGCTCGCTTTTTCATATTCCTCGGGAAAATTGGCGGCGATGGTTTCGGCACTCACCATTGCCGGGAAAGGCTCGCTGGCTGTCATCACGACAACTCGCGCTGCAAGGTTCTTTGCCAATGTCAGGCCGCCGGTGACGGCCTTGGTCGCGACCTCCGATCCATCGGTGGCAATGAGAATATGCTTGAACATTGGTTGACTCCAACTGCGACCACTGATGCTCGGTTATTCCTCGCGGGCCGAGGTAGGATTATCGGCGCATGTGGTCTTCGAATATCGGGTGGAATGCCGATAGGCCGATCGGGTCGTCAGGTGTCGGCAATGACCGAAAGAAGCCATCTCGCAGCGCAGCATCACTTTTTTGGGCAATGCAGCGATCATCCGACAAGGTGAGGGCATTGTCGCCTGGTCGAACGGCTTGCGACGTGGTCCTTTGCGGTCCCGCCAAGCGCTTGTGACAACATTCCCGCAGGCCCAGGGCTGGAGGCTCAGCCAGTTTGTCCAGCGGGCTCTCGCCCATGCCGAAGGGTGGAGCGTGCACAGGGCGAAAATGTCCACGGCTCGGTCATCCATGCGGCCCAAATCAAGATGGTTGAGCAACGATGCCGAACGTAGACGCCGATCGCCACCAAGTGGCGCGGTTTATGTGAGCCAGACCCACAACGCTCACGTCAGAGGCAAGCCATCATGGCCCGCTCCGAAAGTTGCTGCATTTGCTCGCGTCCGAAGTTGCACCGGGCACCGGTCGGCACATGGCGCCTCTTGCGATTGCAGCGATCCTCGATTGGTCGTTGAGCTTGCCGACACGCTCACCATTGATCCCATCAATTCGGGATATCAGCGGGGTCCTGGACCGCCTTGCACAACTACCGATCGGAATCGTTGCGCATGTCCGTTGTGAGAGGCAGTCATGCCATCACACCGAGCTTTCATTGGGTGATCTTGGGCGCTCTGCCGCGGCCAAGCTGGCAGTAGCAGCGACGCTCAAAAAGCCGCCGTCGGTCTGGCGGCACTGCAATGGTTGCTGCGCCATTACCGCTCCGGGCCCACTGCAACTGAAGTTGTTGATGCATTTAGCCATACCTGAGACGGCCCGGCACGACGGCACCGAGATCGAAACCGTGCGCATGATCCAACGGCTCGTTGAACAACACCCGAGGGCAGGGCACGCCATCGTCGCAGACTTCAAACGGCTTTACGGCGTCGAAGGCGTCGGAACCCATACCGCGGCAGTTGCCTCCGGCCAGCTCCACCGGACCTGGCCGGTTTTCAGGTCGACGACAATCGGATGTCCGCCGTATGATTCGTCGGCCACGAGCAGCAGCCCGTCCGCTATGCCCATCATCAGTTGGTGGAGGTCCTGGTCGAGAGGAAGGTTCTGACCAGATTTTTCATCCGGGGATAAAATGATAACCGGAGGAACCGCGTGCCGCGAGTCTCCCATGCCGGTGTTGAACAGGATCGAGCGCAGCCCCGGCCCCGGTCGCCAGATGCTCATCTCGTCATCATCGGTCAGTTTGCGTTGGGCAAGCCGCGACGCCAGCGCCACCAGATGCTTCGGTACATCATTAACGCACTGGCCATTGCCACAGGTATATGAGTTGTCGAGGCGATCGCTGGAGTATCCCACCTCATTGCGCAGGTCGCTTACTACCGAGATCCCCGGAGTGTCGCCCGCGTCGTCCTTTGTGGCGCGCGTTGCCAACAGCCTCCAGGTCGCGCCGTCCGCCTGCAGCTCAAGAACCGAGCATGCATACGCGGCGCCCCAATTAGGCACGGGCATGCCCGCGATCTTACGACCATCGGGGAGCCGGTACATGAGCTCTCCCTTCTCATCGAGCTCGTCCGGCTCTGCGATCGGCAGCATAGCTGCCACGCGTAATCGGCGGCTAGCAGCGTCGCGCCAGAGGCTGCGCACGTCTCCGTGGCCCTCAGGCAGCGCCGCCACTTGCTTGCGGCTGGCGGGCATCTGTCCCATTTCTGCCTGGAAAATGCTCTTGCCACTGACGAACAGAACGGCTCTCGGTTCCGGCTCCCACAACAGCACCGATGGCGCATTCGCCACTTCCATAAACAGATCCGTCCGATTGGTGGCTGCGGACCAGATCATCCATGCCGTCTTGCCGTTTCGAGACTGGAAGAACGAGAGCTGGGCGCCGGTCTCGCCCGCCGAGGCCCCAGCTGTGTACAAACCAGCGAAAATCAGCAGAACGACTGCCTTCAGCCGCAACACGGCGAACCTCCCATCCCATGACTTGCATGTTGAGGCATTCCTGAGGAAAACGGCGATATCAGGGGCGCCATCTGGGCATGTTGATCTTGAGTCCCGCGCATGACGAGGCGACCTCGTTGGTCATCCACAGGTAACTGTCTCGTGCTCTTTTGTCCGTTTCCCAACACCGTCACTTCGCCATTGGTTTGGAAAACCCCTCTCTGCGCTTCCCCTCCATGGGTGCCGCACGGCCTAGCGCCGCGTGACGGGGTCACGAGGCAGCCATCGAGCCGCGCGCCGTTTGGGTTCGCTCGGATCAAGCTCGCCGCCGGAGCCGCGGGTGTTGGCAACGTGACGCTTCACCAGATCGCCCACCTCCGAAGGCCGGCCGGCTCGATGTGCGCACTGCCGGGAAACCAGCGAAGGAGATGCTGCCCTTGCAACAGCAAGAAGCCGTCGGCGAAGCGCCGCGCCCTGGAGAAGCCGGGTCCAGTTTAGCCGTCCCTCCCCGCACTTGCGGCTCGAAGAGATACCTTGGTCGCAAAGACGGTGCATCCAATCATCTTTGAGTGTCCGGATTTTTGCTATGCGCCGGTGGGAAACCGCACGGTCAGAGTTCCGATCCTGCGTCGCTTAGCAAGTTGACGGCCTTTGCTATGATCTGATCTCCCCAAGCGACCCGGCCGACCCAGTGGTCAGGTATGCCGGCAGCACCATATAAGGCACCCGCCAACTGCCCTGTGATTGCCGCGGTCGTATCAGCATCTTCGCCAAGGTTCGCCGCCGTGAGGACGGCGGTTCGATAGTCTGTCGCATGATCCACGCACCACAAAGCAGCTTCAAGTGAATGAGCGACATACCCCGTAGAACGAATTTCCGTTCTTCTCTTTTCTCGCCACTGACCGCTCATGATGATGCCGATTGCCCCAACGTAAGGCTCTGATCGCGCGCGAAGGACCTCAACTTTTGACCGACCTTCGATCGCATCAGCCAACACTTCGGCAAACGCGATGCAAGCCTCGATTGCCTCAGGTGCGGCATGAGTCGTCTTGCTCTGACGCGCAGCCACGTCTCGTAGTCTGGCTCGATCATGCCAAAACCGAATTGCGACCGGAGCCAGGCGCATCAGGGAGCCATTACCCGCCGACATCGGGTCGGTTGATCCACAATGGGGCTCTCTGCCCAACTGCCAGCGCACTAGCGCATGCCGTGTGGTGATGCCAATGTCGAAGCACTTACCAGTGCACGAGTAGGTGCCCTGCTCCCACCAGTTTTCAAATCGCCGCAGAAGGTCGCGCTCATCAAGATCGTGCCGATCTTGCAGGCTGTCGGCGAGCGCGAGCGCCATTGCCGTGTCGTCGGTCCATTCGCCCGCTTTCAGTCCGAACGGTCCGCCTCCAATCATGTCGGTGAGAGGTTGGTAGGTATCGCGGGAGCGAAACTCCAAAGTCGTCCCAATCGCGTCGCCGATAGCCAGCCCGAGCAAAGCCCCGATCGCACGATCCCTAATCCCAGCAGGCTCCACGACTAATCGATGCCCATCGCCTGTCCTACGACGCTCCGAATGAGTTGCGGCATGGGGCCACTCCTGCCAGTAGTCTAATGTGGTGCCCCGCTGCACGCCAACGCCCCGCCCAAGCGCTGCCGACCCACCGCAGCGTTTCGTCAGCTGAGGTGAACCTCACCAACGTCGGCCACCCAACAGGAGCGTCAAATCCCTTATTGTCGATGGCTCTCAGCAAGCTCCAGGGCGGTGCGCGCCTCCTCGATCCATCCTGTCGCGTCCATCTGCTCGAACACGTTCAGGGCACGTTTAATCAGCGCGATACCCTCCGGTGCCTTGTCGCCCTGTCGAAAGCGACCGTAGGCAAGCAAGGTCTGGGCCAGTTCGGGAGGGCATTGGATTTGCTCTAAGACCCCAAGACTAGCGCGAAACGCAACCTCGGCCTCGCAACGACTGCCCATCGCCTCGTACACTTGGCCGAGAGCGCGCTGGGCCGCACCTTGTTCCAAAGGGGCACGGGTCTCCTGCGCCGAATTGAGCGCCTGCTGGGCGGCATCGAGCGCCAGGCCGAGCTTACCCATCTGGAGTCTTAGTTGAGCGACGGCAATATGCACGTAGGGCACGGCATAGGCCTCACGATCATCAAGAGCACGCGCAGGCATCTCTGCGAAGGCTCGCTCGAGAACCTGTTTGGCCCCGGCCGACCGTTTCAGCTTGAGATAGGCGATCGCCAGCCACGCCGAGGACCAAAGAATGACGGGCCATTCGCGAATCTCCCACGCCAGGGGAAGCCATTCCTCCGCGACGCCGATCACCTTGTGCCAGAGTCCCATGTACATGTAGGGCTCGGCCTCCATCGCGCTCCAGACGCGCATGCGCGCATCTCCGAGTTTGTCAGCCGTGGCTCGACCCCGCCTCGCGTAATCGTGGGATGCTCTGAAGTTGCCGGCTCGAGCACTGAAACACCGCCCGCCCATAGCCAACCAGAAGGTTAGTGGGTCTTGGGGCAGGTCCGTGATCGCTAGCGCACGCGCAATGTAGTTGAGCGCCGTGGTGTATCGAGCACATTTCCCGAGATACGTTGCATAGTTGAATGCGGTGTAACGGCGGACCTCCACATCTCCAATCGATTCCGCATATGCGATTGCATTCGTAAGCAGCGCCTCATCTTCCCAATGCACACCCTTGAGGCTCTCCAGGAACGCGATCGCCCGCAACTGACCCGCTTGGTTCGCGAGCACCAGCGCTTGATCCACATGGCGCAATATCTTCGCCTTTGCTGCCTCATTCCGCTCCCAGCCAGGCAAGTCCATGAGCGCAAAGATGGTCCCAATGTGAACACGGTTCCGCTCGGGCGTCGGCGGCAGACTTTCGAGCAAATCTAGGGCCTGCGCATAGTGGCTGATCGCCTCGGGACGAGCGTAGACCTTGGCGGCTATTCTGGCCGCTTCAAGAGCATAGCTCAAAGCCTTCTCCACGTTTCCCGCTCTGAACCAGTGATCAGCAAGTAGCGCGGTATGTCCTCTAGCCGATATCGCATGATCTGAATGGGTTGCCACATGCGCTTCCAGCGCCTGTGCGATCCCGGCGTGCAATTTCTGACGCTGGTCACGCAACAGCGTGCTGTAGGCTACGTCCTGAACCAGGGCGTGCTTGAACAGATACGAGGCCCGCGGCGGCGTGCCACGACCGAACAGTAGGCCGGCGTCCGTCAGCTGTCCGAGCGCCATGCGCAATTGCGCGTCTCCGCAGCGGGCGACAGTCGCGAGCAATTTGTAGGAAAACTCGCGACCAAGCGCGGCGCCCATCTGAGCCACCTCCTTGACCCCATGCAGCCGATCGAGCCGGGCTAACAACAAAGCTTGGAGGCTCGACGGAATGGCCAGCGGTGGTATCGGGCCGGCGAGGACATAGGCATCATCCTCTTCGAACAGCAATCCGCCTTCGAGTAGGCTGTTGGTCAGTTCTTCGACAAACAGCGGGATGCCATCTGTGCGCTCGACAATGCTGTCCAGGATGTTGGGTGGCAGGTCCTTGCCGGCAGTGATGCCGTTGACCATTGTTGCTACGTCGCTGCGTGCGAGCCGGTTCAAAGACAGCGCTGACACATGCGGCTGCCCCACCCACGGAGCGGCAAACTCCGGCCGAAACGTAATCACCAGCAAGACCGGTAAACCCGCGACCCGTTCGATCATACGGTCGAGAAATTCGAGGGATGTCGAGTCAGCCCAATGTGCGTCCTCAAAAATCGCTAGCACCGGTCGCTCGCGCGCGCGTGCCTCAAGCTGCCAAATCAACCCCGCCAAAATCATCTCGCGCCGGAGTTGTGGGTCAGGCGGCGCGACCGGATAACGCCCCATAGCCGCGAGTCCAAGGAGGTCGGCTATCAAGCCGGTCATCTCGGCGCTGAGCTTACCGGTTTGCGCCAACAGGATTTCAAGCTTGTCGAGCCTGGTCTCGAGGATATCCTCGCGTTTGAACCCAGCGGCATGCTCAAGCTGAAGGATAACCGGATATAATGCGCTCTCATGATGCTGTGGGGAGCACGAATAGCGCAGTTGCGTGCGCGGCTGCTCACGCAGTCGCTCCTGCAGCGAGGAGGCGAGGCGCGATTTGCCGATGCCCGGCTCGCCGGAAACCAGCGCGACCTGTCCATCGCCGGCTTTGGCACGCTGCCAACGCCGCAATAACAGATCAATTTCCTCTCCCCGTCCGACCAGCGGAGTTAGCGAAGCACCGCGCAACGCTTCGAAGCGGCTCTCGACAGCGCTCACCCCCAGGACCTGCCATACCTGGGTCGTTTGACTGGTCCCCAGCAGCGGGATCGCACCGATAGGGGAACAATCGAAAAGGCCGCCAATTAGGCGCCTGGTGGTCTGGTCGATCGCCACCATGTCCGGGTGCGCCCACGTCTGTAATCGTGAGGCCATGATGGGCGCTACACCAACTATCCCCCGTTCCTGCCGCTCGCCAACGCCGACAAGATCACCGACAATGACGAGGCTGCTGGCAATGCCGACCCGGCACCGCAATGTGACGTCAGCACCGGATTTCAGCGTCTTGAGCGCGGCACATAGGTCCAGCCCGGCCCGAACGGCTAGCTCGGCATCATCTTCGTGCGCCGCCGGGTAGCCAAAATACACCAGTACTGCATTGCCAATGTGTTTGGCGACGAATCCATTGAAGCGGCCAGTGGTGTCAGCAACACACCGCTGAAAGACACCAACCACCTCGCGCAATTCCTCCAGATCGACCGCCGGCACGTCGAGCAGCTCGCAAGACATCACCGTTAGCTGGCGCCGCTCCGCTTCATGCTGTGGCGTTCGGTCATGCCGCTGCGGTTCATTCGCGTTGTTGTCGTGGCATTCGGACGTTGCTGCCGCCGGTCCGGACGCGCTGACGGAGGCTTCCAACGATACGGGAGCGTCGAAGCGGTATCCTCGGCGCAGCACGGTCTTGATCAATCGGCGGTCCGTATCACCGAGCTCATTGCGCAGCAGTGCGATGCACTGCACAAGAGAATCGTCCGACACGAAAATGTCGGACCACACCGCTTTGATAAGCTCATCTTTGGGAATAAGCCGCCCAGCATTCTCGGCAAGATAGCGCAATACTTCGAATGCCTTTGGCGGCAGAGCGATCTCCTGATCAGCGTCTCGCAGACATCCACGCGTCAGATCGAGCGCAAAACGATCGAAACAGAGCACTCTA
>Ga0126384_10000190_pt1 | contig 30926 bp, 27 predicted proteins | sample PanSoiMetPlot_36_FD_92543 | JGI IMG/M metagenome (GOLD analysis project Ga0126384, IMG submission 92543) | Tropical forest soil microbial communities from Panama - MetaG Plot_36 | ecosystem: Environmental > Terrestrial > Soil > Tropical forest > Bulk soil | place: Panama | collected 2016-02-17 | reverse complement strand
TTGGGGTCAGCCGCGCACCGTTGCGCGAAGCCATTTCCCGCCTCGAAGCCAAGGGCTTGGTACATCGAGTTCCGCATCTCGGCGCCCGCGTCGTCGAACTTCAGCCGCGCGATCTTGAGGAGTTGTTTCTCATCCGCGAGGGCCTGGAGGGGATGGCGGCGCGGCTGGCGGCCGTGGCCATGTCGGAGGCTGACCTTGACGCGCTCGCGCAAAGCCTCGACGCGCACCGCCGGCAACCGGACGTGGCCAGCGGCACCGCCTACTACCAGGCCAGCGGCGACCAGGATTTTCATTTCCGGGTTGCCCGCGGTAGCAACAATCGGCGGCTGTTCCGCCTGCTGTGCGAGGACATGTATAGCCTGCTGCGCATCTATCGGTTCCGCAGCAGCGCCACCCCCGGCCGCGCCCGGCAGGCCTACCAGGAACACCAAGACATCCTTGCCGCGCTGTGGCGCCGCGACGCTGCCGCGGCGGAGGCCAGCATGCGCCACCACATCCGCCGCTCGTGGTCGACGATCAAAACCCGGCTCAAGCGCGCCGGCGAGCAGGCGCAGGATGTCGCCTGATGATCGCCAGCACCACCCGTCTCAAATCCATCCTGGCGCGGCGCGATGCGACCCTGGCCCCTGGCGCCGCCAACGCGCTGTTTGCGCGCATCATCGAGGATCTTGGCTTCGAGGTTGCCTATGTCACTGGCGCCGGCATCGCCAACATGCAGCTGGGAATGCCGGACATCGGTCTCACCACGCTGACCGAGATCGCCGATACGGTCGCCGCCATCGCAGATGTGGTTGCGCTGCCGCTGCTGGTCGATGCCGATACCGGCTTTGGCAATGCCCTCAACATGCGCCGCACGGTGCGCATCCTCGAACGTGCCGGCGCGGCCGGGGTGCAGATCGAGGATCAGGAGTTTCCCAAGCGCTGCGGGCATTTTTCCGGTAAGCAAGTGATCCCGCTGGCCGAGATGGTGCAACGCATCAAGGCGGCCGTGGACGGCCGCCATGATCAGGATTTCCAGATCGTCGCGCGCACCGACGCGCGCGCCAGCGAAGGGCTCGACGTGGCGATCCATCGGGCGCAGGCCTTCATCGACGCCGGCGCCGATGCCACCTTCGTTGAGGCGCCGCTGACCGAGGCCGAGCTCGCCCGCATCGCGCGCGAGCTGCCGGCGCCGCAGCTCGCCAATATCGTGTTCGGCGGCCTGACCCCGGATCCGGGCCGCGGCAAACTGGCCGACATGGGCTTTGGGCTGGTGCTTTATGCCAACGCCTCGTTGCAGGCGGCGCTCAAGGCGGCACAGGACGTGCTTGCGGCGCTGAAGCGTGATGGCTCGCTCGCCGCCGTCGCCGACAAGCTCGCCAGTTTCGATGAACGCCAGCGCGTGGTGGCAAAACCGACCTACGATGCACTCGAGCAACGCTACGCCGGCCCGATCGATAACAGCCGCGAACGAGGCCGCCGATGAGCGCACCCGCAAAACCGTGGGACGGCATCATCTCGCCGGAGGAGCAGCGCGCCTATGCCGCCGCCGGCTTTGGCCGGCGCACCGGTCTCGGCCGCCGGCCGGCGCTGCTGATCATCGACGTGCAGTATCGAACCGTTGGCACGACGCCGAAGCCGTTCTGGCAGGCGATCGAGGAGTTCCCAACCGCCTGTGGCGAGGTCGGCTGGAACGCCGTTGCCCAGATCGCCCGATTGCTCGCCCTATTCCGCGAGCGCGGCTGGCCAGTGCTGTTCCCCTACGTGTCGCCGAAGGAAAGCTTCGACCAGGGCCGGCTGGCCGACAAGGTGCCCGCCATCATGGGCATTGCGCGCCATGGCTATGATTTTGTCGCCCAGGTCGCCCCACGCGACCACGATATCCTGCTGCCGAAGAAGCACCCGAGCGCGTTCTTCGGCACCCCGCTCGCGAGCTATTTGATCAATGCCGGCGCCGATACCTTGGTGGTGACGGGTTGCACGACATCGGGATGCGTGCGCGGCAGCGTGGTCGATGCCTTCGCCTTCAATTTTCGGGTGGCTGTGCCGCATGACGCGGTCTACGACCGCAGCCAGACATCGCATGCCGTCAACCTATTCGATATGTCGGAAAAATATGCCGACGTATCCAGCACCGATGAGTTGCTGCCGCAGCTGGCAAAGCTGCCGCGCGCATGCGCCGATGGTGGCAGCTAGCATCGCGACACCGCTCGACAAACGCCAGGGAGGTATGGCCAGATGACCATCAAAAGCAGGCTTTGGAACCGTCGCTCGACCTTGCTGGCCGGGTGCGCCGTGCTGGCGCTGATGACGGTCTCCGGCGCGGCGTTCGCTGAGGCCGCCGCCAGCTATAAATTCGGTCTGGCGATGCCGTTATCCGGTTCGCAGGCCCTCTATGGCGCCGATCAGGTGAAGGCGGCACAGTGGGCGGTCGACGCCATCAACGCCAAGGGCGGCATCAACGGCAAGAAGCTCGAGATGATCACGCTCGACACGCAGGCTGATCCGCAAGTTGGCATCAACGCCGTCAATCGTCTTATCAGCGTCGAGAAGGTGCCGGTATTCATCACCGCCTGGTCCTCGGTGGTCAGAGCCGTGGCGCCGATTGCCAACGATAACAAGGTGGTGGAGTTGTCGATCGGCGCCAACTCGCCGGACATCGCCAAGCTCGGCGATTACGTCTACACTACCTTCCCGCTTGCCGACATCGATGTGGCGGCGCTGGCCCGCTACTCGGCCGGCAAACTGGGCAAGAAAAAAGCCGCGGTGCTCTACATCAACAACGACACCGGCATCGTCGCCAGCCAAGTGTATCGCGATACCTTCAGCAAGGCTGGCGGTCAGATCGTTGCCTACGAGGCCTACGATCCCAAGGCGACCGATTTCACGGGCGCCCTGCTCAAGGTGCGCGCGGCGCAGCCGGACATCATCCATCTGCATGGTCTGATCGCAGACATGCCACAGGTCGCCGCGCAGATGCGCCAGTTGGGTCTCAATCAGCCGATCACCTCCTACTCGGGGCTCTACAATCCCAAAGTGATCGAGCAACTCGGCCAGGCCGCCGAGGGTATCATCGCCACCTCGTTGGCGCCGGGCGTTGGCGATCTACCGGCCGTCGCCGCCTACGTCGAGCGCTGGCGGCAGGAGGAAAAGCGCGATCCGAACGGCCTGCCCTACACCCAATACCTGCACGATGCGCCCTATATGGTGGCGGCAATCCTGAGCTCGATGGACAAGAAGGGGCTGGCGCCGAGCGGGGAGAATTTTCGCCAGGAGATGCTGGCACTGGCGACGTTCGATCTTCCCCTGACCGGATCGGTGACGGTGTCCGACAGCCACACGGTGTCAAAGCCGGTCTATCTGGTCGAAGTCAAGAACGGCAAGTGGACGGCGAAAGACATCGCCAAGTGACATTGCACGTGACATTGCAGGTGACGATTTGGTTGTGTGCGACCGCCGCGGCCTTGGCCAGGGCCGCGGGCGCGGATCGAAGGTGCGTCCCACAGCAGCCGGTGGCGGTGTGACAAACGCGCTTTGTGCCCGCAGCGGCGGTTGGCAGCCACTCCGGCACGACGGGTTTTGATGTTCAACTTCACGACCGTGGCGCAGATCCTGTGGACGTCGCTGGCGACCAGCAGTTACTACGTGCTGTTCGCGGTTGCCTTCGCCCTGGTGCTGAAGGTCAATGGGGTCTTCAATTTCGCGCAGGCGGGCTTGATGACCATTGCCTTCTATAGCGCGCACGCCGCCATCGCCGGGCTCGGGGTGAGTGGTCACATGGCGCTGGCGATCGCGCTGGTCGCCACCCTGGGCAGCGCCTGGGGGCTGGAGAAGTTTGGATTTGCCAGCCTGCGACGCAACCACGCCTCGCCGATGTTCGTGTTCATTTTTACCATCGTCGCCTCGGAATTCATCGCCTATGTCGCCATGCTGCTGTTTGGCACCTGGCCGAAGACGATCTTCGCGCAGTTGTTCTGGCCGGTGCGTCTCGTCGCCGACATCGCCATCAGCGCCTGGGATCTGCCGGCCATCGCCACCACCTTTGGTATGCTGCTGGGGCTGTGGCTGTTCCTGCGCTTCAGCCGCTGGGGACAGTTCATGGTGGCGGTTTCGGACAATGCCGAGCTGGCCGAGCTCTACGGCATTAATCGTCGCCAGATCTATCTGCTGACGATGCTGATTGCGGCGACGTTCTCGACCGCCGGCATGTTCCTCTATGGCACGCGCGCCCAGGTGCAACCGCTGACCAGCCTGGAAATCATGCTGTTTGCCGTGCTGGCAACCATTCTCGGCGGCATCGGGCGAATCTGGGGAGCGGCGGCGGCCGCCGTACTCCTCGGCGTCGTGCAGAACTCGAGCATCCTCGTGATCCCGTCGGAGTGGCAGGGCTTCCTGCTCTACGTGTTCCTGTTCGCCACCATCATCTTCTTTCCTCAGGGCATCCGACTACCCGCGCTTAAGAGGAGGCTCGCACGCTGATCGACGCCGGTGCTCGGGCTGGCGCTCTCGGTCGGGGGACAAGGCATGGACTACGTCTATTCCATCATTATTCAGATCGGCTTGTTCGTTATTCTGGCGTCGAGCTTCAATCTCATCATTGGCTATGGTGGGCTGATTTCGATTGCACACCCGATTTTCTATGGGCTCGGCGCCTATACCTCGGGATTGCTGGCCCGCGATCTCGGTGTACCGGTGCCGCTCACCATCATCGCCGGCGCGCTGCTGGCGATGCTGGCGTCGGTCGCCATGGCGCTGCCGGCATTGCGGATCTCCGGCGACTATCTGCTGATCGCGAGCATCGGCTTTCAACTGGGCATGATCGAGCTCATCAAAAATTTGCGCTTCACCGGTGGCGCCAGCGGCATATCCGGCATTCCGGCGTTTCTGGTGCCGAGTTTCGGGCGCGGGAGCTATGTGCTGCTGGTCTGCGCCGTGGCCTTGGCCGTGGTGGGGCTGGTGCGCTGGATCGCGCACAGCGATTACGGCCGCGCCATCAGCGCCATGCGCGACGACGAACAGGCCTTTGCCGCGCTCGGACGCGACGCGAAATGGATCAAGCTGTCGATATTCGCCTTCGGCTCGGCGATCGCCGGGCTCGCCGGCGCCCTCTATGCGCACTATTTCCGCTTCGTCACATCTGAGCAATTCGAGATCCTGATGTCCTCGACCATCCTGACCATGGTCGTGGTCGGCGGGCTCAATACCCCCTGGGGACCCGTGATCGGTGCCATTCTGCTGCAGCTGCTGCCACAGGCGATCACCTTCCTCAATTTGCCGCCGGTCGTGCTGGGCCCGCTGCAGGGCCTGCTGTTCACCGGTTTGGTGCTGATCTTCATGTTTTTGCGCCCCGGCGGACTGGTGCGGGCGGGCGGTCAGTGGCGGGCAACCGGCAGCAGGCAGGGAGGCGGTTGAGATGCTCGAAGTCAAAAGCCTCTCAAAAAGTTTCGGCGGCATCGTCGTCGCCGACAACGTCGATCTGGTGATGCGGCCCGGCCGGATTGTGGGCTTGATTGGGCCCAATGGTGCCGGCAAGACCTCGCTGTTCAATCTGATCAGCGGCCTTTATGCGGCCAACGCCGGCAGCGTCACGCTCGATGGCACGCCGCTCGACGGTCTGGCGCTGCACCAGAGGGCGCGGCGCGGCCTGGCGCGCACCTGGCAGCACGTGCGTCTGTTCCCGTCGCTGTCGGTGATCGACAATTTGATCATCGGCGCCCGCACCTATCCCGCCGAGTCGTTGCTGCGGCTGCTGTTCGAGCCGGGCAAGATTCGTGCTGCTGGCGCCGCCGCCACCGCCAAGGCGCGTGACATCCTGGCCCGCATCGGTTTGCCGGATGCGGCCGATAAATCCATCGGCGATCTGCCCTATGGACAGCAGAAGCTGGTTGGCGTCGCCCGCGCCTTGATGAACGATGCCCGCTGCCTGCTGCTCGACGAGCCGATGGCGGGCGTCGAAGGTCAAGCCTACCAAGCCATGCAACGGATCGTGCGCGAAGTCGCCGCCGCGGACGTGGCGGTATGCGTCGTCGAGCACAATATCGCCTTCATCCGTGACCTCTGCGACGAGGCGGTGTTCATGTTTCAGGGCCGCATCTTGCACGCTGCCGCGCGCCAAGATCTGATCGCCAATCCCGAGCTCACCGAACTCTATTTCGGGCATTGAGAGCGCCCCCTAAATGCTCGCGATCGAAAATCTGTCGGCCGCTTACGGACCGTTGACCGCGCTGAGCGGCATCACGCTGCAGCTGACGCCGGGCGCCAGGCTCGGCATCTTCGGCCACAACGGCGCCGGCAAGACCACCTTGCTGAAATGCATCGTCGGTGCGCACAGCCCGAGCGCCGGCAAGGTCACATTTGCCGGGCAGCCAATCGATGCCGGCAATGTTGCGGCCACGGTGCGCTCGGGCATTGCCTACGTGCCCCAGGGTCACAACGTATTTCCGAACCTGTCGGTGGCGCAGAACCTCAAGATCGCGGGACTGCTGTTCGACAGCGCCTTCAGCCAACAGGTCTATCAGCTGTTCCCGATCCTGGATGCGCGCCGCGCCCAGCTGGCCGGCTCGATGAGCGGTGGCGAGCAGCAAATGTTGGCGCTCGGCATGGCGCTGATGACCAGGCCCAAATGGCTTCTGCTTGACGAGCCGTGTACCGGGCTGGCGCCGATCATCATCGAGGCGGTGATGCAGCGGCTGGGCGAGGTCAATCAACGGTTTGGTACCGGCCTCGTCATCGTCGAGCAGAACGTCCCAATGACGTTGCGGGCCATCGACCGGGCCGTCATCCTCAAGGCCGGCCGCATGGTGTTCGACGGTCCAGCCGATGATCTCAAAACAAAGAAGGACCTGTGGCAATGGTTTTGAGGCAACCGGGTGCGGCGGAGGCGCGGCTGGCGTGCGGGCAGGGTTTTCTCGAACTGTGCCGGTGGGCGGCGACGACCACGCTCGCGGCCGTGCCGGCCGACGTCCGTCAACGTGCCGCCCTGGTGCTGTCCGATGACATCGCCGCGATCGTGGCGGCGGCGACCGAGCCCGAGGTCGCCGCCATCCAGGGCGAGTTTGCCCTGACCTCGGGCAGCCCGGCCGCTGCCACAGTATTCGGCCGCACACCCTACCGCGTCGATCGCCACAGCGCGGCCGCGGCCAACGGCCTGGCGATCTGTTGGACGGAGCTTGACGAAGGCTATCGCCTGGTCGCCTGCCATGCCGGCGCCTATATCATCCCGGCCTTGATGGCAGAGGCCGAAGCCAGCGGCGCCACCAGCCACGAGGTCATCGCCAGCCTCGCCATCGCCTACGAGGTGACGGCGCGGATCGCGCATGCCTTCCCCGCCGAGCCCTTGCGCGTGCACCCGCACGGCGCCCTGGCTCCGCTCGGAGCGGCGGCCGGAGTGGCCCGGCTCAGGGGATATGATCCCCACGACTTCGCCGCTGCGCTGTCGTCGGCCATGACCATGAGCCACGCCGGACCCTATGGCCATGCGCCGGCCGGCGCGCTGGCGCGCAACGCCTGGACGGCCACCGGTGCCTGGGCCGGCTATCGGGCCGCCGACTGGGCCCGACTTGGCATTGCCGGCCTCCCCGAAACCCCCTTCGACGTGATGGTGACGTGTTATGGACACGATTATATGCCGGAGCGGCTGACGGCCGACCTCGGCGCCACCTGGGCGATCAGCAGCGGCTATCACAAGCTGATCGCCTGCTGCCAATACGCACACTCGGCGGTCGAAGCCATGTTGCACTTGAGGGCGCAACACCCGGCCACCGCCGACCCGGACAAGATCGCCGCGGTCGTGGTCGCAACCCACCCCATGGGCGCAACCTTGGCCACCGCCGAACCGGCGACGGTGCTCGCGGGAAAGTTTTCGTTGCTGCACGCGGTGGCGACGACGGCGGTGCATGGCAGTGCCGGAGCCAGCGCCTTCGCCCGTGCGTCATTGTCCGATCCCGACGTGGCGGCGCTGCGCCGGCGCATAACGCTCCAAGCCTATGATGCCATCAAGCCCTGGCCCAAGGACCGGCCGGCCCGGGTCGAGATCCGCCTCACCGACGGCCGGCAGGTTGCGGCCAGCGTTGAGAGCGCGCGCGGTGGCCCGGACCAGCCGTTCGCCGAGGCGGAGCTGCGCGCCAAGATCGCGGCACTGACCGCGGACCTCTATCCGGCAATGGCGGCTCGGCTTGCGGGCCTGGCGACTTCGCCATGCCGTTGGGCCGATGACGTCGTCGCCATGATTGCCCAACCCCACTGAGCGCGTCGCGCCGGCGCGCCTCGACCAACGCCTTGGAGTTAGGCAATGCACCCAGAGATCGAGATCCTCGTCATCGGCGCCGGCGCCTGCGGGCTGGCGGCGGCCATCGCCGCGCACGATCGGGGCGCAGCCGTCGCCATCATCGAAAAGCGCGCTTCCCCGGGCGGAAATTCCTCGCTGTCGACCGGCTCGATCCCCGGTGCCGGGACCCGCTTTCAGCGTGCCGCCGGCATCGAAGACAGCCCGGCGCGGCTCGTTGAAGACCTGATGCGTATCGCCGGCGATACCGATTGCCCCCAGCTGGTAGAACGGCTGGCCGAGCAATCCGCCGCCACGGTCGAATGGCTGGTCGATGCGGTCGGAGCGCGCCTATCGCTCATAACCGCCTACAAACACGTCGGCCATAGCGTTCAACGCTTGCACGCGCCGGTCTCTCGGCGCGGTCAGGATCTGGTCGATGACCTGCTGGCAGCGGTGGCACGCCGCGGCATCCCGCTCGCCGTCGGCAATGGCGCCGATCAGCTGCTCGCTGCCGGCGGCGGCGTAGTCGGCGCCCGCCTTCGGACGGCATCGGGTGAAGCGGCGACGGTTGCCGCCGCGAAGACCATTCTCGCCGTCAACGGCTATGCCGGCAACCCGGCGCTGGTTCGACGTTTCTGTCCGGAAATCGCCGGCGCGCCCTATTTCGGGGCCTTGGGTTCGACGGGTGAAGCGGTTGCTTGGGGCGAAGCCCTGGGTGCGGCATTTTCCAACATCGGCGCCTACCAAGGCTATGCCGCGGTGTCCGATCCGCACGGCAGCCTGCTGTCGTGGACCACGATCGAGAAGGGAGGCATCATCATCAATGCCGCAGGCCAGCGCTTTGGCGACGAAAGTGCCGGCTACTCCGGGTTCACGCCCAAGGTGATGGCGCAGCCGGCGCCACGCTTTGCGATCTTCGACCAGAAGATCTACGACGTGGCGGCATTGGAGGAGGAGTTCGTCGAGCTCGCCCGCCGCGATGGTTTCAAGACCGCCGATACGCCGGGTGATCTGGCGGGCCGGATCGGGCTCGACGCTGTGGCGCTCAACGCCACCATCGCCGAAGCGCGGCGGGCGGCTACAGGCGATGGCGGCGATGCTCACGGCCGGCGCGACTTCGGCCTCGGTGCCCTTGATCAGCGCCTCTACGCCTGTCGCATCGTGCCCGGCCTATTCCACAGCCAAGGTGGACTTGCCGTCGACCTCGATGGCCGCGTGCTCGACGGCAACGGCCGGCCGATCGCCAACCTGTTCGCCGGCGGCGGTGCCGCCGGCGGGCTCTCTGGCCGCAGCGGCGCCGCGGGATATGCTTCGGGCAATGGGCTCTTATCGGCAATCGGGCTTGGCCGCCTGGCCGGGCTCGCGGCGGCGGCCGAACTCAAGGGAGGCGGATCGTGACCCTGTCGCGCCAGCTGGTCGGGTCAATCCGTCGCCTGGGCTTGGCTGAGATTCCCGCCGAGGTCGTGCGCTGTGGACGCTTGCATTTGCTGGACGCCATTGGTGTCGGTCTGGCCGCGGCGGGCACCGGTGTCGGCATGCCCTATCTTGCCGCGGCCACGGCGCTGGGCGGGGCTGGGCCGGCAAGCGTGCTGGGGGCGGCTATGACACGCGACGCCGCCACCGCGGCGCTCGTCAACGGCGGTCTGATCCACGGCCTCGAATTCGACGACACCCACACCGCTTCCATCGTGCACGGGAGTGCGGTGCTGGCGCCCGCGGCGCTGGCCGCGGCGCAGGCCGCGGACGCCCCAGGAGGAGACCTGCTGCGCGCCTATATCCTGGGTTGGGAGGTGTTGGTGCGCATGGGCCTGGCGGCCCCGGGCGGCTTTCAAGCGCTGGGCTTTCAGGTCACCTCGGTCGCCGGCAGCCTGGTGGCGGCGCTGCTGGCCGCCGAGCTCGCCGGGTTGGACGCGGACCGCACGGTTGCCGCGCTTGGCATTGCCTTGAGCCAGGCGTCGGGTGTGTTTGAGTTTCTGAGTAACGGCGCGTCGGTCAAATCGATGCATCCGGGTTGGGCGGCGCATGCCGGGTTGGTGGCGGCGCGGCTGGCGGCGGCCGGGCTCGATGGCCCGGAAACGGCACTCGAAGGCCGCATGGGATTGTTCAAGCAATTTGCCGCCGACGGCGCCGGCGCCGTCGAACGCTTCGCGGCGTCGCTCGCCAGCTTGGGCCGACACTGGCACATCAGCGAGGCGGCCTATAAATTCCTGCCCTGCTGCCACTATCTGCATCCCTACGTGGAGGCGCTGGAGCAACTGGGCACGGTGGCAGCGGCCGACATCAGCGCCATCAACTGTTTGGTTGCCCCTGGGGCGGCCCAGATCATTTGCGAACCGTGGTCGCGCAAGCAGGCACCGCACAGTGGCCACGAGGCTCGCTGGAGCCTGCCCATCGTCGTGGCCGCGCGTCTCCTCGATGGTGTCATCGACCATGCCACCTTTCGCCAATCCCCCTCCGCCCCGGTTCGAGAGCTTGCCGCCCGCATCAGCTGGTCGCCGCTCGAGGACGCGCAATTTCCGCAACGCTTCGAGGCCGAGCTCACCGTGACCTTGCGAGCGGGAGGCACGCGGCGTTGCCGCATCGACGACGTGTTCGGCGGTGCCAACCGGCCGGCCGGCGGCGACGAGGTGAGGGCCAAGTTCCGGGCCAATGCCGCGCTTTGTCTCGAAGCGGCGGCCGTCGCCGAGCTCGAGCACGCCGTTGACACCTTGGAGCGGCACTCGGCGGCGCGGCTGGGCGTTGTTCTTGCATCGCCACCCACGGCTGTCTGCGCTGGAGCCAAGTCATGATGCACTTCGACACCGTCCTCGCCGGCGGCGATCTGCTATTGCCGGGAGCCGACCCGATCGCCGCCGACCTTGCGATCCGCGATGGCAAGTTCGCGGCAATCCTGGCGCGCGGCACCGCAGTCAGTGCCGCGGCACGGCTCAATATCACTGGCCTCACCGTGTTGCCGGGCGTCGTCGACGCGCACCTGCACCTCGGGCACGGCAAGGATATTTCGCGCCCGCGCGTGGCCGCCGATGCCGCCCAGGAGACGGCGGCGGCCGCGGTCGGCGGCATCACCACCTTTCTCCCCTATCTGATGGCCACCGAGCCATTCGAAACGATCTTTGCCGAGGTGCTGGCCGTTACCGAAGCCGGCGCCCGCATCGACTTTGGCTATCATTGCATCATTTCGACCGAAGCCCAGCTCGCCGGCGTGCCTCACTACGCTCGCGATTTCGGCGCGCCCTCGTTCAAGATCTTCATGAACAACCGCGGCGGCGAGGGCCAGCGCCTGGGTCTTCCCGACATCGACGATGGCTTCTTGTTCCGGTTGTGCGAGGCCGCGGCCGCGTCAGGCGGCATCGTGTGCCCGCATCCGGAGAACATCGAGATATCCTGGGTGCTCCGTGATCGCCTCAAGCGCGCCGACCCCGACGGTCGCGGCGGGCTTTCGGCCTGGAACGCCTCGCGTCCGCCCATGGTCGAGGCCGACGCCGTGCAGCGTGCGGCACTCACCGCGCAGGCGGCCGGTTGCGGGCTCTATATCGTCCACACCACCTCGGCGGCGGCGCTCGCCGCCGCGGTTAGCGCGCGCCGCCGTGGTTGCCGGATCGCCATCGAGACCTGTCCGCACTACTTGACGCACGATGTCGCGTTTGTTGGTGGCGACGTCGGCAAAATCAATCCGCCGTTGCGTGGCGCCATCGACCGCGACGCCCTGTGGGCGGGGATCGCCGACGGCAGCATCGATACGGTTGCAACCGATCATGTCCACCGCGATCTGTCGGGCAAGGCCGGCGGCATCTGGAATGCGGCGCCGGGTTGTCCTGGCCTCGAGACGCTGCTGCCGGTGATGCTGAGCGAGGGCCATTGCCGTCGCGGCATTCCGCTCAGGCGCATCGTCGAGCTGTTGGCGCGCAATCCGGCGCAGGAGATGGGGCTCGGCCATGCCAAGGGCACGATCGCCATCGGTCACGATGCCGACGTCGCCATCGTCGATCTCAAGCGCAAATGGACGCTCGAGCGTCCCGGCGTGCACTCGTCTGCGGGCTACTCAATCTACGAGGGCTGGCAATTTCAGGGCCAGGTCGTGCACACGCTGGTGCGCGGCCGCGTGGTGTTGCGCGACCTTGCGGTCGTGCCGGAAAGCGCCGGTTGGGGGCGCTATCAGCACCGGTTGACCCCCAAGCGCGCACGCGCCGAGGCGCGGCCGCAGGCGCTCGGGGCAACCGGCCCGACCCCATCATAGGCCAGCAGCAACGGGCCGGGACGGCCAGTTTCGCGGGGACTGCCATGGGGGCAGCCCGCATCGAGCGGTCCGCCTGTTGCATAAGCTCTCGAGACTAGCGCTGTGCCAACAGCCGCTCGAGCAGCTGGCGGCGGTCGTGCTCGCTGGTCTGCGGATCGACCGCGGCGGTGAGCCGGCCATCGCCGCCAATGAGGTAAGTCTTGAGGCTGTGATCGAAGCCATCCGGCAGTTTTTGATAGACGGCATCGAAGGCGCGCGCGGCAACCGCAAGGTCGGCCACACTGCCCGTCAATCCCAAGATGCGCCGATCGAACGACGCCAGATAGTCCTTGAGCACCGCTGGCGTGTCACGCTCGCTATCGACCGAGACAAACACCACCCTGAGCCGGTCGCCGTCCGCACCGAGGCTCGATAGCAGGTTGGACCAGTCGAGCAGCGCCGTGGGACAAACGTCTGGACAATGCGTGAAGCCGAACAACACGGCGACTGGTTGACCGGCGACGACCTCGGGCGCGAAGCTTTCTCCCTGGTGCGTGCGCAACGCCGACAAGGCGCTTAGCGGGGAGTGCAACGGGCGATGCCTTTGGTGTTGTCGCTCCAAGTGGTCAATATAGGCGAGCAAGTCGGCCGCGTCGGTTGCCGACAGTGCCAGACTGGGCATGCGCACGGCAGCAAACTTGGCCGCCAGCGACAGCGCGAGCGGATCGTTGGCGGCCCGCATCGCTTCCGGGTCGGAGATGAAGCGCATCAGCCAGGCGCGATCCCGTCGCGCCATCACGCCGGCGAGATCCGGACCGACCCGGTCGCCGCCGCCGACCGAATGGCATCCCGCGCACAGCCTTCTATAGAGCGCCTGACCCGGGTGGGCGGCAAGCTCGAACAGCACCGGTCCAACCTCGGGTCCCACCACCGCCGCCCCGGCGCGCCATGCCGGGTCCATGGCGCGTAAGCTGAGCGCCACACCGTCCAAATCGCCAAGCACATTGTTTCTGGCCCAGCGTCCCGTTGCGCCGTTGCCCAACAGCACCTCATTGCGATGCTCGCTCAACACCCGGCCACGATCGCCGAGCTTATAGCGGATGGCGTTGATATCGTCCGGCGTGCCGGTCAGGAACAGCCAGCCGGGGCCGGCGCCAAACGTCTGCGCGTATTGCCGGAGCCGCTCCGGGCTATCGGTGTCGGGATCAATACTGAGCGAATAGAAGAAGATGTCGCGGCCCATGCTGTCGCGCAACTTCTCCTGCAATAAGGCCAACCGCGCCGTTGCCAAGGGACACACGTCGCGGCAGCTGGTGTAGATAAAGCTGATGAGGAAGATCTTGTCCTTGATCAGGTCGTCATAGAAGCGCAGCACCTTGCCGTCGTGGCTTGTGACCGAAAGGTTGGCGAAATAGCCCTCACCCCAAGGTCGGCCCTGGGCAGTTGGCGCCGCCGGAGCGAGGACCAGCGCCGCCAGCAGGGTGAGGCCCGCCAGAACCCGTCGTTGCATGGTCCCATCCCCGCCGCGAGCCACCGCCCGCGGCGAGCTCCCTATTTGCCGGGATCGAAAATGAACGGTTCCTCGCTGCCGAACTGCTCGGCCCTGCCGCTGGCGCGCAGCTTGTCGCTGCGTGCTTGCGATCGCTGGATAGCCTCGAGGATCATGGCCGGCGTTGCCGAGGTCGGCGCCGGCTTCTTGACGGGCGCGGTCGGGGAGGGGAGCACGGGTTTCGCCGCGGTCGCCGACGTCGTCTGAGCCGACACCGACGTGCCCGCGACGGCAACGACGCTGACCAACGCGCCGAGGCTGAGCAATTTCCAAATTGCGTGCGCCGTTTTCATGTCTTTCTCCGTTCCTGGTCCTGTCCTGAGGGCGTGTGGCCAACTAAATCGTACCTCGGGGGTCCCCCTCGGGCAGGATTTCCGGGGTTGTGAAGATGACGCCATCCGGCGTGGGGTTGGGTGTCTGCGTGACCGCCGTCTGCGGTGACCCGGCCACACCGGTCAGGAACTGGAGCCGCTGCAGCATGGCAAAGTCCTCGTGCATGTTGTTGTGGCAGTGCTGGACGTAGGAGCCGCCGTATTCCCCGAACTGAACCTGGAAGGTGACCGAGCGGTCGCCGCTGGTGCCCAAGCGCCAGACGTCCTTGCGCGCCAGCCGTTCGGTTGCCGCGATCGGATCGCGTCCATTGAAGCCCGTCGTCTGCCGCCCACGGAATAAAGTCACCCCTTCTTCGAAGTGGAGATGGATCGGGTGATCCCAGCCGCCGCCACCGTTGACGATGGTCCAGTGCTCGATTTCGCCAGGCCGGGGCACCACGATTGAAATCCGGTTGGCGTTGAAGGTGTGCGCGCTTTGTCCGTTGACCTTGATCGACCAGGGGAATGTCGCAAATTCGGCGCAGCTCGGGGTACATTCGCCGGTCTTTGGGCTGCGCGAATCGCCGCCACCCGACCTGCCGAACTCAAACAGGCGCACCCTTACCGGGGCGACGACCGGGATCTGCTGCGTCAGAACGGCGGGCACGACGCTCGGGTCGGGATCGGTCGCACGGCGAATGATGCCCGGCGCGTCGACGCTTTCGACCTCGGCGGCGACCTGGAACTCCAGGATCGCGCCAATCACTGGATCGTCCGGATCGCCGGCGAGCGCCTGGGCCAAGGTAAGCTCCCGGTCGGGCCCGCGTCCGTCGTCACGCATCTTCTGCCTGTTCACCAGCCTGACCTTGTCGCCGATCCTGAACCGGGAGAAGTCGACCACGATATCGTACCGCTCCGCACTGCCCTGTTGCGGCAGGGTCGTCAGAGTGAGCGGGTTCACCACCAGGTTGCCGTCATTGGCAATGAACTGGAACGGCACCGCGCGACCGCTACTGTCGGCAAGGGTCAGCACCCACCAGCGCGAGATCGTCGCCGGCAGGATGCGGAAGCGGTATTTGCGCGGCAGGACCTTGAAAAACGGGGCGTAAGCCAGGTTGACCATCGGCACATCACCCAGGAACCCGTCGACCGCAAAAATGTCAAAGAAGAGTTGGCCGGCGGGATCGAAGGCGGCGTCGGAAATAATCAGGTCGACGTCAAAATCCGAATTTCCCCAATCGAGGTGACTGCCGCTCGGTAGCCGCAGATTGACCCCGTCGTTGATGAGTTCGTTGCCGCGGTCCGGACCACTAAAATAATTGATCTTCAGCAGATTGCCTTTGTAGACATTCTCGGCGGTGAAGAAGAAGCGATGGTCGTGGGCCCACATTGTGCCCTGCAGCTCACGGAAATCGCCGGCAACGTTGGTGAGACCACCATAGCCGTCGGGACCTGAAGCTCGTCGATCGGTCGCTTCGGTATTGATCTTATCGCGTCGGGCGAGCGTGGTGCTCCAGCGGTAGTCGTAGAAGGTGCCAGGGAAGTGGTGGCAGTTGGCGGCGCCATCGCTCTCGGCGCCATTGTGCGCATTGTGGAAGTGCAGTTGCGTCTCATTGTGACCGAAGCCGTTGTTGTCCTCGGCATTAATTGGCGTGTTGTTGTAGATCCGAGTAAGGATGGGTTCGCCATAGCGCCCCTTGATCAGGGCCGGTGGCAAGGTCCCCTGTGCGAACCTTCCCGGGCCAAAGGTCCAGACCGTGTTCGGGTCCTGCGCCGGAAAATTGGGGTGGAACCTGCTGTTGGGGGCCACCTGACCCCACGACATCACGTAACCGACCTTGGGAAAGAATTCCTCCCAGCGTTGATGCGCAAACACTTCTCCGGGCGGCCGGCCTTCGATCGGGCCGCGTCCCGTCAGCGGATTGCGAAAAGCGGGGTTAGTCGGATCGGCGCTGAAATCGGTATGGTATGAAAGTCGCTTCGCATCGAGCTCACCCGAGCCAGGCGGGAACAGGGCATTGCCATTGGGCGCGCGCGTGAGGAGCTGCGGTGTTTGCAGCGCCAGCCGCGGCATGGGTTGGCTGAATTTCTGCGCCCCGAACAACGGGCTGCGTGGCGTGCCGGTCGGCACGGCCGCAACCGCGCTCGGCGCAAACGGACTGAGCCCGTGCTTGCAAATCAACAGACCGCCGGTCGTGAAGATCCCCCACTTGAAAAGCTCACGCCGCGTGATCTGGCCGACTGAGTGAGCCTTTACAATCTCGGCGCGATTGTTTCTTGCCCGCTGTGCTTCTCGTTGCCGGATGCGCGATGCCGTCTTCGACAGATACATTTTTGGCCTCCATCAACCACCGGGCGTTGCTGGGGTGCCATGCGCCGGTGACCCCCAACGGTGCTGCGCCGGAGGATCGGGCACGCCGCCCATGCAGCCTTTTCAAAGTCGTGTCTGAAAGCGACCGGCCGCTCAGCCATCAAGCCGGTCCCGCGCCAAAAGCAGCAATTTGCAGCCAACGGTTCAATGGGACTAAGGTCCAGGCGAATGTCCACATGCTCATGCGAGAGCATTAAACGTAAGTCTAAGCACCGTCGGGCTTTGAGCTTTTGAAGCGCTCGCCCCCTTGGACAATGGTCGTTTCACGACTTTGTGAGCGTGGTTGTCCCGATCATTCCAAAGTGAAAACCCCGACACGTGGTGCGCCGACCAAGGCCACGCAAGCAGGCGCATCTGGCCGAACGGATAAACTTACCAGCCGAATTGCCACGACGTGATCCTGGCCATTGGGGAGTATCTATTGGCGCAACCCAAGGGCCGCACGTTGGCGGTCTTGCCGTGTACCTCGTCGCGGCGCGCCGCCCGCTGCGAGCCCCGCCGTGCCACGCCGATCTGGCGGAGCGGCGGCCGCGCGGGAGGTCCTCCTGCCACGTTTGAATGGCGATGTCAGATCAGATCGAATCTAATCTTGCAAAGGTCTGCTGCGGGGACAAACCGGACACGGGACGAGATCGTCTTAATGTCGATGAGTTTGCTCGACAGCTTGCCCGCATCGCAGCCGATAATTTTGCTTAAGGAGGAGCCTCACGATGACCATCACCATTACCGCCTTTGAACGGTCCCCCGATGGCGGCAAGGGATTGGCGCGTGATACGCGCGTTCGCTGGGCGCTGGAAGAAGTGGGCCAGCCCTACAAGGTTCGCCTTGTTTCGTTCCGTGCGATGAAGCAGCCGGCGCATCTGGCGCTGCATCCTTTCGCTCAGATTCCGACCTTTGAGGACGGCGATCTCGCCCTGTTCGAGACGGGGGCGATCGTGTTCCATATTGCCGAGCACCATGCGGGCCTGCTACCGGACGATGCCAACGCCCGGGCGCGCGCGATCACTTGGATGTTTGCCGCGCTCAACACGGTGGAGCCGCCGATCCTTGAACTTGGTACCGCCCGGCTGCTCGAGGCCGACAAGCCTTGGCATGAGGAGCGCTTGCCTCTGGTCGAGGATGCCGTTCGCAACCGGCTGAACCAACTTTCCGCCCGCCTGGGCGACGCTGACTGGCTCGATGGAGCGTTCAGTGCGGGCGATCTGATGATGGTGTCGGTGCTGCTCAGGCTGACATCATCGGGCATTCTGGACGAATACCCAAACCTGGCCGCCTATGTCGCCCGCGGCGTGGCGCGGCCTGCCTACACGCGGGCTTTCGACGCGCAATTGGCGGTTAACACCGGCAAGCTGCCGACCGACTGATGCGGTTCGTCCTGGGTTCGACCCTGATCCGCGTGTGTTTCGGTCAGTTTATGGGGTCTTCACCCTAGGCACGGTCGCTCGGTTGTGACTATCCTCCGCCAGCAACCACCGTTGAGAGGGAGCCATGCTCTACCGCCTGGTGTTGATGCTTGCCGCCGGCATCGCTGCGAACTTGGCACCGGCTGCGGCCGAGGTCGGCGATCAGGGCGCGCTGCCCTCGCGGGTGGAGCTGCATGCCATCGCCACCCTCTCCATCTCAGACCAACAGTTTCTGATGGGCGACGACAGCGGGCGGCCGGTTACGGTGGCGGGCGAGCTCAGCCTGGCGCAGGGTCAGGGTCGGACACCGCTTGTGATCCTCATGCACGGCTCGGGAGGTATCGGTCCCAACGTGCCATTCTGGGTCAAAGAGCTCAACGGCATGGGGATCTCGACATTCGTCATCGATGGCCTGAGCGGTCGTGGTCTCAGCGGGGTCGGCGCCAATCAGGCGAGCCTCGGTCGCCTCAATTTCATCCTCGACATCTACCGCTCGCTCGCGATCGTGGCCAAGCACCCGCGCGTCGATCCGGCGCGGATTGCGGTGATGGGTTTTTCGCGCGGCGGCCAAGCCGCGCTCTATGCCAGCCTCAAGCGCTTTCACAAGCTTTGGAACCGGTCGGGAACCGATTTTGCCGCCTACATCGCCTTCTATCCCGACTGTGCCACTGCCTATCAAGGCGATGTCGATGTGGGTGAGCGGCCGATTCGCATCTTCCACGGCACGCCGGACAATTACAATCCGGTGGCGACCTGCAAGGCCTTTGTTGCCCGGCTGAAGGCCGCCGAGCGTGACGTCGAACTGACGGAATACCCCAACGCGCCGCACGGTTTTGACAACCCGCTTGGTGCAACCCCTGCCGCCATCGCCAAGGACAACCAATCGGTGCGCGACTGCACCATCAAAGAAGCGGACGCCGGCCTCCTGATCAACACCGCCACCGGTGCGCCGTTCACCTATCATGATGCCTGCGTAAAGCTCAATCCCCTGGTCGGGGCCGATCGAGAGGCGCGAGAAGCGGCCCGCGCCGCCGTTGCCGGTTTCCTCAAATCGATATTTAAGCTCAACTAGGTGCTACGTAACGCTCCGCTATCCGCTCCCCCGTCGTCGGCACCCGAGCGCTGGGAGACACCACCCGCCCAACGCCGGCGCCTTGCAGCGCTTTGAGTTTGACGCCATGGGCCGGCGTGGCAAGATAGCTATCGCGACGCCGCGTCGGGAAAGCGCAAGCTCGAAGGGATCGACCATTGAGGAAACTTCGGCACGCGGCCCTTCTGGCTGCCATCTTGGTGATCACCACAGCGGTCGCCCGCGCCCAGCCAGCGCCGGAGGCCAAGCCATTCCCCGAGCCGCACCCTAATCCGGCGCAAGTCATTCGCATGATCAATTTCGCCGGTGGCTTCAACCTGCCGATTTGGATGACGCAGCGCCAGGGCTTGTTCGCCGCGGAGAAAATCGACGTCAAGATCGACTTCACACCCGGCTCGACCTACCAGCTCACGCACCTGATTGCCGGCACCTACGATATGGGGTTCACGGCCATCGACAACGTCATCGCCTATCGCGAGGGACAAAACGAGGCCTATCTTCCGCCCGGCACAAACGTCGATCTGGTGGCCGTGCTGGCCTCCGACGACGGCTTCCTGTCGATCTCGGCGCAAAAGGACATCACGTCAGTCGAGGCGCTGAAGGGTCACACGGTCACGGTCGATGCCATGACCACGGGCTTTGCCTTCGTGCTGCGCGAGATTTTGGCGAAAAAGGGCGTGCCGGAAAGCGAGGTCAAGTTCGAGCGCGCCGGCGGCGTCGCCAACCGCTTCCGCATGATGCTCGAGAACCCGGGCCATGCGGCCACGACGCAGATGACGCCGTTCGACCTCATCGGCGAGGCGCGTGGCTTCAACACCATCGCCCGCGCCCGCGAGGTGCTCGGTCCCTACCTCGGGCTCGTGGCCTGCGTCAGGAAATCCTGGGCCGAGGCCAACCGAGACCTGGTGATTCGCTTTATCCGCGCCTACGCCAAAGGTGTTGAGGCGATGTATGATCCCAGCAACCGGCGCATCGTCGAGGCCATTCTGGTGGCCAATGCCGCTGGCATGACGCCGGAGCTGGCGGCCAAGGCCTACGACATCTATGTCAGCGACACGACCGGTTTCTTTCGCAAACCCCTGTTCGATCCGGCGGGGGCCAAGACGGTGTTGGCGCTGCGCTCCAAATACGGCGTCCCGCAAAAGACGCTGACCGACGCTACCCGCTATTATGAGACCAGTTATCTAGAGGCAGCTGGCGTCAAGTAACGGCGACAAGTGCCGCCGTTCACCGATGGCGGGTGCGCCCCTAAGAGACTTTTTCCACAAGTTCGTGAGCCGCTAGATCGGCAGGACGGCCGTCCCAAGCAACGGTTTTTGCAGGGCGACTCGGCGCCGCCGCTTTTGACAGCACGCCGCCCCGACGCGACCAACGGGCAGCACTTTCACGCCTCGCGTGATCATCGGACCACATAAATACTCAATTTAGTAACAAGTGGTCGCGGGCCGCCAGTGACTTGATGCAGCTTAAAAAAATTCTGTGCAGGCGGCGCCGTGGCGGGGACCAAACGTTACGCACACGTCGCCCCACAACCATCTGACAAATGTCACGCGTTGCGGGTATACAGGTCCCTTAGCGCGGAGAATCCGCCGTCGGGTGTGGGGGCCTGATCTTTTGACCGGGAGCACTCGAGCATGAAAGCAGCACATTGGGGGGTGGTGGCGTTGGGGTCCATTGCCGGCGTGGCCATGATGGCGATGCCGGCAGCCGCCGATGGAGGCCGTGGGCCGCCGCCTCCACCCTACGAGCAAGGCTATTACCCGTCCATCTGGCAAGGCCTTTACGCCGGCGTGAATGCTGGCGTTGGCTGGTCCGGCGATGCGTCTGGCGCGATCGGCGGCGGCCAGGTCGGCTACAACTGGCGATCGCAGCAATTTGTCTACGGCGTGGAGGGTGACATCCAGGCCTCGGACATTGGTGTGGACGCAAGCATCTCGGTCTGCGGGTCGGGGCTGGGCTGCTCCAGGATCGATGCGGGCGCATCGATCGACTGGTTCTCCACAATTCGTGGTCGTTTCGGTATTATGGTGCAACCCAACCTGCTGGTCTACGCCACCGCCGGCGTCGCCATCGTACACACGGAGGCCCACGTGCGTAGCTCCTTCGGGAGCGTGAGCATCTCGGAAACCGACTCCGGTTTCGTGGGTGGGGTGGGTGTCGAAAGCAAGATCAACGAGACCATGTCGTGGCGCGTTGAATACTTGAACTTCGGCCACCCGGCCGACTTCGTCCGCGATGATACCGGCATCGTCCGAGCCGGGCTCAACTTCAAATTCGGAAACTGACGTTAAGCAGCGGCTCCCGGCGCGCAATGTGCCGGAGCCGTTTGCTCTTGCACCTGCCAAGACCCTTGTCGCATTCGCCGTTGGATGCGAGGCGCGCGACTTGCCCCGTGGCGAGACCGCTCTCGCCTTAGCAAGGCCGCGCCAGCGCTGCTATCGCACCCTCACCCTCATCGAGGCTGACATGACCGCAGCCGCAAAACCGCGGATGCCCTGGTGGGGCATGGCGCTGATGGTGTCGGCCGCCTGGGTGGCTGTGGTTGTGGCCGTTGGTTACACCCACACCGATGTGATCCTGGCCGGGAAAATCAGCGATGCGGAGGATGCGGCGATCAGCGAGATCTACGGCATCGTCTGTGGCCTGGGCGTGGTCCTAGTGTGGGTGCTCTCATTCCTGCTGATGCGAGCACGACGGTGATCGACATGGGGTGCCGGGCGCTCGCCCTGCGCCGCGGACGCGCCCACGACGTGGCCGCGACCTCGCCCACCGATCGAGAAACGCGTGCGGTCGGGTAACCTCAGCCACACCAACGCTGCAAGCTTTCCCTCGCTTTGCGGGCCAATTGGGCTGCGCCCTGCTGCTTGGCAATTTTGAGCGCGATCTGGAACGAGGCTCCGGCCGCGCTCACATCGCCGTGCGGCAGGCGCGCCAAAAGCTCGCCGTTGAGACGGTGGAGCTCCGCACTGTAGTAGCGTTCGTCACTTCCACGGATGGCCTCGTTCACCGCCTGCATGGCGTCAGCAAAAAGCCCGGCCTTCAAGCGCGTATCCGCCAATAAACCCAACAGATACGACAAAAAGTGACGCGATGGCGTGGTCATCAGCGCCGCAATCGCCTCGCTCAGGAGAAAACGGCCCTGGTCGGCGTCGCCACCTTCGGCGGCGCACCAGCCGACCACCCCGGTGCTCCAGGCCTTCAGCATGGCAAAGTCGTGTTCCTCGGCCAACTGACGGCTGGCTTCGGCGTACTGAGTGGCAGGCGCCACGTGGCCTAGAACCTGCTCCGTTGCCGAGGAGAAAAACAAGGTCAAACAAAGAGAAAACGGGTCATCGAGGCTGCGGGCGACGCCGAGCGCCGCCTCCACCGTTGCCAGGGCCCCCTGCTCCTCGCCAGCGAGGGCCTGGGCAAGCGCCAAGAAATTTCGGCCGCAGGTGCTGGCGTCATGGTTGCCGTAGCTGGAGGCCATCGCGCGATGCGTTCTGGCATCGTAAATCGCCAGTCCAGCATCGACATGCTGGCGGACATCCGCCAATCGGCCTTGTCCGAAGCATGTCGCCCAGGCGGCATGATGGGCCTGAAGCCTGAGCCCGGGCTCGCCGGATGCATCCGCCAAGGCCAGCAGGCGCTGGCAAAGCCGCCAACCCGCATCGATCTCACTTCGGCCCCAGTGGACCAGCCACTGGCCCCACAACGCGGGAAAAATATCGGCGCGCGGCCCCAATCCGTCGCACAGCGCCTCCGCGCGGCGATAGGCATCCAGCGCTTCCGGTGCGCCAAAGCCACGCATCGCCATGAACGCCGCACCGAGGGCAATCAACAGCTCGACTTCGGTCCGCGTCCGCTCGCCCGCATCGGCGATGTGGCCGATGGCCTCGAGGCCACGCTCCAGATGGATCACGGCCTGCTCGTTGGCGCTGCGGCGCAGCGCGGTGTTGGCGGCGCGCTGATGCTGCGGGATGGCATGCGCCAATGCGCCGCCGCGTTCGAAGTGCTCGGCCAGCTCCGCTGCAATCACCTCCAGCCCGTTACCCCAGGCGGCTTCCAGCCGGTGCCCGACACGCGCGTGGCTGACGCGACGACGCGTCGCCGGCAGTCGCTCGTAGAGGAGCTCGCGGTAAAGATCATGTCGGAAGCCAAATAGTTCGGTGCGGGTGCCGTCGGGCCAGATCACCGAACCGGCAGGGGTGAGGAATGAGCCCTGCCGTGCCAGACGCGCGCATGCCGCTTCGACCTCGAGATCGTCGGTTTCCAACGCCGCGGCAACGGCGGCAGTTGCGAATTGGCGACCGACAACGCTCGCGGCGCTGAGCAGGTTGCGATCGCATGGGTTGAGCTCATCGATCTGCCGATCAATGAAGCGCCGCACGTCGTGCGGGATTGACATGATGGCCTGGACACCCCCACGCGGCGCTGCCGATCGCGCCAGCTGATTGACGATGCTGCTCATGAACAATGGATTGCCACCGGTGCGCTCCAACAGCAGCGTCGCCATCCCCCGCGATTGCGCGCCGACATCTCCCAGCCGAGCTTGCAGATAGCTCTCAACCGCCTGCAGGCCGAGCGGGGCAAGCGTGATTTCCTTGCAGCGACCGTGCACGGCGAGCTCGGTCACAAGGCTCCCAAGCCCAACCTTGGCGGCGGCCGCATCGGCTGGTCGCAGTGTCGCCAAAATCAGCAGGCGAGCGGCATCGGGGCGGCGGGCCACATGCGCGAGCCAGTCGAGAGTGGACGCGTCGCTCCAGTGAATATCCTCGAGCTTCAGCAGCAGCGGCGTGTCCGCAGCCATCGCCTCCACCGCCAGCGTCAGTTCACGCATCATGCGCTCCCGCGTGGCGCGTCCGCGTATCTCGAGCGCACGGCGCTCGGACCGGGTCCATAGCGAGGGCATTTGTGCCAGCCAGCTTGGCGCTTGCGCCGCTAGCACCTGTTTGACCCCTCGGCTGTCGTGACCGCCCGCCAGCCGCGTCAACGCCTCGATCAAAGGCAAATACGGTTCGCCGACGCCATGATGGTCGAGGCATTGACCGTGCGCGATTCTTGCCGCGCGGGTGGCGCACAGTTGATCAACAAAGGCATCGGCCAGGGAACTCTTGCCAATGCCCGGCTCACCCATCACAAACACCAGCTGGCGTCGGCCGCTTTGCGCGTGCTCGAAGGCGCCGGCCAGCTGTTTCAGCTCGGTGATGCGCCCGACCAACCGCGTCGGTTCGGGCGATGCCAGGCGCAGCGTGCCGGCGGCATGCTTGTCAACCAATTGCACCTCAACCATGAGGCGGTAGCCGCGCCGGTGCAGCGTCTCGATATAGCGCGGGCGCCGGGCGTGGTCGCCAAGCGCGCCACGCAGCTCCTGGATCGCGGACGTGAGGGCGTCGTCGCTGACCGCCACGCCGCTCCAGACGCGGTCAAACAGTTCCTGCTTGGTTGTCAGTTCCGGCGCCCGCTCGGCCAAACAGCTCAAGACCGCAGCCGCGCGCGGCGTGAGCTGGAAACGGCGGTGTTCGCGCCACAGCCCGCCGCTGCGGGCATCGAAGCGGACCGAACCAAAGCTCAGCTCACGATCCGTGGCCATACCATTCGCGCCACTGATTTCCCGGAAGTTTCCCGGAACTCGGCCGGTACTTTCCGCTCCATTATGCGCAAATTGTCGCACGCGCCCGTCCGGGCCGCAATCGGGGAGCAACGCAACATCACCCGGGAAAACGACCATGACCCCAGGACCTTTTGCCTATGCCGTGACCAGCGTGGTTGGGCTCCTGCTGATAGAGCCGGCCCTGGCCCAGACCGAAGGCAACAAGCTCGGCACCGTGCATTTTGAGACGTCGTGCACCACCGAGGCGCAAAAGCATTTCGATCAGGCAATGGTGTATCAACACTCGTTCTGGTACCGCGCGTCGCAAAAGGCGTTCGAGGACGTGCTCAAGGCGGATCCGCAATGCGGCATTGCCTATTGGGGCATTGCGCTGAGCTTGCTGCTAAATCCGCACGTCCCGCCGCCGGCCAAGAACCTGGCCGAGGGCACGGCCGCGCTGGCCCAGGCCAATGCCGTGCCGATCAAGACCCAGCGCGAGCGGGATTATCTCGGCGCATTGGCCGCTATGTATGCCGACTATCAAAAGGTCGACCATCGCACGCGCATTCAGGCCTATGCCAAGAGCATGCAGCAACTGGCTGAGCGCTACCCTGATGATGATGAGGCGCAAATCCACTACGCGCTGGCCCTCAATACCTCGGCCGACCCGGCCGACAAGACCTACGCCAACCAGCTCAAGGGCGCCGCGCTGCTGGAACCGATCTTCAAGCGTCAGCCTCAGCATCCCGGCGTGGCGCACTACTTGATTCACCTCTACGACTATCCGCCGATCGCGGCGCGTGGCCTGGAGGCGGCGCGGCGCTATGCCAAAATTGCGCCCGAGGCATCGCACGCGCAACATATGCCCTCGCACATCTTCACGCGCGTCGGGTATTGGGGCGAATCAATCGCATCGAACCTGGAAGCGGCGCGCGTGGCCGAGATCAACCACGAGGGCCACGATCAACTGCACGCCATGGACTACCTGGTCTATGCCTATCTGCAGCTCGGGCAGGACGCAAAGGCAATGGCGGTGATCGAGCAGATGAACAAGGTGGCGGGGTTCACCGAGACCTTTATCGCGGGACCTTACGCCTTGGCCGCCTCGCCCGCGCGCTACGCCATTGAACGCGCCGACTGGACGGCAGCGGCTCAACTCGAGGTACGACCGACCCCGCTCGCGCATGTGGAAGCCATCACCCACTTCGCGCGCGCCCTCGGCGCCGCCCGCGCCGGCAATCCGGACGCCGCCAAGGCGGAGGTCGCGAGACTCGGCCAGTTGCGCGACAAGCTGGCCGAAGCGAAGGACGCCTACTGGGCTGAGCAGGTCGACATTGAGGCGCAAGTCGCCTCGGCCTGGATCCTCTATGCCGAGGGCAAGTTCGATGCGGCGCTCGCAGCCATGCGCGCCGTCGCCGACCGCGAGGACAAGACCGAAAAGCACCCGGTGACCCCCGGCGTGCCCAAACCGGCGCGCGAGCTCTATGGGGTGATGCTGCTCGATCGTAGCATGGCAAAGGATGCCCTCGCGGCATTCGAAGCCACCCTGCAAAAGGAGCCAAACCGGCTCGGTGCCTATGTGGGCGCTGCCAAAGCCGCGCAAATGCTGGGCGACCAAGGCAAGGCGCGCGCCTATTGCCATACAATCGTCGCCATCGCTGGCGATGCCGATGCGGCTCGCACCGAGGTGGCGGATGCGCGCGCCTACCTGGCGCAGCGTTGAGAGTATGGCCGATGGGTCGGCGCAGCATGCGCACGACAATCATCATGCTGGTGAGCCTCGGTGGTCTTTCCACCGAGGCCGACGCCCAATCGCTCGAAGTGTTCGGCTATGCCGGCGTTCTTGGCGAGTGGGAGCTCACCGCCGCGGTCGAGCCGACGCACCCCGGCGACAACACGTTCGCTGGGCCGCTGACCATGACCCACGTCGGCATCTGCACGCAGACCGGCCCGGAAGAGAAGCGTGGTAAAATAACCCTGGAACTGTCGACGTCACGCGCGCAACTGAATGCGGCCCTGACGCTGGAAAACCTACCCTGCACCTTTAGTGGCCAACTGGCGGAGGCCTATAGCGGCAACCTCATCTGCCAAGATCGACCACAGCTACCGCTGAGGGTGTGGTTGAAAGGCGCATCCGCGCTGCCGCGCTGAGCCGGGTGATGGACGACCCCAGGCCGGCGGCACCACCACGATACCGGTATTCGCTGGCGGCGCCGCTTTGCCACTCCAGACGCGACCAATGACGCGTGACCGTCGGCCGCCAGATTATCGGCGGGCCCAGCGCGATGCCCGGAACACGTGGCGCGACCTTCCACCGGCCCAGCGCTGGCGCATGGTGCAACCCTAGGGATGAACGGCAGCGTCTCACCGATCCGGCGCACAATTGCCACCCCGCGTCGCCCAACGAACTCTCGGCCGTGCTCGGCTTCACGTACAATTTCGAGAACCAACACACCGACTACCAGAACGGCGTCGATATGCACTTGGACTGGGGCGCCTCGAAATTCCTGACCAAACAGTGGCAGGTCGGCCTGGTCGGGTATGTCTATCAACAGATATCCGCTGACAGTGGATCCGGCAATCGCGTCGGCAGTTTCGAATCGCGCGTCATCGGCGTCGGCCCACAGCTAGGCTACGTCTTTCCGATCGACAACAAGTATCAGGCTACCTGAACCTCAAGGGTTACAAGGAGTTTGATGCGGACCACCGGGCCGAGGGTTGGAACACATGGCTAACCTTCTCAATCTCTGCGGCCCCAGCCAAGCAACCATAGTGCGGGCGCACCGCCGCGCCTCGCGTCTCTCGATGCGATCCGCGATCCGCGGCGGCGTGTTCGGTCGTTGTTGAGCAACCCGCACCCGTGCGGTCCGAGAGGCGAGCTTGCACGACCCCCACTGAGACATCGTTGCCGCCCGCCTAGCGGTGCAGCATTGGCATGGTCGCACGTCCTTAATCCCGGCCTTTGAGCAACCAATGCTTGCCGGGATCAGTCGTCTGCTTGCGTCGGTTCCATGTAAGCTCTGCTGCCGTGCCGAAGCCAACGGGCGCACGATTGTGAAAGCCGCCTGGATATCGCCTGCTCGTAGAGGTCGAGGTCCTCGCTGGTGAGTATGCCGCGCCAGCGGTCGTTTTCCCCCTTTTGGAAGAAGTCGGCAGAACCGCCGGAGAACAACGTCATGACTCGTGGTGCCAGCTTCGCGCCCTCGCGCCGCATCTCTTCGAATGTCGCGGCCTTGACCAGGCTCGGCCAGATTTCTTCGCAAACTAGAATGTCGAGGAAGCGAGCGATGCGCCGCATCTCTTGGTCGAGGTCAGACTTGAGGTCGCGGTAGTGCACCATCAATAGATTGGGTCGTCGTCGGGCCTGCCAATAGGTCCCCTCGAAGTCGAAGTAGGAGAGATAAGGGCTGCCATCACTCGCACCTGCGACGCCTTCCTGCATCCACATGCGGAAATAAGCACGCGGATCCGTCGCAACGCGAGGGTAGGTCCGACCGATCCATTCATCGCGAAGTCCAATATCATCGAGTACGCGCAAGGTGTCTTCACGAAAGCGCGTAATCTGATTGTGGTAAGAGAGGCAGGCGTCGCGGCCATCGCGCGCAACATGAATGTAGCGCACGTCACTGTAGATCGGCATGCCGTCGAACGGCAGATGGCTCTTGAGAAAACGGCGGTGTGACTGGCTTTCGAGGCCGTGCATGATCGCTTCGAGCGGATCGAGGCGGCGATCCACCCAAGCAGCGATCTCGCCGACTGGCCTTGGTTCCGGGGATTGGAAGATGAGCAGCCCGACAATTCGCTGCATCCAGGTCGTGCCACATTTTGGATAGGTGGCGATGATCACGTCGCCGGATCGTGGGCGGTAGGCGCTCCAGCGGCGACTATCAATCATCCACGTGCGGTACACCTGGCGCGCGGGTTCGCACTGCATGTAGCATCACTCCGCCAGACGCCCTGAGAGAGAAGCAGCGCTAGATCTAAATGAAGGCGGCGTGTCCGTAGTGCTGAAGCGCCTTCGCTTCCAGACCCGCAAAGCCATCGCAACCATGCATGCAACGGTATTGGACACGTTGTGGAGAACCAACGGCATATCGCTCAGATTGACCCAGGCATTGAGCACCGTTGAGCCGGTCGCCGCGACCCACAGGCGCCACGTGGCGAGCAAGATGGCCATGGCACCTTCCCGGTCTTGGGCGATCCCTACAATTTGCAGGACGTGGAAAACACGGCTCAGTGAATTGCAGCAAGCATAGGCAAAAAGCGCTACCTCAGCCAAGAGAGACCTTTCACGCCGCCAATCTGCTCAGTCCTTGCGCTGCAGGCCGAGCGCCACGACCATCTCCTTGTCAACCAGCGCCGTCTCTTCCAGGTACTTGCGATAGTCGGCACCCGAACGATAACTCGCTACCAGCTCATGCCGGGCCAAGATCTCGCGTGTTTTCGGATCATCGAGCGCCGCTTTGAAGGTATCGTGCAGGCGTACGACGGCCCCTGGCGGCATTCCCTTCGGGCCGGCAATGCCAAACGTCGCCGCCCCTAGGCCGGTTGGAAAACCGAGCTCCGTGAATGTTGGTGTATGCGGCCAACTGGCGCGACGCGTTTCCGTAAATACGCCGAGCAATCGAAACTGACCGGCTGCCACCTGCGATTTCCACTCCGATGCTGAGACGTAGAGTTGAATGTGACCGCCAAGGAGCGCCGCAATGCCTTCCGGGGCGCCGCGAAACGGGACGTGCGTCATCGTGATCCCGGCTTTGCGTGCGAACTGCTCAAGCCCGAAATGAGCACTCGAACCGATGCCTGGCGTGCCATACGTGAGTTTGCCCGGATTGCCCTTGGCGAATTCAACCACGTCCGCCACGGAGCCGAAGGGCATATCCGCGCGCGTCACAACACCAACCGTCAATTCGCACAACTGAATGATATGCGTAAGATCTGCCAATGGGTCGAACGGTACCTTCTGCATCAGTGGTATGCGCACGATCGTGCTGACGATCATTGAGACCGTATGCCCATCGGTCTTTGCATTGGCCACCATGGTCGCCGGCCCGATGGTCATTGTGCCGCCCGGCTTGTGATCGAGCACGACAGGCTGTCCGAAGGATTTGGCCGAATGTTCCGAGATTGCCCGCGCAATCGGGTCGAACCCACCGCCGGGGAGACCGGGGACAATAAGTGTGACCGGATGTGACGGAAACACATCCTGCGCGAGCGCATCGAGATCGCCCACGCAAAGGGCGAATGCGGAAGCTCCAAGCATAACATCCCGACGCGTGCGCTGGCGCGCAGCAGCACTCACGTTGCGCATGAACATGGCAATTGCTCCTGCTCGGGTGGACTTGAAATGACTGTTGCTACCGGATCGCTGCTTTCGGCGCTCGTCGACCACCTCCCGGGCGGTCGTGCGCGGGATTTGCCTCAATGACCCTGGCCATTAGACTTATGAGCTTCTTGATCTCTTCTCTAGAAAGGCACGCCAACGCGTCCTGTTGAGCCTTGTCTACCTTCGGTCGGTACTCACTCAAAATCTCCTGACCCATCTTTGTGACGTCGACAATGTTCACTCGACGATCATTGGGGGATACCGTACGGCGCACCCATCCTTTCTTTTCAAGATTGTCGATGAGTTGGCCAACTGTGGTTGTATCGAACGCCATCCTCGCCGCAAGGCTCTTTTGATCGATCCCTGGCGCTCTGGATATGTCGGCCAGCACCCCGAACTCATTTCGCGCCATGCCTGATGGTACTGCTTGGGAGACGTGGTTCAATAAGATCTGCAGCAGTCTGCGCGCGAGGTGCACGGGAGCTCGCTGTTGAATGGCAGGAGCAGCGGGGCGCGCTGTCGACAGTGGGACCCTTTCGCTTTGCGCCTGTTTCGCCATGAGCTCTCGCCAATCGAAAGATATCTTATCATCAAGGTGCCAGTATAAAAGAATTCTGTCAATAAGAATTCTTATCATAATGTTCGCCGGCTACCCCCGTACCCCGATACCGGCTGCATCGCGCGACCAAGAGTTCAGTGAAAGCCCGATTGCCGCAGCCGATGTCGGTCGATCGCAAACCAGATGGTGGCGACAGCCATGATGCGGCACTCGTCAAGGCGGCCGGTATTAAGGCGCACTGACCAACGTATTCACGTGGGCGCGGATGACCAAGTTAAAGACGA